>Ga0105249_10000009_pt1 | contig 313866 bp, 297 predicted proteins | sample KBSS44metaG_FD_81522 | JGI IMG/M metagenome (GOLD analysis project Ga0105249, IMG submission 81522) | Switchgrass rhizosphere microbial communities from Kellogg Biological Station, Michigan, USA - KBS S4-4 metaG | ecosystem: Host-associated > Plants > Roots > Rhizosphere > Soil | place... | reverse complement strand
GGCGATGAGCGTGTGCAGAAAGAGCACCTCGTCGCCCACCTCGCGCACCGCCACGGTGAAGTTCCGAATCGCGTCGCGCTCCTCGGCCAGCTGCGTGAGCTCGTGATAGTGCGTCGCGAACACCGTCTTGCAGCCGATCGAATCGTGCAGGTGCTCGCTCACCGCCCACGCAATCGAGACGCCGTCGTACGTGGACGTGCCGCGCCCGATCTCGTCGAGCAGCACGAGGCTCCGCCGCGTCGCCGTGTGCAGGATCGCGCTCGTCTCCGACATCTCCACCATGAAGGTGGACTGCCCGCGCACGAGGTTGTCGCTCGCGCCCACGCGCGTGAACACACGATCCGTGATGCCGATCCGTGCGCGTGATGCGGGGACGAAGCTCCCGATCTGCGCCATGAGCACGATGAGCCCGATTTGTCGCAGGATCGTCGACTTACCCGCCATGTTCGGACCGGTGAGGATGATCATCCGCGCATCGCTCGTGAGCGACACATCGTTGGGGATGAACTTGTCGCGCGGCATCATCCGCTCCACCACCGGATGCCGTCCGCCCACGATGTGGAGCGCGAACTCCTCGCTCATCTCCGGGCGCGCGTATCCCTCGCGCGCTGCGACCTCGGCCAGCGAGGCGAGCACGTCGAGCTGCGCGAGGATCGATGCGGCGCACTGCAGCTGCCCGATCGCCGCGCCGGCGCGCGCGCGCAGCGCGTCGAAGAGCGCGCGCTCGCGCACCTCGATGCGCTCGCCGGCGGTGAGCACCTTCTCCTCGTACTCCTTGAGCTCGGGCGTGACGTAGCGCTCCGCACCCGCGAGCGTCTGGCGGCGCTGATAGTCCGCCGGCACGAGCTCCTTGTTCGCGTTCGTGATCTCGATGAAATAGCCGAACACCTTGTTGTAGCCCACCTTGAGCGACGCGATGCCGGTGCGCGCGCGCTCCGCGCTCTGGATGCGCGCGATCGCATCGCGCCCGCCGCGCTGCAACTCGCGCATCTCGTCGAGCTCCGCGTCGAAGCCCGCGCGAATCGCCTCTTCTTCGCCGATCGCAACCGGCGGTCTGTCGACGAGCCCGCGCGCCAGCTCGGCGCTTAGCTCCGCGCAGTCGTCCCACTTCGCGAGGAGGTCTATGATGACACCCGCGCTTCCCACGCGCCGCGCCGCCGCCGACACGGCCGGCATTCGCGCGAGGGAGGCGCCGAGCGCGCCGAGCTCGCGCGGCGTGGCGCGTCCTGCGGCGGCTTTGCTCGCGAGCCGCTCGACATCGCGCACGCCATCGAGCGCCGTGCGCAGCGTCTCGCGCGCGAGAGCATCGTCGAGCAGTGCGCCCACCGCATCGAGCCGCGCATCGATCGGTGCGCGATCGGTCAATGGCGTGAGGATCCACGAGCGCAGCAGGCGCGCGCCCATTGGTGTCGCCGTGCGGTCGAGCACATCGATGAGCGTGCCGCTCCGGTCGCCGCCGCGCAGCGACTCCACGAGCTCGAGATTGCGCCGCGTCATCTCGTCGAGCGGCATCGCGCTCCCCGCGCGCTCGACTACCGGGCGCGCGAGGTGCGGAATCCCCTGCGGCTGCAGCTCGTGCAGATAGCGGAGCAGCGCGCCCGCGGCACCCACCGTCGGCCCATCGTTCGCGCCGATGCCGAACGCCTCGAGCGAGGCGACGCCGAACTGCTGGCGAAGCGCGTCGCTCGCGAGCGCGGGATCGAACTCCCAGCGCTCGCGCTCCGTGACGAGCGGCCCCTCGCCCGTGAGCCCGCGCATCGGCGGCACGCGCTCGCCGCGCACCAGCACCATCTCGCTCGGCGCCAGCCGCGCGAGGAACGGCTCTGCATCGGCCGCTTCGCAGACGATGAGCCGCAGCTCGCCCGTGGACAGATCCACCGCCGCGATTCCTGCCTGCTCGCCCACCACATTGAGCGCGCAGAGAAAGTTGTTCCGCGTGTGATCGAGCAGATCATCCGCAAAGGCAGCGCCCGGCGTGATCGTCTCCACGACCTCGCGCCGCACGGTGGCACCCTTCGCGTTCTTCGCATCCTCCATCTGCTCGCAGATGGCGACGCGATAGCCCTGCGACACGAGCTGCCGCAAATAGCCGCTCATCGCTTTCGCGGGGACGCCGGCGAGCGGCACGTCGGCCGCTGCACCGTTGTTCCTCGACGTGAGCGTGAGCCCGAGCACGCGCGATGCGATCTCCGCATCCTCGTAGAACGTCTCGTAAAACTCGCCGAGCCGGTACAGCAGGATTGCGCCGGGATTGCGCGACTTCATCTCGCGCCAATGCTCCATCAGCGGTGTTTCACGACTCACCGCGGCTCGGCCTCCGTCACGTAGACGGCGATCTGCTTTGCCTTCATCTGCTGCGCCGCCGCATCCGCCTGCGCCCGCGTGTCGTAGTAGCCCACGCGCACGCGGTACGGTGCCGCGGTGCCGTAGATACGCGGCGAATATCCGCGCGCCGCGAGGCTCTTTTGCAGCGACGCCGCCGCGGCGCGCGTCGGGTACGCGCCCACCTGCACCGTGTACTTGCCGCCGCTGGCCGGTGCACGCGTCACAGTTGTCGTCGTCTTGACCGTGGTCGTGGTCTTCTTTGCCGTCGTCGTCGTTGGTGCCGCAGGCGGCGGAGGCGGTGCGTTTTGGGGCGTCGAGGATGCGGCCGGGACCGACGCCGATGCAGCGACGACCGGCGCGCTGTCCGGCGTCGTCGACGCAACCGCCGCGGTGTCCATCCCATGGCAGCGCTGCATCCAGAAGTCGATCTGATTGCGCTGCTCGACCTGCCCCGGTGACGTATTGTGCGCGGCATCGGCGAGACTACGGCACGCCGCCGGCGTCTGATTCTTGTCGAAGTAGACGCGCGCCATCCAGAACGACGCGCGCGCGCGCGACGGGCTTGTGGGGTGCTCCATCACGAGCCGCTGCAGATGCGTGAGTGCCTGGTCGTTGTCGCCACGCGTCATCTCGAGCTGCGCGAGCCGCAGGAGTGCGTCCTCGTTGCGCGGCGACAGCGGGAACTCGATGATGATGCGCCGAAGATCGCGCTCGGCGTCCGCCGCCGTCGACGCGACGACCGCGCGCCAGTACAGCGCATCGACGTAGCGCGGCGAGCCCGCGGCTGCGGCGTCGAGCTCGTGCTGCACGAGCGCGCGCGCTGCATCCCCCTGCCCCTCGGCCGCCATGCGCTGCGCGCGAACGAAGATCGTGTCCGTCGTCGTCGCGGCCGGCGCGAGCGTATCGGCGGTGGGAGCGGTTTGCGCGGCGAGTGGTGTGGCGCCGAGCAGAAGCGCGGCGAGTGGAGCGAGATATCGGGTCATGAGCGGTCTGCGAGAGAGAGGCATCACGCCGGAACGGCGGAGAGAAGCAAACGCGCGGCATCGGTGGAGCGCCGGGCGCTGCACAGCGCGAGCACGAGATTGGAGAGGAGCTGCGTATCGGAAGAGAGCCGGGTTTCCTTGAGCGCGATGTCGGCGGCGAGCAGCGCGTCGAGTGCAGCGTCGATGGCGTCGTCGTTCCAGTGGCGCTCCGCCGCGGCCCACGCGCGCGCGGCCTCCCCCCACGGACGCATCGGAAACGCCTTTCCGCTCTTGAGCAGCTCGAAGTAGTCGGCGCGCCCGCTGCGCGTGATCCCCCAGCCGATCGCGAGCGTCTGCGTCGCGAGCGCCATCACTATCGAGACCGCGCTCGTCTTGGGCTGCGCGAGGATGTGCGGCAGGAGCGCGAGTGCGCGTGCCGCGTCGCGCTCGGCGACGCGATCGAGAAAGTCGCCGAGTGTCTCGCCGCGACGCACGCCCACGACATCGGCGACGGCGTCTTCGTCGATCGTGCCGCCGCCGGCGTAGCTCGCGAGCTTGTCCAGCTCCGCCGCGAGCGCTGCGAGCTCGTTCCCCGCGGCCTGCTGCAGGAGCTCCGCGGCCTCGGGCGTGATCTTCGCTCCGAGCACGCTCTCGACGTGATGCATGATCCAGCGCGGCACGCGATCGCCGGTGAGCGGCGTGAACTCCACCGTGGCCGCGCGCGTCTCGAGCGCCTTGTCGACTTTCGCCTTCTCCCCCGACGGCGCTACGAGCACGAGCATCACATCGCGCGCGGGCTCCTTGAGATAGCCGTCGAGCGTTGCGCGCACGTCCTTGCGCAGCGCTGCCACATCGCGCACGACGACGACGCGCCGGTCCGCCATCATCGGCGGCGTGCCCACGAGGCTCCCGAGTGTCTCCGCATCGAGCTCGGCTGCCGCGCGAATGTCGAGATTGAAGTCGCGCGTCGATGGATCGACGGCGGCGTTGACGAGCTCTCGCACCGTCTGTTCCTTGAGGAAGTCGTCCTCCCCGTGGAAGTAGTAGACGCGCTCGAACTCGCCGCGCTGAAGCGACTTCCGGAAGGCGCGTTCGAGGACGACAGGCATCTCGTGAATATACTGTCCCCGGTTGTCACCGGTGCGATGCGCGGCACCGCGCGGGCTCGGTTGCCACTGCTGGTGACGCGTGCTATTCTCGAATCGCCCCGAGACGCGACCTCCGCCCGGCGGCCACTCTCTCCTCCCTCGCCGAGCCTCCGCTGCAGTACTCAACTCATCGACCATACACGCGTCGACTCGCGATCTTCGCGATCCTGTTCGCGGCCGGTTCCGCGCTCGCGTGCTACCAGGACAAGCCGCCCGTCGCACAGGCAGCGGCGCAGACTCCCGATGCGACGCCCGCCGGCGGAGTCGCGAAGCTCGAGCTGCAGCCGGTGCCTGCGACGCACGACACCGCGATTCGCGAGATCGACCGGTTTCAGCTCACACCGCAGGGATTTCAGCGGTGGCTGCTGGCGAAGCACGCCATCGATTCGCTCCAGAAGACGAATCCGGAGGTCGAGGCGCGCATGAAGTCGGAAACGCCGCCAAAGACAGTGGAAGAAGCCGGAAAGCGTTTCGACGACGAGCCCAAGATGCGCGCCGCGCTCAAGCAGTCAGGAATGACCGGCAAGGAGTTTCTGATGACGTCGATCGCCCTGCAGCAGGCGGTGAAAGGCTATCAACTGCGGGCTCTGGGGAAGCTGGATCAGAGCAGGGTTCCCCCCGCCATCCTGGCGAACATCAGCTTCGTGGGCGCGCACATGGCGCAGATCATGGGCTCCGCGACCGGCGTCATGCCGCGCCGCCCGACGCCCTAACGGCTAGCGGCCGAGCAGCTCTTCGCTGGCGAAGCGCACGGGCGCCTGGTCGACCATCATGGCGGCGGGCCAGATCGGGAGCCCCGCGCTGGCGCTCGCGACGAAGCTCGAGTTGGTGACCGGATAGGGCGCGACGGCAGGCATGCGCGCGACGACTGGGGCGAGGGCGAGATTGCGCGCCTGTGACGTCCAGTTGAAGACCATGGCGGCCAGAAATCCTGCCCCTACGACGCCCACGGCTGCGGCCGCGAACGAGCGCAGCCCCGGCCCACGATAGCGCGCGGCGCGTGCTTCATCGCGCTCAATTCGGTGCAGCTTCGTAGTGAGCCGGACGAAGAAGTCGGACGACGGCTCGACGGAGGGGAGATTGCGCAGCACCAGCAGCCCGCGGCGCATCGCCAGGTCGTGGCGAGCGCACGCGCTGCATGACTCGAGATGATGCCCAGCGGCGGATTGCTCCACCGGTGACAACGTCTGGTCTACGAAGGCGAGGTACTGATTACGAAATTCGAGGCAATCCATTCAGGCGACATCACTTCGGTGGGGCCGAATACGGTACCCTTTAGTATCGGTCGGGTTCCGAATGATGCGTGCGAACACACGCCTCCGCCAGCGAGCCGGAGCGCCTAGCGCAGCCCCGGCTCGATGATCTGAGCGAACGCGTTCCTGGCACGGTTGAGCCGCGACTTCACAGTCCCCAGGTTGCAGTTCGTGATCTCGGCGATCTCCTCGTACGACTTCCCTTCGAGCTCGCGCAGGATGAACACCTGGCGGTGATGCTCGGGGAGCCTGGCGACGCTGGCCTCGACGAGCGAGCGCAGATGCCGGCGACGATAGAGATCATCGGGACGCGAGTTCGCATCCTCGAACTGCAGCGGACGATCGTCGTCCTGCCAGTTCTTGCGAATCGTCTGGAAGAAGACCAGCGGGTTGCGCGACCGGTTCCGGAGCTCGTTCTTGGCGAGGTTCGACGCGATCGTGTAGATCCAGGTGGAGAACTTCTTCGAGCGGTCGAAGCGCGCCATGTGCCGATACACCCGGATGAACACCTCCTGTACGAGGTCTTCGCCGCGCTCACGGTCGCCGATCGTGCGGTAGATGAAGTTGAGCAGACGCGTTTGATAGCGTTCCACGATTTCCTGGAACGCGCGCTCCTCTCCACCCAGAAACGAGGCGACGAGATCTGCGTCTTCGAGCGTCTGTAGCTGGGCGCGCACCGAACCTGGCACGACTGCCCTCGCTTCCACCGCCACGTTGGCCATCTTCGGACTCCCCAGTTTGATTGCGCCTGCGATGCTTCCGTCGCGCTCAGTGAAAGGCAGGGGTCGTGCCCTCGTGTTCCACAAATTTTACAGCGTTGCTAACTCACGTGCAGGTAACAATTTGCGCCAATTGGGCCGCAAAGAAACGTATAATGACCCAGGGTTGTTGTCTACTTTCGGGGACGACGAAAATGCGCTCTGTGGGGACACTTCGTGTCCGAAACAAACGAGCTCAGCGACCGAGAAAGAATCCCGCCACGTAGAGAATACTCAACGCCGTCTTCGCATCGTTGATCGTACCGTCCTTGATCAATTTGAGAGCTGCCGACATTTGCGTCGGCACGACTTCGACGAATTCATCGGACTCGAGCTCGCTCTCTCCACTCGTGAGCCCGGTCGCCACGAAGAGATGGATCTTCTCGTCGGTGAATCCGGGCGTCGTATAGAACGTGTAGAGATGCTCGATCTTCGCCGCTGTGCAGCCGGTCTCCTCGCGTAGCTCGCGCGCGGCGCACTCTTCGGGCGGCTCGCCGGGCTCGAGGCGGCCGGCCGGAATCTCGTAAATGAATCCGTCGGCAGCGTAGCGATACTGGCGGATGAGCAGGATCGTCGGATCGTCGCCAGAGGGGTCGGTGAGGAAGGGGATCACCGCGCTCGCACCCGAGTGACGGATGATCTCGAGCTCGCCCACTTTACCGTTCGGAAAGCGAACCTCATCGATGTCGAGGTTGATCACTTTCCCCGTGTAAATGCGCCCGCTGGCAACCTTGCCGGGCCCCTCTGAGTCCGTCACCGCTCCGGCTGCCCTTCGGCGTCGTAGACGCTCACGGGACCGGCATCGAGCGCGGCCAGCGGTGCCGCGATCACCGTCGGGTCGCCGACGACGACGAGCTGCAGTTGATCCGGATGCAGATACTTGTCGGCTGCGTGAAGCACGTCCATCGCGGTCACGCGCCGGATGTTCGCTCGATAGCTGTCGAAGTAGTCCTTCGGCAGGTCGTAGACGGTGAGAGCCGCGAGTGCACGCGCGATCGAGTCCGTCGTCTCGTAGCGAATGGGAAAGACGCCATCGAGGTAGCTCGTAGCGAGGGTGAGCTCGTCCTCGCTCACCGCGTCGGCGCGAATACGCGCAATCTCGAGGAGAATCTCCTTCGCCGCCTCGGCCGTGACGTCGCTCTTCACCGCCGTCGACACCACGAACGGTCCCGCCGCCCTGCGCCAGTCGAACGACGAGTGCGCACCGTACGTGTACGCGTGCACCTCGCGCAGGTTCAGATTGATGCGCGAGGAGAACAGTCCGCCGAGGAGCGCGTTCGCGATGAGCACCGGGAAGTAGTCCGGGTGGCTCCGCGGCAGCCCGACGTGTCCGACGCGAATCTCCGACTGCGGCGCATCTTCCTTGCGCACGATGTGCAGAGCGCGCGTCGTGCGCGCGGGCTTGTCGCTCACCGCGCCGGCTGGCGGGGTGGTGCCCGACCAGTCGCCGAGCAGGCGCTGGGCGAGCGCGACGCCATTGGTCACGGTGATGTCGCCGACGAGTATCAGTGTCGCGCCACCGGGGCGATAGCGTGCCTGATAGAACTGCTCGACCGTCGCGCGATCGATCGACGTCACCGAGGCGACATCGCCATGCTCCGGACGCGCGTAACGAGAAGATTTATCGTAGACGAAGCGCGTGAACATCTCGTCCGCGAGCCCGCGCGGCTCCGTGCGCAACTGCAGCAGATCCGCGAGGCGCTCGGCCTTGATCCGCGACAGCTCCCGCTCGGGGAACGCCGGCTCGAGCAGCACTTCGGCGAACAGCGACATCGCTTCCTCGAGGCGCGGCGCGAGCACCGTCATCGAGAGCATCGCCGCGTCCCAGTCCGCCGATGCGCCCACCGCGGCGCCCCAGCGCTCGAACTGCTCGCCCACGGCGTCGCCGTTCCGCTTGCGCGTTCCCTCGAGCAGCATGCGCGCGGTGAGCTGCGCCACGCCCTCGGCCCCAGCGGACTCCGCGGCCGCGCCAGCGTCGACGACGAGCGCCGCGGATACGATCGGCAGCTTGGGCACGGGCGCGACGATGACGCCGAGCCCGTTGTCGAGCCTTACGCGCTCAAAGAACGGGAAGCGGTAGTCGCGTGGCGGTCCGGCTTGCGGTCGAGTGCTGGGCGTCGTAGCAGCCGTCAACGCGATGCTCCCACTGGCTCGCCCACTTCGGCGCTGGCGTGACTGTCTGCGGTTGGGTCGGCGGGCACGTAAAGGAGGCTAATGCGATTGTCGGGGCCGAGCATCCGGCGTGCGAGTTCGCTCACTTGCGCGGCAGTGACGCGCTGGTATCGCGCCGTCTGTTCGTTCACGAGCTCCGGTTCGTCGAAGTACGTGGCAAACATAGAGAGCTTGTCGGCTCGGTCGCCCGCGGATTGTAGCGAGCTCACCAGTGCGGTCTCGAGCAGCGCGACTGCACGCTGAACCTCGTCGCCGGTCACCCCATCCCCTCGCATGCGATCGATCTCGCGGACGACCTCCGCCTCGAGCGTCTCCGCGCTCACCCCCGGCCGCGCCGTCACGTCGGCGATGAGCAGGTCTGCTCCCTTCGCCAGATCGAAGGTGAACGCCGAGGCTTCCGATGCGATCTCGCGATCGCGCACGAGCGAGCGCTGGAAGCGACTCCCCTTGCCTGTGCCGAGTATGGCCGCGAGCACCGAGGCGACGAAGTGCTCGTCGCTGCCGAACACCGGTGCCCGAAATCCGAGGAAGAGGCGCGGCAACATCACTGCGTCTGGCACGACGAGCCGCTCCCACGAGCCGAAGTGCGCAGGCAGCTCCATCGGCGGGAGCGGCGGCTTGCCGGCGCCCCGCGGAATCGGTCCGAAGAACTGCTCCACCAGCGCGCGCGCCTCGGCCGGATCGAAATCGCCGGCGATCGACAGCACGGCGTTGTCCGGTGTGTAGTACGTCGCGAAGAACTGCGCGATGTCCTCGAGGCTCGCCTCGCTCAGATCCTCCATCGATCCGATGAGCGAGTGATGGAATGGGTGGTCCGGCGGAAAGGCGAGCGCGGGAAGCCGTTCCCACCACGTGCCGTACGGCTGATTGTCGACGCTCCAACGGCGCTCGTTCTTCACGACGTCGCGCTGGGTGTCGAGCTTCTGCTGCGTCATCGCGGGGAGCAGCTGCCCCATGCGATCGGCTTCGAGCCAGAGCGCGGTGGCGAGCTGGTTGGACGGCACCGTCTCGAAGTAGTTCGTACGGTCGAGCCAGGTTGAGCCGTTCAACGTGCCGCCCGCGCGCTGCACGATCTCGAAGTGCTCGTTCGCGCCGACGTGCGCCGACCCCTGAAAGAGCATGTGCTCGAACAGATGTGCGAATCCCGTGCGTCCCGGACGCTCGTTCGCGGAGCCGACGTGGTACCAGAGGTTCACGGCGACGATCGGCGCCGTATGATCCTCCGAAAGCGTTACGGCGAGGCCGTTCGCAAGCCGAAACGTCACGATGGGAACTCGCATGCGAGAAACTTGCACTACTGCGGCATCGCTTGGAACCCGGCGCGTATCAGCACTCATTGGCTCTCGTGCGGCTCCGCTTGACATGCCGCCCCCGGAAGGGGCATGTTCACGGCCCGCTCTGGCGCAGGCACGCGAAGGAGGCGCACGCGGCCGTACGAACGCTCGACTCTCGACTGATCCAACGAGTCTTCACGCGATGGCGTGCGTAGCAATCATTTCTCACCGGTACGGAGGCAACAACCATGGCAGCCGATTTCTCGCTGGGCGAATCGCTCGTAGGCGATGGCAACGAGGTCGCGCACATCGATCTGATCATCGGATCGAAGGCGGGACATGCCGGTCAGGCGTTTGCGAACGCGCTGACGAACAACAAGGACGGCTTCACGACGCTGCTTGCCGTTGTCGCTCCGAATCTTCCGGCGAAGCCGGATACGATTCTGTTCAACAAGGTCACGATCAAGGGCGCGAAGCAGGCAGTTCAGATGTTCGGCCCCGCGCAGGCGGCCGTTGCGCGTGCTGTCGTCGACTCCGTCGAAGCCGGCGTCATCCCGAAGGACAAGGTCGATGATCTCGTCGTCATCGTCGGCGTGTTCATCCATTGGGACGCGGCTGACGATCAGAAGATCTTCGCCTACAACTACCAGGCGGTGAAGGAGTCGATCGCTCGCGCCATGAAGAACGAGCCGAAGATCGATGCGATCATCGCCAAGGCGAAGACGACGACACACCCGTTCGCTGGCGGCGCCGACAAGAAGTAGCGCTCGCCCGCCGTTCGCGCGGGAGTCATACATATCGAGGGGCGAGGATGACTCGCCCCTCGATTCGTTTCTGGCGCATTAGCTTTTGATTCCCCCTCTCGCCCAACCTCAGTCCGACGCCATCATGCTGAAACTCCTGTTGCAGCTCGACAGCTCGCGACTTCCGAGCGTCTTCGATCAGGTGGTGGCCTACGACGCGGGCGCGGATCGCATCATGAGCGAAGGCGGCGTCACCGAGGGCGACGTACGCGACCTCGTGCACGGATGCATCTTCACGCGCGGGCCGAAGGACATGCAGAACACCGCGATCTTCATCGGCGGCGCCGACATGTCGATCGGCGAGAAGCTTCTCGCCGCCACGAACAAGGCGTTCTTCGCGAACTTCCGCGTGTCGACGATGCTCGACTCGAACGGCTCCAACACCACCGCCGTCGCCGCCGTCGTGAAGATCACGCAGGCACTCGGCGGCAGCGTGAAGGGGCGCAAGATCGTCGTCACCGCAGGCACGGGCCCTGTCGGCACGCGCGCCGCCGGACTCTTCGCGAAGGCCGGCGCCGACGTCACCATCACTTCACGCAAGCCCGAAGATGCCGAGCGTGTGTCGGCCGAGATCTGCAAGCGCTTTGGCGGAACGGTGAAGTCGGTGCCGATGCGCGATCCGTCGCAGGCCGCCGCCGCGATCGAAGGCGCCGAGGTGCTGCTCAACGCGGGCCCCGCCGGTGTGATGCTCGTGCCGCGTGCTGCATGGGCCGGCAAGTTCAAGGTCGTCGCCGATCTCAACGCGGTGCCGCCGCTCGGCGTCGAAGGCATCGAGGTGACCGATGATGGCCAGTCGCGCGAGGGCGCGATCGGCTTTGGCGCACTGGGCGTTGGCAACTTCAAGATGAAGGTGCACAAGGAGTGTCTCCGGCGGTTGTTCACGCGCAACGACCTCGTGCTCGACGCGGAGACGATCGAGGACGTCGCGAAAGAAATACTGACGAAGTAGCTCTCGCACCGGAGCCGAACGTGCTCGCCGTTGGAATCGACCCAGGAACCATCAGCATCGATGTGTGCGCGCTCGACGACGGCGCGCTCGTGCTCGACCGCTCGTTCCCGACGGCGGAGGCGCTCGCGGATCCCGTGGCGTTCGCGACGATGCTGCGCGATCTCGGCGCGGATCTGATCGCGGGCCCGTCGGGGTACGGTCTTCCGCTCACGACCGTCGCGGCGGCGGACGATCGCGCCTTGCGCCTGGCGTATCTCGCGGCGCCGGGCGAGGAGGGTGGCATCGGCGGCCTGCGCGCGCTCGCGAAGGCGATGGTCGATGCGGAGCTGCCGGTGGTGTTCACCCCCGGCGTGATCCATCTCGCCTCGGTGCCGGTGCACCGCAAGATCAATCGCGTCGACCTCGGTACCGCGGACAAGTTGTGCGCCGCCGCCCTCGGCGTGCGCGAACAGGCAACGCGGCGCGGATGCGCGCTCGGCGATGTGTCGTTCATCCTCCTCGAGCTCGGTGGTGCCTTCAGCGCGGCGGTCGCGGTGCAGGACGGCCGCATCGTCGATGGCGCTGGCGGGAGCGCCGGTCCGCTCGGCGTGCGCTCAGCGGGCGCGCTCGACGGCGAGGTCGCGTACCTCGCCGGCACCGTGACGAAGGAGATGCTCTTTCGCGGCGGCGTGGAGAGCATCGTCGGGCAATCCGATGTGTCGCTCGAGAAACTTTCGGTGAGCGAAACGCGCGAGGAAGGCGTGGCCTGGCTTGCGTTCATCGAGAGCGCGGTGAAGGCCGTCGCGGCGCTTCGCGTGTCGGTGCCGTCGCCGTACGAGATCTTGCTGTCCGGGCGCGTGGCGCGTGCGCCGAGCGTGGTGCGCGAGCTGCATTTGCGTTTGAGCACGATTGCACCGGTGCGACGGCTGCACGGCTACGCATCGGTGGCGAAGGAAGCGGCGCAGGGCGCTGCGCTGATCGCGGACGGGCTTGCCGGCGGCAGGCACGCGGTGCTCACGGACATGATGGGGATTCGCGAGGCGAGTGGCACCGTACTGGATCATCTCAAGATCATCACGCCGGACGCGGCACTGCGGCGGTTGGGGCTGTGAAGCCGAGCGCGAGTGGCTCAGTGCTGCTCGCGGGCGTGTCGGTGCGCGCGCTCGCGGAATCTGCGGCGCGGGCAGGAGCAACCGTCATTGCGCTCGACGCGTACGGCGATCTCGATCTGCGCCGCATTGCGCGCGTGGTCGCGATCCCGCGTGACGGGAGCGCGAAGTTCGACCAGATGGCCGTCGCGCGCGCGAGCCGCGACATCGACGCGGGCACGGTGGCGTACTCTTCGAGTTTCGAAAATGCGCCCGAGGCGGTGGAGGTGCTCGCGCGCGGGCGCACGCTGATCGGCAACTCACCCGACGTGCTGCGCCGCGTGCGCGATCCGCTCGCGCTCGCGCGCGCGATCGCGCGCCTGGGCGAGCACACGCCCGCGGTGCGCGCGTCGGCGCCGCTCGAGAGTGATGCGACGCGCTGGCTGCTCAAGCCGCGTCGCTCCGGCGGCGGGCACGGCATCGTGCGCTGGACGCGCGGGATGCGCGTGCCGCGCACGTCGATCGTGCAGCAGCAGCTCCGCGGCGACGCCGGCTCGATCATCTTCGTCGCCGATGGCGCGCGCATCGAGGTGCTCGCGCTCACGCGACAGCTCTCGGGCGATCCGGCCTTCGGCGCAAGCGGCTTCGCGTACTGCGGAAGCATTCTCGAGTTGCATCGCCCCGCACTGCTCGCGCGCGCGACGGCGCTCGCCGCCGCCATCGCGCGCGAGTTCGCGCTCCGTGGTGTGTGCGGCGTCGACTTCATCGCGCAGGGCGACGTTCCGTACGCCATCGAGGTAAATCCGCGCCCTACCGCGTCGATGGAGCTCGTGGAGCGCGCGACGGGGAGCTCGATCTGGCTCGCGCACGTCGCGGGGTGCAGTGGTACTATCCCCGGGATGCGACACGCGAGCGCTGACGTGCGCACGCTCGTGCACGGGAAGGCGGTGCTCTACGCACGCCGTCCTGTCGTGCTCGGCGACACCACGCGCTGGCTCGCCGACGATGATGTGCGCGACATTCCCGCCTCCGGCGAGCGCATCGCGCGCGGAAGCCCGATATGCACTATCTTCGCGAGTGGGCGCACCAACGCTCTCTGCTACGCGGCGCTGGTGCGGCGTGCGCGGATACGGTTTGCGGAGGTCGAGGGACGAATGCGTCGTCGCAGCGCATGAGTGCAGCCGCATGAGCGGAGCCGCGCGAGTCCAGGAGCACGCCACCTGCCTCGGGTGCGGATGCACGTGCGATGACATCGCGGTGGTCATCGAGGGCGGACGCATTACCGACGCGCGCAACGCCTGCGCGCTCGGCCTTCGCTGGTTCGGCGACGGTTCGCTCCCCGGTGCCGTGCTCGGCGGACGCTCCTCCGCCATCGAGGACGCTCTCAGCGAGATCGCGACGGTGATGCGCTCGGCGCGCGCGCCCCTCGTCTTCCTCGCGCCCGATCTCACGAGCGAGGCGCAGCGTGCCGCGATTGCCGTCGCGGATCAACTGCGCGCATTCGTCGACAGTGCCACATCAACCACCGCATCCGAAGGTATTCTCGCTGCGCAGCGACGCGGGCGCGCGAGCGCGACGCTCGGCGAGATCCGCAATCGCGCGGATGTCATCGTCTTCTGGGCCGTCGATCCAAGGCTGACCTATCCGCGCCTTCAAAGTCGCTACGCGCCCGATCCGGTCGGCGTGCACGTGCCGAAAGGTCGCGGCGGTCGCACCGTCATCGCGGTGGATGTTGGTGCGCAGCGTGGCCCGGACGATGCGGACGTGCGCATCCAGATGACGGCGCAGGATGAGAAGCTGTTCATCGCCTCGCTGCGCGCGTCGCTTGGCGGGCGCACGGTGGGCGATCCGCCGATCGTCGCGCGCGTGAACGAGCTCGCGGGGCGGCTGACGCGCGCGAAGTACGCCGTGATCGTGACGGACGCGGAATCGCCGCCTGACGTACCATCGATGCGCGCGGATGCGCTCATCGCGCTCACGCAGTCGCTCAACGCCACCACGCGCGGCTCGCTCTGCACGCTGCGCGCGGGCGGCAATCGGAATGGCGCCGATACCACGCTCACCTGGCAGACCGGATTCCCGATGGCCGTCGACTTCTCGCGCGGCGTGCCACGCTACACGCCCGAGGATGCGACGCTCGCGCGACTGCGCCGCGGCGCCGTCGATGCCGCGCTCGTGGTCGGATCGAGCGGCGCGCTCCCACCCGCCGTCGCCGCCGCGCTCGAGGGCGTGCGCACGATCGTGATCGGTCCGCGGGCGAGCGAAAGCGCACTCGACGCGACGATTCGCATCGACACTGGCGTCGCCGGCATTCACGAATCGGGAATCGCCTTCCGCACCGACGATGTCCCGCTGCCACTCCGCGCGCTCCTCCCCACACCGCGCGACACCGCATCGCTGCTCAGGGCTTTGGGCACCGCGATCGCCGCGAGCCGAGGTGACGCATGACGCGACTCCGCATCACCGGTGGCGCGATTCACGATCCCGCCAACGGCATCGATGGCGACGTGCGCGACATCTGCGTCGATGGCGGCCGCATCGTCGCAACGCTTCCGGCCGATGCGCCCGTGCTTCGCGCCGATGGGATGGTCATCATGGCCGGCGGCATCGACATCCACGCGCACGTCGCCGCGGCGAGTGTCACTCTCGGACGTCGTCTTCTCCCCGAGGAGCACGCGCTCGATCCCGCCGCTGCGCCCGAGCTCGCCGATGGCACGATCCCGCGCTCCGGCACGGGCGGCACGGTGCCGAGCACCTTCACCACCGGCTATCGCTACGCAGGACTCGGCTACACCACCGTCTTCGACGCTGCCGTCGCGCCGGCGTCCGCGCGACAGACGCACGCCGAGTTCGACGACACGCCGATCATCGACGGCGGCTTCTTCGCGCTACTCGGGAACGACGAGTATTTGCATCGCCAGATCGCCGCGAAAGAGCTCGGGCGCGCGAAGGACTACGCCGCGTGGATCCTCAAGTCCACGGGCGCGTATGCGATCAAGCTCGTCAACCCCGGCGGCATCGAGCTGTGGAAGCGCAACGTGCGCGAGGTGAAGACGCTCGACGATCCCGTCGGCACTGCCAATGTCACGCCGCGGAAAATTCTCGAGGTGCTCGCAGACGCGGCGATCAAGCTCGGTCTTCCGCATCCCGTGCACATCCACTGCAACAATCTCGGTGTCGCCGGAAACGTCGCGACCACGCTCGAGAGCATGCGCGCACTCGATGGACGTCGAGCGCATTTCACGCATCTGCAATTCCACAGCTACGGCGGCGAGCGCGGAAAGTCGTGGAGCTCCGCCGCGAGACAAGTCGCTGAATACGTGAACGGTCACCCCGAAGTCACCGGCGATGTAGGGCAGGTGATGTTCGGCGACGCCACCACGCTCACTGCCGACGGCGCCGTGGAGTACCTACTCCACACGAGCACCGGTCGTAAGTGGGTCAATGCCGACATCGAGCTCGAGACCGGATGCGGCATCGTCCCTTACACCTACAAGGACAAGGCGGCCGTCGCCGCGCTGCAGTGGGTGGTCGGGCTCGAGCTCTTTCTGCTCTCGGCGGATCCGTGGCGCATGGTGCTCTCAACCGATCATCCGAACGGCGGATCGTTCATGAGCTACCCCGTTCTCATTCGACTACTCATGGATCGCGCCTATCGCGATGAGAAGCTCAAGAGCGTAAACCAGAAGATGCTCGCCGGCAGCGCGCTCGCCGACGGCATCGCGCGCGAGTATTCCCTCAACGAGATCGCGATCATCACGCGCGCGGGGCCGGCGCGCCAGCTCGGACTCAAACACAAGGGACATCTCGGCGTCGGCGCGGACGCCGACATCACGATTTACAGCCGCGATGCCGACTACGCGAAGATGTTCTCGACGCCGCGCTACGTGCTGAAGGGCGGCACGCTCGTCGTCGAGGAAGGGCAGCTGCGGCGTGCGCCCGCAGGCAAGCGCATCTACGTGCAGCCCGGCTACGACAACGGGCTCCTCCGCGACCTCGGCAAGCATTTCGAGAAGTACTCATCGATCCAGCTTGCCAACTTCCCGGTCACCGGATTGCGCGACGCCCCCATCGCGACGGGAGGCCGCTGATGGAGATCCGCGGCGTTCTGATCGACGACACATTCGCCGAGGCGTTCGGGATGCGCGGCGCACGCATCATTATCACGGCGAAGAACGCGAAGTGGGCGCGCGAGTCGGCGAACAAGCTCACCGGTTTCGCCACGTCGGTGATTGCGTGCAAGTGCGAGGCGGCCATCGAGCGCGAGCTCGCGCCGGACGAAACCCCGGATGGACGCCCAGGGATGAGCGTGCTCCTGTTCACGATGGACTCGGACTCGCTACCCAAGCGCGTCGTCGAGCGCATCGGGCAGACGGTGCTCACCTGTCCTACCACCGCGTGCTTCGATGGTCTTCCCGACTCACCTGACCGCATTGCCGTCGGAAAGCCGCTTCGCACCTTCGGCGACGGTTTTCAGGGGAGCAAGGTGATTGACGGCGTTCGCTACTGGCGACTGCCAGTGATGGAGGGCGAATTCCTGATCCAGGAAACATTCGGCAAGGCAGCGGGGGTGGGCGGCGGCAACTTCCTGATTCTGGCCGAGAGCGCGGATGCAGCACTCGATGCGGCGGAGGCGGCGGTCGATGCGATGGCGGGGATGCCGGGTGTGATTCTCCCGTTCCCCGGCGGGATCGTGCGCAGCGGGAGCAAGGTCGGCTCGAAGAGGTACAAGTCGATGATCGCGTCGACCAACGATGCGTTCGCGCCGACGCTGCGCGCGATCACGAAGACTGAGCTGCCAGGTGGCGTGAACTCGGTGCTCGAGATCGTGCTCGATGGTCTCGATTTCCGTTCGATCGCGAAGGCGATGCAGGTCGGCATCGATGCCGCGTGTCGTACGGGCGTGCACTCGATCACCGCCGGCAACTATGGCGGCAAGCTCGGGCCGTACCACTTCCATCTGCGGAAGATCATGAGCGGCGACGTCGAGGACGCGCCAAAGCAGGACGCCTCCAAATGAGCGATCGCATCACGCTCACGCTGCGCGCGTCGCTTGCGCATCCGCTCTCCGCAGGTGCGATCGCACCTGATCACTTCGCCGGCCTCACGGCGCAGGAGATCGCCGCACTCGAGCTCTGGGATGGGCGCACCTCCGTCGCGCTCGGCGATGTCTTCACTGTGGACGGCGAGCACTCTTCGAACGTGTTGCTCGAGGGTGATCTCGCGCAGCTGCACGATGTCGGCACGACGATGGCCGCCGGCTCACTCGAAATCAAAGGATCGATCGGCAACGCACTTGGCGCGCGGATGCGCGGCGGCGCGATCGCGGTGCAGGGAAGCGCGGGCCATGATGTGGGCACGGCGATGGCGGGCGGCTCGATCGTGATCGAGGGAAACGCCGGCGATCGCGCGGGCGGCGCGCTGGCGGGCGCCTCGAAGGGAATGACCGCGGGCGACATTGTCGTGCGCGGCAGCGCTGGACGTGAAGCCGGCGCGAGAATGCGGCGCGGCACGCTCTTTTGCGGGAGCGTTGGCGATTGCGCTGGCCTTGGGATGATCGCCGGGAACGTCATCGTCGCCGGCGCGATCGGAGATGGCGCCGGCATTGGCAACAAGCGCGGCTCCATCGTCGCACTCGGCGGCGTGCGCGTGCCGCAAACGTACGCGTACGTGTGCACCTATCGTCCGCCGCATGTCTTGCTCATGCTCCGCTCTTTGCGCGCCCGCTACAATGTCGGCGTCGATGACGCGCACCTCCACGGCCTTTACAAGCGGTACAGCGGCGATCTGGCCGAGATCGGCAAAGGAGAGATTCTCGAATGGCAGACGGCATGATGAGCGTGATGAATCTCAACGAGCGCACGTGGAAGGTCGCGGATGATCTCGCCGCGCGTGCGGACGAGCTGCGTATCGCGGTGCAGACGCTCCCCTCGGGCGCGCGCGTCATCGATGCCGGCGTCGACGTGCGCGGTGGCTACGGCGCGGGCATTGGGCTCGCGGAGCTGTGCATGGGCGGACTCGGCCACATTCGTCTCGCCGAGCTGCAGATCGGCGGCATGTCGATGCCTGGCGTCGAAGTCTGGACCGACCATCCCGCTGTGGCCTGCATGGCGTCGCAGTACGCCGGCTGGGCGCTCACGGTGGGGAAGTACTTCGCGATGGCATCGGGCCCGCTGCGCGCGCACGCGCGCGTCGAGAAGGAGCTGTTCGAGAAGCTCGAGTACGCGGAGACGGCGAAGCGGGGAGTGCTCGTGCTCGAGGGCCGCACGATTCCCACCGAGGAAGTCGTCGCTCTCGTCGCGGAGAAGTCCTCGCTCCCGCCATCGGCGATCACGTTCGCGATCGCGCCCACCGCGAGCCTCGCCGGCGGCGTGCAGGTCGTCGCGCGCATTCTCGAGACCGGGCTGCACAAGATGGAAGTGCTCGGCTTCGATGTGCGGAAGGTCGTGAGCGGCGTCGGCACCGCGCCGCTGCCGACGCTCGCGAAGAACGATCTTCGCGCCATCGGCCGCACCAACGACTGCATTCTCTACGGCGGCGAGACGTCTTTCGTCATCGATGCCACCGACGCCGAGCTCACCGAGCTCGCCGCGAAGTTGCCCGCGTCGTCGTCGAACGACTACGGCACGCCGTTCTACGAAACGTTCAAGAAATACGACGGCGATTTCTACAAGATCGACAAGCTGCTCTTCAGTCCAGCAGAGGTGTGGCTCACGAGCGCGACCACCGGGCGAACCTTCCACGGCGGGCTGCTGAACGCCGAGGTGCTGCGGCGGTCGCTTCTCGAGGAGTGAGCCTGGTCCCCATCCTCCGAGGAGTGTGCTATGTTCTCTCGCCCTGGCAGCTCAGGGCTCGTCCTTCAACGGAGAAGAGATATGCGTGCCATTGCCCCGCTCGCCGCGGCTCTGCTGGCCCTCGCGTGCTCCAAGCCTGCCGCGACGCCCGCGGCCGATTCCGCGATGGGAACCGTCAAGGACACCACCGCGACGGCGCGTGCCGCTGCTCCCGCGCCCGATGCGCCGGTGTCTGCCGTTGTCGTGCTCTACAATTGGCCCAAGGACACAGCGGCGTTCGAGAAGTACTATGCCGCCACTCACCTTCCCCTCGTCGGCGCCAAGGCGAAGGAGATCGGATTCTCCAAGGCGGTGCTGATCAAGTTCGCGCCCAACGCCGATGGCTCGAAGCCCGCGCACTATCGCATGGCGCAGCTCTGGTTTCCCAGCGACGCCGCCCTCAAGGCGGGAATGGCAACACCCGGCTTCAGGGAAGTTGCCGGCGACATTCCGAATTTTTCGACGGGTGGACAGATCGTCCTCACGGGTCAGGAGACGCGCTAAGGCGATTGGCGACCATACGTCCGAAAGACGCATGGTCGCGCCCCGCTCGTCACGCATCATGAAGATCGCCGTACTCAGCGCGCGCAGCGGGTGGCACACCGACGAGCTGCAGCGAGCCATTCGCGAGCGCGGCCACCAGCCATTCCTGCTCCCCTACGAATCGCTGGTCGCGCGACTCGGCGCGCACTCGAGCGCGGCGCCGAAGCTCGGCGCCGAGGCCCCCGATCTCTTCGAATGCGACGCCGTGCTCGCGCGCATCATCCCCAACGGATCCCTCGAGCAGATCATCTATCGCATCGACACGCTGCACTGGCTCGAGGATGCCGGCGCCGCCGTCGTGAATCCTCCACGCGCCATCGAGCGTACGGTCGACAAGTTCTACACCTCCGCGCTGCTCGAGCGCGCCGGCCTCGCGACGCCGCAGACCATCGTGTGCGAGCGCGCGGAGGATGCAGCCATCGCGTTCCGCGAGATGGGCGACGTCATCGTCAAGCCGCTCTTCGGATCGATGGGACTCGGCATGGTCCGCGTGAGCGATGAGGAAACCGCATGGCGCGTCTTCCGCGCGCTGGACGCAATTCGCGCTGTCTACTACCTGCAGCGCGCAATCCCGCACGAGGGAAGGGACGTTCGCGCCTTCGTCATCGGCGATCGCGTCGTCGCCGCGATCGAGCGCCGCTCGCCGGGATGGCGCACGAACATCTCGCGCGGCGGCGAGGCGCGCGCGATTTCGCTCCCCGCGGAATGGAGCGACATGGCCCTGCGCGCAGCGCGCGCCGTTGGGGCCGAGTACGCCGGCGTGGATCTGCTCCCCGCGCAGGACGGTACGACCTACGTGCTCGAGGTGAACGGCATTCCGGGGTGGGAGGGGCTGCAGACCGCGACCTCGTTCGACGTCGCCGGTGCCTTGATCGATCACGTCGTCGCCATCTCGGAAACTCGCGCGCGCGACCCGCGATGAGTACGCGCGACGAAATCGCCGCCGCTGCGCAGCTCGCGTGTCTGCTCGAGGCCAGCGCGCCCAAGCCCGGCAACGTCTCGCCGGGAGTCGCCTTTCACGACACGCGTTACGAGGACTTCCTCGCGAGCGCCGCCGCGATCGCGCCGGCGTTTCTCGATGCCGGCGCGCAGCCGCTTGGCGTCACGATCCTGCGCGCAATCGAAGACACGCGTCGTTGGACGACCGCGAACACCAATCTCGGCATCGTGCTCCTGCTCGCCCCGCTCGCGCGCGCCGCGCACGCGACATCGCCCGCGTCGCTTCGCGATCGCGTGCGCGCAGTGCTCGCGTCGACCTCGGTCGCCGATGCCGAGTCCGTGTACGCCGCCATTCGCCTCGCGCGCCCCGGCGGGCTCGGCGACGTCCTTGCGGAAGATGTCGCATCGTCGCCCACCGTTACACTCACCGCCGCGATGCAGCTCGCCGTCGATCGCGATGACATCGCGCGCGAATACGCGACCGCCTTCGCGCGCACTTTCCTGGTGGGCGTTCCGGCACTCGAAGACGCGCGCGCCGCCGGGCTCGAGTGGTCCGGCGCGATCGTCGAGTGCTACCTCGCGCTGCTCGCGGACTCGCCGGACACGCTCATCACGCGAAAACTCGGCCCGGATGCTGCGAGTGACGTGCGCGCTCGCGCCGCCGTCGTGCGAGCCGCCGGTGGCATGCGTACAACAGCGGGCCGTCAGGCGGTCGCCGCATTTGATCTGGAGCTCAGGGATGCGCGAAATTCAAGGAACCCCGGTACATCAGCGGACCTAACCGCTGCCGCGGCCTTTGTCGTACTACTGAACGGTGGATGGGAACAGTGAGCAAGGAAAATGCGTTTCGAGTATCAGTCACCAAGGATTACCTGGTGTTCGCGGCTGCCCATTTCATCACGTTCGCCGGGCATCGATGCGAATCGCTGCATGGACACAATTACCGGGTAGGGGTGACGTTCGAAGGTGATATCGACGAGGAAAGCTGGTACGTCGTCGACTTCTCATTCGTGAAGAAGCTCATGAAGCGCCTCTGTGATGAGATCGATCACAAGGTGCTGCTGCCGCTCCAGAATCCGAAGTTGCAGGTGACTGTCGAAGACGAGCGCGTGCTCGTGGCCTACGATGGCACGCCGAGATATGTGTTCCCGCGGTTCGATTGTGCACTACTCGAGATTCCGAACACGACGGTCGAGATGTTGGCGCAGTACCTCGTTCACAAGGCTCGCGCCGAGTTGACGAAGAAAAAGTTTGCAAAGCTCGCGGTCATCGAGATCGAGGTCGAAGAAAATTTCGGTCAGTCTGCGTTCTATCGCGAACTCATCATCTAGGACTTTTTTACACGACTTTTCGAGGGTCACATGCTCGTTTCTCTACTGCTTGCCACGACTGTCATGACTTCCGCGGCCGCGCCGCGGAAGCCGGTTGTCGAGCCGCAGGTTTCAATCGCAGTCGACTCGGCGCGAGGCGAAGTGGTCATCACCGCCGGTCCCTACGATCTTCCAAACATGCCGCCTGACATGGCGGAGATGCATATGGGCACCCCGCAGGTGCTCCGCTTCGACTGGCCCATCGACGGTGGGCTGCGCGGGTTCAACCTCTCCATGCAGACAGCCGACGGACAGCCGCTTCCCAGGTCCGTCATCCATCATCTGATCGCGGTCAACTTCGACCGTCGGCAAATCGTGTATCAGATGGTCGAGCGGCTCTTCGGCTGGGGCAAGGAAACCGATCCCGTCATGCTTCCCGCCGGTGTCGGCGTTCCGCTCGCCAAGGGACAGCACCTCGGCGTCTATGCGATGTGGCACAACGACTCGGGGCACGACATCCACAACGCCTACCTCAAGATGACGCTCGCGTTCATCCCCAAGGCGAAGCTGCAGAATCCCGTGCTGCCGCTATATGTGGACGTCAACAATCACATCGGCGGAGTCACCACCTTCGATGTGCCACCCGGCAAGTCGTCGCGCAGCTATGAGTTCGAGTTCCCGCTGAGCGGCCGCCTCATTGGCATCGGCGGACATCTCCACGACTACGGCGTCGCCGTTCGCTTCGAGGACGCCGAGTCTGGCAAGGTGCTCGTGCGACTCAAGTCCGATCGCGATGACAAAGGCGAGATCTCGAAGGTGGGCCGCTTCATTTGGGGCTTCCACGAAGAGGCGCTGCCGATCGAGGCTCATCACAAGTACCGCGTCGTCACCGAGTACGACAACCCGACCGGCAAGAACATCGCCGAGGGCGGCATGGGACACATCAACGGCGCCTTTAGCCCCAACGACATGGCGGAGTGGCCCGTGCTCGATATGGCCAATGCCGACATCAAACTCGATATCGCGACGCTCCCGACCTACAGCGAGATGCGCGCGTCCCGTCCGTCAAAGTCGCACGAGACTCACGCGGGCGAGAGCGAGATGGACATGAAGTCGATGCCGATGAATCAGACGCGCAGCGACACCGCAGCATCGATGCCGAGCATGCCCGGCATGCCCGGCATTCCCGGCATGTCCCGCATGCAGCAGCGCGGCGACAGCACGCACCACTAGCGCATCACAGTTCGTCCGATCGATCCGCGATGTACGGCCGTCGCCACCAGGGCACCATTCGCCCCGGCGGCGGCGAGCCGGTCGAGGTCCTGGCGGTGCCGCACGCCGCCGCCCGCGATGAGATCCACCCCAGGTAGCACCGCGCGCAGCTCACGTATCATTGTCTCGTCCGCGCCGCTCCCGCTCCCCACTCGCGCGAGATCCAGCACGATTACCGTCTCCGCTCCCGCGTCCACCGCGCGCCGCACGAGATCGCGCGGCGACATCGCGCGCAACGCATCCGTAGCCGCGAGCGGCACTCCGGCACGCAGATCGAGACTGAACGCCACGCGATCCGCTCCGAGCCGCCGAACGATTGCGTGAAGCAGCTCGAATCCCGTCATCGTTTCGAGCCCCACCACCACGCGATCGGCCCCGACATCGATCAGCGCGCACGCATCCGCTTCGCTCCGAACCCCTGCGTCGATCCAGCTCCGCGCGACGCGACAGAGCCGCTGATGCATCACGAGCTGCGCCGCCTTTCCGCTGATGGCATCCAGATCCGCCACGTACATCTCGGTCGTTTCCAGCACCGTCGTGTACGCCTGCGCCAGCGCCAGCGCGTCGCCGTGCGTTGTGATGAGCGCAGACTCGACGCGCTCGTACCGCGCGCGATCGCCTCCCACTCCGTGCACCGCCTCTCCCGCACGAAGATCGATTACAGGTATTATGCGCATCTGCTGACTCCACGGAGCTGCTCGACCATATGACCGTAATCGGCTGGGACATCGGCGGCGTCAACACAAAGGCCGCGCGCGTGGAGAACGACGCGGCGCTCGCGGCTCGCAACGAGCCGTTCGAGATCCAGCGCGCGCCCGCGACCCTCGCGTCCCGCCTCGAAGGTATCGCCAGCGCGCTGGGCGCGGAAATGAGCGATGCACACGCCATCACGATGACCGCTGAGCTCTCGCAATACTTTCGGACCAAGCGCGACGGCGTCTCCTTCGTGCTCGACGCCGTCGCGCACGCCTTCCCCGGCGCGTGCACGCGCATCTTCGCCACCGATGGACGCTTCGTTGATCTCGCCACTGCGCGCGCAGCGCCGCTTCTCGTCGCCGCCTCCAACTGGGCCGCAACCGCGGCGCTCGTCGCCTCGCGCCTCTCCGACGCCATTCTCATCGACGTCGGCACCACCACCACCGACATCATCCCTATCGTCGGCGCGCGCGTTGCAGCTCTCGGCCGCACCGACCCCGACCGCCTCCTCTCCGGCGAGCTCCTCTACCTCGGCGCCGTGCGGACGCCCGTCGAAGCGATCGCTCACCGCGTGCCGCTGCACGATGGCCTCGCGGGCGTCTCCGCCGAATCGTTCGCGCTCTCCGGCGACGTCCACGTCTGGCGGGGCGAGCTCGCACCCGAGGACTACACCGCCCCCACCCCCGATGCGCGCCCGACCACGCGCGACTTCGCGGGCGAGCGCATCGCGCGCATCGTCTGCGCCGACCGCGAGCTCCTCGATGACTCCGACATCGATCGCATCGCCGCCTTCGTCGCCGACACTATGATCGCACGCATCGCCGCGTCCATCACGCGCGTGCGCGACCGCTTCCCAGAACTCGATACCGCCGTCATCGCCGGGCAAGGCGCCTTCCTCGCGCGCGCCGCCGCACGACGCGCCGGCCTCCGCATCTCCACCGACGATCTCATCGCCGCTGATACATCGCGCGCCACAGGAACAGAAGCCGCCTTCGCCGTTGCCTGCCTGCTCGAGCGCTGGCTCTCGGCGCATCCCTCGAAGCCATAAATGGACGCGGTAATCAAAGTCGGCGGCTCCCTCCTCTCGCTTGGCAGCGCGCTCCCCCGCACGCTCGCCGCGCTCGAGCGACTCGCCGCCACGCGCTCCATCCTCATCGTCCCCGGTGGCGGCCCCTTCGCCGACGCCGTACGCGTCGCGAGCGAACACCACGCCATCAGCGACGACGACGCACACTGGATGGCCATCCTCGGCATGGAGCAGTTCGCGCTCCTGCTCGCCTCGAAAGTTCGCAACGCGGAGCTCGTGCATCGCCCCGGAGAAATCGCGCGTGCACTCGCGCGGGAAACAATCCCTGTGCTCGCACCGTATCGCTGGCTTCGCGAAGCCGACCCGCTCCCGCACAGCTGGGACGTCACGAGCGACAGCATCGCCGCATGGGTCGCCACTCGAGTCGGCGCTCGCGAGCTGATTCTCATCAAGCCGCCGGGGCACGACCCCCGCACGGCCGTCGACAGCTACTTCGATCGCGCGCGCTCGCCCGCCACGAAAGTCTCGATCGTCACGCCGGACACGCTCACCGAAAGCTGGTTTCCCGATTGAGCTCCAGCATCACCCCGTGTGAGTCGTCGCGGTGCACACGGAGCAGATCGCGCGCGGTTACGAGATCCCGCACCCGGCTCTCGCGCACCCGCCCCGCGCGCCCGTGCTCGCACACCGCCCCGCGCACCCCCACGATCTCCGCGCCGGCCTCGTACGCGAACGCCATGTCGTCGGCAGTGATGCGCCCCGCGAGCGCCACCATCAGCGACCGCGCGCGCGCCTCGCGCACGAGCGCGCCGAGCGCCGCGCGCCCGAGACAGCGGAAGATTCCGGCGCCATCCTTTCGCACCGTGTCGATGAGCACTCCCATCGCGCCCTCCGCCGCTGCCGCTGCCAGCACCGTTGATGGCGTCGCGCCGCCAACCTCGTCCCAGTCCGCATAGGCAACGGCGACCACCGCACACGGCGACGTCGGCAACAACGCACCATCCATCACGCGCGCCAATCTCGCTCGCACAGCGGAGAGCTCGCGCACGTCGGCGAACCCCACCTTCACGAACATCGCGCCAGCCTCGGCCGCCGCGCGGGCCGCATACGCCAGCGCATTCGCGTCGCCCGCATCTCCGAGCGCCGCGCTCACCGGACGCATTGTGCCTACCGCCTCGACGATCTCGCGCAGCACCCCGATCTCCACCGGACCGAGCGCGCCGAGCGACGGCTCCTTCGCATCGATGATCTCGGCTCCGCCCGCCAACGCCGCTCGCGCTTCCTCGACGTTGCGAACACTCACCAGCAGACGCATGCACTCCCCCTTGTTACGTCCACGCATCCACCGCTTATTAGTGCACAGCCGCCGGTAAGCTTGCATCATTTTCGGGAGCGCCACCAGTTGTCCGACGCAGTGAATCCCCTCGCCGGCAAAGTCGCGCTCGTGACCGGTGCATCGACAGGAATCGGGCGCGCGATCGCGCTCGCATTCGCACACGCCGGTGCCGACGTCGCGATCAGCTTTCGCACCGGCCGCCGCGAAGCGACCGCCGTCGCCACCGAGATCGAGAAGCTCGGCCGGCGCGCTGCCGTGCTCCAGCTCGAGCTTTCCGACCCCGCCTCGATATCTACACTCACGCGCGACATGGCGGATCAGTTCGGGCGCGTCGACATCTGGGTCAACAATGCCGGCGCCGACATCCTCACGGGCGACGACGCGAAAAAGTCGCGCCTGGAGAAGCTCGATCAGCTGCTCACGGTGGATCTGCGCGGCACCATCCTCGCGTCATGGGAAGCCGCACGCGTCATGCAGGAGCAGCCAAACGGCGGCGTCATCATCAACATGAGCTGGGATCACGTACTTTTCGGCATGGAAGGATCGAATCCGCAGATGTTCGCGGCGGTGAAGGGCGGGATCTTGAGCTTCAGCAAATCGCTCGCACGCTCGGTCGCGCCCAAGGTGCGCGTCAACATCCTCGCACCCGGATGGATCGAGACCGAGTTCGCCGCGACGACGATGGATCCGGAGTATCACCGCCGCGTGGCCGAGTCCACACCGCTCGGTCGCTGGGGCACGCCCGAAGATGTCGCACGTGCCGCCGTTTTTCTCGCTGCGCCCGACTCATCGTTCCTCACGGGACAGATGCTGATGATCGGCGGCGGCGTGGTAATGTGATGAACTCATCGAGGAGCACATGATGGTCAGAAAAGATCCGACGTACACCGAAGAGCAGATCGCCGAGAAGCTCCAGTCGCTGCCGGGGTGGTACTACGAGGACAACTGGATTCGCCGCCAGTTCAAGACCGACGGCTGGCCGACGACGCTCATGCTCGTCAACGCCATCGGGTTCGTGGCCGAAGCGGGGAACCATCATCCCGATCTCACCGTCACCTGGGCCAAGGTCGGCGTGAAGCTGCAGACGCACTCTGCGGGCGGCATCACCGACAAGGACTTCGAGCTCGCGCGCAAGATCGAGGATGTGATGCTCTGGCGTCCGGAGAGCGGGCGCACCATCGGTCTCGAGGGAACGCCGAACAAGTTCGTTCGGGGCGGCGATCCCCGGTAAGTGTCCGCGGTCGCCGCACCTTCGCGCGTCCTCTTCGTAACCGGAAGGCTCGCCGAGCCGGCGCTGCGAAGCACGCTCGAGACGATGCAGGCACCATTCGCGACCGACGTCGCGATGCTGCCGATCACCGTCGCGGCACTCATGACCACCGAGTGGATCGCGAAGCACCTCGAGGTTCCCGAGGGCACGGACCTCGTGCTCATCCCCGGGCTCTGCGAGGGCGCGATCGCCCCGATCGCGGACCGCTTTACGGTGCGCGTGGAGAAGGGCCCGAAGGATCTGCGCGAGATCCCCGAGTATTTCGGACAGGCCGCCGCGCGCGAAGACTACGGCGCGTGGGATATCGAGATCATCGCCGAGATCAACAACGCGCCGAAACTTGCGCGTGAGGAGATCGTGCGGGAGGCGCTGCGTTTCCGCGACTCGGGCGCCGACTTCATCGACATCGGCTGCACGCCGGGACTCGCCTTCCCACAGCTGGGGACTGTCGTGCGCGAGCTGGTGGCGGCGGGGATGCAGGTGAGCATCGACACCTTCGACGCGGGCGAGATCCGCACGGCAGTCGACGCGGGCGCGACGTTGGTGCTCAGCATCAACTCGAGCAATCTGTCCGTCGCGCACGATCTCGCCGGGCGCAACGTGCGCGTAGTCGCGCTTCCGGACTTCGGCGCCCCGCTCGATACGATAGTGCCCACGCTCGAGCTGTTGACGGAATTGAAAATTCCTTATTTGATAGACCCCATCATCGAGCCGATCGGCTTCGGCTTCATGGCGTCGCTCGAGCGCTACGCGGAGACGCGGCGCCGGTGGCCGGACTCCGAAATCATGATGGGGATCGGCAATATCACCGAGCTCACCGCGGCCGACAGCACCGGCGTTAATGCGATCCTCATCGCCATCTGCCAGGAGCTCGGCGTCCGCGCCGTACTCACGACCGAAGTGATCAACTGGGCGCGCGGCTCCGTGCGCGAGATCGACGTCGCGCGCCGGTTGATGCACCACGCGGTCACGAAGAAGATTCCGCCCAAGCGTGTGGATAGTCGGCTCGTCACCATCAAAGACCCGAAGATCCTCGAGTTCAGCGAGACGGAGCTGCGAGAGCTGCAGAGCCGCATCACCGATCCCAACTTCCGCATCTTCACTGATCGCACGACGATCACGGTGCTCAATCGCGACCACTTCGTGCGTGGGACGGACATCCAGGAGATCTTCGCGCAGCTCGGCGTCGATGAGGCGACGCACGCTTTCTATCTGGGCAAGGAGCTCGCGAAGGCGAAGCTCGCGATCACGCTCGGAAAGACGTATCGGCAGGAAGGTTCGCTCTCGTGGGGCTACCTCACGCCGGCGGATGACGTGAAGTCCGAGCACGTGAAGCTCACGCAGCGCTCGCAGAGGCGCGCGCGACGCGAGGGCGATCCGCCAATCGAATGAGCACGCCCCTGGTCGAGGAGCTCATCCCCGCTCCGGACCCCGTCGAGAGCTGCGCGCGCTTCAGGGGGATGCCCTATCTCCTCTTCCTCGATAGCGCGCGCGACCCCGAACGCCTCGGACGCTACTCGTTCCTCGCCGCAGACCCCGCAATCGTGGTCCGCAGCAAGGGCGCTCGCGCATGGTCGCTCGACACGCGCACGGGCACGGAGACGCCGCTCGCGACGCACGCGCTCGCCGCTGTGCGCGAGCTTCTCGCGCCGCATCAAGCGGATGCGATCCCCGATTTCCCGCCGTTCCAGGGCGGCGCCGCCGGCTATGTCGCCTACGACTGGGGCTCGGTGCTCGAGCGCCTCCCCTCACCTCGCTACGACGATCTCGCCATCCCCGATGTCGTCTTCCCCATCTACGACTGGGTGATCGCCTGGGATCATCTCGAGCGCCGCGCGTGGATCATCTCCACTGGTTTCCCGGTGGCGGGCTCCGAGAAATCTCAGTACTGTAGCGATCGGCTCACTCTCGTTCGCGACAGATTGGCATCATATTCTCTTAGTACTGAGATATTATCGCAGATTCCCGCTGCGCATGCGACCGAACGCGCGCCGTCCTACCCGGTTTCCGACGCCGAGCTGCCGGCGCATCTCGATCTGCGCTCGTCGTTCACGCATCGCGGCTATCTCGACGCCCTCACTCGCGTGCGCGAGTACATCATCGCCGGCGACATCTTCCAGGCGAATCTCTCCCAACGTTTCGAGGCGCCCCTCACTGAGCCGCCGTGGGCGCTCTACAAGCGCCTTCGCGCCATCAACCCCGCGCCCTTCGCCGCTTTCCTCGAGTTCGGCGATCTCACTGTCGCCAGCGCGTCCCCCGAGCGCTTTCTGCGCCTGAATCTCGAGCGCCAGATCGAGGCGCGACCGATCAAGGGCACGCGCCCGCGCGGTGTTTACCCCGCCCACGATGCCGCATTGGGACGCGCGCTCCAGGAGAGCGCAAAGGACCGCGCGGAGAACCTGATGATCGTCGATCTCATGCGAAACGATCTCTCACGCGTCTCGCTCCCCGGCAGTGTGCGCGTCCCCGAGCTCTTCGCCCTCGAGCGCTACGCCACCGTCCACCATCTCGTCTCCACCGTCACCGGCACGCTCGAGTCCGGTCGCGATGCCGTGGATCTCCTCTCCGCCACCTTCCCCGGCGGCTCGATCACCGGCGCCCCGAAAGTCCGCGCCATGGAGATCATTGCCGAGCTCGAGCCATCGCGCCGCGGCGTGTACTGCGGCTCCATCGGCTACATCAGTCTCACGGGCGTCATGGACACCAGCATCGTCATCCGCACCTATCAGGCGGTCCGCGGACGGGTATACTTTTCCGCAGGCGGTGGCATCGTCGCCGACTCGGATCCCGAGCAGGAATACCGCGAGACTTTCGACAAGGCGCGCGCGCTCATTCGGGCCCTCGCAGGCTGAGCGCGCAGCTGGCTCTTCTTCTCCAGCGGATGTGCACGGCGTGATCCTCCTCCTCGACAACTACGACTCGTTCGTCTACAACCTCTCGCGCTACGTGCGCGAGCTGGGCGAGCATCCCGTCGTCGTCCGAAACGACGCGATCTCGATCGACGAGATCCGTGCCCTCGCTCCCTCGCACATCATCATCTCCCCCGGCCCGTGCTCACCCAACGAGGCCGGCATCTCCGTATCCCTCGTTCGCGAGCTCGGGCGTGACACCCCCATCCTCGGCGTCTGCCTCGGCCACCAGGCCATCGGCGCCGCGTATGGCGCGGAGATCGTGCGCGCGCGAAAGCCGATGCATGGGAAGACGTCGCGCATCCATCACGATGGCAGCGAGCTCTTCGCCGGCGTCCCGTCGCCCTTCACCGCGACGCGCTACCACTCGCTCGTCATCGCGCCCGACTCGCTCCCCTCCACGCTGCGCGTCACCGCGACATCCGAGGACGGCGAGATCATGGCTGTCGCGCATCGCAGCGATCCCGTCGTCGGCGTGCAGTTCCATCCGGAATCCGCACTCACCGAGCATGGCTACTGGCTCATCGATCGCTTTTTGCACGGCGATCGCGCGCACGAGTCGCCGCTCCCCGACCGCGCTGATCTCGCCTTCGCGCCGGCCGAGTCGCACGAGTCGACCGTGCCGCCCGTGGAGCTCGTACGATGATGTTTTGGCTGAACGGCGTGCAGCGCTCCACGAGTGAGCCGCTGCTCTCCCCGCTCGATCGCGGCTTCACGCTCGCGGATGGCCTCTTCGAAACGATGCGAGCGACCAACGGCATCGTCTTCCGCCTCGACGCGCATCTCGATCGACTCTGCACCGGCGCGCGCCTGCTCGACATCCCGCTCCCGCCGGGACTTCGCGATCACGTCGTCGCCGCCGCGCGCATCGCGTTCGTGAGCGGCTACGCGCACGCCAGCGTTCGTCTCACCGTCACGCGCGGCCCTGCGCCGCCGGGGCTCGCGCCGCCGCAGGATCCGACGCCCACCCTCGCACTCGCCATCACGCCGCTCGTGCCGCCCGCCTCGCCCAAGCCCATCGTCGCGGCGATGGCAAGCGCGCGTCGCAATGAGTACGCGCTCACCTCCGGCGTGAAGACGCTCGCCTATACGGAGTCCGTCGTCGCGCTCGCGCAGGCGAAGGCTGCCGGTGCCGACGATGCAATCTTCCTCGACACCGCCGGGCACGTCTCCGAGGCGACGGCGAGCAATCTCTTCGCGGTGATCGACGGCGTGCTCGTCACGCCGCCATTGAGCTGCGGCGTGCTCCCTGGCATTACCCGCGCAATCGTGCTCGATCTCGCGCCCACGCTTGGGCTGAGCGCAGTCGAGCGTGAGATGACCGAGCCAGAGCTCGCGCTCGCGAGCGAGCTCTTTCTCACGAGCTCCATTCGCGAGATCGCGCCGCTCGTTCGCATCGCGACGACGGCTATCGGCTCGGGGCGCGTCGGCCCCGTCACCACGAAGCTCATCGATGCCTACGCGGCGCTCGTGCGCGAGGAGTGCGCCGCATGATCGTGGAGGCGATCATCACGACGATGGATGAAGCGGGGCTCGTGAACTTCGCGCCGATGGGCGTGGAGTGGGGCGACGATCGCATCGTCGTCAAGCCGTTTCTCGAGACGACGACCTTTCGCAACATGCGCGACACTGGCGCTGCGGTCGTGAATCTCACCGACGATGTGATGCTCTTCGCGCGCGCGGCGATCTCGAGTCCCCAATATCCGGCCGTCCCCGCCGCGCGCGTGCGCGGTGTGGTGCTCGAGGCGGCGTGCTCGTGGCGCGAGCTCGAGGTGCGACACATCGACGCCACGCCGCCGCGCTCGCGCATCGACACGGCTGTAGTGCACCACGGCGCAATTCGCGAATTCATCGGCTTCAATCGCGCGCGCAACGCCGTGCTCGAGACCGCGATCGTCGCCACGCGTACGCATCTCATTCCGGCGTCCGACATTCGCGCCGACGTTGCGCGACTGCAGGTAATCGTCGACAAGACGGCGGGTCCTCGCGAGCACGAGGCGATGGCGCTGCTCGTCGATCACATCGAGAGCAAGCTCGCCTCGATCGCGATTGCCCAGGGTGTCGGTGGCTGACGCCATAGTCCGCATCGAGGCGCCCGCGCGACTGCACTTCGGCATGCTCGATCTCGGCGGCTCGCTCGGCCGCCGGTTCGGCGGCATCGGCGCGGGAGTGTTCGATCCGTCGCTGGTCATCGAGCTCGAGCGCGCGCCGGCGGTGGAGGCCGAGGGCGCAGAGTCGCAGCGCGCGGTGGAATTCGCGCGGCGCTATCTCGAATCGCAGCGACTATCGGTTGGCGTGCGAATCGTGATTCGTCGCGCCATCCCCGGACACTCGGGGCTCGGCTCCGGCACACAGCTGGCGCTCGCAGTCGCGCGAGGGATAGCCGAGCTCTACGACTTGCCCGCCGACACAGGCACGCTCGCGACGGCAGTGGGACGCGCGCGTCGGTCGGCGATCGGCACCTGGCTCTTCGACGGCGGGGGATTAATCGTCGAGGGCGGGCGTCGCGAGGAGAGCGAGCGAATCGCGCCCCTGCTCGCTCGCCTGCCGATTCCGAATTCCTGGCGGTGCGTCGTCGCGCTCCCTCACAGCGCCCACGGGGTCAGTGGCGAGTCAGAGGTGCAGGCCTTCCGCGGGCTTCCTGCGCCGCCCCTGCGCGAAGTGGAGCACGTTGCCCACCTGCTGATCATGTCGGTGCTCCCGGCGCTCGTGGACAGCGATATCGCAGCCTTTGGAAGTGCGATCACGGAGATTCAGCAGATCAACGGCGGATGGTTCGCACCAGCACAGGGCGGTGCATTCGCCACGGGATTGAGTACCGAACTGATCCGGCAAATGAGCGAGTGTGGCGCCGCCGGTGTTGGACAGAGCTCGTGGGGCCCCGCCGTCTACGGCATCGTCGAAGGGAACGACGCTGCGGCAGTGCTTGCCGACAATGCGCGCGCATTGCTCAACGGACGCGGAGCGGTGTACGTCAATCAGTTCGCAGACACCGGCGCACGCGTGACGGTGCTCGATCCATCCGCAGCGCGCATGTGAATCATTCTTCGAGGATGCGATGACCGATCTCAGACGGGCGACGATGCGCGCACCAGAGCGATGGATCGCCGTACAGCGGATGGTGGTTGGCATCTGGTTCGCCAAGAGCATCTTCACGAAGCTCGGCTTCGCGTTGGTTGGTGGCTTCCTGCCGTTGCCTGTGGCTTCCGAGCGATGGCAGGGCGTGATGCCCAAGCTCATCGCGAAGTACGCGTCGGATAATCCGTTTCCGTGGTACAAGAGCTTTCTGCTCGACACAGTCGTCCCCAACTCGCACATCTTCGCGACCGTCACCGCGCTCGGCGAAATCTGCGTGGGGCTGTCGCTGCTCCTCGGACTCGTCACGCCGGTCGGTGCTTTCTTCGGATTGATCCAGGTCCTCTTCTATGGAATGGCCGTGCAGCAGCAGAGCTCAGGTCAGCAGGGCTTTCACGTGATGCTCTTCATTCTGATGCTGACCTTTCTCTGTACACGCGCGGGGCGGCGATGGGGCATCGACGCGAAGCTGCGCGAGCGATGGCCGAACTCGAGACTCGTGCAGCTGTTCACATAGCGCGGCACCCGGCAGGCACTAACAATTGGATACGGACAAAAACGGACGATGGCACGGACGAGAACGGATAAAAGCGTTTTGCCTTCTCCGTTTTTGTCCGTGCCTTTCATCTGTTTTTGTCTGTATCCAATTTGTTAACGTCAGTGTTCCCGCGCGTTAACCGTCTCCGTGAACTTAAGGATTCGCGCCCGACGCCATGTGCGGGCGGCCTGGGGCGAGACGACCCGAGCTGCGCGCGTTTATGTAGAGCCAGAGATCTTCCATCTGCTCGGGCGTCAGCAGCGCCTTCCACGTCGGCATGCCCTTGTCGAGGCGACCGTCGGTCACCGTCTGGATGAAAACGTCGTGCGTGACGCTTCCCTCGGAGCTCACCGAGTGGCGAAGGTTCGGCGCAATTCCACCGCCCATCGCGTCGACGCCGTGGCAGCGATAGCAGTAGACGGCGAACATCTTCCATCCCTCGTATTCCTGCGGCGACACGAGCAGAGAATCCTTGCCGCCGCCGGCTGCGGCCTTCTTCTTCGACGTGTCGGCGGCTGTCTTCTGCCCCGTATCCGAAACCGTCTTCGCGGGCGTCGCCGCCGTCGCGGTGGCGGCAGTCGCTTTCGCACTGTCGGCGTGGTGCACAGTGCGGTGCGACGGGGCAGGCGCCGTGGCGGCGGGGATCGTCGTCTCGCCCGTCGAAACACTTTCGACTGGTGAGGACGAGCTCGTCGCTGCCGTCGTAGTCGACGCCGTTGCAGAGTCGGCCGTAGCGCTGTCGGCCTTGGCAGCATCTCGGCGCCCGCACGCAGCGGCAACGCTGAGGACGCTTCCAATCAACACGACGCGCACGAGCATGGAGACAGATGGAATTACGGACACTTCGAAGCAACGCTTCATCGACATTCTGGTACGCTCCTGTACAGTGCGAGTACGATGATCGCTCAGCGCGTGGTGCCCACTGTAGGCACGTTGTATTCCATTAGGATCTTGTCGATCTCCGGCTTTTTCTTGACGAGAATCTCGTCAATCAATGATCTGAGCTCGCGGTCTGCGCGGCGAGTACCGATCGCCACCGAGTACGCGAAGGGCAGATCTGCGCTATCGGAATCCGGCAGCGCCGTCATCGTCATCGGAACACCGGACTGTTTCGCAAACCATCCCGCGAGGGGTCCCCACACGAGAGCAACATCGATGTTGCCCTTGGCGAGCGAGTCGATGATCTCACCAGGATGGTGCTCGTCGTCGTAGAATCCCGCAAACCCCACGACACCTGGTCCCGTGATGCCGTGGGCGCTCAGTGCATGCGCCGGAGGCGTGTTCGTGTAATCGCCGTCCAGCAGGTTGACACCAATCCGCAGTTTCTTCAGACGCGGGTCGTCGAGCGTGGTGATTCCGAGCTTCTTGTCCGTACGGCTTACTATGTAATAGGTAGAGCGGTAATACGGCTTCGACGTCGCGACCGGGTCGAAGCCGACCGGAACGCCAATCACGAGATCACACTTTCCTGCGTTCAGCGTGTTGCGCAGATAGCCACGCCTGCTCGGCCACCACGCGTACGATACGCTGTCTCCGAGTTCACGGGCGATCAAGTCCGCGATCCTGTTGTCGAATCCTTCACGCTTTGTGTTCGTGAACGGCATGTTCTGCGGATCGGCACAGATGCGCAGGTTGTGCTTCTGCTTCCACATGCTGTCCGGGCTCAGAAGGATCACCGGCTCGTTGGCGCCCTGTGCCGCGGCGCGACCAGCCAGGGCGACGAGCAATGCGAGCGTAACTGCCGCTCCCTTCATGAGGACCCCGGGTTTCGGGTGGATGAACTTCATACGACATCTGCGGACTCAGGTTCCCCCGCGAGTGAAAAAAAACTCGGTGCCGAAGCGAGCTTCGACACCGGGTTTTTCATCGCTAGCCCTGCCGAGAGGAATTACTTCTTGGCAGCGCCTTCGAGCGCGAACACCGTGAGCACACCACCCTGGTTCGAATAGCTGCCCGCGTCGCCGAATGCGCCGAGCGCGCCGAGGCCGGCGGTCGGATCTTCAGCGCCGATGCCGGCGGCTACGCCGATGCCGGCCCAGCCTCCGATACCGGAGAGAATCGCGACGTACTGCTTGCCATCAGGGCCCATGTAGGTCATCGGATTGCCGATGATGCCGGACGGCGTCTTGAACTGCCAGAGCACCGTGCCCGTCTTCGCATCGACCGCCTTCAGCCAGCCTTCCATGGTGCCGTAGAAAACCAGTCCGCCGCCGGTGGTCATCGCGCCGCCGTACGCCGCCAGATTCTCCTTGATGCTCCACTTGATCGCGCCGACCATCGGATCCCAGGCGATGAAGGCACCGCGGTTTCCACCGGGGCCCGGGAACATGCGAACGATCGCACCGACATACGGCTGGCCCGCGGCGTACTTCACCTCGACGCCCTCGTAGTCCATGCAAATGTTGTTGGTCGGAACGTACATCCAGCCGGTTTGCGGTGAGTATGCCGCCGGCTGCTGATCCTTGAAGCCAATGGCCGCCGGGCAGATGCCCTCGGTGTTGCCCTTGGCGCTCGTGCGCTTCGTCGGATCCTCGACGGGACGACCCGTCGTCATGTCGATGCTCTTGGCCCAGTTCGTCGGACCGTAGGGCTTGGCGACGACCAGCTTGCCGGTCGTACGATCGAGCGTGTAGCCGAATCCGTTGCGATCGAAGTGCGCGAGCAGCTTCTGGCTGCCCTTGTCGAACAGGATGTTCTCGTTGACGCCATCGTAGTCCCATGCATCGTGCGGCGTCATTTGATAGACCCACTTCATCTCGCCGGTCTTCGGATTCTGCGCCATCAACGACATCGACCACTTGTTGTCGCCGGGACGCTGATCGGGATTCCACGAGCCCGGGTTTCCGGTTCCATGGTAGAACAGGTTCAGCGCGGGATCGTAGGAGTACCAGCCCCACGTCGTACCGCCGCCACGCTGCCACTCATCACCCTGCCACGTCGAGACGCCGAGGTCTTTGCCCTGCGCCGACGGATACGGGGACTTGAGTGTGTTCTCCGTGATGCCGACATCCTTGTCCGGGCCGGTGCTGTAGGTGCGCCAGACTTCCTTGCCATCGGCCATGCTGAAAGCGGTGATGCGGCCGCGAACGCCGAACTCACCGCCAGAGATTCCCGTGAGCACCAGGTCGTCGACGACGAGTGGGGCGTTGGTCATCGTCTCGCCCTTCTTGAAGTCGGCGCTCTTGCTCCTCCACGCCTGCTTGCCCGTCTTCGCATCGAGCGCGAGAACGTCGCCGGCGAGGAGCTCGATCACGAGACGGTTTGTCTTCGGATCGAATGCGAGTCCACGATTGACGACGTCGCAACACGCAATCGCGATTGCGTCAGTGGATTGCTCCGGCGTGAATTGCCAGAGCTGCGGTGCACCCGGCTTCGTGAGATCGAGTGCGTACACCTTGTTCGGGAACGAGCTGTGAACATACATCGTGCTGCCGATGACGAGTGGGTTGCCCTCGTGTCCGCGCAGCGTGCCCGTCGACATTGTCCACGCCACATGCAAGTTCTTGACGTTCGCCGTCGAGATCTGATCGAGTGGACTGTAGCGCTGTAGATCGTACGTCCGCCCGGTCATGACCCACTGGTTTGCATTCTTGGACATCGCCACCAGATCTCCCTGCGCGTTGACGCTTGCAGTGCCAACGGTGAGTCCGGCTACGATCGCCCAAGAAGTGAAACGTGTGACACGATTCATAAATGCTGCCTCTTGAGTATTGAAGAGTGAGGATGTTGCGGTGCAACGGGGATACTCATGTACGACGCAGCAGCACGTGCGGATTTCTGCTGGGAGACCTCACCGTGGGGGACTTCGCTCACTCATGCGCATGTGACTGGCCCCCTTCAACCGTAGAAGAAAAAGGAAGCGGCGAATTACGCGCTCCCAATCCATCCGGACAGCGAAATGGTGCACCCCTTTATTCGGCGTGTCAAGCTGGCCGCTGAGACAGAGATGCGTCGCCAAATTCACTTCCGCTAGAGGCGGCGATGATGTGCACAGAGCAGCGGCGCTCGCCTCGAATCACATGAGATGCGCTTCATTAAGAGCGAGTGGCTACTTTCTGTATAGTGGGCGCGCCGGAAGAGGTCGGTTGTACCGAACTGTCTCTGCGAGCACGCGAGACACAGACACCGCTCGAGTTTTGTAACGAATTGCCCAGAATTCCGCTCTGCTCGCGCTGGCTGACTCAGCCACAGATGGACTCGTCCCACTTCCTTTCAGCTCGCTGCCCACCTCTCGATCCCTCGTGCGGCGTCGAGTGGCTTCGCGATGCGTATCGCACTGCGCCATAGAGGAGCGCTACGCGACTTACGAGCTCCTCCCCCCATGATGCGCCACGGGCGGCCTCTCCGAAGAGAGACCGCCCGCGTGTGCTACGGTGAAGCGGTGTAGTCTAGAAGAACAGCATCATGCCGACAGCGCCTTGATTTGCCGTCGACTCGAGACCGCTATGCGACTGCGCCTTCGTGTAGGTGTACTCGAACACCCAACGGAGTGACTTCGTCCACAGATAGCTGATGGAACCGACGATCGCGGAATTCTTCTTGACGAACGGCGCGTCATCCGTGCCGAAATCGCTGTTATCCGCATCCGTCTGCTGCAGATCGTTCTCACCATAGCTGGCGCCAAATTTCCACTTCGTGCCAACCGGTTGAAATTCCGCCTGTCCAATGAATCCGTACGACGTGCGCAGCTCCCCCTCACTATCCGTCTGAAGATTGCTCCCGGAATCAAACATCAGGACAGTGCCGATCCCCTTGCCCACGAAGCCGGAACCGACGAGCGAGAGCCCGCCGAAGTCCGCGCGAACACCACCGGCGCCGCCGTAGGAATCCTTGGATGTTGCATCAGTGGAGATATCCTGCTGCACATGCTGCCACTCACCGCTGACGAACACCATGATCTTGTCCGCACCCTTCGGCGCTTCAGCAGTCGTTGCGCCAAAGTGGCCCGTCCAGGTGAACTCGGACTCGACGCGAGGAATCTTCGTCACCGTGTAATTATCGATCGAGCTCGGATCGAAGAGACCGATCGAGAGTTGCGCCGGATTCGTCGACGGCGTGCTGTACGTCATCTGCGCAACGAAGTTCGGATAGACATATCCAAACCCGATGCGACCCAGCGTGGTGCCGCCTCCCGCTCCAGGCCCGGTGCCACCACTCGCACCGACTCCGAACAGCGTCATGTCGTTGAGAATGTTGTTGCGCTGATAGAGTCCGATCTCGCGGCCGGCGAGGATCTGTCCCCAGCTTCCCCCAGCCGTCAGGTACACCTGACGCATGTCGATCTGCGCGCCGAACTGATCGTGCACACCCTGCGCGTTGTTGATCTGCGGAGCGAAGCCGAAGTGAACGCCGAGATCGACGCCGCCTTCCTTACCCTTCGCCTCGAAGGTCGCAAAGGCCGGCAGAAGGCCGGTGCGAATACGCGAGGCTTTCTGCGACTCATCGCCCGCAGGAACCAGTGAACCAGCGAAGCTGCAACTGCCAGCGTCATCCTTGCACTTCGGATCCGTGTAAACCAAAAACGCATTCACGTTACCAGAAAACGAGAACGCCCAGCCGTTGCTCATCTGCATCGTTAGCCCCTGCGCATTGGCAGTCCCCGCCGCCATGGCAAGTGCACATGTGACGATTGCAATTCTCTTCATGCTTGCATCTCCGAGACTAGTGAAAACGAGAGACAAGGATCGAGAAAGAACTCGAGCGCCAACAAATCCTTGATCGCGAAAAGATCGAAACTTCACCTACCTACGCGTGTGCTTCAAACGAGTTTCCGTAGCCACCTCCGCGTGAACGGGAAGTGCGCCCCTGCGAGCGACGCGAATCAACGTGTTTGCAGCTGATGATTGGTTCTGGCCATTACATCGACGATCGGTACGTCCAGATGATTCTTCCACCAGTAGTAGTCGTCGATCTGAGAAGCGTAAACGGACACTGAATACGGAAACGGAAGCTGCTTCGCCGTGCGCATGACATCGATCGCCTTGCTCGGCGTCGTGTCCGTACTCTCTGTCGCCGAACTGCCGCGTACCGCCGCTGCGCCAGCAATGAAGCCAGCAAGATACGCGTCCTTTTCCTTCGGCCCAAAACCCTGCCAATCACGTCCAGCGAGCTGTGCCGGTGATTGCAACGTCGTCGCCGGCACCGCTCCACTCCCCAACAAAATCACGAGGCCCAACACTCCGGACGCCATCATGCGTCTATGATTTCCCACTATTCTCTCCACGCAAATCACATCGCAATTACTTCGCCTTCTTTCCTGTAGGTGCGCTGCCAGGTAGAGCAAACACCATCACCGCAGCACCAAGAGGATAGCCGAGTTGATAGTTGCCGCCGCAGGCGACGGCGATGTACTGCTTTCCGTCGACCAGGTAAGTAACCGGCGGAGCGTTGCATCCAGCACCGGCCATGAAGGTCCACAGCAACTTCCCCGTTCGCGCGTTGTACGCATTGAAGTGGCCATTCCCTTCGCCCGTGAAGACGAGATTCCCGGCTGTCGCCATCGCGCCGCCGATCATCGGCTGATCCGTCTTCACCTGCCACGCACGCTTGCCCGTGTTCAGATCGATCGCCGTGAACGTTCCCCACTGTTTCTCACCCGGTACCGCCTTGAACGCGGAGCCGAGCCACAGCTTGCCCTTCTCGTACGGCGCCGAATGCGTGATGTAGTTCATCGGCTGCTCGAGACCGAGCACGTACATGTAGCCGAGGTTCGGATTGACCGCAGTCGGTGACCATTCGGATCCGCCGTTCGCACCGGGCAGCATCCGCACACCCTCGGCCGTCGGCTGCGTGAAGTAGTTCTCGTGTCTGTTGAACTCCTCCGATTTGCGGATCAGCTTCCCCGTCTCCGCATCGAGCACGTACACGAACGCCGTCTTCGCGGCTTCCGCGACGGCCGTCTTCCCATTCTTCAACTTGACGATGACCGGAGGACTCGTGGCATCGAAGTCCCACACATCGTGGGGTACTTGCTGATAGTGCCACTTGTACTCGCCCGTGCGCGCGTCGATCGCGACGATCGATTCCGTGTAGAGATTGTCGCCAGGACGCACCGAGCCATCGAGATCTGGTGACGGGTTGCCGACGGCGAAGAAGATGTTGTGCGAAATGGGATCGTACGCCGGCGTCATCCACACCGAGCCGCCGCCGCGCTTCCACGCGTCGCCGTACTGCGCCATCGCTGCTTTCTCCGCGGCAATGTTGCGCTTGAGATCCTCACCTTCGCCCGTCTTCTCCGCAAAATTTCCTTCCCACCCTTTGTCGGGAAGCGTGTAGAACGTCCACAGCAACTTGCCGTCGTCCTTGTTGTACGCCTTCACCCAGCCGCGAATACCATACTCGGCACCCGAGCTCCCGATGATCACGGAGTTCTCGACGATGAGCGGCGTGATCGTGAGGCTGTAGCCCGCCTCGGGATCCGCCGCTTCGACGTCCCATTTCACCGCGCCGGTTCTCGAATCGAGTGCAACGAGTCGCGCGTCGAGCGTTCCCATGTAGACTGTGTTGCCGGAGATCGCGACACCACGATTGTTTGGGCCGCAGCAATAGATCGGCGCCGTGATGCTCGGCTTGTGCTCGTAGCGCCAGATCTGCTGGCCGGTGCGCGCGTCGACCGCCATCGCCGTGTTGTACGGCGTCGTCACGTACATCACGCCATCGACGATTGCCGGACTGGTCTCGAACGAGCCGAGGCGTGAGATGCCGGTCTGGTACATCCACGCCATCCGGAGCGAGCCTACGTTCGCACTCGTGATCTGCGCGAGCGGAGAGTAGCGCTGGTTCGTGTAGTCGCGGCCGTAGATCGCCCAGTTCTTCCCGTCCGAGCGCGCATTCTTGAGCATGTCATCGGTGACGTTCGTGAACGTCGGCTCACGCGTCGCCGCCTTCCTGGTGTTCGTTTCGACCTGTTCCTGCGCGCCAACAGTCGTCGCGAGCACGAGCCCACCGACGACGAGAGCCACAGTACGATTCATGCGCATTCAAGAACCTCCGGAAAACTCGTGGCGGGACATTTCACCCGTCCTGCAAAAGAACCAACATGAAGCGACTAGCTCAGCACTCCGGCGGTCGCGGCCGGAGTGCAGGAGCGCACAAAGTCCCTCCCTGCCGTGAGGGAGCATGGGACGTTCGAGATCTGAGGGGTTGCGCAGGTAGGGTGACGATGGCGTTCGGCGCCGCCGGAGAGCGCTCGATGCCGCAACTCGAGTGCGACCAGCGGCTTCCTGCGATCATTCTCGCCGATCGAGAACTGATGATCGGCCGAGTACTCGGGAACAGCTACGTCGTGAGACATGGTAGCTACCCGCGTTGAAGCCAGTACTACTGATCGGGCCCTTCGATTTTCGTTGAGCCCTTTCGTATCACACGTTCACGCTATGTGACAGTTCTGGGCTCCAATGTGACAGTATCCTTCGCTTTAGCGCAAGAGGGCACACCCGAACGGGACCGTGCGCAGCTCCGTACTGCTGAGCCGCGCAAGCATTAGTGCGCCGTCAATTCGCACCCACTACCATAGCATACGGTGCCTTGACCGACTCGGCCAAAACGTAGCGCAGCTGTTGGCCCGGTCTTGTAGAAATGGGGCTCGTTCGCGTTGGAGAGAGCAGCGGAGTCATATGCAGTCTTCGCGCGAGGATCGCGAGGCGCAGCATGTGAAACGGATCGCTCACTATTAATACGGTAGGGTTTGATTCCGTTCGGAGCAGACGGCGCACCGCTACCATGGATTGGCTTGTCGTCAGTCCTTGCGTATCCATGAAGATGGAATCCGCCGGTACGCCTCGTTGCACGAGATACCGCATCCCCACCGCAGCCTCACTCGTCGTGTCGCCGACACCGCGCCCGCCGGTTACGATCAATCGCGGCGCGAGCCCTCGCGCCCAGAGCTCCGCCGCGTGATCGAGCCGCGCTTTCAACACCGGAGACGGCCGCCCTTCATACTGTGCGGCACCGAGTACAATGATTGCATCGGCGGATCGCGCTTGATCACGGCGGCCAGCGTCGACGATGGCAACGACGAACGATCCCCATATCACGACGAGGAGAATCGGCACCGCCAGAAACGTACGCTCGAGAAGAGAGCGAGGTGCGCTCACGTCGGCTTGCCGCGTTCCAGCCGCTACTCGGTGAGACTCAGAAGCGACAGCCAGAATACGTCAAAGGCTGCGCGTGCATTTTTCTGCCGGTCGATGCCGATGGCGATCGCCAGTCCATCGATGAAGGCAACCACGACTTCCGCGAGCAGCGGGGGAGGGATGCGCGGACGAAGGCCGAGCAGCGAGAAGAGCAGCTCGATCGACGCCGACGATGCATCGCGGCGCGCGATCGCCGATTCTCTGATCGCGCTCTGCACCAGCGGCCCCCGCCACTCGGCCAACTCGAGCAGCACCCGAATCTGGCCGCGATCGAGCTCCGCCTCGAGCCACTTCCACAGATCGTCGATCGCGTGCCTGGGAGTGGACTCGGCGAGCGCCGCCCGCTCGCGCGCGATGAGGCTGCGTGTCATCCACTCGACCATCCGCGCGAGCAGTGTTTCCTTGTCGTGGAAGTGATAGTGGATGAGCCCTTTGCTCACACCCGCTTCCTCCGACACCTCGTGCATCGTCAGCGCCGCGGCGCCCGATGTCACGATGCGCCGAATCGCGGCGCGAAGGATACGCTCCGCGGCATCGGCGCGAGGGCGCGGGACGGCCTGCGCGGCGCGGTCCGTCACTTCTCTTTGCGGGATGTCGGCGACGCGCGCTGAAAGACGACGGTCATCCGCGCCCCGTCCTGTGAGAGCAGCGCAGGCTCCCAGCCGCCGCGACTGCGCTCGTTCAACAGGTCGGTGAGCGCATCCTCGTCGTCGTGAGCTCGGCGGGACAGCTTCAGCACGACTGCCTGGTATTCTTTCATGATTGCGAAGTTAGTACCTTCAGCCGCATGCTGACCACCCCTTCGCTGGCCAATCTCTCCGTGACCGGGCACCCCCTGGTCCAGCACAAGCTCTCGATCCTTCGCGACCGCGCCACGCCGACGAAGATCTTCAAGGAGCTCGTCGAGGAGATCGCGATGCTGATGGCCTACGAGGCGACCGCCGATCTCCCACTCGAGCCTGTCTCGGTCGACACGCCACTCGAGCGCATGACCGCCCAGCGCGTGAGCGGGAAGAAACTGACGCTCGTCCCGATTTTACGCGCGGGACTCGGAATGGTGGATGGAGTGCTGCGACTCGTCCCGTCGGCGCGTGTGGGCCACATCGGACTCTATCGCGATCACCTCACGCTGGAGCCGGTCGACTACTACTTCCGCGTGCCGGGCGACGCCGCCGAGCGTCAGTTCTTCGTGCTCGACCCGATGCTCGCTACGGGCGGCAGTGCCGTTGCCGCGGTCGACTCACTGAAGCGTGCAGGCGCGACGCAGATACGCTTCTTGTGTCTGGTCGCTGCACCGGCTGGAGTGCAACGCATGCTCGCCGCGCATCCGGACGTGCGAATCTACGCGGCCTCTCTTGACCGCGAGCTCAACGCGCAAGGCTACATCCTCCCCGGGCTCGGCGACGCGGGTGACCGGATTTTTGGCACCCGCCCCGATACCTGATTCAGTTTAGACCTAGCCGAACCACTCGCGCGGGCAGTCGCGCTGCTGCGTCGCGGCCGCGATGAGCCAATGCTGTGATTCCTCGTCCAGCACCTCATCCGACACGCGACCGAACCACTCTGCGGCGACCGACGTTTCGCCAATTCGGCGCCAGAGCTCACCCACGAGATACGTGAGCACCGCGCGCTCGTCTTTCTCAACGCCATCGTAGGCTTCGAGCGCGCGCTCGAACATCCATGCGGACTGGCGACGGAAGAAGCGCTCAGCCTCCGTATCTCCCTCATCGACACAGCACCACGCGGCGCGCAGAAGCAGGTCGGCGACGCGACGCGGCTCCCCACCCTGCCACAGCGCGACTTTCGCGGCGAACTCGTACTTCTCGGAGCCCGTCAAGGCGCCTTCGTTCAACCGCGGCGCGAGCTCATCCCACACGTGTTCTTTCAACATCGGGCTCACATCCGCCTCGTCGCCGAAATCTCTTTCACTTCCGGCGTAGCCACAGCGCGAGCAGAGATGTATTAAATAGGGAAGCGGCTGCGCTCCCGCGGCGCGCTCGTGAAAGTCCGTGCGCTTTCCTCCAAACGAGTTCGTCGACAAAACCGCTTGCGAATCGAAGCAGTGATTGCAGATCGGACAGGTCAGCTCGATGTGTTTCAACGTCGTCATGCTTGGCTCCGGCACGTTCATGGGCACTCCAGAGGGAAAATGCGTGCCATCACTGCAAATCACCCTTGTTGCGTTCTCAGGTCGAGACTATCTTGCCCCGTCCGCCGGACAGAACTCGCGCCATCCTCACGCGCACCCGGTCTGAATGCTGATTAATCTGATTCCTGATTTTTTTGCACTGCTCGACAGCTCAGACCCAGTCGCCGCGTACCGGCGCTACTACACGTCCCACCTCCGCATTCTCGAGCCTTACTGGCGGAACTACGTACTCGATCCAGACACATCGCACTTCGATGACGTAGCGCGGTCGGTCATGCAAGCCGACCGGCAGGATCTTCGCGCCATGCTGGAAAGAACTGATGTGGTCTCGCTGGCGCGCGAGACCGAGTACCGCGCTGGAACGCTGCTCGAGCTCGATTCGGACGTCGATGTGGTGCTCATGGTCGGCGTCGGAGCCGCAAATGCCGGCGAGCTCGTCACCGATGGCCGGGGCATCGCCTTCGTGTGCCTCGAGCACTTCACCGGAGTGGCAAATCCTGATACGCAGGGACTCGGTCTCGATCCCGCGCTGATCCCACTCTGGCTTGCGCACGAAATAGCACATGCGGTGCGCTATACGTCGCCTTCAAGCCGCAGCACGTTGCGTCAGCTCATCACCGACTCCGATGGCTACTATAGCTATTGGGACACTGGTCGGCGGGCGACTCTGCGCGAGCACGTGATCAACGAAGGAATCGCGGTCGAGGTGGCTCGCGTCGTCAGCCCGGGTCACGCGGAGTGGGAGTACTACGGCTACTCGCGCCGGCAATACGCACGCATACGAGAGCTCGAGGGAGTGCTCGCTCGATCTGTCGCACCGGATCTCGATCGCGCCGGCCTGGGATTGCGCCTGCGCTACCTCTCCGGCGGCTTGAGCGACGAGTCACGCACGATCGACCAGTACGTGCTCCCCGAGCGTGCTGGTTACTACTTGGGCAGTCGCATGGTGGAGCGCGCGGTTGCCGAGCGCGGAATGGCCTGGACGGTGCGCGCGAGCGCCGATGAAATCTCAGCCATCTCCAGCCTGACGGCGGTATCGGCTTAGCGCGTTATCCCCGCTACTTGCCGACACAGAAGGTACTGAACACGCGGTCGAGCACTTCCTCGATGTCGAGAGCACCCACGAGCTCCTCGAGGTAGCCTCGCGCGCTGTGCAAGTGCACGGCAGCGACCGTAGCGGGAAGTCCAGCAGCATTGAGCCGAATGTTCATGAACGCCGCGATCTCATCTCGCGCGCGCGCGAGCGCTACGCGATGCCGCTCTCGCGTGAGCACAGGATTGCTCACCGACAATGGCGAGCGCTCGCCATTCAGAATTTTGACGATGCCGTGCACAAGGTCAGGAAGTCCATCGCCAGTTTGCGCGCTGACTGGTGCATACGCGATCGTGCTATCAAGGGAATCTGGTAGCTTGCCCCGATCACTCTTCGTGCCCACTGCGAGCAACGTTGCTCTCGTCAACGGACGCACGCTCTCGAGCGCCAACGCAAGCGACTCGGCGTCCTCCCCACAAACCAGTACAATCGCCGCATCCTTCACCTGACGCTCGGCCACCTCAATGCCGAGTCGCTCGACGACATCGTCGCTCGCGCGTAACCCAGCTGTATCGACGAGACGCACGGGCCAAGGCCCAAAATCCATTGTCGCCTCGAGCGCGTCGCGTGTTGTCCCAGGAACGTCTGTGACGATGGCGCGCTGCGTGCCGACGAGTGCGTTGAAGAGCGATGATTTCCCCGCGTTCGGAGCACCGGCGATGACGATCGCGGCGCCGCTTCGGATCATCTCGCCAGTGGCTGCGGTTGCAAGCAAGGCGTCGATGGTGCTCAGAATGTTCTGCGCGGCGGCATCGATACGAGTCGCGGAAATGGGCCCGTCATCCTCTTCGGGAAAGTCCACGTCATAGGCGAGCAAGGCCTCGAGCTCGATGATTTCGCTGCGCAGCGTGCGAAGCCGAGTGGAGAGATGCCCGGCCAGTTGGTCGAGTGCGAGTGTATGCATCGCGCGCGACCGCGAGTCAATCAGATCGGCGATGGCCTCTGCCTGTAGTAGATCGAGCTTTCCGTTGAGAAGCGCTCGCCGCGTAAGTTCTCCGGGCAATGCTGGTCGCGCACCTGCTGCAAGCAATGCGTTGAAGGCCAACGCTGGACCGACTTCTCCGCCGTGCAGCGACAGCTCGATCATGTCTTCGCCGGTATATGAGGCGGGAGCCGAATACACCGTGACGATGCATTGATCGATCGCTTTCCTACTCTCGGGATCGCGAAGTGTGGCAAGAAACGCACGGCGTGCGGTCGAGTGCCATGGAGAGAGAAGGGTCGCACCAATTTCATGTGCCTTTGTCCCCGACACACGTATGACCGCAAGGGCACTCCGCGCTGCGGGAGTTGCCTGAGCAGCGATGGTATCTGATGCGCCTGGAAGAATATGAGCTCTCATCGACTCTCGCTCACTCACTGGCCGGCTCGAGTTGAAGCAACTCTCCAGGAGCAAGGATCCTCACATCTGACGCTCTGCCGTAATCGGTGAGCAGTGTGCGAAGAACGCGAATCGCATCATACGCTCCGGAGGTTACGTGGCGGAATGTGCCCCAATGAAACGGGATCAAGATGCGCGCATTGATCTGCTCGAATAGTGAAAGCGCATCAGCCGCGGTGAGATGTCCTCGACGAAAGAGATAGCGTTTCCACCACTGAGCGGCCCCAATGGGAAGCAGCGCGACGTCCACTCTTCGAGGAAGAACTCGACGCGCTAACGTTGCCGCAGCAGGCGTAATGGCTGTATCGCCAGTGAAGAGCACAGATGAGATGCCGTCGTCGAGCAAATACATGTGAGATACGCCACGCCATCGATCGAAACCATAGCGCGCTCCGACGTGACGCGCTGTCGCAGCTTCGATCGCCAAAGTGCCAACACGAATAATCTCACCGGAGACGATCGATCGGGCACTCGAGATTCCTTCCCGATGCAGCCAGTGAGCGATTACTGGTGGAGCATAGATGGGAATATCCGATGGCAGCGCCCGTAGTGAGCGAAAGGATAGATGATCTGCATGCGCATGTGTGAGTAATATCGCGTCAATACGAGGAAGCTCGGCCATCTTCACCCCTGGTGGTGTCACGCGAGGGAGAAAACGACCGAGCTTCTCATCAAAATTCGGATCTGTCAGAACACGAACATCACCAAACTCCAGCAGCAATGTCGCATGCCCGATGTAGGTAATGCGAAGTTGCCTGTGTCCCTCGCGCGAGCTATCCACTCGTGGGAGTGACGGTGAGCTTGGCGCGCTCACGTGCAATGAGCCATTGCTGTGGAAGCGTCGCAAGGTTCTGAACGGCGTAGTAAAGATTGAGTCCGGATGCGAGACGCCAGAAGAACACCACCATCATCACAGGGAAGACGTATGCCATCGTCTTCGCCTGTGGATTCGGCGGGCTCGAGCGAAGGCTGATCCACGAGAGAACGTACATCGAGATTCCCATTACGGCCGGCAGAATGAACAGCGGGTCGCGCTGGGAAAGATCGGGAAGCCAGAGGAACGATACGCCACGAAACTCGATCGTATTCTGAAACACGAAGTACAGCGCAAACAGTACAGGCATCGGGATGAGCATTGGCAAACATCCCGCAATCGGCGTGAATGGGCTCATATCGTGATCACGATAGAGCTTCGTCATCTCTGACTGCAGCTTTTCGGGATTCGACTTGTACTTCTTTTGTATCTCCTGCAGCTGTGGCTGAATGCGCTGCAGCTTCAAACTGTTACGCATCGCTCCTTGGTTGAGGGGCCATAGAAGCAGGCGGATGGTGATGCCGAAGATGATGAGCACCCAGCCGTAATTGATCTTGAGTCGATCGTGAATCCACAGCACGACCTGCATGACCATGGTAGCAAATGGCTGCACGACTGGGCGGAGGAACGAGCCGTATGGGTTCACGTGCTCGAGATCTCGCCCCATTTCGTGAAGCCGGCGCCATTCCTGCGGGCCTGTATACATGTCGAACGCAAATTCACCACTCTGAGTAAGCGGCTGTAAAATCAGCGCCTCGGCAGAGCTAACTGCTTTGGGCTCGTGAAGTCCGCGAGTGAAGACGGCGGCGCCAAATGGTTTCCCCGGCGGTGTCGCGATCACTGCCAATAGAAAGTACTTATTCTTGCTCGCTACCCAGGCGAGGGAGTCGCGCTCGACGTTCGGCTGGAGTGAATCGAGCTTCGCGAATGCGACACTGTGCGCATCTTCGTGCAGCGGTTTGGCGACATAGGCCAAGCTATGCAGGTCATCCGCTGAATCAGCTTCAACGAAGGGAAGTCCACGATGCATTCTGATGAGCAGCACATCAGTCGAATCGACTCCCTTGATGGATCCGTGCACTCTACCGAGGTAGCCGTCAGCATCGAAGGAGTACGCGATCACGACGTGCGTGTTTTGCACATCGGCAGAGAAAGACAGACTTCGTTTCGCCGCTGCGGGAGTCGAGTCTACGGCAAACTTCACCTGGTCGAGATGCAGCGTATCTCGCCCTTTGAGCAGCGCGTAGCTCAGAAGCGGAACGTGTGGTCGTCCGAGGACGACTTTCTTGTTCGTCGCTTTGGGAAGCGCGTGGTAATCGTTGAGCACGACATCGAGCGGAGCTGCACCAAGCGACGTGAAGTGATACGTCGCCTTTGGCGTCAGAACGCTCAGTGTATCCACCTTCAGTGGCGTGCTATCGACTCCGGGCGCGATCGCGACTGACCGAGCTGCGGTGCTGGAGGTCGTCGAATCAACGGCATGACGCGCGGTTGAGTCAGCCTTAACTGCGGCAGCGATGCTATCGGCTGTCGCCTTGATCGGCACCGGCGGCGCGGGAAACAGCTTCTGGGAGACGAGGATGACAACCGCTGCCAGTGCTAGAGCTAAGAGAAGGCGCTTTTCCATGAATCGCGAAAGGATTACGGCACGGGATCGTAGCCGCCAGTGCAGAATGGCTGGCATCGAGCAAGTCGGCGAACGGTCAGTGCAACTCCTTTCACCGTACCATGGCGTTGGAGCGCTTCAATTGCGTAGGCCGAGCAGCTTGGGAAGAACCTGCAGGATGCAGGGAGGAGTGGCGAGAGTACGACCTGATAGCCGCGTACCAGAAAGATCAGGACGTACCGCATTACTGCGCCTTGAAGAGACGTTGGGTGCGTTCTCTTCCGATGATGAGATCGCGCTCGAGTGAGGCGAAGGTGGCCGAATAGGCTTCGGGCCGAGCGCGAACGATCATATCGACGGAGTCGATCCGCTTCAGGATGTTCAGGCGGACGATCTCGCGGAGTCGTCGCTTCAGCTGGTTGCGCTCCACGATGGAGCGACCGTGCTTCGGAACGATGAAGCCTACGCGGGGATGATGTAGAAGGGAAGCGACAATCCGGAGCTCGAGATGCTCGAGCCGAATTCGCTTCCCTTCACGTAATACGGTACGCAATTCAACTCCCCGCGTGAGGCGATAGCTCCGAGGGAAGCGGTTATTTCCAGGATCCGTCAGGCGCCTGCGTACTTCGAGGGGAGCTGGACGGTGAGCTGCTTGCGTCCCTTCTTACGGCGGCGATTGAGCACTTCACGTCCCCAGCGCGTCGCCATGCGCTCGCGAAAACCGTGGGTGCGAATGCGGCGCTTATTGCGGGGTCGGTAGGTGGGCTTGCCCATGACAACTCCAACATGCAGTACAGAGAAAAGTCGGTGAATACAGAACGCTAAAGATAGTGATGGCAGCGAGATACGTCAACCGATCTGCCAACTGATCTCATGAGAGATCAGCAAGTGTGCAGGTGGGTCGAGATCGCTGGCGTTGACATCCAGACGGGCCCGGTCTACTTTCGCGTCCCCCCGACTTTTCCACATCGAATAATGGCATTGACTGCAACAGAGATCTGGACGCGGCTGTTGGATCGAGCGCGTGGTGAGCTTCCGGCCCAGACCTTTAAGACCTGGCTGGAGCCAACGACCGCATTGTTGCTCGATGGCGACACGATAACCATTGGCGCGCCAGATCGGTTTACTGCCGAGTGGAACGAGTCAAAACACGCACAGTTACTAGCCAGTTACGCGCCAGTAGCACTCGGCCACCCCATAAATATCGTTTTCCGGGTTGATGAAGAACGCAGAGGCCGGCCTCAAATGGACCTCTTCGTCGCTCCACTTCCCGATTCCAAGGATACCAAAGCCGCCGCGACACATGCGTCGAATATCCAGCTCAGCGCCCGATACACCTTTCAAAATTTCGTAATTGGAAAGTCAAACGAGCTTGCCGCAGCAGCAGCGCAAGCCGCGGCTGCAGCGCCTGGAAAAGTCTACAATCCGCTTTTCCTCTACGGTCAGACGGGTTTGGGGAAAACCCACCTCATGCAGGCGATTGCTCACGAAATTCTCAGCAAATCGCCGGGGTTACGACTCTGCTTCGTCGCGACCGAGCAATTCACGAACGAGCTCGTAACAGCCATTCAAACCCGGACAACAGCAGCATTTCGACGCCGGTATCGAGAGGTCGATCTACTTCTCGTTGATGATGTTCACTTCCTAAAGCGAACTGAGGCAACCCAAGAAGAGTTTTTCCACACTTTTAACGCATTGTACGAAGCCGGCCGACAGATCGTCTTAACCAGCGATCGACCCCCTGGTGAAATTCCTGGGCTGGAAGCCCGTCTCGTCAGTCGTTTTCAGTGGGGAATGGTCGCTGACATCGAGCCACCAGATCTCGAGCACCGAATTGCCATTCTACAAAACAAAGCTCATCTCGACCATCTCGAGCTTACCATTCCAGATGATGTCATTCAGTTCATCGCTCATCATGTGTGGTCCAGCGTTCGTGAGCTCGAAGGATCGATAATTCGTTTACTTGCCTATGCATCTCTCAAGCACATGCCGGTAAGCATTGAGCTTGCTCGAGAGGCTCTTCGCGACAAGTTGAAGTCTGGGTCTGACGATGCTGATTTGACCACAGCAAGACTTTCTGTTGCGACAATCCAAGCAGCTACCGCTCAGGAATGGGGAGTTACAATAGACGGTCTCTGCTCCAAGAGCCGTACAAAGCATCTCACAATTCCTCGCCAGACCGCCATGTATTTAATCCGGGAGCTCCTGGGCCTTCAGTTAGTTGAAATTGGGGCCGCTTTCGGCGGCCGTGATCATTCGACTGTTATCCACAGTCTCGAGAAAGTCCTAGAGCTAACAGAATCACCAGATTACAAACGCCGGATTGATTCACTCCGGGAAAATCTTCGTCAGTTACCCCGATAGATCACTCAATTGTCAACATTCCTGACTCTTTTCAGCGACCCATGTTCATCACTGTTCAACAGAACAGCTTATTCACATATTAGAAGCGCCATTTATCCTGTTGTGCGAACAGCAGTTAGAACTATTCTCCACATATGAGACCGATCTACTGCTACTACTAGTTCTTATTACTAATTAAAAGCAGTAGTGCTTACGACTGATTTCCACGAACTGAGGAGCTCCAATGCGTTTTACGATCGCTCGTGAAAAGCTGCAGGAGGGATTGAGTGCTGTAGCTGCGAGCGTTCCGGCGAAGACAACATTGCCGGTTCTCGCAAATTTGTTGGTGGAGACTACAGAGCGTGGAATTCGGCTGTCGGGAACAGATCTGGATATGGCCGTAAGTACTGAGCTCATGGCTGATGTTGATATCCAGGGTGCCATTACCATCCCGGCGAAGAAACTCGTAGAGATCGTACGAGAGCTTTCGTCAGCACCGGTGAAGATCAGTGCAAGTGGAGAGCAAAAGGTTACTCTCGAGTGCAGTCGATCGAAGTTCAAACTACTTGGCTTGCCAAAAGATGAATTCCCGAGTTTTCCAGCGATTCGATTTAACGAAAGCTGGCGTATCAAATCGGGAGATCTTCAGAAGCTGATCACGCATACGGCGTTTGCGTCATCAACTGAAGAAAGCCGGCCAATTTTGAATGGTGTTTTGTGGGAATTGCGTCCCGATCTCATTCGGATGGTTGCCACGAATGGACATCGGCTTGCGAAGATGGAAATCCCGATCAGCGCAGCGGGAATTCCATCTGGCGATCTGATTATTCCACCAAAAGCGCTCGAGCAAATACGGCGCTTATTTCCCGCTGAAGAAGAACTGGAAGTTGCCAGGGGTGATAATCACCTCGGCTTTCGATCGCCCTTTACGGCGGTCTATACACGCCTTATCGAAGGACCATATCCGAACTACGAACAAGTCATTCCGAAGGATAATGACCGAGTTGCTCTTGCTGATCGAAATGCACTGATCCAGGCGCTGAAGCGTATGTCTGTGATTGCTTCGGACCAGACTCATCGAATCCGCATGTCGTTTAATGCAGGAATGCTGAAATTCAGCGTTCAGACACCCGATCTCGGTGAAGCACAGGACAAGCTTCCGATCAATTTTGAGGGAGACTCGTTGGATATCGGGTTCAACGCGAGTTATCTGCTCGAAATCCTCCGAAATCTTCCGACTGACGAAGTAAAGCTCACCTTCAAGGCGCCAGAACGTGCCGCCACTGTCGAGCCAGTTGGTTGGGATGATCCTGCGCGCTACATGTGCCTGATCATGCCGTTGCGACTGGTTGATTGATCGCTGTCAGCCTCATCTCACTTTATCGTAATGTGAGTCGATGTCACTTGGGTGAATGGAAATTCACCACGGCTGGTCACGACTGTAAGCATTGATTTCGTTTGGCTGCTGCTCTCTAGTAAGGCAGCTGTGTTTCGGTCGATCAAAAGAGTGGCCTCTCCTGATCCGGAGCCGCTCGTCCTCAAATGCGTGTTAGTCTCTGATGACGCACCCGAAAAAGTCATTGCTGCCAGTCGTTTTACTTCGACAGCATTCTGTTCGTGCCAGGTCAAGAATTGCTTGACTTCAAAATCTCGAATGATTCGCTGTGTGAGTGGTGTTCTTCCATGGCAACTGGTACTCGAGACGGTATCACTCCATCGATCACCGACTTTGATTCTATCCTTGGGGTACGGAAGAATCAGCTCGTAAATCCGCGAAGCTGCTGAGTTACTGGAGCTCGAACAATCAGGTGAACGTTGCTGGGAGCTCGTTCGCAACTCACCTCGCTTCGACAATGCTCCATGAAACTCGCTTGTCTGCGTCGAATCTCCCTTTGTCGTTCTCGTCTGAAGTCGTGAGTTGATCGTAGATGAATCGACTTTGCCGGCAACCGAGAAAGAATCCGCTGCCGGCGATATGATCACCGAATAATTCATTGTCGTCTCGATCGGAAGTACTCGAGCTGTCGTGTCGTTATTGATCGACACGATCGAGCTATCACGAAATGAGTACTCTCGTGAACCTGGCATCACCTGTGGAAGCCAGGATTCAACCTCGGTCGTGACTGCTGCTGTGTGAGCTGGCTCGGGGATAGAGCTGGGCGGATGAGAACGCCCCTGGCTGCACGCACTAATGCTGAGCAACGTTACGATGCCAAGCATCGAAAACTTCGTCGGAATCGAAGGACGCACTGGTAGCTCCCCCATGAATAGCCGGTTTCTGGGCTCACTGCGCCAAACACGTGCCGGAATTCTGCTTCCGATGCAACGATCTCCGACGATCAAAATGACCGTCGGAGATCGAAAGCGAGTGTGGAACGATCTATAAGCCGGGTCCTGTCGAATGATTGCTCATTCGGACGGTCATTTCTCTCGGCGCACGATCGCTCGTACGCTCTAGCAGCCTACCCGCGGCGTCTTGTTCGAGGTGGGCCACCTCTCGCCGCTTATTTGGCCTTGCTCCGACCGGGGTTTACCCTGCCACAATCATTGCTGATTGCGCGGTGAGCTCTTACCTCGCCGTTTCACCCTTACCGGTTCGAAAACCGGCGGTTTGTTTTCTGTGGCACTGTCCGTCACCACCTAAATGGTGCCCAGGAATTACCTGGCGATCTGCCCTCTGGAGCCCGGACTTTCCTCGATGAGACTGATACTCATCGCGACCGTCCAATCGCCCACGTCTCGCAGCTCGAAATATACCGGATTTGAGCACTGACGGAACGCTGACGCCGTGAATTAGGGTGCTGTAGTACCTGTCTGAACATCCAGTCAGGGCACTTCAGACCACCATTCCACATGCCTTCCTTCGCTTCTCCATCGTCGCGCGCACTTACGCCCGTTGCGACCATGCTCATGCCGGCGGAACGATCACGGGTTGACGCAGCAGGTGAAGGGTTCTATCGAACAGTACATCGGGATTCGATCGATGACGTGATCGGTGACCTTCGGGCACAACGTGTAAGCGCTGTCTTGGTGTCCGTCACTCGATGTGGTGGTGAAGATGATGCTTCGAGATTTGGACGTATCGTTCGTGAATTTCCAAGAATTCCGGCCGTTGCTCTTCTTATGCAATTCGAGGCTGGAACACCTCGCGCGGTACTTTCGCTGGGGCAATCCGGTGTGCGAGCTCTCGTCGACGTTCGACAACCCAATGGTTGGAGAGAGCTTCGCGAGGTGTTGATGCACGACCGAACGAGAGACATCGAAAAAATTGCACTGGCCCAGCTTTCACTGGATCTCGCAGGTGCACCGGATGATTGTTGGAAGTTCTTCGAGACAATTTTTCAACCGGGGCTGAAAACGTGCACGATCCGGACTTTGGCAGAAGAGCTACGGGTCGTTCCAAGTACGCTCATGAGTCGCTTTTTTCGAGCGCATCTGCCAGCGCCTAAACGCTACCTGGCAATGGCTCGACTCACTCATGCAGCTCGAGTGTTTGAAAATCCGGGGCTATCGGTTGCCAATGTCGCAAATCATCTCGAGTACTCATCACCGCAGAGCTTCGGGCGGCATGTACGAACCCTCCTGTCCATCACGGCGCTCGAGTTTCGGCACCGTTACGACGGGGAAGGAATGCTGCATCGCTTCCGGGAAGAATTGATTCTCCCCTTTGCCACAACCCTGCGTACTTTCAGTCCCCTCACAGAGGGGCTACGATGGCTCGCGGGGGCATCAACGGATCGACTTGGAAGATCAACTCGCAGAGATTAGCGGCAATAGCTCCTCTGCGGTTACGAGAGAGACTACCGGGACTCCCGTTGCTTCGATTATCTCTCGTCCTCCTTCTTGGCGATCCACCAGCGCAAGAACGCCTACTACCGTACCTCCTGCCTGTTGAACTGCAGCGACAGCCTTGAGTGCAGAACCTCCGGTGGTAATGACGTCCTCAATCACAACCGTGCGATCCCCTGTTTGGAAAGGCCCCTCGATGAGCTTTCCGGTTCCATGGGTCTTTGCCTCTTTTCGCACCGTAAATGCACGCAACGGCCGATCCGTTTGCGCACTCGCGTAGCTGATGGCATATGAGATGGGATCGGCTCCCAGTGTCAGTCCGCCAATCGAGTTCACATTCCAGGTCTCACGAATCGTCGCCAGACCAAGCGTTCCGATGAGGACGAGGCCCTCGGGGCTCATTGTCGTCAGTCGGGCGTCGATGTACAGTGTGGACTGTTTTCCCGAAGCCAGCGTGAATTGGCCACGCCGTGCTGAACGAGTGGCGAGGAGATGGACGAGCTGTACGTGTTCCGTCATTCGAGCATAGGTTAGAGTAATGCGAGTCGACAGCAAGCGAGACTTCCTTTTGGTTCAGAGATCAGCGGAGTAATGCCGTTCTCCAGACTTCGTCCATCCTCGATTGCACTCGCGGTATCATTGCTTTTTGCGCTTGGCGGAATCTTCGCCATTGATCGTGCGCTTGCCGATACAAATCGATCACGTGTGCAAATCCAGGCGATCGAATCCGCAGCCCGCGTCGAGGGATTCCTCACGGTCCACGCGCAAGCACTACAGTCAGTGCGTGGGCTCTACCTCGATCCACACAGAGAAGTTACCGAGGAACAATTTCATTCGCTGCTGAAATCGCTGGTGGAATATGCACCAGCATTTCGTCGGGTGTGGATTACCGACTCGTCGAGTCGAATCGTCTTTCAGGATTTGCTTGGGCTCGAAGGTCCTGCCGTTCCTGCTGGAACACGTGTCGATACGATTACGACGCAGCCATTCCGGGACGCCATTCAACGCGCTCGGACCTCCGGCAAGACGCAGATATCATCCCTCGGAAAACTCGGAAGTGGCGAACGCGGGTTGCTCCTGGTTGAGCCGATCTTCGTCGGCGATCGCTTCATTGGTTTTGCCGGCGGAACGCTCACCAGCTACAGCATTCTGCACTCGGCTGAGAGTGAAGATCCACTGCTGCATGGGCAAGTGATCATCATTGCTGCATCAGACACGATCAATACGGCATCACCAGCAAGTTTTCGTCGTCGACTTCCCGTCGATTCCGCCTCAGCAAGTATCCGCGTACTCGGTGTCGGTTCATGGCGACTCATTGCCGTGCAGCCATCGACCGATCAGAGCGTGCGATTTCTCTTATGGGGTGTCGGTATCGCTACACTGGGAACGTTGCTCATTGGGCTGTTGCATGAGCGGCGACAAGGACTCCGTCTCGCAGATCGAAGTGCAGAGCTCGAGCGACTATCCAGCGAGCTACTTCGTGCGAATCGCGTCAAAAGCGAATTCCTTGCGAACGTGTCCCATGAGCTTCGAACACCGCTGAATGCAATTGTCGGCTTTGTCGAATTATTGCGGGACGGCGTCTACGGTGAATTGAACACTCGTCAGGCTGGTCCCGTCGAGCGCATCGCGTCCTCTGCGAATCATCTCCGACAGCTCGTTGACCAGATCCTCGATCTCGCAAAGATGGCTGCGGGTCGTCTCGACGTTCAGTGGGAAACCGTCGAGTTGAGGGCGTTTGTCGTCGATTTGACGAGTGAAATTGAGGCGCTTCTGGCTGAACGGGGGTTGGCACTGTCGATCTCGGTGAGTGCGTCCCTGCCCAAGGTGCGAACGGATCCGATGCATTTGCGTCAGATCGTGCTGAATCTCCTCGGTAATGCGCTGAAGTTCACGCCGAGTGGCGGAATTGCCGTTCGCGCGCGACTCATCGACGCAGCGAACGACACAGCCTCGGACGTAAGCGCAGCGACACTCTCGAGCGTTCCGCAGTCGGGTACTTGGGTCGCGTTAGAGGTAGCGGACACAGGCGTAGGGATCGCTCGGAGCGATCAGGAACGCATTTTCGAGGAGTTCGAGCAGGTCAACGCGGGGCCACGAACGGACTCCATGCAACGGGGCACAGGGCTTGGCCTCCCGATTTCACGCCGACTTGCTCGGCTACTCGGCGGCGAGCTCACTGTGGTAAGTGAGCCTGGCAAGGGCTCGACCTTTACTGTGTGGCTTCCGCTCGTGGGACAACAGAAGGGGTCCGGTGTATTCAGCGCCGGGAAGCTGGCGCAGATAACCAGCCACGGATCATCGGCGGAGCAATAAACGACTTCGTATTCAGCTCTGATCGTTGCGCTTCATCATCGACTTCACTCGAGAAAAAAGAGATCCTCGAGGAGCTTCGGGTACTGGCGCCTGAATGTGAGTCCGCAACGCAGTCGCGAAGGAGACGACGTCGGGGTAGCGATCGGATGGATTGCGCGACAGTGCCTTCATGACGACTGCTTCGACGGACAACGGGACTGTACATCCCTTTCGCGCACTGTTGAGCGGAATCGGCGGCTGGGAAAGCAGCTGGGAGAACATCTCGCGCTGCGATTTGCCGATGTATGGGAGACAGCCGGAGAGCAGGTAGTACGCGATCGTGGCGAGGCTGTACTGATCTGCCGCGGACGTGACGAGTTGTCCGGAGAGAGCTTCAGGTGCGACGTACATGAGCGTGCCCACAAAGAACCCTGCACGCGTGAGGCGCTCTTCCGGAGCCTGATCCGACTGTGCCGCGATTCCGAAGTCCAGCAACTTTGCTTTCTTCGAAACGGGATCATACATGATGTTGTCGGGCTTTAGATCCCGATGAATGATCCCCGCCGAATGTACCGCATATACCGCATCGGCGATCTGCCCAATGATCTCGCCGACTTCCTCCGGTGGCAGTGGCGCATGTTGCTTCGCGTATTTCTCGAGGAGATCCCCGAGTGCCCACTCGATGGCGAGGAAGTGAACACCGGGGCCGGCTTCACCGACCTCGATCGTGCGAACGACATTGGGATGCGTGACTCGAGTGCCGTAGGTTGCTTCACGAAGAAAACGCGCAACGGCTGTCTTGTCCGTTCGCAGCTTTTCCTTCAATACCTTGACGGCAGCGATGCCATGGGTAGGGTGTTCGGCGCGGTAGACTACTGCCGTTCCACCTTCACCGACCATATCCTGCAGCAGATATCCGGCGAGTGTCGTACCGGTAAGATTTTCGCGGCTCACGGGCCGAAGCTAATCGTACCACCCGAAGGGAGCAAGCGAGAAATCACGTACCTGGTGGTGGACGCCGCCGGTACAAATCATCGATGAGCGCAAGAGGACATATGGTAGTGTCACTTCGTGGTCTGTGCCGTAGCTGGGTGATGGGGTGTTTGGCAGTTCTCGTGGTTGCCGGCTGCTCGTCGAGCACGCGTAGTGGCGGTCGTGGGCGCGGCAGTGCCAGTGGAGCACCTGCTCCGGCTGCAAGTGGAGCGGCGCCGGACCCATCCGCGTTCTATCGCCAATTGGGGATGATTGCCCAATCGGGAGCCTTCCCATTCGTCGGCCAGGTTCGCTACCTCTCCGGCAGCTCTGCCGACAGTACACTCGCGCTCATTACGCTTTCGTTCGCGAATCGAGCCCTGACGTTCAACGGCGATGGCGAGGGACAGCGTGCCGCCTACGCCGTCACGATCGATGTCACGCAAGGCTCGACGACGATTCGTCACTTCGATGCGCACAAGATCATTCGCGTGGGATCGTTCCGCGAAACGCAGCGTGATGACGAGAGCGTGATATTCCAGCAGTTTCTTTCGATACCACCGGGCACGTACTCGCTCTCAGTCTCGGTACGAGATGAGAACGGCGGCAACTCGAATGCGCAGCAGATGTCGGTAACCGTACCACGCCTCGGTCCCAACTCGCTGTCGACTCCCATCAGCATCTATCAGGTGAAGCCGAGGGCGCGGCTCGATACGGTGCCGACGCTCATCGCGAATCCGCGCTCGACGATCGTGCTTGGACGCGATACGCTCGCAGGACTGTATATCGAAGGATATGGCTTGCCGGCATCGGCGAAGGTCAATGTGGCCGTGCTCAACGATGCGCACGCGGTGATCTTGCGTGATACCGTCAATCTCGTTCGCCAGGGTGAGCTTTCATCCGCACTTCTGGATTTCCCCGTGGCAAGCATTGGCGTTGGACCCATCACCGTAGTGACCTCTCTCGCAGGCGCAACGGACAGCATGCAGGTGCCGCTCTTTCTGAGCTTCGGAGATGAGTTCGGCATCACGAGCTTCGACGAGTTGCTCAGCTATCTCCGTTACTTCGCGTCACCGCAGCGTATTCAGGCACTGCGCGACGCACCTCCCGAACAACGCGCAGCACTGTGGACGGCGTTCTGGAAGCAGACGGATCCGACACCGTCGACACCGGACAACGAAGCACTGCGCGATTACTTCAAGCGCATCGCAGCGGCGAACACGCGATATCGCGAGGAAGGAACTGCCGGTTGGCTTACGGATCGCGGCAAAGTTTATATCACACTCGGCGAACCCGATCAGGCAGGACAACCACTCGGGACGGGTGGTGCATCCGGACGCGGGCGTGCGGAGGTCTGGGTGTACACGCAGTACAATTTGCGACTCTTCTTCATGAATCAGGGTGTCGGACATCTGAGGCTCTCATCGTCGAGTCAAGCGGACTTCGAGAAGGTCGTGCGCAGGCTACAGCAGCAGTAGCTCGCGAGTCAGGCTCGCGCCACACCGAGCTTGTATAGCCACGCCACACTGCGCGCCTGCGCGGCGTGGCGTGCGTCGCATCGGCTTGACAAAAAAGCACTTTGCTCCTATATAGGCGCCGCAAGCCGTCTCCGGCTTGTCCCTCCAACTTCGTCCAGCGGAGGGGAACGATCCACGAGCAGGAGTCCGGCGATGGCCAAGGGAAAGGTGAAATGGTTCAATGACGCCAAGGGATTCGGCTTCATTGAGCAGGAAGGCGGCGAAGATGTCTTCGTGCATTTTTCCTCCATCACGATGGATGGATTCAAGACGCTCGCTGAAGGACAGGAAGTGGAGTTCGAAATTCAGTCGGGCGCAAAAGGCCTTCACGCGACGAACGTTCAGCGCGTGTAAGCGGTAGTTCACGGGCTGGCATTCAATGGAAGGTGGGGCGAGCTTTCAAGCATGGAGCCCCGCCTTCCAACATCGCCCAGACTCTTCCTCGTCGACGGCTACGCGCTGATCTATCGCGCGTTTTTCGCGCTCATCTCGCGTCCGCTCACCACGAGTCGAGGGGAAAACACGTCCGCTGCCTGGGGCGTCGTGAACTTCCTTCAACGGCTCATCGACGCTCACAAACCGGAGTACGTGGCGTGGGTGCACGACTCCGGTCTTTCGTTTCGACACGAACAATATCCCGCCTACAAAGCCACGCGTGAGAAGCTCGGTGAAGAGCTCCAGGCGGACTTTGATCGCGGCATGGAGCGCATCGAGGAGCTTCTTCGCGCATTCAACGTGCGTGTGCTTGCGCTCGACGGCTACGAAGCGGATGACGTCATCGGAACGCTCGCGAGGCAAGGGATAGACGCCGGCGTAAATGTCGTCATCGTATCCGGCGACAAGGACTTCTATCAGCTCGTGCGGCCTGGTGTGTGGCTGTTGAATCCCGGACGCGGCGGCCCCGCGAGCGTGGAAGAGCAGTGGATCGGCATGGAGAACGCCAACGAGCGACTCGGCGTCCCTCCGCATCATGTCACCGATTATCTCGCGATGGTCGGCGACTCGTCGGACAACGTGCCGGGTGTGAAGGGGATCGGCGATAAGACCGCGGCCGAGCTCGTGGCGACGTATGGCTCGCTCGAGAACATTCTCGATCACGTGGGCGAGATCACGAAGAAGCGACCGCGCGAAGCGCTCCTCGCGCACGAAGCCGATGCGCGGCTCTCGAAGAGTCTCGTCACGATTCGCGAAGATCTCGACATGCCACTCGAGCTCGAATCGCTCGCGCTCGCGAAGCCCGACCACGCGCGCCTGCGCGATCTCTTCGTCGAGCTCGAATTTCATGGCCTGGCGAAAGACCATGCCGTGAGCGCAGCGCCCGTCGTCGCGCGCGAGACGAATTACGTCACGCTCGACACACTCGACGCGCTCGATGCACTGCTGCAACGCGTTCGGGACGTTCCCTACATCGCGGTAGACACGGAGACGATCATCGAGCTGGGAAGCCCGCAGATCGTCGACCCACTGCGTTCGACGCTCGTGTCGATCTCAATCGCCGTCGCTCCTGGTGAGGCGTACTACCTGCCGCTCAAGCATCGTGCGCGGCAGGCCGACCAGGGAGAGCTTCTCGTCGATGTATCAGGCGATCGTTCGCCGACCGATGCGCCCGAGGATCGCGGGCTCACGCGCGGCGGCGACGAAGCACCGGAGCCCAAGAAAAAGAGCGTGCGCAAAAAGGCTGCATCGTCCGCGGAGCCGTCCGGCATCGCCGCACGGATGCTCGCCGAGCGCACGCAGCCGGTGAAGAATCTGCCACCACTGATGTCGGATGAGATGGCGCCGCTTCGTGCGATGCTCGAAGATCCTGCCGTGCGCAAGACGGCGCAGAACGCGAAGTACGACCTGCTCGCGCTTCGTCGCGCGGGAATCACGCTGCGCGGACTGGAGTTCGACACGATGATCGCGAGCTATGTCCTCGATCCGGGGCGCCGGTCGCACGGGCTCGATGTGCTCGCCCTCGAGTTTCTCGAGCACAACATGACGTCGTACGAAGACCTCTGCGGCAAGGGCAGAGGCGCGGTGCCGTTCGACGAGTGCCCGATCGATGCCGCGCGGGACTACTCGTGCGAGGATGCAGACATGACGCTCCAGCTGCGCGCCGTGTTCGAGCCGCAGATGGAGTCGTACGAGCTGGTGCCACTGTTCAACGATATCGAGATTCCGCTCATCGATGTCCTCGCCGACATGGAATGGGCAGGGATCGCGATTAACCGCGAGTGGTTCGCGTCGCTCAAGGAACGATTCACGCGCGAACGCCAGCGAGTCGAGCAGGAGATCTACGTGTCAGCCGGAACGGAGTTCAACATCAACTCCAATCTGCAGCTCCGGCAGATCCTGTTCGAGAAGCTCGAGCTCCCGATGCTCAAGCGCACCGCGACGGGCCCATCCACCGATGCGAGCGTTCTCCAGGAGCTCGCGGAAATGGGGCACGTGCTTCCGGAGCAGCTGATGGAGTATCGCGAGCTTTCGAAGCTCGAGAACACCTATCTCGATGCCTTGCCGGCGCTGATTCACCCGCTCACGCAGCGCATCCATACGTCGTTCAATCAGACCGTGGCGACCACGGGCCGGCTCTCCTCGAGCGATCCGAATCTGCAGAACATTCCCATTCGCCGTGAGCTGGGCCGCGACATCCGGCGCGGCTTCGTGCCGCGCGAGGGATGGTCGCTCATCGCCGCGGACTACTCGCAGATCGAGCTTCGTCTACTGGCGCACCTGTCGGCGGATCCGGCGTTCGTGAGTGCCTTTCGTGCGGGGGGAGACATTCATCGACAGACCGCGTCGATCATTTTCAGCGTGCCGCTCGAGGAAGTCACCTCCGAGATGCGCGGCCGTGCGAAGACGATCAATTTCGCGACGATCTACGGGCAGGGAGCGAACGCACTCTCGCGGCAGCTGCGCATCGACCACGCAGATGCGCGCCGTTTCATCGATGAGTATTTCGAGCGCTTCCAGGGAATTCGCGCGTATCTCGATTCGATGGTGGCGTTCGCGCGCGAGCACGGTTACGTGCAAACGATCTTCGGACGCCGGCGCTACATCCCCGAGCTGCGCGATCGCAACTTCAACGTGCGCGCGTTCGGCGAGCGCACGGCGACCAACTCGCCGATCCAAGGATCCGCGGCGGATCTGATCAAGATCGCGATGATTCGGATTCATGCGCTGTTTGCGCGAGAAAAGGTCGCGTCGCGCATGCTGCTGCAGGTGCACGATGAGCTGGTCTTCGAAGCTCCACCGGGAGAAGTCGAGTACATCTCGACGCTCGTGCGCCAGGAGATGCAGGAGGCGGCACAGCTGTCGGTTCCGCTGGTCGTCGACCTTGGAATTGGTAGCAATTGGCTCGAAACGAAGGAATGAGAGACAAAGGCGCGAACGCCGCGTGAGACGTTGGAAACGCCTGGTCGTCATTCCTGACGGGGCACTATTGTGTCGTGTCCGCTCCGGGCGTAGCATGAACGCTCAATAGCGCCAGCCTCCCCTCACTCGGGCACGATCCGAACGAATGTCCCACCGTCGCCGTTCCGGGTTCTCGCTCATTGAGCTTTTCGTGGTGCTCGTCGTCATCGGCATCCTCGTAGCCCTGGCCTTACCCCGCATGCACAGCTTCAAGCACCAGTTCTACCTCACCACCATGATTTCCGATCTGCGGAATCTGGCCGCGACCGAAGAGGGATACTGGAGCTCGGTGGACTCCTACACGTCGGATTTCAACGCCCTCCGATTCAACACCACCCCGGGTGTCTGGATATCGTTTGTGCAGGCGGACAGCCTCGGGTGGTCCGCAACGGCCACCCACGATGGTGACACCTCGCATTGCTCGATTTATTACGGAAACGCCGCTCCACTACCGCCGGCGACGGTCAAGAACTACATAGGCTGCAGCAAGTAGGGCACTCCCCGGTTCATTGCAGATTGCCGCAAACACTGGCAAATCAACCGGTCAGATGTGCCTATTAGGCGTGACTATTGAGACGTAAGTTGTTGCTTTACTGACAGTTACGTATGCGGACTCAACGGGGCACCTGGCTTGCCTTGTACCAGCGCAGCGGATAACTGCGTTCCCACGGTGGAGCAACACATGACCAACACACGAAAATCGGGTTTTACCCTCATTGAGCTGCTCATCGTCGTCGTGATCATCGGCATCCTCGCCGCGATCGCGATACCGAAGTTTGCCTCGACCAAAGGGCAGGCATTCCTCGCGGCCATGCGAAGCGATCTGCGTAACCTCGCAACGGCTCAGGAGAGCTATTACTACGGGGGCAACACATACGGCAACAACCTCGGTCAGCTCAACTTCAATGCTTCGCCTGGCGTGACGATCACCATCCCCGAGGCGACCGCGGGTGGCTGGTCCGCCTCCGCGACGCACCAGTCGCTTGGCGCCGAGACATGCACGGTATATTTCGGGACGGCCGCCCCAATCTCGCCTGCAACCCTCGAGGGGCGAATCACCTGCAACTGATCTAGTATGGTCGCACCAGAGTGAGCAGCGCATCGATCAACCAGGACAGCTCGCTCGCCGACCGGCCGTACCGTGAGTTCGCACTGCGACGCGAAGGGATGGTGTACGCGATGGACGGCGGCTTGTGGCTGCACCGCCATGTTTGGAAAGGGCGCCCGATGGCGCACCTCGTCTCCACCGACCGCGAGCGCCTCGTCGAATACGGCCGCTCCGTCAAACTGCCGATCGCCCGCCTCCAGTACAAACCGCTCAAGGATCCAAGAACCGGCGTGCGCCGCGACGCCTGGCATTGGGATCTCGTCGGCGATTTGCTTCCACCTCGCTGAGCGATCGCACGTTGACGCGTGCCTTGCACCGGGAAAGATTGATCGCATGTCCGTCAGAGTAGTTCTCGCTTGCCTCTCTGCACTCGCTTTCCTAGGCGCGTGCGACCGCAAGGCGCCGGCGAAAGCTCCGGACACATTGGTATCGTCACCGCAGTCCGTGCCCGACAGCACCCCACGGGCGCTACCGGTCGTTGCTCCGTCGACATGGGACACGAGCGCCGGACCGGTGATGTTCGTGCGTGGCAACTCGACAGCAGAAGCCTACGTGGTGTTCCCGACCATTACCGACAGCACTCCGTCCGACGCCGTCCACTTCGACTCGGCGCTCGCGCGCAACACGACGATCGAGCTCTTTCAGCGGTCGGGTGGCGGAGAGGCGGCGCGTGTCGGCGCGATGGGCGGCGGAGAGTGGGATGCCGATCAATGCATCGAGTGGCCCGCCGCGAAAGTGCAGACGACGGCGAACGTCGACGCGACGCCGGGATGGACCGTCGCCTTTCTCAAGGGGCGCGCGAAAGCGCTCGCGCTCGATACCATCGAGGCACTCCCACACGCGGACTCGGCAAAGCTCGCCGCCGATATCACGCGGCTCGTTTCCACTGTTCCCAACGACACCGCGCGAACCTTTCGCGGAATCCCATACTCGGTGCGCACCGCCTACCGGTTCACGCCGGCGCCAGGCGTGGAAGCCGTCGTAGCGGATGTCGTGCGCACGCTCAATCAGGAAGCGAATCCGCTCGAGGAGCACACGCTCGTCGTCGGTGAGCGTCCCGCGGGATCGAGCGGGTCGTATCGACTCGCCTATCGCGATGTCACCGCCGGTTCCGACGAGACGCTCGAGAGCTCGGACGTGCTGGCCGCGGTGCAAATCGGATCGCCACCGCACGTCGACCTCGTGCTCGCTCGCGAAGGGTATGAATCGAATGCCTACGCGCTGCTCGAACGTCAAGCGGACGGCAGCTGGAAGTTGCGCTGGACGAGCGCGCACACAGGCTGCTGAGCGGCGCGCGGCGAGTTACGCGCGTACGAGTCGGATCACGAGCACTTCGGCGGGGCAGTTAATGCGGAGCGGTATCAGGACACCGACGCCGGTGGTGACGTAGAGCGGTACCGGCGATCGCGCGACCCAGCCGCTCGCGGACTTCGCATCGCACAAGGTGCAGTGCCGCGAGGGCGCGCCGAACCACGGCAGCACGATTTGTCCACCGTGCGTGTGGCCGGCCAGTACGAGATCCGCCCGCGCGCCAGGCGCGAGCTCCAGTACTCCATCGGGATTGTGCGAGAGCACGACGCGCGGAATGTCCGGCGCGAGCGATGCGCAACCTCCGGCTGGATCGATGCGACCATGCGTCCAGTCATCGACGCCGCCGATGCCCAGTCGTGCACTGCCTCGCGCCACGACGGCGCACTCGTTCACGAGCACGCGCGCGCCGACAGTGCGCAGCCAGGCGGCGACTTTAGTAGCATCGTGATCATAATCATGATTGCCGAGGATCGCGAGGACGCCGTCGCGGGCACGCAGCGAACGGAGCGACGTCGTCATGCGCGGGAGCGCCCACTCGTACAGCCAGCGCGACATCGTGCGGAAGTGGCTGTGCGATAGTGCGTAGTCCCCGAGCAGGACGACGAGGTCGGGCGAGCTGTCATTGGCGAGGGAGACCGCACGCGCGATGAGACTCGCGGGAGCGACCGTGCCGCCGTAGTGGAGATCGCTCAGCACCGCGATCGTATATCCCTCGAGCTCGGGTGCGAGACCGGCGATCGGCGCATCGATGCGCGTGCGTCGCAGAGCCCCCGGTGTGACGAGCGTGACGTACGCGAGGCAGGCGAGTGCCGCGAGCGCGAACAGCACGATCGCGATCAGCTGCATCGCGTGCGCGTCAGGCAAGGCAAAGCGTGAGCAGGCTGCTCACAATCCGGTGGGGACGTCGATGAAGATCGTGGGAAGATCGAAGGTGCGACCGACATGATCGGCGAGTGCGCGTACGCCAAAGGTCTCGGTGGCGTAGTGCCCCGCGTAGATGATGACGATCCCCATCTCATCCGCGTCGACGGCGGTCCAGTGCGGACCTTCGCCGACGATCAGCGTGTCGATGTGATGCTCGACCGCTTCGCGGAGTGTATCGGCAGATGCGCCGGCGCCCGTGCAGATTGCCCATCGCTTCGTCGTGCGCCGCGGCTCCGAGGGAGAGCTCCGCACACTGCCGCCCCATCGACGAGCAATGGTGTCGGCTCGGGCAATCAGCTCACTCGTTGCGACATCAGACTCTCCGCGCACGCCGATGTCGATCGTTTGATAGCGCGCGAAGCCGGCGGATGGCGTGAGTCCGAGCTCCCGGGCGAGGAGCACGTTGTTGCCGATCTCGGGGTGTGCGTCGAGCGGAAGGTGCGAGGAGTACAGCGCGATTCCCGATGCGAGCAACGCGTGGATGCGCCGATAGTATGGTCCACGCAGCGGCTGCAGACCGGCCCAGAAGAGCCCGTGGTGCACGATCAGGAGATTGGCGCCCGCCTCCATCGCGCGCTGAATCGTGCGCTCACGCAGATCGACAGCGGCAGCGACCTTCACGATGTCGGTTTCCGTCTCCACCTGCACACCGTTGATCGCCTGCGGGTAGTCCGGAAACCCTTCAGTGGCGAGCAGGGTGTCGAGCTCGCTCGCGATGCTCGTCAGCGACGTCATGGAATGGTCACCAGCCCCGAGGGGATTGCTGTGGATATCTGTGGAGAACACCCACAACTCGATGTGAATATTGCGCCTAACACGTGCAATGACAATGCATTAGTGGTTTGTGTACAACAAGGCCGGATGGCGAGTGCCAGCCGGCCTTGTGGTGAAGACGAGCGTTCGTGGAACGTGATCGACTAACGCAACACGGCGACGGGCGACGGGTGGATTTGCTCCTCCGAGCCGGGCTCCTTGGCATCTGCAATGCGCACGCTGCCGTTGATCCGGCCGCCTTCGATGACGGCGAGTGCGCGCGTGTTGATGTCGCCGATGATGACGGAAGTGCCCTGCACTTCAACGCGATCCGTCGCGTTGACGGTGCCCTGCACTCGGCCGCCAATGACCGCTTCGCGCGTGTTGATGTCGCCGAGTACTTCGCCTTGTCGGCCGACGAGCACTTGTCGCGCGGCGCGGATGCTGCCTTCGACGCGTCCTTCGATCTTCACGACGCCGTCGGTGTCGATGTCGCCCAGGATCTTCGTGCCGGCGGCGATGATCGACAGCGCGTTGCTGTTCGCGGGAAGATTCTTGGAGTCGTCCGTCCCCTTGTTGTCCTTATTGAAGATCGCCATGGCCCGGTCCCTTTTTGATGACTGATGATGCGTCGATGGCGACGCCGTGACGGCGCACCTCGAAGTGCAAATGCGGCTCGAGGGTGCCTGGAGCGTTTCCCGAGAGTGCGATCACGGTGCCAGCGGCCACGTGTTGCCCCTTGGAGACGCGGACTTCGTTCGCTCCGGCATAGACGGTTTCGTATCCGGAGCGATGAGAAATTCGAATGAGTTTGCCGAGCGTCGAGTCGTCCGCCACTTCGACGATCATCCCGTCGCCTGCGGCACGAATTTCGGTGCCGACGGGAACGGCGATCTCGAGCGCCTTGGACGCGGATGGCAGGAGTGATCCTGCCACCGGGAGCGGCCACTGGTCCGGGCGCGCGATCGAATCGACTGGCGCCGCCGTCGCAGCAGCGAGAGGCGCGGTAGTTGTGGCGCGAGCTTTCGACTTCGACGTGTCGGGACCGCCGGGCAACATCGCGGAGCTGCCCATCATGCGCTGCACCTGCTGAAAGCGCGCATCGAGCTCATTGAGGGAGCGTTGCAGTGTGTCGACGCGCGCGACGTCGTGCTGCAGTTTCGTGACTCGGCGCGTAAGCAGTGGAACGCGAGCGGCCTGCGCGGCGAGAAAGAACCAGCTCACTGCACCGAAGATGATGAGGGAGCCGAGGACGATGGCGCCGATGCGGAAGAGCCGAACCTGTCGCTGCGTGAAGATGATGGTGCGATTCGCCAAACCACTTTCGCGTTGCACGTGAATGATCATCGCGCCCGCGTGTGGCGTGTAGATGTTTCCGTACCCGCGCTCTCCGGCTTTTTCCTTGTCCTCAGCCATCAAATCCGCTCACGAGAAACGAGCACCAGGTCGAGCACGCGCTCGAGGTCATCACTCGAATAAAACGCAATCTCAATTTTGCCGCGCTCGTGATCGTCGGCGGAGATAGTCACGTCGGTTTGGAGATGACGGCGAAGCTCGTCCTGTAGACGCTTGAGCTCTGCGTTCAGTCCCAAGGGGCGAGTGTCGCTCTTTTGCTTGGTGTTGCGCCTGGATGATGCTGGAGTCGCGACGCGCGCGCGTTGTTCCACATCACGAACCGTGAGTCCCTTGGCGACGATCTCGCGCGCGAGCTCGAGCATGTCACGCTCATTCGAGACGGCGAGAAGTGCGCGCGCGTGGCCGACAGTGAGATGCCCGTCGCGCACCATGGATCGGATGCTGACAGGTAAGTTCAATAACCGCAACATGTTAGCTACGGTCGACCGATCCTTGCCGACGATATCCGCGACCTCCTGCTGCGTCAAAGCGAACTCGGCGATCAGGCGCTGGTAGCCTTCCCCTTCCTCGATCGGATTGAGATCAGCGCGTTGGAGGTTTTCGACGAGGGCGAGGGTGAGCAGTGCGCGGTCGTCGATCTCTTTGACGACCGCGGGAATGTTGGTCCAGCCGAGCCGAGTGGCGGCGCGGAGACGGCGCTCGCCGGCGATGAGCTCATAGCCATTCCCATTTGCCGCTCGGCGAACCGTAACCGCCTGGAGGAGACCATTGCTCTTGAGGGATGCCTCGAGTTCGGCCAGATCCTCGGGGCGGAACTCCTTGCGGGGCTGGAAGGGATTGGGGCGGATCTCGTTGATGGGGAGATCGCGGAGGAGGTCGCCGGGCTCGGGAGCGGTGGCGACGGCAGTAGCAGCAGCAGGGGCCGGGGATCGAGTGGCGAGGAGCGCGTCGAGCCCTCGTCCGAGGCGCCGAGGCTTATCGGTGGACATGAATGGGCGCGTGGGAAGAGGGTGAGGGTGCGGATTGGGGCTGGGACGCGATCACGGTGCCGGCGGGTATTCGGAGCTTTCGGAAGGTGCGGAGCGATCGGCGGAGGGCGGCTCGGAGGCGAGCTCTTGCGCGGGCTCGAGGTCCGGTTCGCGGGAGAGTTCGATCGTCGAGTCGTGAGGCGAGTCGGGGATCGAGTCCGGCGAGAGCTGACTTGCAGGATCAGGCTCTGGCGCGGCACGGGACGGCGAATCGCGTTGAACCAGCTCTCTAGCTACGCTGAGATAGGCTTGGGCGCCAACCGAAGCAATGTCATAGAGCACGATTGGTTTCCCGAAGCTGGGTGCTTCGGCGAGGCGAACATTCCGAGGGATAATCGTCTCGAAGACTTTGGGCCCGAAGTATTCGCGGGCGTCGGTAACAACCTGGCGGGAGAGATTGAGCCTGGCGTCGTACATGGTGAGGAGGACGCCGTCGATGGCGAGATTGGAATTCACCGACTGCTGGATGCGGTGCACCGTGTTGAGTAGCTGCGAGAGGCCTTCGAGGGCGTAGTACTCGCACTGGACGGGAATGAGCACGGCATCGGCGGCGGCGAGCATGTTGATGGTGAGCAGGCCGAGCGATGGGGGGCAGTCGATGAGGATGTAGTCGTAGCGATCGCGGATGGGAGCGATTGCGTCCCTCATCGCGAGCTCGCGGTCTTCCCGATCGATGAGCTCAATCTCGGCCCCGGCAAGGTCGGGGGTAGTTGGCGCGACGTCGAGATGGGCGAACTGGATGGCCCGGAGGATGACTTCGTCGAGGGGCCGTTGACTGATGAGGGCGTCGTAGACTGTGCCGTTGATCTGTTCGCCGGCGAGTCCGATGCCGCTGGTCGCATTGCCTTGGGGATCGCCGTCGATCAGGAGGGTTCGCTGTTCAGCGACGGCGAGACTGGCTGCGAGATTGACTGCGGTGGTCGTTTTGCCGACACCGCCTTTCTGGTTTGCGATCGCTATGACTCGGGCCACGCACTGCTCGGGGTCTGTGTGAGGAGCGGAATATAGACCCGGACGAGCAGTGCGGCTATTGCTGTTTCACGTGGAACATTGAAACGACGGGGATTAGTAACCGTCTAATTGTGGATAATTCCTGCCAGTTGCACCGTCAGCAGCAAAATGCAACTTCTTTCGTCATTATAGCAAGAATTACGGGCTATTTAACGCCAGAAACGAATCTCCAGCGCGCCATAACTCCGACAGTCATCGTCGCTTCGCCCACGCTAATGGGCGTGGGCGCCGCTTGCGCCGCCATTCGATACATCGGCCGCGGTGGTTCTCCTCCGCCCTGCTCCCCCGACGACAGCTCAATCAACTCGCCCAACTGCCCCCCCGCCGCCTGCGCCAGCACCGTCGCATCCGCAACTGCCTGCTTGTACGCATCCGCCAGCGCTACCCGTCGCAATGAATCAGGCGCCGACGAATGGAAGTCGAGCGAGTTCACCTCGTTCGCACCCTTCGCAATCGCCGCATCGATCAGCGCTCCCACCTGATCGATCTTCTTCACCTCCACTCGCACCGAGTTCGTCGCCACATAGCCCGTGATCCGCGGCGCCTTGTCGCCCGCCTGCGGATTGTAGACCTGCTCCGCATTCAGATTGTAGTTCACCGTCGAGATCTGCTCCGGCGCGATTCCCAATGCGCGAATCGCGTCGATCACTGCCTTCTGCTTGATTGCGTTGTCGGCGCTCGCCTTCGCCGCCGTCAGCGCGCGCGTCTGCACTCCCAGTGAGATTGTCGCCCGATCGGGGACGTACCGCACCTCCCCATTCGCACTCGTATTGATCTGCGACGGCGGGTGCATCCGATCGGGTGCATTCCCCGCCGGCTGCTGCGCCACGAGCGGAAGTCCGACAAAAGCGAGAGCGATGAGGGAGCGATACATGAATTCCTCCAGGGAATGACGCAATCGAGCTGCACGAAATAGTCAGCGAGACCGATGCGTTGTGATTAGTAACCTATGGATACTAAATCGAGTGTACAGGTCGATCCTCGTACACTACTGCAAGAATATCGCTACGACGCCGAATCTGCCGAGGCGAGGCGCCGACGCTCGATCTCCAACACGAGATTCTGAAGATCGTTTGGGCTCACCCCCGGCACCCGGGATGCCTGCGCCAACGTCCGCGGCCGCAGTGCGCCGAGCTTTTGCCGCGCCTCCGTACTGAGCGAGCGAAGCTCCTCGTATGGGAGTTCCGCCGGCAGCGGAAAATCGCCCAACCGCTTCATCTTCTCCGCCTGCACCCGCTCGCGCTCGAAATATCCCGCGTACTTGAGCTCCAGCTCCGCAGTGATCAATGGCTCCCGCTCCAGCGAGGCGCCGACTCCCGCCGCCTCGAAGAGCGACGCGAGTGACACATTCTGCCGCTTCGCGATCTCAGCCACCCGCATCGCATGCGGCAGTGGCGAGCTCCCCGCCTGCTCGAGCAGCGACGCCACCTGCTCCGGCCGCACGCTCGTCGTTTCCGCCAGCGCCTGCGCCTCCGCCTCCATCGCGAAGCGCCGCTCCACAATGCGCTGTTCCCGCTCGTCGAGCATCCCCAGCGAGATCGCCGTCGGCGCCAATCGTTGTAGCGCGTTATCCTGGCGAACAGTCAAGCGAAATTCGGAGCGCGACGTGAAAAGCCGATACGGCTCGTCCACACCGCGTGTCACCAAATCGTCGACCAACACGCCCAGATACGAACTTTCACGGCCGAAGATCATTGGCTCGTCGCCACGCACCGCGAGCGCCGCGTTCATCCCCGCCACGACTCCCTGCCCCGCTGCCTCCTCGTAGCCGGTCGTGCCATTGATCTGCCCCGCGAAATACAATCCGCCGAGTGCTTTTACCTGCAGCGATGCATCGAGCTGAGTCGGCGGAAAGTAGTCGTACTCGATCGCATAACCCGCGCGCGTCATCCGCGCCTGCTCGAGCCCCGGAATCGAATGCAGGAGCTCCAATTGCACATCCGCCGGGAGCGACGTCGAAAGCCCGTTTACATACAGCTCGCTCGTGTCGTGCCCCTCGGGCTCGAGGAAGAGCTGATGCCGCGCGACATCGGGGAAGCGCACGATCTTGTCCTCGACGCTCGGACAGTACCGCGGCCCCCGCGACCCGATCGCCCCGCCGTACATCGCAGACTTCCCGATATTCTCGGCGATAATCTCCTTCGCCTCCGCGCCGACGAAAGTGATCCAGCACGAGAGCTGCGCCGGATGCCGCGTGACTGCTCCGCGGACGCGAGGCTCGCTCCAGAAGTGCGACCACGAGTAGTCGAATTGGTCGATCTCACTATCCTGCCGCTCGAGACGCGAGAAATCGACGGAGCGACCGTCGATGCGTGGTGGCGTTCCCGTCTTGAATCGTGCCGACTCGAGCCCCAGCGCATCGAGCTGCTCCGCGAGCTGAATGGCGGGTGGATCGCCCGCTCGGCCGCCGGCAATCCGCGTGTCGGTGCCGATGTGTAGTCGACCCCGCAGGAACGTGCCGGCCGTGATGATGACGGCCTTCGCCGAGAAGCGCCGTCCCTCGAGCGTCTCGATGCCTGTGACGCGTCCGCTCGCCTCGTGGATGAGAAGTCGCGCGACCGTGCCCTGAATCGTGTGCAGCTTGGGCTGCTCCTCGATGAGCGTGCGGACGGCGCGCCGATACATGCCGCGATCGCATTGCGCGCGCGGCGCCCACACCGCGGGCCCCTTGCCGCGATTGAGCATCCGAAACTGCAGCGTCGCGAGATCGGTCGCGCGGCCCATGATGCCGCCTAGGGCATCGACCTCACGTGCGACGGTGCCCTTCGCAACGCCGCCGATGGCCGGATTGCACGACATCTGGCCGATCGTCTCGAGTGCGCTCGTGACGAGACCGACGCGCGCGCCGAGTCGCGCGGCGGCGACGGCCGCCTCGGTGCCGGCGTGTCCAGCGCCGACGACAATGACGTCGAGCTCGAGCTCGATGGACTGCGAAGTCATCAGTCAAAGATACGATGAATGGACAAGAGCGGCGTCCGTGCACAACCTTGTCAGATGCCACTCGAAATACATTCCGACGCGCCGACGATGCTCGTGCGCAAAGCCGCCTTCGAGCGAGCAGGGCTCGCGCGCGCGCACTTCGACGCGCGCTACAACCTCACGCCGGACGAATTCCGCGTGGAAGGCGAGATGATTGCGATCGGACCGCTCTACGACGAAGAGGCGCTGGGTGCCCTCACCAGCGAGCTCGAATCGCTCGGCCTCACCTATTTCGAGGACTTCGCGGAGTTGAGCGGCAATTGGCCCGCGTGGCTCACGATCTTCGCACGCGGGGTGTGAAACGCTCCTAGTGCGGGCTCTGCTCGCGCCGGCGAATCACAGCGTCGTCCGGGGTGAGATGCCCGTGTCGCAGAAGTCCGCGCCATCCGCAGGCGTAGCACCAGCTCGTGCGGAACCACGGCATGAGGAGATTCCAGCCGCGGGATGTCACGCGCAGTGTGGGCGTGTCGCACTCGGGGCAGCGGTCGCTGTCGGGGAGCACCGCGTGGAAAAACATCGTCGCGAAGACGATTCGCGCGATGAAAATCGCGCTGAAGATAACCAGGAAGAGCGCGCCTTCGGACATACGTCACCTCGATACTGCAGCGCGTCACTCGCTCATCAGCCGTGCGCCAGCGGCAGCGAGACTCAGCTCAGCTTTTCCAGCTCTCGCTCGATATTGCTCCAAAGCTCGACATGCGCAATACCATCCTCGATCCGTTCGATCACGACCTCGGTTCCAGCGGCGATGGCTGCGCCTTCGAGGCCGACCGCGGGGACGGTGAGCCAGGCGCCATCGTGCTCGTAGGAGATCGTACCTGCCTCCGTTCCAGAAATGGTCTGCGAAACTCGCGCCGGGTGTCCCTGAAGTGCGTAACGGGGATCCTCCACGTGAAGTGCTGCGCTCGGTACCGCCCACCCCGCAATGATGGCGACCATGCCTACCGCGGCAGCGGCTGCTGACGCGCCCGCGATCGCCAGCATCGCCGGCGTTCCCAAAGAGCTGTATTTCGCGAGAGGGTAGCCCACGATACCGAAGAGTGCGGCAGCGGCGCCGGCGGTCGGGAGGTTCAGGTACTTCACCCACGCCCCGTGACGCGCTTTACGGTCGATCCCGCCGAGCATCGCAACGACGCCGACGAGCAAACCGGCCAGAAGGAAGATCGCGAAAAACAGGGGCATCGGGGTGTGGTGTGAGGGAGGCAGCACGGACCGATAGTATACCCGAAAATAACGCGGCTGGACATTGGCCGGACGCAACGGTCACTTTGTGGCTCGACGGTCGAGGCCGAGCGATTTCGGGTGTACCGAGAGCGAATCCGATCTCACGACCGGGGCGTACTCAGGTACATAGTGTGCTGGTACCGTCTTACTCGGAGACGAGACACGCGACGTGTCTCACATCAACACTTTTGCGCGAGGTTCACGATGCATCGTAGCTATCGTATTGCCCTTTCGCTGGCAACAGCGCTGCTACTCGCCGGGGCACTCCCCGCGTCCGCCGTTACGCCGGCGGCGCGTGGATCGGCCGCGGACAGCGCAACCGGATGCCTTCAGAAGGGCGACAAGCCGGATACGTTCAAGCTGGTCAGCAAGGATGGAACTACGTGGGATGTCTGGAGCAAGAAGGTTTCGCTCGCGGGACACGTCGGACACACGGTCACGCTGACGGGCGACGTCACGAAGAGCGACATGTCAGGGATGAAGGACACGTCCATGTCGAAGATGGGCGATTCGAGCAAGATGTCCGGCATGAACATGTCGAGCGGATCGATGAACGTGACGACGATGACGATGGTGAGCGCGACTTGTAGCTGACTTCCGTAGCAAGGCTACTGAGCGACTCACGGCGAAAAGGGGCCGGTCGACTTCTCTCGACCGGCCCCTTTTTTGTTCGCTACACGATTCTGCCCGCGAGAAATTCAGTCGCGCGCCACTCCGCGTAGTAGAACGGGCGCCAGGGCAGCGTTCCGGAGATGAAGCCGACGTGTCCGCCGCGCTCGACGAACTCGAGATGCAGCGACGGATTCGAGCGCGCGATGTCGCGCACTTCGTCGAGCACGACGGCGGGAAGAAAGGGATCGTCGCGCGCGCTCAAAAGCAGGGTCGGGGCGCGGATGTGCGCGAGGTAGTGCAGGGAGCTGGAGCGCGTGTAATAGTCGTCGGCGTCGAGAAAGCCGTGGACGGGCGCGGTGATGAGATCGTCGAAGTCGTAGAGCGTGCGTGCGCGCAGCACGGTCTCCGGACGGATCTCGCTCGGGAATCGCGCACTCTTGCCGATCGCCTTCCTGCGGAGCGAGCGGAGGAAGTGCGCCTGGTAGAAGCGCGAAAATCCACGATCGAGATGACGCGAGCCGCGACCGAGATCGAAGGGCACGGACACCGCCGCCGCGCCGCGTAGCTGCTTCGGAAGCCGCGCACCCTGCTCGCCGAGCCATTTGAGGAGCACGTTCCCGCCGAGGGAGACGCCGACGACCAGGAGTGGACGTGAAGGATCCTCGCCGATGAGACGCTGGACGACGGCGTCGAGATCGGAGGTCTCGCCCGAGTGGTAGAATCGAAGTGCGCGATTGGGCTCGTCACCGCAGGAGCGGAAGATGAGCAGATCGGCGGCCCAGCCGCGGCGCTGCGCCTCGTGAAGGAGCCCAACAGCATAGTGCGAGCGAACCGTGCCCTCGAGGCCGTGCAGGATCAGCAGGCGCGGAGCGCCGGGCGGGGCATTGAGGCGGTGGAGATCGAGGAAATCATCGTCCTCGGTGCTCCAACGCTCGCGGCGCGTGGCGAGGGGAAGTCGTGGTCGCATGAACTTTCCCCAGAGCGTGCGCAGGTGCGCTCCGGGAATCCACCATGCGGGCCGATAGGCGCGGGCGGGCATGACCAAAAGTACGAACGGATCGTAAAGAACGCTTGGGAATGACGCGTCGCGGTCGTTTATTTCAGTATGGACGTTCAGATTTTCGGAGTGAAAAAGAGTCCGGAGACGCGCAAGGCACTGCGCTTCTTCGCGGAGCGGCGCGTGAAGACGCACTTCGTCGACCTCACGGAGCGCGCGGCCTCGCTCGGCGAACTGCGGCGGTTCGCACAGAAGTTTGGCGTGAGCGCGCTGATCGACGAGAGTTCGAAGCGCTTCCTCGATCGCGGGCTGCGGAACTCGCGCATGTCCGACGACCGCTGGTTGGAGCTTCTCGCCGAAGAGCCGTTGATGCTCAAGATGCCGCTCGTGCGGCAGCAGAACCGGCTGAGCGTCGGGCTCGCGGAGACCGAGTGGAGCGGGTGGGTGAGTACCGCATGACACAGCTCTCGCTCTCCAATGTGTCGGTCGAATTCGGCGCGACGAAATTGTTCTCGGACATCACCTTCACGATCGCGGCGCGCGAGCGGTGGGGGATCATCGGCCGGAACGGCACCGGGAAGACGACGCTCTTCAAGCTGATCACGGGCGACATGCAGCCGACACGTGGCGTGATCGCGCGTCAGCCGGGACTGCGCGTCGCGCTGCTCGAGCAGCATCGCGACTTCGGCGATGCGAAGACGGTGTGGGAAGCAGCGGCGGGGCAGTTCGCCGAGTTGCTCGCACTGGAGCAGTCGCTGGCGGACCAGGCCACGAAGATGGGCGAGCTCGGCGAGGCGGTGAGCGAGCAGGTGCTCGAGCGCTACTCGCGCGATCTCGAGCGATTCGAGCGCGAGGGCGGCTACACGATCGCGCCACGCGTCGACGCCGTGTTGCACGGACTCGGCTTCGATCCCGTGGATGCGCGTACGCGGTCACTCGAGCGGCTCAGCGGCGGCGAGCGCGGGCGCGTGGGGCTCGCGCGGCAGCTCGTGGCGCCGGCGGACGTGCTGCTGCTCGACGAGCCGACGAATCACCTCGATCTCGAGACCACGCGTTGGCTCGAGGAGTATCTCAAGAGCACGGATGAGACGGTGGTGCTCATCAGCCACGATCGCGCGTTTCTCGAGAACGTGTGCGATCACATCCTGCACGTCGAGGCACTCACAGGTACGGCGTACGTGGGCGGCTACACGGCGTTCGTCGAGCAGCGAGCGCACCGGCAACTCGAGCAACAGCGCGCGTTCGTGCAGCAGAAGAAAACGATCGACAAGCAGGAGGATTACATCCGGCGGCATCTCGCCGGCCAGAACAGCAGGCAGGCGAAGGGTCGCAGAAAACTTCTCGCGCGACTGCCGCGACTCACGCCGCCGCCTGGCGAGGAAGACTCGATGGCGTTGCGCCTCGACGTCGGCGAGCGGGGAGGCGATCAGGTCGCGGTCGCGGACAAGCTGCGGCTCGCAGTGGGCGATCGCGTGCTGATCGAGAACTTCAACGCGATCGTGCAGCGCGGCGACGTGATTGGATTCATCGGGCCGAACGGTGCGGGGAAGTCGACGCTGCTGCGCGCACTGGTGGGCGATCGCGCGACCGAGGGCGGAGAGATCCGGATCGGCGGCTCGATCACGCCGGCGTATTACCGGCAGGATCTCACGCAGGTGCCGGTGAACCAGTCGCTCTACGATGTCATCAACGATCTGCGTCCGATGTGGGGGCGCGGCGCGATCCAGGGACACCTGGGCCGTTTCGGCTTCAGCGGCGACTCCGTGCAGCGATCGGCGGCGACGCTTTCCGGCGGCGAGCGGGCGCGCGTCGCGCTCGCGATGATCATGCTCTCGCGCGCGAATCTGCTGCTGCTCGACGAGCCGACGAACCATCTCGATGTCGAATCGATCGAAGCGCTGGAAGATGCGGTGGAGCGCTACGAGGGAACGGTGTTCCTCGTGAGCCACGATCGCGCGCTGTTGCGGGCGCTCGCGAACCGCGTGTGGATTCTGCACGACCGGCACATCACCGACTTCGACGGAAGCTTCGCGGAGTGGGAGACGGTGAGCGCAGAGCGCGAGCACGCAGCGAGCGTCGCGGCGCAAGAGGAGCAGGAATCGCGGCGCGTGCGCGAGAAGCAGAAGACGCGCTCGGGCGCGAAGGACGGGAAGAAGGAGACCGTGCCGAAGCGGCGCTCGCGCGAGGAAATTGCGGATGCGGAGGCCGAGGTCGCGAAGCGCGAGGCAAGGGTAGCGGAGCTCACGAAGATGCTCGCGGATCCGGAGCTCTACAACAGCGGGAGCGGCGGGAAGAAAGCCGCAACGCTCGGCGCGGAGCTCGAGCGGGAGAAGACGCAGCTCGAGCGCGCGTTCGCGGCGTGGGAGCGCGCGATCGCGGCGGAGTAGCGGAAATTCAGTGAATTATTGCCGAACCCTGATTCAAATCGGGTTCGGCACTAGTTCACGGACGCGATGTCAGTGCGCACAACGGAGATGAACATCGCAACAACTCCTGGCGCGAAAAAAATTCCAACCGACGCCATGCCCAACCACATGAAGAGAAACATGATCACGAGGGCGGTGGCTCGAAGCGCAACGGCACTTCGTCGCGAATGAGCGACGAGGCAAGCGATGCTTGCCATCGCCGGTAGTAATGGAGTCGTCACCTGCGCAGTTGCGATCACGTAGGCGGCGGGGACAATCGTAAGAGCGATTGCAATGAACATCCACCAGCGTCCGCGATCATGCCAGGGAATGGAATTGGCACTCGCATTCACGTTCATGCTCCCTCCGTTTAGAACTCTCCCACGAAACTAATCTCGGGCTGCAGTTTCTGCCCGAACTTCTCCTCCACACGCTGCTGCGCCGCCGCAATCAACTCGCGAACCTCGCGCGCCGTCGCGTGGCCGAGGTTGACGACGATGTTCGCGTGGATGTGCGAGATCTGCGCGTCGCCCACGCGATAGCCCTTCATTCCGCACTGGTCGATCAATCGCCCCGCACCCACGCCCTCGATTTTCTTGAAGATCGAGCCCGCGCTCGGGTTGAGCTCGAGCCACGGGTGACGCGCACCGCGCCAACTCAGATTCTCCTGCATCACGCGATACATGGTGTCGCTGTCACCGCGATTCAGCGCAAAGGTCACGGCGAGCACGATGTCGGCGCGGTGATGAAAGACGGTGTCGTCGTAGCCAAAGTTCACGTAGGCCGCGTCGACGGTTTTGCGAATTCCCTCAGCACTAAGGATTTCGCACGACTCGAACACCTCGGCGATGAACACCGTGCGCTCGCGCTCCGGTGCCGGCGAGAGAAAGTGCAGGTTTTGCCAGATCGCACCGCCGACGGTGCTCGGGATGCCGACGAAGTGCTCGAGCCCCGACCATCCGCGATGCGCAGCCTCGACGATGAGATCGCGGATCACCGCGCCGCTCTCCACCCAGAGCTTCCCGTCGTCGCTCCAGCGCTCGTGGTGCGCGGCATTCCGGATCACGACGCCGCGAAAGCCTTTGTCGCCGATCAGGATGTTCGCGCCGAGCCCAAGCACGAAGTAGGGAACCTCGAGCTCGCGCGCTGCGAGCACGGCCTGCGCCAGCTCGTCAGCCGTCGCGGGCTCGCAGAAGAGATCCGCGGGACCGCCGATCTTGAAGGTCGTGTACGGCGCGAGCTGTACATCGCGCCGCGGCTGAAGTGGCTCGAGCTTCGCAGCGAGCCTGGAGATGTTCGACGATGTGCGATCGGTCATGGACGCGAAAGAAAGTGCACGCGATGCCCTCTCGCCACCGTCTAGTGCCGCTTCTTCGATTTGGGATCGTCCTTCGGCTCATCCTTCCGCACAGGCATTGCCGGCGTCGCGCGCTTCGCCAGCACGCGCTGCACATCCGAAAGTGAGCCACCCGCAGCGCGCAGCGCGACGAGCGCGTGATAGAGCAGATCCGCGACCTCCTCAGTGGCGCGCGGCAAATCGCCATCCGCGCACGCGGCGATCAGCTCCGCAGCCTCCTCGCCGAGCTTCTTCAGACGAAGGTTGCGATCCTCGAGCAGTTGCACCGTGTAGCTCGGCTCCTCGACGCCCTTCGCTTTCGGCTTCGGCGGGTGCGGCGCGTGGCTGTTGTCGACCTCGGCGCCCTCGGCACGGCCCGCGATCGTCGCGTCGAGCGCGAACAGCGCGTCGCCCATCGACTCTGCGCCCACGAAGCACGAGACGGATCCAGTGTGACAGGCGGGCCCGTTCGGCACGACGCGCGCGAGGAGCACGTCACCGTCGCAATCGGCGGCGAGCGACACGACGCGCTGCGTGTTGCCGCTGGTCGATCCCTTGTGCCACGGTCCACGCGTGCGCGAGAAGTAGTGCATCTCGCCCGACGCCAGCGTGCGCTCGACGGCCGCCCGATCGGCGTGCGCGACCATGAGCACCATTCCGCTCCCCGCGTCCTGCGTGACGACCGTGATCAAGCCGCCGTTCTTCTCGTAGTCCAACTCGGACAGATCAAGCATCTACATCCCTCGTATTCCCGGTCTCGAGCAGCATCCGTGATTCCGCGGCCACACCCTGGTTGGTCGCGATGGCGCTTCCTCCGAACGCAGTGCGCGTCCCCTTCCAATCCGTGAAAACCCCGCCTGCCTCTTCCACGATGGGCATGAGAGCGGCGGCATCCCAGGGCGAAAGGATGCCGTCGACCATGACTTCAGCCCTCCCTGTCGAGACTAGCAGATAGCCATAGCAGTCACCCCAGCTCCGGCTCACCGCCGCCCGTCCCATCAGTCGACGCCACCCTGCAACCTGAACCGCGTCACCCGCGAAGCGTTCGTCCGTGGTCAACACGGTGGAGTCACCCAACGCTGTGCGCGCAGAGACGCGACAGCGCGCTCCATTCCACCAGCATCCGCCGCCTCGCGCGGCCGCGAGCATCTCCCCGACGGCAGGAAAGTATGCCGCCCCGGCGAGCACCTCATCGCCCTCCGTCACGCCCACCAGCGTGCCCCACAGCGGCACCCCTCGAATGAACGTTTTTGTACCGTCGATCGGATCGAGAACCCAGCGACGACGCGCGCTCGGACGGGTGACGCCGAGCTCCTCGCCGAGAATCCCGTCGCTCGGGAAGCGCCGCTCGATCCAGTCGCGGGCAGCCTGCTCCGCGCTTCTGTCCGCAACCGTCACAGGCGAGCCATCCGCCTTCGATTCCACCACCAACGTTGATCTATAGTAGCCGAGTGCGATGTCACCGACGAGGCGCGCGACCTCCTCCACCGCTTCGGCCAGCGAGGCCATGGACTCGCTCATGCTGCCGTCCGCACTGGAAGGCCTGACTGTGCGAGCATCGCCTTGATCGCTCGCACGGTGGTCGATTCATCGTGCAGGATCCCTGCGACGAGCGCGGCATCTGCGCGCCCCTCCTCGAGGACCTCGCGCACATCGCTCGCCGATCCGGCGCCGCCGGAGGCGACCACTGGGACATCGACGGCCGCGACGACCGCGCGCGTGAGCTCGAGATCGTAGCCCGAGCGCGTGCCGTCGCGATCGATGCTCGTGAGCAAAATCTCTCCCGCGCCGCGCGCGACGCATGCGCGCGCCCACTCGACCGCGTCGAGCTCCGTGCGCGTGCGACCGCCGCGCGTGTACACCCGCCACCCATCGCCGTCGCGTTTCGCATCGATGCTCGCGACCACGCACTGCGAGCCGAATCTGGCCGCCGATTCCTCGAGCACCTCCGGACGACTCACCGCCGCGCTGTTGATGCTCACCTTGTCCGCGCCCGCGCGCAGTGCAAGCGCCACATCATCCGCCGAGCGAATGCCCCCGCCGAGCGTGAGCGGAATGAACAACCGCTCGGCCGTCCGGCGCGCGACGTCGAGCAGCGTCGCGCGATCGTCGGCGGTGGCGGAGATGTCGAGAAAGACGATCTCGTCTGCGCCCTCGCTCTCGTATCGCGTTGCCAGCTCCACCGGATCGCCAACGTCGCGCAGGCGAACGAACTGCTCGCCCTTCACGACGCGTCCGCCCTGCACATCGAGACATACCACGAGTCGACGCGTGAGCATCACTTCACCTCGAGCTCGACGGCGCCCTTGGTGCTGAACACTCCCGTCTCGCTCTCGGCCACGAGCGCCTGGCGAAGTGACGCGCCGAGCGCCTTGAATGCCGCCTCGACGACGTGATGGCGGTCGCGCCCGCGAAGTACACGCACGTGCACCGTCGCCTTCGCGTTGTCGCTGAAGGATCGGAACCAGTGGTCGTACAAATCACTCGGCAGCGGGCCGCAATAGTAGGGACGTCCGCCGACGTCGAGCGCGACGTGCACGAGCGCATCGTCCATCGGGATGAAGCGATCGCCGTAGCGCGCCGCGCGCGGCGGCACGAGCGCTGCGATCGCGGCACCGAAGGCGATGGCGACGTCCTCGATCAGATGATGACGCAGGTCACCGCGCGCCGTGAGCGTGAGGTCGAGCGACGCGTAGCGCGCGAGCGTCACGAGCATGTGATCCAGAAAGGGAATCGTCGTGTCGATGGTCGATACGCCGGTTCCCTGCACCACCTCCACGCGAATCTGTGTCTCGCGCGTGTCTCGAACAACGACCGTCATTGTGATTGCTCCAGTGTCATGTTGCGAATTCCTCGGCCACTGCGCGTGGATCGAGCGCGCCGGTGTAGAGCGCCATGCCGATCACCGCCGCCGCTATTCCGCGGTCAGCCAGCTCGCGCAGATCGTTCATGCTCGTGATCCCGCCCGATGCGATGACGGGGTGCACCGACAGATCGGCGACGTCTTCCATGAGAAAGAGATCGGTGCCGGCGAGCTGTCCCTCGCGATGCACGGCGGTGACGAGCACGCCGCCGAGCGGGATCTCGTTAAGCTGCTCGACGACATCGAGCACCGTGCGCGAGAGGGTTCGCGCCCAGCCGCGCGTGACGATCTGCCGCTCGCGCACATCCGCCGCAACGATGAGCTGTCCGGGGAACGACGACGCCGTGCCCGCGAGCCACTCGGGCTCCTCCAGTGCGCGCGTGCCGAGCACGACCCACGCGGCGCCTTCGTCCAGCAGTCGCTCGATCGTATCGCCGCTGCGCACGCCCCCACCCACCTGAACGGCTGACGGAATCTCGGTGAGGATGTCTTTTACAATCGCAGCGTTGTGGCCGCGGGCCGTAGCTGCGTCGAGATCGACGACGTGCATGCGCCGAAAGCCCGCGCGCGCCCATCCGCGTGCGACCTCGAGCGGATTGTCGAGACGCACCTGCTCGTTCGCGTATTCACCGCCCACGAGCTGCACGCACGCGCCCTCGCGCAGATCCACCGCAGGAATGGCGATCATTGCTCTGCCTCGCGCAAAAACGCGCGTACGAGCTCGACCCCAGGAGTGGAGCTCTTCTCCGGGTGGAACTGCACACCAACAATGCGCGCCGCGCGCACGAGCGCGGGGAAGCGCGTGTCACCGTGCGAGCTCCACGCACGCACGCACGACTCATCGCTGGGACGACACACGTAGCTGTTCGCATAATAGGCGGTGGCGAGCGGCGCCGCGCGGAGCAGCGGGTCGTCGCCCTCCTCGATCGTGTTCCAGCCAATCTGCGGCACGCGACCGCCCTCGAGGCGCTTTGCGCGCCCAGGCAAGATCCCGAGCCCGTTGCCCTCGCCCTCATCGCTTGCGTCGAAGAGGAGCTGCATGCCGAGGCAGATGCCGAGACACGGAAGCCCGTCGCGCAGCGCGCTGCGCATGTCGGCGAGTCCGGGCGCCATGCGTGCGGCCGCGTGCCCGAAGGCGCCCACGCCCGGAAGCACGAGCACGTCGGTGCGCGCCGCGCGCGCCGGATCGGTTTGGATCTCGACCTGCGCGCCATCGCGCGCGAGCGTCTTGATCAGCGAGTGAAGATTCCCTGCCCCGTAGTCGAACACAGTCACCCTCATGATTGCACCGCATTGCGCAGCGCCTGAAGCGCGGTCTCCATCATTGGCCACGGCGCGACGGTGATGCGCACCCCGTCGCCGATGCCGTTGACGGCGGGGAACGGTCGCACCGCGACACCTGCCGCGCGCATGTGCGCCGCAACCGCCGCGGCATCGTGCACCGGGACGAAAACGAAATTCGCGCTGGATGGGAAGGACGGGATCCCGATCGCGGCAAGCTCCTTTGCGAAGCGCTCGCGGCTTTCGCGTGCCCTCGCGATGTGCGTACGCACCCAATCGAGATCATTGCGCAGCGCCGCAAGCGCCGCGCACTCAGCCACTGCGCTCACCATGTATGGTCCGCGCGCCTTCTCGATCTGCGCGATGGTGGACGCGGCCGCCGTCGCGTACCCGATGCGCACGCCGGCGAGCCCGAACGCCTTCGACATCGTGCGCGCGACGATGAGCCGCGGATGACGCGGCGCCTCGGCGAGCCATCCGTCGCTCGCGAACTCCGCGTAGGCCTCGTCGAGGATCACGATGCCCGCGGCGCGGTCAACGACGCGCTCGATCTCGGCGCGCGAAAGCGACAACCCGGTCGGATTGTTCGGCGAGCAGAGATAGGTGACGCGTGCGCGCGCGGCGAGGAGCGCGTCGATGTCCGCAACGTGCGGATTCGGCGTCGGCACCGGAACGGCGACGAGGCCGTTCATCTTCGCCCAAATACCAAGCATCCCGAACGTCGGATTCTGGTACGCGATTCTGTCGCCCGGTTCGGCGAACGCGCGAATCGCGGAGTCGAGCACGTCATCGGAGCCGCAGCCCACGACGATCTCCTCCGCGCGAACGCCCGCGTACTCCGCGAGCGCAGCCTTGAGCTCCGGCGTGTAGACCTGCGGGTATCGCGTGACGCGTTCCGCGCCGAGCTCCTCGAGCGCGAGCGCAGCGAACGGCGGTACCCCCCAGCGATTGGTATTATCGCTGAGGTCGAGCGCGCAGGGCGCGCGGTTCGGAGAGTAGAGCGAGAGATCGCGAAGCGTCGCGCGCGCGCGCACCAGCGCGCGAGGCGTCTCACTTCCCTGCTCTTCGCTCCCGGCGCGCCGCGCCGCTGCCGCGTGCGCCGGCAATCCCTCCGACTCCGCCAGCATCGCCACATTCGATGCGAGATCGCGCGCCGCCGCTGCCGACACCCGCTGGTACGTCGTCCAGCGCACGAAGTCGAGCGTCGACAGCCCCGAGTACGAGCGCGCCAGCCCTCCCGTGGGAAGCACGTGATTCGCGCCCGTCATGTAATCGCCGAAGGCGACGGACGAGGTTGAGCCGAGGAAGACGGTGCCGGCGTTGCGCACACACTCGAGCGCGGCGCCGGGATCGCGTAGCGCGAGCAGCAGGTGCTCGGGCGCGTACTCGTTCGCGAATGCTATCGCGGCTTCCAGGGACGCCTCCTGGAGAATCGCGCCTCTCGTCGCGAGCGCCTCGGCGATGATCGCGCGGCGAGGCTCCGATTTGAGCTGCATCTCGACCGCTTCGCCAATCGCGCGCGCGATCCGCTCACTCAGCGCGACGACCACCACCGCAGCGCGCGGATCGTGCTCGGCCTGCGCGAGCAGCTCGCGCGCGACGGCGTCTGCGCTTGCGGAGTCGTCGGCGATCACGAGGAGCTCGCTGGGGCCTGCCGGTGAATCGATTCCGGTGACGCCGGAGAGCTGCAGCTTCGCTTCGGCCACGTACGCGTTGCCGGGGCCGACAATGCGACGCACCGGTGCGATCGACTTCGTGCCGTACGCCATCGCGGCGATGGCGCCGGCGCCGCCGATCGCGTACACCTCGCTCACCCCCGCCAGCTCGGCCGCCGCGAGCACGACGTCCGACGGCACGCCGTCGGAGCTGGGCGGCGAGCAGAGGATCACGCGCGCGACTCCGGCCACTCGCGCAGGGACGATTCCCATGAGCACACTGCTCGGATACGCCGCTCGGCCACCTGGTGCGTAGACGCCGACTGAATCGAGCGGGTCGGGGCGCCGGCCGACGACGATTCCCGGCTCGACCTCGAGCTCCGAGGCGCGTGGCAGAAAGGCGCGATGCACCGACTCGATGTTCGCCGCCGCGCGCTCGAGCGAGCGGCGCACTGAGGGATCGAGTCTCGACAGCGCGAGAACGCGACGCTCCCGAGGGATCGCGAGCGAATCCAGCGACACTCCGTCGAGCTCGCGTGCGAGCGCGAAGAGCGCGGTATCGCCGTCGGCGCGAACCCGCCCGATGATGGCGGCGGTGCGGGCTCGAATGGCGTCGTCGGACGAAGTCGAGCGATCAGCGAGCTCGGACTTCTCGCGATTCGAGAGATCGGCGAGGCTTCCCCGCCAACGGAAGAGCTCGTTCACGGCATGAGCCTCTCGATCCGGGTGACGAGAATCCCCTGTGCGCCGAGGGCTTTGAGATCGGCGACCGTCCGGTAGATGGCGGACTGCGCAACTACAGAGTGGACAGCGACATAGGTGCCGCCGTTGAGGATGTCGATGACAGTCGGCCCGTTCACTCCCGGCATCACGCGCCGCGCCTTGTCGAGCGACTCGCGCGGCACGTTCGCCATGACGTATCGCTTGTCGCGGGCTCTGAGCACGCTCGAGAGCGCCTCTGCGAGCTCATCCGTCTGCTTCGAGATGGCCCTGGACGAGGGGGTAACCGAGCAGATGAGCCGAGCGCTCGACTCGAGCACGGTGGCCACTTCGTGGAGCTGGTGCACCCGCAGCGTCGATCCGGAGGAGGTGAGGTCAACGATGATGTCGGCAATCCCGAGGTGCGGCGCGATCTCGGTGGCGCCCGAGACGGGGACGATGGTGACGGGCTTTTGGGCCTTTTCGAAGAAACGTCGCGACAGCTGCGGGAACACTGTCGCGACACGAGGCGAACCCGTCAGGTCGTCGAGCGTCGCCACCCCGCTGTCGTCGCGCGCGGCCACGACCAGACGGCATCCGCCGAACTCGAGGTCGAGCATCATTCCGAGCTCTCGCTCGGATTCGCAGACGAGATCCCAGCCCGTCACACCCACATCAGCCGCGCCATCGGCCACGAATTCGGGAATGTCCTTCGCGCGAACGAGAATCGCCTCGAACTCGCCCCCGAGCGATGCGACGAGAGCGCGCTCGCCTCGCGCCTGGACCTCGAGCCCGGCATCGCCGAATAGCTCGCGCACATCCTCGGCGAGCCGACCCTTGTTCGGCAGCGCGACCCTCAGCATTTCCTGCCCTTCGACACAAGCATTTCGTTTCCCAGTTCGACAAGAAGACACAAAAAAGGCCCGTCCAAGCATGGACGGGCCGAGAACGCCGATTCGCTTACGGGCTTAGGTGATCAGCCTGGCAAGCACGCGACGCCCCGACCCGTGAGGCCGTGGTGATGCGTGTGATGATGATGCCGAGCGATCAGTTGCATGGCACAGAAGTTATCGGCGGCGCCGGATAGCGTCAACCTGCATGCACCTCGTTTGCAATTTCCCTGCGGGAGGGCATAGATTCCGAGTCTCCGCGGGTTGCGGAGCTCGGAAAGCAAACAGGCACGGTACTGGAGGCTATAAGAATGCAGTTTATCGGACGCGCGCTCCTCGCGAGCGTATTTGTCCTCGGCGCGTGCGCCGGCGGCGAGAAGAGTGCTACGAAGACGGATTCGACGTCGGTCACGACGACGACCACCACGACGACGCCTGCTGCCACGACGGACAGCGCAGCGAAGGCTTCTGCGGCTGCTCCTGCGGGCGCGCCTGCCGCTGGTGCCGTCGCAGCCGCTCCGCCCACCGGCAAGACGATCGAAGTGAAGATGCTCGGCGATGAGAAGGGTTATCGCTTCGAGCCCGCGACCGTCACTGTCAAGGCTGGCGACGCGATCAAGTTCACGAACGTCACCGGTGGTCCTCACAGCGTCGGCTTCGACCCTGCCAAGATTCCGCCGGCAGTGCAGCCGCAGCTCGGCGCCAACATGCCGGGCGATCACTCGATGGGTCCTCTCGAAGGCCCGATGCTGCTCCAGCCCAACGAGACGTACGTCATCTCGTTCGCGAAGATCCCCGCTGGCTCGTACGACTTCCACTGCACGCCGCACCTCGCGCTGGGCATGAAGGGTGTGATCACGGTTCAGTAGTTCGCAGGGCACGGCGACGGGCGAAACTGCTCGTCGCGAATATATTGGGGGCGAAGATGCTGAGGCATCTCCGCCCCCAATTTCATCCACCCCTGAGAGCCGACTGTCGACAGCCGAGTTTACGGCGACGTGGATGCGACGCCGCGCGAGCAATGTGTACGGACGGCCGGTCTTCCTCGCGAAGGTCGGCGGCGGGGCGTTCGTCGTTGCGCTGTTCGCATTCACCCTTCTCGCTCGCGCGGAGGCGCGCGACGCAAGGCCCGGCGCGCGGCGAGCAGCGGGGGCGGACACCGCGGCGCTGGACTCGCTGGAGCTACGAGCCGCATCGCGGCTGAATGATGCGGAGCGCGCGCTCGCGTCTGCACGTGCGACACGACGGGAGAGCGCAATGCAGAGCGACGAGATCCCACCAGAAGCGCGCGCGCGGCGCGACTCGCTCTCAGCGGCGGTGGCCGAGATTACTCAACTGCTACAGCGCTCGAACGATGCGCCGCTCGTCGCATCATTCCGTGCGCTCGGCGCTGCGGCGTCGATGAACGGCGCGCCGCGAGTCGCGAAGCTGCTCGACTCGCTCGACGATCTGGACAAGGCGCGCGCGGATTTCGGAGCGTCGGATGGCGCCGATCCGATTTTCGTCGCGCTCACCGCGCACGTGGGAGCGATCGGGCACGAGATCGAGGCGGTCGCGCGAAGCAGGCGCGCCGCGATGCGACGTACGATCGACTCGCTCACGCCGCCGCCGCTCAAGAGCGCGGCCATCGATACCGCGCCGCTGATCGCCGCTCGGGATTCGGCCGCGCGACTGCAAGCCTCCGCTGCGCTGCGCCTCGCAAGCGCACGCTCGGCGGACAGCACTGCGCGCGCACGCGATGATCAGAATTCGCCGGGGATGTTCGGCTTGGGGATCGCGACGATCGTGTTGGCGGCGGCCGTTGTCGCCATCGTCTTCGCGCTGGCGATCGCGCTCACGCTCGAGCTGCGGTGGCCGCGCATCGCCGATGTGGCGGAGGCGGAGTTGCTGAGCGGCGCGCGCGTGCTGGTGACGGTGGGGAAGAAGGGCGAGATGCCGGAGCGACAGCGTCGTGCCGCGGATCGCGAGGTTCCGCCGTCGATCGAGCAAAGCACGGATGCGTATCGACTGCTCTACGGGCAGCTCGCGGATGCGACGTTCGATCTCACCGTGATCGCGATTGCGGGCGACCATCCGTACGTGACCGTGAGCGTTGCCGCGAATCTCGCGGCAATCGCCGCGCGCAGCGGGAGGTCAGCGCTGCTGCTCGACACTGACTTCCGCATGCAACCAGTCGCGAAAATGATGGGCGTCGCGCCGACGCCTGGTGTGGCGGACGTGCTCGCGCAGCGACTTGGTTGGGCGGGCGCGATCAAGAGCGTGTTGGTGAGCCGAGGGCGCTCGATTGATGTGTTGCCGAGTGGGGTGTTGATGGGAACGTTGCAATCGGTGTCGGAGGAGTTTGCGGCGGAGGTGGATCGATTGGGCCGGCGCTATGAGACCGTGGTGTTGAGCGCGTCGACGCCGGAGCAGGGGACGATCGGAGTGGCGGCGGATGCGATTGGCGAGGTCGTGATCTGTCTGCGGCAGGGGCGGAGCACGCACGCATCGCTGCGGGCATTCATGGCCGCGCTCGAGTCGAGTGGGGCGCGAATGCGAGGGATCGTCTTGTGGGATCGCGAGGATCCTGAGGCGCTGGCGGCCGTGTGGGAGACGAAGAAGCTGGAGTTGATGAGTTAGTCGATTGGTGCGAACGCGATGGCGTGAGGGGGCATCGCGCGCCGACGGGTCGGTCAATTATGTGACATACGCGTTTCACGCGCCGCCGATACCATAGTGGGCTGAGCGTTAGGTGCGCAGGGGAGGGGCTAACGCGCGACACCGTGTTCGATTTCTAGGCACTTTGTTATAAGTCGTACTTTAATGCGCGTAGGCGTGACCGAAGCTGGACTCAAACGTTTTAAAAGGAGATAATGAGAACCAGTTAAGAAACGGCCGCCGGTGCCGATACTGGTTTGCAGACGGACACGACAACAGATCCTTCCCCCAGATCAGTATCACTGGAGAACCGTATGTCACGCTCGACCTTGTGTCGCCAGTCGCTTCGCGCCGCCATGATGACCGCTGTCATCATAGCCGCCGGAGCATGCAGCGATCAGTCGATCACCTCGAGCGTGACGCCACCTCCGCCCCCGCCCACCGCGAACACCGCCGGAATGCTGCGCGGCACCGTGCGCGCGGATGGCTCCGTGATATTCGAGTCGCTAGATCCGTCGATCCAGGGTGGCGACGGCAGCGTGAGCGGCGCGATCTACGGCAATCAGAACGTGACCGCGAAAGTCACCGCGTCGAACTACACGGTCACCACCGTCGGCGGCACGAAGACGTGGAAGTTCACGCTCGCCGTCCACAACCTGCTCAACTACCCCGTCGGCAGCATCGATGGCTCTGCGGTTCCCTTCGACACCGTCGGCGTGTTCGTGTTCTTCCCGACGACGCCTTCAGTCGTGTCGCCCACGAACTGTGGCTGCACCGTGAACGTGCTCAACACGCAGGGCACGGCGAGCTTCTCTGGCATCAACCAGAAGTACTACTGGTATCACGATCGCCTCGCCGCAAAGGGGTTGGTCGGCGACAGCACGACGAACAATCCGACGTGGACGTTCACCACGCCGGCGACGGTGAACAGCTTCCGCTTTACGATCCTTCTGAGCACGCCGTGGCCGCGTGGCATGCAGACGCAGGACACGAGCTGGGCGGTTGCCTACAACCCGGCGGCATCCGATACACTCCCGGATGTGCAGGCGAAGCCGAGGTGGAAGCGCATTGGGGTTGGCTATGGCGGCACGGACACCGCGTCGTCGACGGGGCTGACGATGAACGTCGTTAACAACAAGCATGGCGCCGACGATGACATGTTCTTCTACCGCTCCGACAATCTGAATCGCACCGAGAACGCGTACGTCCAGGCGAACATCAAGATGTCGAACGGCATCGGCAGCAACCCGGTGTTCATTCTCGCGCTTGCCGACAGCGTCAAATTCGTCGGACTCGGCATCGGCAACGGCAAGATCGGCATGGCGACGTTCAATCCGAGCACCGATCGCTGGGACTGGATCGGCGCCCCGATCGCACAGACGACGAACGTTGCGCATACCTACCGCGTTGGTAAGTTTGGCGCGACGACCTCGACCGTGTATGTGGACGGAGTCGCGAAATTCTCGACCGCGAACAACCTGCTGCCGAATAACTTCATGCCGACGTTCAGCGCACTCGTCGGCCCACAGGCGGCGCGCCTCTCGGTCTTCTTTGGCGTAACGGCGCAGGATGCGAACGCAACTGCGGTCGTGACGTCGGTCAACTACGCCTTCCACGCCACACCGGCGCCGTAGTAGGCGGACAGCAGTTCCGAGAAGATTGCAACGTTTTAGCTCATGCATCGTCTTTTTAGTAGCCTGTACGAGACTAGGACATATGAGCAACTGCGTTCCCAAAGCCGAATCGACCGAAAAGGCCTCGCGGCGTCGTCCCTGGACGAGGCCGGAGCTCGTTACGCACGATTCGATGATGGTGTTGACGCAGCACTTCTTCGGAATGCCGTCCGCGCCAACGATGCTCCTGGGCCTCGCCCAAATCTCATGTGTCGTTGGTCCGACCACGCCCGTCTGCAGCTGAACCGCCGAGCGAGCGTCCTTTCGCCGGCGTGAGCTCGGCTGCTGCGACGCCGCACGCGCAGCTTCACAACGCGACACCGTGGCGGATCGGACCAGTAGATGTGGTAGCAACGGGCGCGAACGCGCTGCTGCATGATGCGCCAAGCGGCGCACGGCTCCGCGTGACAGGCACGCGCCTCTCGCGCGATGCGCACTACGACACCGCCCCCCGCGACGCGCGCATTCGCCTCGTTCGCGCCGGCGCCATGATCGCGCTCCGCGCGCGCGGGCTCTATCAACTGCACGCTTCCGCTGCCGTCGATCCGCGCGGCATCGCCTGGCTCTTCGCCGGGCCGAGCGGGGTGGGGAAATCGACGCTGGCCTACGCGCTGTCGCGGCAGGGATGGCAGATCCTCGGTGACGATGGCGTGGTGCTCGAGCCGACAGCGGGCGGTGCGACGCTGCATGCGTGGCGCGAGCCACTGCAAGTGAGCGCCGCGCTCACGACGGAATTTCCGGAGCTGCGCGACCGGGAGCATCTCGAGAACCTGCACGATCCGCGGAGGCGCATTCCGATGCTCGTATCGACGGCGCGTCATGCGCCACTCGGCGCGATCATCTTCCCGCGGCGAGCGGAGCACGATCGAGTGACGGCGATGCCGCAGACGATGGCACTCGCGGAGCTGATGCTGCAGTCGTCGCAGGTGCTTCTGGCGGACAGCGAAACGCCGCGGCATTTCGCGCGGCTGCGCGACGTGATTGCGCGGGTGCCGAGTTTCCGGCTCGAGCACACGCAGAAGCAGCTGCACGAGATCGCGCACACACTCGGCGCCGTGGCAAGCGTGTGAAGTACAAGGCGATCGCGGAAGCGCTCGTGGCGACACTCTCCGATGGCGCGGTGCTGCTGAATCTCCAGACGAAGCGGTACTACTCGCTGAACGAGACGGGGACGCGCATTTGGGAGATGGTACAGCAGACGGCTGACGAGGAATCAATCGTCGCGACGTTGCTGAACGAATACAAGGTGGAGGAGGCAATGGCACGTGCAGAGGTTCGACGCATCCTCGATGAGCTCATCGAGGCCCAGCTCATCGTGCCGGCATGACGCTCGGTCGCATGACGCGGGGACTCCGCGCGGGCGTGATGCGAGCGCTGGCGATCGGGCTGGTGATCGCGGGGTGCAGCGATGCCGCGACGACGACTCCGCCGCCGCCGCCACCACCGCCTCCACCCCCCCCACCGCCGCCGCTAGTGATTCCCGCGTTCGTAGTAGTGGGCGACACCGCGGGGACGGCGCAGCTGTATCGGGTGGATAGCGGCGGAGTGGTGACGAGGCTATCGACGACGCCGGGGAACGATATCGACCCGATGAGTGCGGCGGGGCGGATCGTGTTTTCGACGGATCGGGATGCCAATTACGAAGTCTATATCGAAGACATTAACGCGACAGTATCGCGCCGAGTAACTAACAGTGGTGGTCAAGATGATCAACCATCATTATCTCCCGACGGCTCGACGATCATCTTCGTGAGCAATCGGAGCGGGACGCCGAGGCTGTGGAGTGTGCCGGCGCCGGCGCTGGACGCGGTGACTTTCACTGCGCCGACGGCGCTCTCGACCGGCTCAGACACGGCGATTCCGGAGGGCGCGCCGACATGGAGCCCGGACGGATTGACGATCGCCTTCAGCTCTGCTCGCACGGGGACCTCGCAGATTTTCACGATACCGGCAGCGGGCGGGAGCGCGGTGCAGGTGACGAACGAGGTCGCGGGCGCGTTCAATCCCGCGTGGAGCGCCGACGGGGGGACGATCGTGTTCACATCGGCGACCGGCACGGTGCATCTCAGAAAGGTGAGGCTGTCGACCGGCGTCTCGAGCGACTTCGCGACGGACTCGCTCGATCTCGCGAAGGCGACCTGCAACGCCAATGTGTGCATCGCGGCGGAGGATCCGTCGGGCACGCGTGGGAGCCTTCTGGCGTTTCCGGCGAGTGGCGGGGCGAGCCAGACGATCGTGGCGCGGACGCGGAATGAGCGAGAGCCGGCGATTCTGGTACCGTAGCGAGCGTCCGCGGCTCCCGTTTTTTTGGAGGTACAAAAAAAGAACCCGAGTGCGATGTGCACTCGGGTTCCTTCGTACTCGCGCACTGGCCGATCAGACTTTCGGCGCCGGCGGTGGCGCTGGTGGCGGCGGCGGCGGCGCCGGCGGCTTGGGAGCCGGAGGTGGCGGCGGCGGAGCCGGAGGTGCCGGTGGTGGTGGTGGCGGAGCCGGTGGCGCCGGAGGTGGCGGCGGTGGCGGCGGGCCTGGCGGCGGCGGCGGTGGTGGAGGCGGCGGCGGTGGTGCCGGCGGCGCTGGCGGTGGCGGCGGTGGCGGCGGCGGAGCCGGAGGCGCAGGCGTGAACGTCACCAGCGAGACTGGCTGTTTGATCTTGTAATACGGATGAATGTCGAAGTTCACCGGATTCACCTCGAACGTGCGGTTCGAAGCGAAGCGGCCCGTAGTCGGGAAGTACGGTGGCGGCTGCGTCAGGCCGCACGTGTTGAACGTGTAGCGCTTGATGTAGCCCGTCATGCCATCCGTGGCTGCGGCTGTGAGCGTGCCGACCGGTTGACGCGTGCCGTGTATGATTCCGCCCGTGAGATAGAGACAGCCACGGCCGGCAAGCATAGTCTCACATTTCTCGGCCTGCGGAACGCCCTTGTCGTAGTCCTGCACGCCGAACGATCCGAGCGCGAGGATCGACGCGGTGACGAACACCGAGGAGTTGGAGCCGAGGTGGAAGATCTTGTCGGTGCTGAGACCAGTCGACTTTGCCGGTGACAACAGCATGTTGTTCGCCATCGTCACGTTGGTACCGGAGATGATTCCCAGATAATCCAGGCAGGTCGACGGATCGTTGGCGTATTTGATGTCGTCGCCGATCGTGATCTCGTTTGGCGAAACGATGGTCATGTGACCGTTGACGACGCCGCTGACGATGACCTTTCCATTGACGAAGATGACGCCCTGAAAATTCGGATTCAGTGCGTGACTGAGCGGCCAGAGATACGCGGCATCGCCGCGTCCCGCGGCCGTGAGGCGTGGATCCACCGGAAGTGGCGAGGGAAGCCACTTGCCGAAGGCGTTGCTCGAATAGAATTGGTCGCGATTGCCTGCGCCAGGATTCAGGTGTGGATCACCGCCGAGATAGCATCGTGCGCCGGCCGTGTTGAGCCGGTCGGAGCGATTGTTATCGTCGGTCATGCCGCTGAGCAAATCAAATTGCGTGGAGCTGAACGGGGCGCCGCAGTTTTGATTCGTAGCGGACACCCAACCTGCATCGTTCGGATCCTTGTCCGCGAACTGCGTGAACGCGGCCGCATTGTACTGCGCAGCCTTCAACAGCTGAGTTGACGGCAGCGAATTCGACGACCAGACGCGCATGAAGCCCTCGTCCGGATCCGTGGTGTTACCGTCGCCATTCAAATCGACGGCGACGAATTCGACGCGCGTGGTCGCTTCCCCCGTGCCGCCGGTGAGCCCACCGTCGATTTTCGTCTGTCCCGCGATCGCGAGATTCGCGAGCTGACCAAACACCTTCGTCGTCGGCATCGCGATGCTCGGAACGAGCGTCGTGTAGCCCTTGTCGAAAATTCCGCTGCCCGGGCTGACGACCGTCTTCGCCGTCGTCACGGCGTCGTGGAACTCGACGCCGGACGGAGCGATGCTGATCTTGTCGTTGGAGTGCACCGGCCCGTAGACCTGATCGCCGCCACCGAAGTAGATGCCGTTCTCGTTGTTCGAGAAATAGGCGTACTTGGCGAAGGTGTCCTGAAACACGGTGCCGCGATGGTAGACGGCGTTACCGAAATCATCCTCGGCCTTCACGATGATCGTACCGTAGATGCCGAACTGGCCGCTCGTGCTGAAGCTCGGCCCGGCCCACGAGGTGCGATAGACGTGCGGGATCACAGCGCCAGTGGCATCCAGCACCGGCACGTGATTCTCGACCATGACCTCGCCGCTGTCCTTGAAGAAGGTCGGATCGCCCGGGTGCGTATTGAGCTTGTTCCGAACTTCCTCGAGGCCTGCCTGGGCGACGTTATAGAGTGCAGTCGATCGCTCGCCGTTCTGTGAGATCAATCGGGCGTTGAGCGTCGTGGTGGACGCCACGATCACGATGGCAACGATTGCCAGCGTGACGAGGAGTACGGCCATGAGCGCGACGCCGCGCTTCTCTCGAACGCGCGGCTGTGGCATGGGTGATTCTCCCGAAGAAGTCAATTTGGCAACACTCCGCCCGACGAGGCCGAGACGGAAAACGCAGGCGTGCAATCCTGAGCGGCAACTGCGTAGTAGTAAGTGACAGTCGTGTTGAGACCGGAGTCGGTGAAGTTGTAGACGCCGCCCGCGGGGATCGAAGCGACCTGTTGCCACACGCCCGGAGCGAAGCTCGCCATTCTCGTGACCGCATAGCGCATCACATCGCGCTCGCCACCGCTTTCGTCGGGACTGGCAGTCCACGTGACCTTCACTACGCCTGGCGAGACGACCGTCGCGACCGGCGCGGACGGCGGCAGCGGTTTCGCACCGCACGTCTGCAGCTGCCGAATCCCGATGTTCGGAAGTGATGCGACCACAGACACGGGACGCGTGCGTTGCGCCGTATCCGCGAGACCATTGGTGACGATGAACGAGATGATGATGCCCCGCATCTGGTCGTTCGCAACGATCGTCGACGTGGCATACGTGACAGGGAGCGAAGCGCCGGGGATCGTATCGATCGACTGAACGCTCGTCGCCGAATCCGTCTTGAGGTACATGTACCGGAAGAATGGATAGACGGAATCAGCGAGCACGTTGCGCACGACCACTTCCGGCGCGCTCGCGTTCACCTGCCGCAGGAGAACGTAGTCGTCGGTGCGCGTCGTCTCCGTGTCCGGCGCAAACCAGAACGTGATCGCCTCTGCCGGACTCGGAATTCCCGCTCCTGACAGGTAGTCCGCCGCGGGATACGACAGCGCGGGCGACGAATTCGGAATCGTGAACGCCTGCGCCTGGAGCAGCGACACAACCTGATTCGTGGGCGCCTTCGGCTCGTAGTAGATCGCGTCGATGTCGCCCGCGGTGTTGGTCGCGTAGTCGGCGTTGAAGGCGAACGTGTTCTTGTCGGCGTAGATCACCGACGGCTGCCCAACGGTCAGGTTCGCACCCACCGCGCGAAAGTGCTCGTTCAGCAGATCCGTCGCGAAGCGCGCGTTCTGCACGAGCACCATGTCCGTGGTCGCCTTGCGGAAGGTGCGCGACTGCCCCATGAAAAAGTTCATCGTTCCCGCGAGCACGACCGCCATCACGACGATCGCAATGAGCAGCTCGACGAGCGAGAATCCTCTGCGCTGACGAATTGGCATCATCGCTCCTAGAACGACGAAACGGCGAGCGTACGCGCGACAGGCACCGTGAGGCCAGCGTTCGTCACGGTCACTGTCACTCGAGTGATGTCGTTCTTCGGACATCCCGGCGCCGGATTCGAGCACGGCGTCGTCGCGGACTTGTCACGCACGACCACCGTCTTTCGCGTGAACCCCGCTTCCGGCGTGTCGGTGTTGTTGAACGTCGCCGTCAGATTGTTGTACGTCGGATAGCCGCGAATCTCCGCGATCCGCATGTCCGCGAAGGACTGCGCACGAACGCGCACGGTGTCGATCGTCGTCTCGTGCAGGAAGGCGATCGTGGTGTTCGCGAGTCCGAGGATGATGATCATGAGGATGGTCAGCGCGACCATGATCTCCACGAGAGAGAATCCGCGCTGCCTTATTCGTCTACGCATCAGAAACCCCTCTGCCAGGTCGTCCCGTCGTAGTGCCACCACTCCGCGCGCCCCGTCGCTCGTTCGACGCGCATGGCACGATTGTCATTCACGTACTTGGGATCGCCGAGGGAGCGCGTGGACGTGATGTAGGCACCGCCCGCCTCGCTCGCGCTTCCGTTGCGATAGAAGGTCACCGCGGGCAGGCCGCTCGACGTCTCCGTGTCCGTGAAGTTGATCGCCTGCGTACCGATGGGCAGCGGCGGCGCGGTGCCGAGTCCGAAACGGACACGATCGCCGAGGAAGACCATGCGCGTGTGCTCGCCATCGTCGTACTGACCGTTGTTGTTCGCATCCCAAATCACGCGCACGCGATTCCCCGCCGTGTCGAAGACCACGATCACGTTGTGCTGCTTCGCGATCGCTTCTCGCTGCGACGCGATCAGCGTCGTGCCGATCGACTGGATGTCTCCGTTCACCTGGTAGCGCGCGATGTCGACGCGCCAAAACGCGATGCTGGTGAGGATGCCGATCATCGTGATGACGATGAGCATCTCGACCAGCGTGAACCCGCGATGTCGCCGCGCCCGAACAGTCTGCATCGTCCCTCGTTCAATCATGCGAGCTCCGGAACTGATCGACCGCCATCTCTTCAGAAGCAGGCGTTCATCGTACCTTTGCGATCGGCGACAGGAATGCGCCTTTTCGGCCCATTCCGGGGTCCAGAAGAGATGGACGATTCAGAACCGATGGCTATCACACCCAGGCCTCGAACCGTCACGCTGCAGGCTGATTTCCAGTCGAAAATGGAGTGCTTCAACTCGATCGCTGCAACGTCCTGGTTCAATTCTCCAGCCGAGCATGGACCTCGGACGGCAGCGAGCTCCGGTGCAGCATCCATGCGCGACATCGATGCGACGAAAACGCGAGTTAGCGTCGCCTAACGAGCTACTAAGGGGCGTCAGGAGCTGCCTCCGCTACAATTCGTCGCAGGATGGCGGGGCTACCTTGTAGCATTGACCGAAACTATTTGCGGTGATCATGTGGGCTGACACGCTCCAAACGCTCGAACATCAGCACTACCTGAGGCTCATGTCCTGGGGTGCCGCAAGCGTGCTCATCGGTGCGCTACTATTACTTGTCCTTCGCGTGGCCAAACGCAGGGCTCCGCTCGCCTCGCACTTCGCCGTCCAGTGCGTGGTCTGGGGCGCGGGGTCACTCATCTGGGGATGGTATGCCTCGCAGGACATCCCCCTTCGCGACTACGACGCCGCAGCCTCGCTCGCGCGCGCTCTCTGGATCGCGATTGCCTTTCAGGCCGGCGCCATCGTCGTCGGGCTCACCTTCGCGGGCTTCGGCTGGTCTTTCGGCAAACGGATTGGCTCCATCGGCACCGGAATCGGCATCGTGGTGCAGGCGAGCGCGCTGCTCTTTCTCCATCTCGTTCTCGTGCGCGCCATCCACCTCTGATCGCGCTTTCCGCATCCCGCAGTCAGCGGTAACTTTGCGCGCCTATGGCTGGCTACTCCGATCCGATCAACCACGCCTTCGCGTTCGCCGCGAAGCATCACGATCAGCAGGTGCGAAAGGGGACGCGCTATCCCTATCTCACCGCCGCGCCGAATCTCGCGGTGATCCTCGCGCGGTATGGTCAGGATGATCCCACGCTCGTCGCCGGAATCCTGCACGACGTCGTCGAGGACTGCGTGCGCGACGGCTACACCGCGGAGATGCTGAACCGCCGCGTCGGCGACAAGTTCGGAGCAGAGGTGCTCGCGACGGTGCTCGCGGTCATCGAGCGACGCTACGACGACGAAGGGATCGAGCTCTCGCATCTCGAGCGCAAGGACGATCTGCTCGAGCGCCTCGCGAGCGCCGAGCCCCGGGCGCGCTGGATCGCCGCCGCCGATTCTCTCCAGTCAGGCGGTACCCTCCTCGCCGATCTCCGTCGCACCGATTTTCCCGAAGCGGTGTGGTCGCGCTTCACTTCGGGGCGCGAAGCGACGATCAATTGGTACCGGCGGCTGCACGATCGTCTGGTCGAGCTGGGATTCGATGGTCCCGCCTATCCGATAATGGCGGAGCTGCACGACGTCGTGCGCTCGCTCGAGCGTTACGCCGGCGCGGACGCCCGCTCGGGATAAGTGCGCGCCACGTAGTCCTCGAGGATGACGAGAAATTCGGGCACTATGTTGTCGCCCTTCAACGTCACCTTGAGCTTCCCGTCGACGTACACGGGCGCTTTCGGTTCCTCGAACGTTCCCGGCAGCGAGATCCCGATGTTCGCGTGCTTCGATTCGCCGGGCCCGTTCACGATGCATCCCATCACAGCCACGCGCATCTCCTCGACTCCCGGATGCCGCGCGCGCCACACGGGCATCTGATCGCGCAAATACGTCTGGATGTCTTCCGCCATGTGCTGGAAGAACGTCGACGTCGTGCGCCCACACCCTGGACACGCCGTTACTTGTGGTGTGAACGAGCGTAACCCCAATGACTGAAGGATCTGCTGCGCGACCTGCACTTCTTCCGTGCGATCGCCATCGGGCTTGGGCGTGAGCGAGACGCGAATCGTGTCGCCGATCCCCTCGCTCAGGAGAATCGAGAGTCCGGCGGTGCTCGCGACCACACCCTTCGTGCCCAGCCCGGCCTCCGTGAGCCCGAGGTGCAGCGGGTAATCGCATCGCGCGGCGAGGCGACGATAGACCTCGACGAGATCCTGCACGAGCGAGACCTTCGCCGAGATGATGATACGATCGTGGCCGAGCCCGACTTCTTCGGCGACGAGTGCCGAACGGAGCGCACTCTCGAGCATCGCCTCGATGTACACGTCGTGCGCATCCAGCGGTTCGGCGCGCTTCGCGTTCTCGTCCATCATCGTCGTCAGCAGGTCCTGGTCGAGCGAGCCCCAGTTCACGCCGATGCGCACCGGCTTTCCATTCGCGACGGCGATCGAGACGATGGTGCGGAAGTTGTCGTCGCGCCGCTTGCCGCCGACGTTCCCCGGATTGATGCGGTACTTCGCGAGCGCGCGTGCGCACTCGGGGTACTTCGCGAGCAGCAGATGCCCGTTGTAGTGGAAGTCGCCGATGATGGGGACGTCGACGCCCATGTCGGACAAGCGACGCACGATCTCGGGGACGGCGGCGGCGGCGGGCTCGTTGTTCACCGTCACGCGAACGAGCTGCGAGCCCGCCGCGGCGAGCGCTGCCGTCTGCGCGACGGTGAGGGCGACGTCGGCGGTGTCCGTGTTCGTCATCGACTGCACGACGATCGGATGCGCGCTGCCGACGGCTACTTCACCAATGGTCGTGGTAACGGTGCGACGGCGGGGCGCGAAGGACATGGACGAAAGATAAGGTTGGCGGAGCGAAGCGGTACACGAACGCTGGCAATCCGGACGTAACGCTATAGACTATGCGGTAGGCAGGGCACGTGGTGCACCCCCGAGTATGGAGCGTTCATGAAGGACGATCTCGATCAGCCGCCCCGCGCGTACACGACTGCCGATGTGGCATCGCAGCCGGAGCCGAAACGGCGGATGGGGTGGCGGGGGAAGGTGATGCTCTGGTTCATCGCGACCGTGCTCGTCGGCGTGCTCGGCTTCGCCGGGTATGCGTGGTCAACGCTGCACTATGCGTATTCGGTGGGCGACCGCGTCGGCTTCGTGCAGAAATTTTCGAAGAAAGGATGGCTGTGCAAGACGTGGGAAGGGCAGATCGCGATGGCGAATCTTCCCGGCACCATGCCCGAGAAGTTCGACTTCACCGTGCGGAGCGATTCGATCGCCAAGCTCATCACGGAGTCGAACGGAAAGCGCGTGGACATCACGTACGAGCAGCACACAGGTGTTCCGACGCGCTGCTTCGGCGATACCGAATATTTTGTAACCGGGGTGCGGCCGGCGCCGCAGTAACCGGAAATCACCACGATACAGCGAGTTAAGGCCTCCAAAGCGGCCTCTACGGGTGTGCACGAAGTAGCTATTGCGGCCCGCAACGGGGGAACATATCTTTTTCTCGGCACCACCCGTTCGCGAACATGCAGACCCGGGCGGAATACTTGCCTTGGGTCTTTTTTTATGTTCGTTCGTGGTTGAGGCTGACGCGATGGCACACAGGCGCGCGTCACGGCAACATTTGTCAGGGTCAGCGCTTCCGCCCCCTGTACAAAATCATATCAGGAGTTGGAAATGCGTGTCACTGGCAAAGTGAAGTGGTTTAATGACGCCAAGGGCTTTGGCTTCATTACCCCGGACAACGGACAGAAGGATTGCTTCGTGCACTACAGCGCCATTCAGGGCAACGGGTTCAAGACGTTGGCTGAAGGCGATGCCGTGGAGTTCGAGATCGTCGAGGGCCAGAAGGGCCCCGCCGCCGAGAACGTGACGAAGCGCTAGACCTTCGCTTCACTACCACGAATGGGGCGTCACTCGCAAGAGTGGCGCCCCATTTTCGTGTATGCTCCTCTACCCCAACGCCTTCCGCGCACTCTCGATCTGCGCGCGCACCGCAGCCGGCCCCGTCCCTCCCTCCGTCTCGCGCCGCTCCACACTCGCAACCGCCGAGAGCGCCTCGAACACATCCGCACTGAAGCTCGCGTGCGCGGCCTTGAATGCCTTGAACGGCAACGCATGCAGCTCGACGCCTGACTCCTCACTCTGCCGCACGAGCGATCCCACTGCGGCGTGCGCCTCGCGGAAGGTCGTTCCCTTGCCCACGAGATAGTCCGCGAGATCCGTCGCCATCATGCTGCTCGCGAGCGCGCTCTTCATTCTGTCCGCGCGGAAGGTGATCTCGCCGAGCGCGCCGGCGACACCCGGGAGCACGAGGAGCATCGTGTCGACCGCATCGAACAGTGCGCGCTTGTCATCCTGCAGATCCTTGTTGTAGCCGCTCGGCAAACCCTTGAGCGTTGCGAGCAGCGACGTGAGATCGCCGAGCAGGCGGCCGCCCGATCCGCGCGCGAGCTCGAGCGCGTCGGGGTTCCGCTTCTGCGGCATCATGCTCGAGCCGGTCGTGAACGAATCGCCGAACTGCACGAAGCCGAACTCGCTCGTGCCGTAGATGATGAGATCCTCGGCGAGACGCGACAGATGGATCGCGAGCATCGAGAGCGTGAACAGCAGCTCGGCGACGAAGTCGCGGTCGCTCACGGCATCGATGCTGTTGGGCGAGAGCTGGGCGAAGCCGAGGCTGCCCTGGAGAAGCACGCGCGAAATCGGGAAGGCGCAGCCGGCGACGGCGCCCGATCCGAGCGGGAGCACGGCGGCAGCGCGGCCGGATGCGGCGAGCCGCGCGCGATCGCGATCGAGCGGCCAGAAGTGCGAGAGCATCCAGTGCGCGGCGGAAACGGGCTGCGCACGCTGCATGTGCGTGTACGCGGGCATGAGCACGTTCGCGGACGCAAGCGACTCTGCGTGCGCGAGCATCACCGCCTGGAGATCGCGCACCGCGCCATCGAGCACGGTGCACGCATCCATCGACCAGAGGCGCGTCGCGGTCGCGACCTGATCGTTGCGACTGCGCCCGGTGTGCAGCTTCGAAGCGACGTCGCCGACTTCATCGTGGAGAATGCGATCGATGAGCGTGTGCACATCCTCATCGAAGGCAGCGGGCTGCTCGCCGGCGCGGAGGCGATTGGCGACCGCGTCGAGTCCCTTCTCGAGCGCGAGACTTTCCTCGACGGTGACGACACCGGCGCTCCAGAGCGCAATCGCCCACGCCTTGGAGAGACGCACGTCGAAGGGCCAGAGTCGGAAGTCGACGCCGATCGAGCGGTTGAGCGCATCGAGCGCAGGCGCGCTCTCACCGGCGAAGCGTCCGCCCCAGAGCTTGTGCGCGGTTGAGCCCACGAGCTTGAGCGCGGTCATGCGACCGCCATTTTCTTCTGCGAATTCTCATCGGAGGCCGCATCGGCCGCGGAAACTGCGGCCGCATCGCGCTCGAGATCCTTGAGCGCGCGCACGCGCTGCGAGAGGCCATAGAGGCGAATGAAGCCGGCGGCGTCGCTCTGCTTGTAGACGTCGTCCTCGCCGAAGGTGACGAAGCGCTCGTCGTACAGCGCCTCGGCGCTCTGGCGCCCGGCGATGGTGACGGAACCCTTGAAGAGGCGAAGAGTGATCGTGCCCGTGACGCGCTGCTGCGTCGCGTTCACGAATGCGTCGTACGCTTCGCGCTCGGTGGTCCACCAGCGTCCCTCGTACACGAGGTCAGCGTAGCGGGGCGCGATGAGATCCTTCGCAGCGAGGGTGCGGCGATCGAGCACGAGCTGCTCGAGCTCGGAGTGCGCGAGCTGGAGAAGGGTTCCGCCCGGCGTCTCATAGATGCCGCGGGACTTCATGCCGATCAGGCGATCTTCGACGAGGTCGATGCGTCCGACGCCGTGCTTGCCGCCGATTTTGTTGAGCTTCTCGACCAACGCGACCGGGGAGAGCTTCTGATTGTTGACGGAGACCGGAGTGCCGGCGTGGAAGCCGATGGTGACGTCTTCCGGCGTATTCGGTGCGCTTGCCGGGTCGGCGGTGAGCAGGAAGAGGTCTGCTGGTGGCACCGAGTTGGGATCTTCGAGGATCCCGCCTTCGTGCGACACGTGCCAGACATTGCGATCGCGCGAGTAGATCTTCGCGGCGGTCGCGGCGACGGGGACGTTGTGCGCGGCGGCGTACGCGAGCGCATCTTCGCGGCTGCGAATGTCCCACTCGCGCCAGGGCGCGATGACGGGGAGCTCGGGGGCGAAGGCAGCGTAGGTGAGCTCGAAGCGCACCTGGTCATTTCCCTTGCCCGTGCATCCGTGCGCCAGCGCGTCGGCGCCGACAGCGCGGGCGACGTCGACCTGCCGCTTGGCGATGATCGGCCGAGCCATCGAGGTGCCGAGGAGATACTTGCGACCGTAGATCGCGCCCGCGCGAAGCGTGGGCCAGATGTAGTCGGAGACGAACTCCTCGCGCATGTCCTCGATGAAGCATTCATCGGCGCCGGAGGCGAGTGCCTTGGCGCGAACGCCATCGAGCTCATCTCCCTGGCCGATGTCGGCGGCGACGCAGATGATCTCGGCGTCGTACCGCTCGCGCAGCCAGGGGACGATGATGGAAGTGTCGAGGCCTCCCGAGTAGGCGAGTGCGATTTTGCGAATCATGCCGTCTCCGCGATCAGGAATAAATATGCGTCACCAATGCATATTTACCTGTTTGACGCTGGTGCTGTCAAGCGGCAGAAACGGGTCGGCTCAGACGGGGGGAGGCCCGGCGACGGATTTGAGGCGCTTGATGACCTTCTCCATGGCGGCGTTGGAGCGGCAGATGATGAGGACCGTGTCATCACCGGCGATGGTGCCCATCACTTCGGGCCACTCCTCGGCGTCGAGGGCGACGCCGATCGGCTGCGCGCCGCCGGGGAGGGTGTGGAGGACGATCAGCTCTCCGACGCCATCGATCGCGGTGTAGAGCGGGGGGAGGAGTGCCTGCAGCGGCGGGCGGGCATCGGTGTCATCGGCGGTAATCGAGTAGCGCGAGCCGCCGCCCTGGAAGGGAATTCGGGAGACGCGCATCTCGCGCAGGTCGCGCGAGAGGGTGGACTGCGTGACGTCCCAGCCGCGCTGGCGGAGCTGTTTGCGGAGCTCCTCCTGGTTCTCGATCGGGCGGGAATCGATGATGGCGCGGATCGTCGCCTGTCTCTCTCGTTTATTGGCCATGGCAGAGAATAGCGAGCGAGCCGTGCCGCGGCGAGAGGGGGCCATTGACAGCGGGGTGCCGAATCTTTATGCATTCGGCGTGCATAAACTTGCGATTGGAGTCCTGGGGGCCAGTGGGTATGCGGGGCGGGAGCTGTGCGAGCTCGTCGCCCGGCATCCGGCTGCGCGATTGGCGTTCGCCACCGCGGGCGATCGCGAAGGTACAAGCGCGTGCTTCGGCGGGCAGGACGTGACGTTCGTAGCCGCGGAGAATGCCCGGTTGGGCGACGCGCAGCTCGTGTTCAGCGCACTGCCGCACGGGGCGTCGGCGCAGTGGGTGAGCGCCGCGCACGAGGCGGGGGCGAAGGTGGTGGATCTCTCGGCTGATCTGCGGCCGGGGAATGGCGGTGCGCGCGGCGACTTCGGTGTGCCGTACGGGCTCACCGAGCATGCGCGCGACGTCGTCCGCGGGGCCGACATCGTGGCCAACCCGGGGTGCTATCCCACGGTGACGCTGCTCGCGCTGCTCCCCTTGATCGAGCGCGGGCTCGTGGCGCCCGGCGCGACCATCACCGTGAATGCGGCGAGCGGCGTCACCGGCGCGGGGTTCACGCCGAAGCGCGAGTTGATGTACGCCGAGGTGGCGGAGGATTATCGGCCGTACGCGATCGGGAATGTGCACCGGCATCTCGCGGAGATGCGCGCGATGCTCGCGTCGCTCGGCTGCGATGCGGATCTGATCTTCACGCCGCATCTGCTCCCTGTCGCGCGCGGGATACTGGCGACGATCGCGGTGCCGCTCGCCGAGCCGCTGGTGGACGTGCTGGCGCCGTGGCGTGAGCACTATGCGGGGGAGCCGTTCATCGAGGTGAGCGCGGTGATCCCGTCGCTGCGCGATGTGGTGCACCGGAACGTCGTGCGGATCTCGGCCACGATGGCGGCGGGGGTGCGCGTGCCGACGGTGGTCGTGGTGGCGGCGATCGACAATCTCGTGAAGGGGGCGGCGGGGCAGGCGCTCCAGAACGCGAATCTTTTGCTCGGGCTCGAGGAGACGATGGGGCTGCCGGTATGATGCGTGTGATCAAGATTGGCGGGCGTGTGCAGCGCGATGTGCGGCTCGCGGGCGCGCTCGCGCAGCTGTGGGTGGGTGCGCCCGGGAGCTTCTGCGTGGTGCACGGTGGCGGCGAGACGATCTCGACGCTGCAGACGCAGCTGGGTGGTGCGCCGCGGTTCGTGGACGGGCGGCGCGTGACGACCGAGGGAGATATTGAAGTGCTAAGGATGGCGCTCTCGGGCGTCGCAAATAAACAGCTCGTGAGTTCCCTTAGTGCTAAGGGAGTCGATGCGGTGGGCATCTCGGGCGAGGATGCTGCGCTGCTCGTCGCGCACGCGCTCGATGCGGAAGTGTTCGGGAAGGTGGGGCGTGTGGCCGAAGTGAACGACGCGCTGCTGCGCATCCTCCTTGGCAGCCACTATCTCCCGGTGATCTCGCCGGTGTCGTGTGATGGCGAGGCCGTCGGCGGCGGCGCGCTCAACGTGAATGCCGATGATGCCGCCGCGGCGATCGCGGCGTCGCTCGAGGCCGACGAGCTCCTGCTCGTGTCGGATGTGTCAGGGGTGATCGTGGGCGGCGTGTCGGCGGCGACGCTCTCGGTGGGTGAGGCTGAGTGGGCGGTGGAGAGCGGGGTGGCGACGGAGGGGATGGCGACAAAGCTTCGCGCGGCGCTCGACGCGCTCCGGCGCGGGGTGCCGCAGGTGCGCATCGGCGGGCTCGACGCGCTGCTGGACCCGACGCTCGGTACGACGCTCGTCGGGGCGCCGCAGCTCGCATGACGGCGCTTCCGGTGGTGATGGCGGACACGTCATCCGTGCAGGGCAAGGCCGAACAGGAGGCGCTGCTCCCGGTGTACAAGCGCTTCCCGGTGGAGATCGTGCGCGGCGAGGGCACGCGGCTGTTCGACGCGGACGGACGCAGCTATCTCGACTTCACGAGCGGCATCGGCGTCAACGCGCTCGGCTACGGCGACGCGGGGATCGCGGAGACGATGCGCGGCGCGCTCGAGAGCGGCGTGCTGCACACGTCGAATCTCTTTCACTCGGCGCCGGGGAAGGAGCTTGCGGAGGCGCTGGTCGCGCGGTCGTTCGCGTCGAGCGTGTTCTTCTGCAACTCGGGGGCAGAGGCGAACGAGGGCGCGTTCAAGTTCGCGCGCCGGTGGGCGCGCAGTGTCGGCGGCAGCGAGAAGCACGAGATCATCGCGCTGCGCGGCGGCTTTCATGGACGCCTGTTCGCGACGCTGGCGGCGACGGACCGGCCGCAGTATCGCGCGCCCTTCCGTCCGCTCGCGGGCGGGATCTCGATCGCGGAGCGCGGCATCAGCGAGCTGTCGCGGATGATGGATCGGCACACGGTGGCGGCGGTGATCGTGGAGCCGGTGCAGGGCGAGGGTGGTGTGCGCGTGCTGGAGCCTGCGTTCCTGGGCGCGTTGCGCGAGCTCACGCGCGAGCGGGAGGTGGCGCTGATCTTCGACGAAATTCAGTGCGGGCTCGGTCGCACCGGATGGCTGTTCGCGTACGAGCGCATGGATGTCGTTCCGGATGTGGTGACGCTCGCGAAGCCGTTGGCGGGTGGGCTGCCGATGGGTGCGGTGCTGATGACGAAGGAGATTGCGGCGTCGGTGCAGCCGGGCGATCACGGGACCACGTTCGGCGGCGGGCCGTTCGTGAGCACGGTGGCGGCACACGTGTTCGACCGGCTGTCGGATCCTGCGCTGCTCGCGCGCGTGCGCGAGAACGGCGCGTGGCTCGGCGAGTCGCTGCGCGCGCTCGCGATGCGCCGCAACGAGATTCGCGCGGTTCGTGGAGTTGGATATCTGTGGGGGCTCGATGTGACGCATCCCGCGGGCGAGATCGTCGCGAAGGCGCGCGAGGCCGGGTTGCTGATCCTTACTGCGGGCGACCACACACTGCGGCTGCTGCCGCCACTCATCGCGACGCGCGAGGAGCTGGCGCACGGCCTGGAGCTACTCGAGAGGGCGTTGTCATGAGAGAGCAGATCTCGATGCGCATGGCGCAGCCGGCAGACGTCGCGGCGATCGTCGCGCTGGTGAATGATTACGCGTCGGACAGCGTCATGCTGCCGATCACCGTAGAGCGCGTGATGCTGGCGCTCGACGATTTCGTCGTGGCGGCGGATGGGCGCGGCCGCGTGCGCGCGTGCGGAGCGCTCAAGGAGTACTCGCCGTCGCTCGCGGAAGTCGCATCGCTGGCGGTCGCGCGCGATGCGCACGGCAGCGGGCTCGGGCGCCGTGTGGTGGCGGAGCTCGAGGCGCTCGCGCGGATGCGCGGAATCGACGAGTTGTTTGCACTCACGATGACGGCGCCGTTCTTCGAGGCCGTCGGTTATGCGGTGACCGAGCGCGCACTCTACCCCGAGAAGATTCGGCGGGACTGCACATCGTGCCCGCGTCGCTTCGGGTGCAACGAGGTCTGTGTCTCGCGAATGTTGCGGGCTGACACGCTGGAGTACGCGGCGTAGGACAGTTGCCCGGCAAAAGGTGACCGGGCTCACCCATTAGAGCCCGCTCATTTCATCAAACATTTTTAGCGCCCGCGCGTCTCATTAGGTGCGCGCTCGTCGAACACTATACGGCTCTTCCCGTTCGACATGCGTGCTTCTTGCACTGTAGCGGTGACCGGCACGTGCCGGACCGGTTCGGCGCGCGCCCGCATCGCATCGCGGGGCGCCGGGCCGAGACTCATGAACTGTCAGGGGGATTTGATATGAAGCGTACGGCGATCAATGCCGCCGTTCTGGGGCTCGTTCTCTCCGCGGCCGCCGCGCCGATCTCGGCGCAGGCCATTGTCGGCAGTCCGGTGCGACTCGGCATCATGGGCGGTGCCACCGCTCCGCTCAGTGATTTCAGCGACGCAGCGAAGACCGGTTGGAATGCCGGTGTGCTCGTGAACATCGGCGTACCGCTCGTGCCCGTGAGCTTTCGCGTCGACGGGCAGTGGCAGCAGTTGCAGGGAAAGAACTACGATGGCGGTGGGGGCCTCGTCACGCACGATGACTTCCGCATCATCGATGGTACGGCGAATGTCGTCTACACGTTTGGCGCGGCGCTGCCGACCAAGTTCTACCTCATCGGCGGAGCAGGCGTGTACAACGTTCGCGTCAAGAACGATGATTTCGACTTGAACGCGAGCTCGACGAAGTTCGGTCTCAATGGCGGCGTCGGCTTCAAGTTCCAGCTCACGGGCTTCTCGACGTTCATCGAGGCGCGCTACCACAACGTGTTCAAGGGCTCTGCCGTGGGCGATGTGAATGATGACAATGCGAAGTCGCTGCAGTTCGTCCCGATCAGCGTCGGCATCACGTTCTAGCTGATTGAAATTGATGACACGTTCCGCGTGCGCGATGCACGCGGAGCTCGAGCTGTCCGCGACTGCGGTGCCGCACACGGCACGCAATCGCGGGCAGCTTTGTGCATTCAGGGTGTGGACGGTATCACACGATCATCGCCATCGATCATACCATAAAAAGTTCCACACGCGTTAGCAGACACGACCAATAAAGACTCACACATTTCGGGAACACGCGGCGTCGTTTTTGCCTTCTAGTTGCACGCGACGCGCGTTGCGTCGCCGTGAACATGTCTTTCAAAACGGAATGTGAGGAACTCATGAAGCGTTTTCTTACTGGTGCTGCGGTGCTGGGTTTCGTTTTCGTCGCGAGCGGCTCCGCCGCGGCGCAGGAACAAGTCTCGCGCAGCCCGATTCAGTTCGGTGTCATGGGTGGTGTCAGCATTCCCACCGGCGACTTCAATGATTACGTGAAGACTGGATGGAATGCGGGCGCACTGCTGAACTTCGGATTCTCGAATTCGCCCGTTGCGCTGCGCGTGGACGGCTCGTGGAATCAGTTCAACTTCAAGGATGTCCCGACCGGTAGTCCGAAATGGCGCGTGCTCGATGCGACCGCCGATGCCGTGTTCACCTTGCCCTCGAAGAGCCCCGCGCAGTTCTACATCCTCGGCGGTGCCGGCGTGTACAACTTCAAGGTCACGGGCGATGACAACAACTTCGACTTCTCCAGCGGCAGCACCACGAAGTTCGGTCTGAACGGTGGCGTGGGCGTGAAGTTCACCGCGGGCCCGGTGGCTCCGTTCGTCGAGGCGCGTTACCACTACGTGTTCAGCGGAGACAGCTTCAACAACAACGGCAACAATCCGAAGTTCCAGATGATTCCGATCAGCGTTGGTCTGACGTTCTAGTGGTCGGAGCAAGGCACAAAAAGAAACCGCCTCCTTGATCGGGAGGCGGTTTTTTGTTGGAGGCACGCGCGCACCACTGACGAGAGCAGAGCGGGACAGTAGCTTTGAGCATGCGCACTCGTGCGGGAACCTCGCTGATGCTCGCTTCGCGTTGCCCGCGATGAAGGGCACGCGCGGACCGACGTTGAGCCAGGCGTTCGACGAGATGCGCTTTGGCGCCGACCGCACGCTGAACCTTCGCACGCATCATCCGTCGCGGGAGCAGGCGGTGCGACGCGCCGAAAACTGGCTGCGCGAGCGGCAGATGAGCGGAGCGCAGGAAGCGCTGGTGATCACGGGGCGCGGCAACAACAGCCCTGACGGCGTGTCGGTCGTGCGAGAAGCGATCGCGCAGCTGCTCGCGTCGCTGCGCCGTCGCGGGGTGTTGGCCGGCGTGATCGAGCATTCCCCGGGATCGTTCGTCGTCAGCTTCGCCAAGCTCACTGCCGTGCGCGACGCGCCGCAGCGCGCACGCAATCCGCACGAGCCGCCGCCGCGCGATCCGGCGGCGCTTGCCGCGCTCGAGCCGGAGACGCGCGCGGTGCTGCGTCGTCTCGCGAAGCGCGCGATCGAGGAGCTCGGCGTGGAGGCGACGGCGAGCTTCGTGGAGCTGGAGATGCTGGCGCAGTTCGGCGCGGCGGCGACCGGCGTGCCGGAGGGTCCGGGGCGCGAGCAGCGCCTGCGCGAGGTGCTCGACGCCACACTGCGCGAGTACGACGATCGATGATGACCTATCTGCAGTTCGCGATCGTCACGTTCACGTCGGTGCTCTTCATCGTGGATCCCGTGGCGGTGATCCCCACGTATCTCGTGATCACACAGGGACAGACGCGGGAGCAGCGGCACCGCACGGCGTTCCGCGCGTGCATCGCTGCGGGCGTACTCATGACCGTATTCGGGTTCGCTGGTACGTGGATCTTCAAGATCTTCGGCATTACGCTGCCGGCGTTCCGCATCGCGGGCGGATTCATCCTCTGGCTCGTCGCCATGGACATGCTGCGCGGCGAGCGCACGACGCAGGAGAGCACCGAGGAGATCGTCGAGGGACAGGAGAAGGAGGATGTCGCGGTGACGCCGCTGGCGATGCCGATGCTCGCGGGGCCCGGCGCGATCTCCACGGTGATCGTGCTGGCCGGGCAGGCGCACACGATCGCCGGGAGCGTCGCCGTGTACGGATCGATCTGGGCGACGGCGGTGATCAGCTGGCTGACGCTGCGCGCCGGCGATCGCCTGGTGAGCATCATGGGACAGACGGGGATTCGCGTGATGACGCGGATCATGGGCCTGTTGCTCGCCGCCGTCGCGACGCAGTTCGTGATCACGGGAGCTCGCGAGGCGCTGAACCTGTAGCGCGCCGCGCGACCGGCGCTCGCTACATCTCCAACATCGTGCGCGGGCGACGGCGCGCGGGGGGCGGCGGCACCGGGCGCGGGAGCTCGGGCGATGGAATCGCGAGCGAGCGTGGCGTGCGCGCGGGCGCGCGCCCAAGATCATCGCGCAGCTCCGTCGAGCGATCGCGTCGCGCGCGCTCGACCTTCGGCTGGCGCCGAGCCTTGCGCGTGGCGATGCGCGCGAGCGCGCGGCGAAGCACCGCGAGCGAGGCGCGCGGCACCAACTCTCCGTTCTCGCTCGCGTAGCGCGGCAGCGATGCGGTCGCGCGCACCGACACGGGGCGGCGACGATAGAGCGGAGCGCCGGCGCGCTCCGCGCCGGGCGCGTCGGGAGCCTCGACGGCGTCATCGGCGATCGCCTCGAACAAAGTCGTCTCTCGCATCGCGGGCGCGTCGTCGATCTCGATCGCTTGCTCGTTCTCTGGCGCGGCATCTGCCGCGAGATGCACTTCGAGCTCCGCAGGCTCCTCGGCTTCGCTCGACAGCAGCGCGCACGCTTCGACGAGCGTCTGCGATACGTCGACCTGCACCGACACGTCGAGCACGCGCTGCCGAGCGCGCGGAGGCTCGAGCGCCAACAGGCCGGCGCGCGGATTGCCGCGCACGGCGTGCTCGCTCGCGCCGGCGCACATGCAGCCGAGCGAGGGGGCGAGATCGAGGAGCGCCGGTGCCTGATCGATGAGTTGCTGCGTGAGCTCGAGTACGACGTCGTCGCCGGTGATCTCGATGAGCTCGCGGAGGGCGACGCGCTCGAGGTGGTCGCGCGTCGGGGCGCCGCCCGGCAGCGAGTAGTAGCGGCGACGATCGAGCGGGACGAGCGCCTCGAAGCAGTTGGGCTGTGCGCCGATAACGATGCCGTGCTCGACGAATGCTTCGAGCAGGTCGGCCGGGCGAAGGCGCGCATCGATCGACTCATCATCCGCTCCCGGGCACGAGCCCGCGTACGTGATGTGGAGCGTCTGCCCGCTGAAGGCAGACCGCAAATAGCGCGCGGTCGCGACCGGCGGCGATGTGAAGGTGAGCATGAACGGCTCGAGCGTGGTGCTCGAGCGGGTGAGGCGCTGCGTCACGAGAGGACAGCTGCACATCACGGCCGACGGATGCTCGTAGCCGACGAGCGTCTCGAGGCAGCTCTCGGCGATCAGCTCGTCGCCCCACGTAGCCGGCGCGGCGAGCTGAAAGCCGAGCGCCTGACAGGCGTGAGCGAGCTGGACCGGCGAGGCTGGCAGGGCGGCCAGCACGGCGTCGGCGCCGAGGATTATGAAGGGCGTTCCAACTTCCGGCATCGAGAGCGAGACGCTGGACATTCTGTGAAGGTCACGGAATGAGGAAACCGCTGTGCCCGCTCAACTTACGGCCCGTACATTGCGAGACGGGACACCGACATGCGGCATGGGTGCCAGCGTGTGTGCACAGGCAAATCCGGTGGTTCATGGCGTCGTCGTCCCTGTTCCTTAAAGAAATCACACGAGTGCTCCGTGAGCAACGGGATCAAATTGCCGCCTACGGTGCGCGCACTACTTGGCCCGCTGGATTCACGATCTACGAGCAGGGTGGAACGGCAGATGGCATCTTTATGGTGCTCCGCGGGCAGGTGGTTTTGCGCAATCAGGTGAGCGCGGGGCGGAGCTTCGTGCCGTGGGTAGCGACGCCGGGTGAGACCTTCGGAGGCGAGGGGCTCGAGGGATCGTCTGTTTACGCGAGCCAGGCACGCGCCGAAGAAGAGAGCGAGACGCTTCATCTCAGCTCCACTCGGTTCAGCGCGATGCTCCGCGAGCAGCCCGCGACCGCGCTGATTCTCCTCAGGCAGATCATGGCCGAGCGAACGGCACTGCTCGTGAAATTCGGGCAGCATGCGATGCTCACGGTGGAGCAACGGTTGATCGCGTCGCTCGTGCGCCTCGCGCAGAGTCACGATGCGCGCACGGGCGGCGAGGCACCGCCGGTGCCGCGGCGACTGCTCGGCGAGTTGGTCGGCGCGACGCGGGAATCGATCTCGCTCGTGCTCGGGCGGCTGTGCGCGGAGGGGCTCGTGCGCCGCGAAGGTGGCGGGTTGTTCATCTCCGATCTCGACAAGCTCGTGGCGCGACTCGCGCCCGCCACACGCACATCGCTCGCGGAGTTCGACGATCGCGGGCCGGCATCTGCGGAATTTCGGCGACAGGCGTAACGCGCGAGCCGCCGGGCGCGCGCTTCGCGGACGCGCCGTGGCTCGTTAGCCTTCTCGAGTGACCACCTCCGATCGCGTCGCCACCGTTCGCGTCCCCGCTTCCGCCGCCAATATCGGAGCGGGGTTCGATTGCGTGGGTGTCGCGGTGGATCGGTGGCTCACCGCGAGCGTGCGACAGGACTCCGGTGGATCTCCCGAACCGGAGTTCGAGCGTTCGGGGACGCTGGCGGGGCTCAACACGCGCGACTCGCACGACGCGATCTACGTCGCGTTTCGCGCGGCGGCCGGCGCGAAGAAAATCCCGGTGCCGGAGCGGCTGCGCTTCACGGTGACGTCGGAGATCGCGGTGGGGCGCGGGCTCGGCTCGAGCGCGGCGGCGTTCGTCGCGGGGGCGGCGCTTGCGAACGAGATGCTGAAGCTGGGGCTCGACTCATTCGGCATCGCGGAGGTGGGGACGGCGCTCGAGGGACATCCGGACAACGTGTGTCCGTCGGTGTTCGGCGGGGCGACGCTCGCGCTCACGCACGCGGGGCAGGTGATCCTGTCGCCGCTCGAGGTGCATTCGGCGCTCGCGTTCGTGTTCGCGGTGCCGGAGTTCGTGCTCGAGACGAGGCGCGCGCGCGAGGCGCTGCCGAATGTCGTGCCGCACATCACGGCGGTGCACGCAGCGGCGAAAGGCGCGGCGCTGGTGCGCGGATTGGCGACGGCGGACGAGGCAATGCTCGCGGCGGCGCTCGACGATGTGCTGCACGTGCCGCACCGGCGGCGTCTCGTGCGCGGCTACGACGCGGTGTTGGCGGCGGCGCTCGAAGCGGGTGCGATTGGAGCGACGCTCAGCGGTGCGGGCTCATCCATGCTGGCAGTGACGCGCCAGGAAAAGGCCGAAGAGGTCGCGGCTGCGATGGCGCGGGCGTGGCAGCTCACGGGGGTGAAGGCGGAGGCGTTCGTGGGGAAGCAACGTGTAAAGGGTTTCCACGTCGTTGCGTGACCGGAACGACCACCGGACGGCCCTCGTGAACAGCGGCGCGGGAGTTGCAAAGTGGTCGCGGCGAGAAATGACGCGCGCCGGTGGAGCGTCGGTGACGCACGCCAGTGATGTGATCGATGCAATCGAATTGCATCCTCGTGGGGGGGATGCGAGAGCGGGGGACGAAAGCCTGACGGCTTCCGCCCCCGTTTCTTTTGTGCGCCTCGCGATTCGGCGTTGATGGAATTCGTGCATACGCTGCTGAGCGTGACGACGATCCTGGCCATCGTCGTAGTGGTGGTCGCGCTGTGGATGTGGGGAATCTGGCAGAAGCGGATGTACCACCGTCGAGTGGGGAATCGGTTTCCCGTCGGAGCGTTCGGGATCATTCCGGGTGCGGAGCCGCTCTCGCTTTCGGCGCCAGGCGCGGCGATGGGCGTGGTGGTGCTGCACGGATTCGGCGATACGCCGCAGACCGTCGCGGCGCTCGCGCGCCAGCTGCGCGAGAGCGGCTTCGACGTGAGCGCGCCGCTGTTGCCCGGACATGGGCGCACACTCGAGGCGTTCGCATCGTCGAACGGAAGCGAGTGGCTGGCGTCGGCGCGCGAGGCGCACGCGGCGATGCGCGCGCGACACGCGAAGGTCGCGCTCGTGGGGCTCTCGCTCGGCGGAGCGCTCGCGGCGACGGTCGCGGCGGATGATCCGGAGCTGGCGGCGCTCGTGCTGCTCGCGCCGTACGTCGACACGCCGCCGATGCTGCGAATGCTCGTGCGCGCGGCGCCGGCGATCGGTGTGGTGATGCCGTACGTGGGCGGCGATGCGTCGGAATCGATTCACGATCCGGAGGCGCGCGCGGAGGCGCTCGCATACGGAGCGACGACGCCGCAGCTGGTGCGCGAGCTCGTGCGCGCCGCGGATGCCGCACGCGCGGCGCTTCCGCGCGTGACGGCGCCGACGCTCTACATGCAGTCGAAGGAGGACAATCGCATCACGGAGGAGGTCGCGCGGCGCGCGTTCGCGATGCTCGGTTCGCGCACGAAGCAGCTCGAGATGCTCACCGGATGCGGGCACGTGCTCACGGTGGATTACTGCCGCGAGCACGTGGCGGCGAAGGTGATCGAATGGTTGAGGGGCGTGGAGCGCGGAGACGAAAAGGGGACAGCCTAGCGCTGTCCCCTTTTCGCTGAACCGTGAGAACTGCAGCGGGTCAGGTGACCTTGTCGATGGCGTCGGAGGTGAAGTCGAAGACGCGCTCGCCCATGTTCTTCGCCTCTTGCACCACGCTCTTGCCGGCGTCCATCGCCTGCGTGCCGACTTCCGCTGCGACGCGCTTCACGCGCGCAACGGCGGACTGCTTCTTCTTCGCGGCCTTCTTGACGGCTTTCTTGACGGATTTCTTCGCGGCCTTCTTCGTCACCTTGCGCGTCGCTTTGCGTGCGACCTTGCGTGAGGCTTTTTTGGCCGAGCTCTTCGCGCGCGGACCGCCGCGACGGCGTGCGCTCCCTTTTTTCGCGGTCGATCTGGATGCGCTCTTCTTTTTCGCTGCACCCTTTTTACGGGAACTCGACTTGCGAGCCTTTTTCTTCTTGGTCGCCATACGTTGTGCTCCGCGTGATGAATAGTTGACCGCTGCATTTAACCGACTTCACGACAATTTCCGGCGCGCGCATGCGCAACGATCGAATCGCGCGAGCAGGACTACGCAGTGAGTATGCGTTCAGGCGAGTCGGCACGCCAGACGTAAGTGGGGCGCGCCGCGCACTCGCGGGTATATTTCTTTGCAGCATTCACGGCTCTCAACGGAGGTATTGGTGAAGAAATTCATGGGTTTGGGCGCGATCGTCCTCGCGGTCGCGTGCGCGAAGGGGAAGTCGGATGCTGCCACGGACACGAGTAATGCCGTGGCCGCGCCGCCAGCCGCCGCCCCTGCCGCCGCAGCGGCCGACACCGGGATGGCCGGGATGCACATGGATGCCGACAAGGCGGCGCCGGGTACGGGCGTTCCGGCCGGCTACACGGGCGTCACCGATCGTGCGGATGCCAAGATCACCGACGCGAAGTACACCGAGAAAGGCGGACGATGGGAGATCCAGACGGGACCGGCACACATCACCTTCGCCGCGAAGGACAGCGCCAAGGGGCAGTACCAGATCTCGACGACGATCGACCAGCTCGAGAAGCCGAAGCACCCGGAGGCCTACGGCGTGTTCCTCGGCGGAACGAATCTGACGGATCCCGCGAAGGTGAAGTACGGCTATTTCGTCGTGCGCGGCGACGGCAAGTATCTGATCAAGACGCGCGAAGGCGAGAACACCACCACCCTCGTCGACTGGACGGCGAGTCCGAAAATCCCGAAGGAAGACGCGAGCGGAAAGGCGACGTACAAGATCACCGTGCACGTCGCGCCCGACACCGTGCACTTCATCATGGAAGGCGGCCTCGTCACGGCGGTTCCCAAGTCGAAGTTCCCGACGGACGGCATCGCGGGGATTCGCGTGAACCACAACCTGCACGTGCTCGTCACGCCGCTGACGGTCTCGAAGTAGCAGCTCGAAGGCGGGAGGGATCGCGTGAGCGCTGAGCGATCCTCCAGCCCGCGCGCCGCGCTCCTGCGCACGCAGTGGACCGCGCTCACCATCGTCCTGTCGATCTTTGCCGGGAGCTGGGTGATCGTCGGTCTGCTGCTGGCGCCGGTCGCGGGCGGCTGGCGCACCATCGCGACGGCGGCCCTGCTTTTCACGGCCGCGCCGCTCGCGTTTCTCATACGCGGCCGCGGACGCGGCCACTATCCCGGAAAGGCGATTCGTCTGCTCGTCTTCCGTCCGATGTGGTACGTGCAGCTCCTGCTCATCCTCTGCGCGCTCGGCGGCATCGCCGGCGCGATCGTCGGAATTCCGTTTGGCGCCGCCGGAGTCGCGGGGCGCACGGTCATCGCTGGTGTGGCGGGCGTGTTCGTCGTGCTCGGGGTGGTCGGTTACGTGGGCTCGCGAAGCCTCGTCGCGCTCCCACTCACGGTCACGCTCCCGTCGCTGCCCGAGGGGCTCGAGGGGCTGCGCATCGCGCTCATTTGCGACACGCACATCGGCCCGCACTCATCGCGCGCGCATCTCGCACGCGTCGCCGCGGCGGTGCGGGGGGCGAATCCCGATCTCATCGCCGTCGCCGGAGATCTCATCGACGACTTCGCGCCCGACGTGAGCCACTACGCCGCGGCGCTCGGCGATCTCACCGCGCCGCTGGGCGTCTACATCATCGCGGGAAATCACGAGGTATACGCGGGGTGGGACGAGGTGCTCCCGCGGTTGCGCGCGCTCTCGCACACGGTGCTCGTCAACGAGAATCGCGTCGTCGAGCATCACGGCACGCGGCTCGCCATTGCCGGCACGGGCGATCCGGCCGCCGGCCGTCGCCCTGGGCCGGGCGTCCCCGCGCCCGACATTGCCGCGACGCTCGCGGGAATTCCGGAAGGGATGTTCACTGTGGTGCTCGCGCACAATCCGGCGTTATGGCCTCCGATCGCGAGCGCCGACGTTCCGCTCACGCTCAGCGGGCACACGCACTGGGGGCAATTCTCCATCAATCGCGCCGGCTGGAGTCTCGCGAATCCGTTTCTCGAGCTCGCGATGGGTGCGTACCGGCGCGGGGACTCGCTGCTTTACGTGAGCCCCGGCACGAACTACTGGGGAATCCCCTTCCGCGTGGGCGCGCGGGCGGAGGTGTCGATTCTCACACTCGTGCGCGGGGCGGAGGCGGGCATCGCGGACGCGCAAAGTGTGGATGCACGCACGGGCGGGTAGTTACTGCTTGATGAGACGACACAAACAGGCAAAAAAACAGACACAAACGGTTCAGGTCCGTCTTTGTGGTCTCACACGAGTCGTTACTCCCCGCTCGCACGTCCCTACACTCGTCAGTGCCCCGCCCGCGCCGCGCCCAGGTTCTCGCGCACGTGACCGGCGCTCCGCATGCCCACCAGCGCGCTCGTGATCACCGGGAGCCCGCGCACGAACGCGATCGAGCGCTGCGCATCGGTGGAGAAGCCGGGGAGCGCCTCGCGCATCTGCTGAGGCAGTTTGCTCGCGAGCTTCGCCTGCAGCAGCGTCGCGCTCGCGATGACGGCGACGCCGAGCTCCGAGGCGGCTTCGAGCAGAGTGAGCGGCCGATCGTCGATGCGCTGCGTCTGCGCTCGAATCGCCTCGTTGAGCGCGAGATTCACGGGGAGCTGCACGGCCTGAAAGTGATGGTCGGCTCCACCGACCTCACGCGCCACCCGCACGAGCATCGCGAGGCTGAGATGGCCGCGCTCGCCTGGCGGCGTGCGCAAGCCGTTCCATGTGGCGCATCCGTAGCCGGCGATGTCGCCGGCCGCGCAGCGGGCCTCGAGCTGCTCGAAGGCCGCGCGCAGGCGGCGCTCGAGCTCCGCTGCGTCGATCACGTCGAGCTGCTGCTCGGGGTTGTGCAGATAGTACAGATCGATGGTCTCGACACCGAGGTTGGCGCGGCTGCGCGCGATCTGGTCGGCGAGAAAGGCGGGGGCGAGACAATGCCCGCCGGCCACGATCTCCTCGGCGCGCACGATTCCCGGGGCGATGTACTCGCGCCGGACGTACTCGAGATACGCCTCGCGCGTGGCCGGCTGCGTCTCGTCGAGCGGGATGTAGCCGCCCTTCGTGCACACCACGAGCTCGTCGCGCGCGGCGGTCTCCATGCGCACGGCGCGGGAGAGCGCCTTGCCGAACGCGCGCTCTGAGCGCTGGCATCGATAATTGATCGCGCTGTCGAGCAGGTTGATTCCCGTCGCGATCGCGTGGTGCGCGGTGTCGGCGTAGCGAATGTCGTCCGCCTCGTCGCACTCGCCGAGGTAGCTGCCGAGGCCGATGGAGGAGACGAGAACGCCGTTCGGGGTGAGCGGGCGAAGAAAATCTTGCGCGAGCTTTGCGGCGGCCCGGGCGCCATAGCGCGCCGTGCCCACTGCGGTGGCGCGGCCGGCAAGCGCCGCGGCACGCGTGCGAGGGGAGGAGGTCACGCAGTCACGCTACGGAAGAGCGAGTGCGCGAGCAAGTGGCGCAGGGTGCGGAGGGTCGCGATCGTTCTGGCGCCATGCGCGTTTCGCTAAATTGTCACCTTCGGAAGTTAATCCTCATCATGGTCAGGTATCCCGTGCGCGCTCTTGTCCCGGTCGCGATCGCGAGTGTGGTTGCGTGCTCGCCCGTCTCGCATCCTTCGCAGCCGGCCTCACCGGTGGTAGCTCCCGTGCGCGTCGAGTCGCTGACGACCCGGGCGCCGGCGCCCGCAGCTGCGCAAGCGCCGAGTGCGCGGCGAGGGAACGACGATCCGCGCCTCGCGACGCCCCCCGATCCGTTCGCGCTTCTCGATCGCGTGGACTGGCCGCCGGCGAGCCGCGTACGCACCGCGGATGGCCGCCCGGGCCCGGACTATTGGCAGCAACGCGCCGATTACGACATCGCGGCAACGCTCGATACCGCGCAGCACACGATCAAGGGGCACGTGTCGCTCGTGTACACGAACAACTCGCCCGACACGCTGCGCTACGTGTGGATGCAGCTCGACCAGAATCTGTACAAAAGCGGCAGCGCGGGGTCGTACCTGTTTCCCGAAGACACGCGCTTCGGCGACCGCGGCTTCGAGGGCGGCTACGAGATCCGGAATCTCGTCACGAATGGCGCGAAGGCCACATCGGAGGTGCACGAGACCCAGATGCGCGTCATGCTGTCGGAGCCGCTCGCGCCGCGCGGCGGCAAGGTGACGATCGCGATGGACTACGGCTTCACGGTGCCCGAGCACGGGTCCGATCGCATGGCGCGCGATGGCTCGCTCTACGAGATCGCGCAGTGGTATCCGCGCGTCGACGTGTACGATGATGTACGCGGTTGGAACACCGATCAGTATCTCGGACAGGGCGAGTTTTATCTCGAGTACGGCGACATCAACTTCGCCGTCACCGTTCCGGCCGGGTACGTCGTGGCGGGGAGCGGCGTGCTGCAGAATCCGCAGGAGATGCTGAGCGCAACGCAGCGCTCGCGGCTCGCGACCGCGGCGCGCAGCGACACCATCATCCGCATCATCACCGAGGCCGAGGCGAAGCCGGTCGCGACGAGCGGGACGAAGACGTGGCGCTTCCGCGCGCAGCGCGTGCGCGACGTGGCGTGGGCCGGCGCGCCGGACTTTCGCTGGGATGCCACGAGCTATAAGGGAGTGCTCGCGCAGGCCTACTACCAATGGCCGAAGGCGGGGGCCGAGTGGACGCACGCGGCCGAAGAGACACAGTGGACGATTCGGACGTACTCGCAGCTCGTCCTTCCATTCCCGTATCCGCAGGCGACGTCGGTGGCGGGGCCCGTTGGCGGAATGGAGTACCCGATGCTCGTGTTCGTGAACTACGCCTCGGCGGAGACGGATCCGAACGGCGTGTTCGGCACCCTCGATCACGAGCACGGCCACGAGTGGTTCCCGATGATCGTCGGCTCGAACGAGCGGCGCTACGCGTGGATGGACGAGGGGCTGAACACGTACATCAACACGTTCTCGAACGAGCAGCGCTTTCCGAACAATCCGCAGTGGCCGCTCTACATGGGCGAATGGCGCGGGACGGTGATGTCAGGAGAGCAGCGTCCGCTCATGACGCCGCCGGATCGAGTGCCGCCGGGCGCGCTGGGGACGATCGGCTACCGGAAGCCGGCGGCGGTGCTGCTCGCGCTGCGGAATCACGTGGTGGGGCGCACGGCCTTCGATCAGGCGTTACGCGACTACGCCGCGAGATGGGCGTTCAAGCATCCTACGCCAGCGGACTTCTTTCGCTCGATCGAGAGCTCGACGGGTGAGGACCTCGCGTGGTTCTGGGGCGGCTTCTTCTACTCGAACGACGTGCTCGACATCGGGATCGACACCGCGGCCACCCTGTCGCGCGACGGGCGGAACGTCGCCCTCATCCAGCTGCGGAAGCACACGTCGATCCCGTTCCCGGTGGAGATGCGCCTCAAGCTCGCCGATGGGACGATCCAGGACGTGAAGTTCCCCGTCGACATCTGGTTCCTCGGCGATCAGTACACGGCGGCGATCCCCGTGCGTGCACCGCTCGCGGGCGTGCGACTCTGGCCCGACGGTACCGTTCCCGATTTCAATTCGTCAAACGATACGTGGGGGACTGCTCCACCTGCGGACAAGCCAGGGTTGGTGAGCACTGGAGGTGTCGTAACATCAATGTCGACACAGCCATAGCCTGTTCACTGGCAAGCGGGGACGTGGCTCAAATTGTCCACGGGCAGTAGATTGCGGGCCGGGGTAGAACGCAGCTCATCTTCAGGACAGGACGCAATGCCAGGATTTGCAATGTGGGCCACGCACTGGTGGAAGCCGGTGCTCTTCGTCGTCGTCGCCGGCCATTTCACGAATGTGTGCGTCACGCTCTTCCTGCATCGCGCGCAGACGCATCGCGGAGTGACGTTCAGCAAGCTGGCCGAGATTCCGATGCGGGTGTGGCTCTGGCTGTCGACGTCGATCGTGACGAAGGAGTGGGTGGCCTGCCACCGGAAGCACCACGCGTTCGCGGATCGTGAGGGAGACCCGCATTCGCCCGTGATGGAAGGGCTTCGCGAGATCATCCTGAAGGGTGCGTTCTACTATCGCCAGGCGGTTCGCCAGCCTGGGATCCTCGAGAAGTACGGCAAGGGAACGCCGAACGACTGGCTCGAGCGCTACCTGCTCGCGCGCCTCAACTGGCTCGGCATTCTCGTCATGCTGACGATCGACGTGTACCTGTTCGGCTTCTACATCGGTCCGATCGTCTGGGGCGTGCAGATGCTCTGGATCCCGTTCTGGGCGGCGGGGATCATCAATGGCGTCGGCCATGCCGTGGGCTACCGCAACTACGACGTGAAGGACGAGAGCCGCAACATCTCGCCGATCGCGATCTGGCTGGGCGGCGAGGAGCTGCACAACAATCATCACGCCGATCCGCACTCCGCGAAGTTCAAGGCGAAGTGGTACGAGTTCGACATCGGCTGGGTCTACATCCGCATGCTGGCCGCGGTGCGCCTGGCCAAGATTCGCTACGCGCGCGCCTGAGCGCGCGCGATCCCGCTTTCGAGACTGACTGATGGCTGAAGTGACGTGCACTCGCTGCGGCAACACGCGCGAGGGGCTCGAGCGTCCACCGCTCCCCGGGCCGATCGGCGCGCGCGCGAAGGAAGAGATCTGCGCCGAGTGCTGGAAGCTGTGGCTGAAGCAGCAGACGATGCTGATCAACCACTACGGGCTGAATCTGATGGATCCGCAGGCGCGCCAATTCCTGACGAAGAACATGGAGACGTTCCTGTTCAAGACGGGGAAGGAAGACCAGGTGGACACGAGCAAGCAGGGCACGATCAACTGGTGAACACTGGATGGCGGGAACCGGCGCGGATGGGCACCTGCGCGCTCGTGACCGCCCTGCTCGTCACGGCGGCGTGCACGTCGACCGCCGCGCGTACGAAGGACCCGAGCCCCGCGCCTGTCGCGGCGAGCGCGCCACGCTCCACGCAATGCGACTCGAAGAGCGACTCCGCGTGGGTGGAGTGCGAGCTCGCGCGCATGACGCTGCGGGACAAGGCGGCGCAGATGGTGTGGCCGCAGCTCTTCGGCGACTACGTGAGCGCCGATGCGCCGCAGTGGCGCAAGATCAGCGGCTGGATCACGCAGCAGCACGTGGGCGGCGTCATCATGTCGGTGGGATCGCCGCTCGAGATCGCGGCGAAGCTCAACGCGCTGCAGCGGATGAGCGACCTGCCGCTGCTCGTGGGCGGCGATCTCGAGTTCGGCGCCGGATATCGTGCGCGCGGTGGATTTTTCCTTCCCAACGGCATCGATCTGGGCGGCGCAGTGCTCTTTCCGCCGGAGATGGCGATCGGCGCGACGCGCGACACGATGCTCGCGTACGAGCAGGGGCGCATCACCGCGCTCGAGGGGCGCGCGATCGGCTACCAGATCGACTTCTCGCCGATTCTCGACGTCAACAACAATCCGGCGAATCCGGTCATCAGTACGCGCTCGTTCGGCGAGGATCCGGCGCTCGTCGCGCAGATGGGCGCGGCGTTCATCCGTGGCGTGCAGGAGCACGGAATGATCGCGACGGGGAAGCATTTCCCCGGGCACGGCGATACGGGAACGAACTCGCATCTGGCGCTGCCAATCGTGCGCGTGTCGCGCGCGCGGCTCGACAGCGTGGAGCTCGTGCCGTTCAACGCAGCGGTGAAGGCGGGCGTGGGTGCGATCATGACCTTCCACGGCTCGATGCCCGCGCTCGACTCGAGCGGGCTGCCGGGGACGCTCTCGCACAACGTGCTGACGCAGTTGCTGCGCGACGACATGCACTTTCACGGGCTCGTGGTCTCGGATGCGATGGACATGCGCGGCGTGCTCGACACGTACGGCTCGGTGGGCGCCGCGCAGCTGGCTGTGGGGGCCGGTGCCGATGTGCTGCTCCAACCGTCGGATGTGGCGCAGACGATCGACGCGGTGGTGGACGGGGTGAAGAGCGGGAAGTACACGGAGGCGCGGCTCGATGAGTCGGTGCGCCGGATTCTCGCGACGAAGGCCCGCGTCGGGCTGCGCACGCGCCGCCTCGTTGATCTCGACAGCGCGCGGGCCATCGTCGGCGACTCCGCCCATGCGGCGGTCGCGCGAGTGGCGGCCGAGCGGTCGATCACGCTCGTGCGGGACAGCGCGCACCAGCTGCCGCTCAGCCATCTCAACAAGGGCGCGCGGATTCTGTCGGTGACGTACGCGCACCGAACCGACCTCGGCGCCGGCGCAACGTTCGATGCGGAGCTCAGGAAGAGCTTTCCGGCGCTGCGTTCGGAGTATGTGGATGCGGATGGGGAGCGCCCGGATTTCTTCAGGCTGCTCGCGATCGCGGACTCTGCCGATGTGATTCTGGTGAGCTCGTACGTCGCGCACAGTTCGACGGTGACGACGATGAACGTGTCGCGCGCGTTCGTGGATTTCGTGGAGGAGCTGCGCAAGCGCAAGGAACATCCGATTGTGCTCGCGTTCGGAAATCCGTACCTGCTGCAGCAGATACCCGACGTGTCCGCCTACGTCGTGGCGTGGGGCGGATTTCCGGTGTCGCAGGGCGCGGCGGCGCGCGCGGTGGCGGGGACGGTGCCGATGACGGGGAAGTTGCCGATTACGATACCCGGACCGCTGCCGTAGACCTTGACATTAGTCGCACATCGCGACTAATTCATCAGATGTCTGCTCGCACTGCTTCCACGCCGTCCGCTGCTCGTCGCGGGGCGCCTTCGATCGACGTCGTCATCCTCGCTCCGCACGGCCGTACGCTCATGGTGCTGCTCGTGCGCGCGCCCGCGAAGTCGCGGGAGCGCTGGCAGCTTCCGTGGCATCCGCTGCGCCCGGACGAGACGATCGATGACGAGGCGCAACGCCTCGCACGTAAAACGCTCGGCACCGCTCCAACGTTGGTGGAACAGGCGGCGGCGTTCGGCGACCGGCGGCGTCATCCGTCGGGAGCGGAGCTCTCGGTGGCGTTTCTCGCGCTGATCGACGAGGAGACGAGTACCAGCGTGGAGGGCGAGGCGAGCTGGCACGCCGTGAACGATCTGCCACCGCTGCCACCACGGCAGCGCGCGATGCTCGAGGGCGTGCAGGCATCGCTGCGCGCGCGGCTGGACCAGTCGCCGATCGCGTTCCATTTGCTTCCGCCAACGTTCACGCTCACGCAGCTGCAGGAGATCTACGAGCTGCTCCTCGGGCGCCGGCTGCACAAGGCGAGCTTCCGCCGGTCGCTGCACGCCGCGTGGCTGGTCGAGCCGACCGACGAGTGGCGCAGCGAGGGGCGCGGACGTCCCGCGCAGCTCTTTCGCTACGCGCCGAAGAAACGCCGCGGCGGCCGGAGAGGCGTTCGCTTCGGCAGCTGATCGTCGCCCAAGCGTGACGGAATCTTGACGGCCATGGGAGGCCCATGTCTTGCAAACACCGTATTTTATAGTTGCAAGATGAGCCTAAGAAACATCAGGAGCCGCCGTGGGCGCTTTCCGCAACAATCGCCGAATGTCCTCTCTTCGCAGCGCGATGCGCGACGGAGTGGATGGCGGCGCGCCGGGGAGCGCACCGGCTGAGCCCACGGAGCCGGCTCGCGTCGTCACGCTCGATGACGGCACTCGTTGGCAGGCCACGGTCGTCGCTCGTCTGGTCTCGGAGGACACGCTCACCGGCGAGGGTTCCGCGCGGCTGCTCGTGCGGCTCCAATCGCTGACGTTCCCCGATCGGCCGGCGCGAGTCGCGACAGTGCGTGCCCGGGCGCTTCGTTCGGTAGATGACGAAGTATTGTGCGCGCTCGCCGCGACTTCGGCAGTGCGCGACTACCAATCGCCACATCGTAACAGAGCCTGATCGAGCACGGGGAACGGGGTGATGAACGAGAAGGCTCCCGGCATTGCGCCGGGAGCCTTCTCGTCTCTGCGTAGTTCGAGCGTGCGCTACCGCTGCGAGATCACGGCTCCGGCTCGTCGCGACGGCGCGCCTGCCACTGAATGAGCCCGCGGGCCACGGCGACGTTGTCCGATGCGATCTGGTACAGCTCCTTGAACGCCGTCGACTGCGTCGGCGCCTGCGCCTCCGCGATCACCGGCGGCTCGTGGCCATCGCGGCGCTGCGGATCGATGCGCCGCTCAACGGAGATGCGCGCGGTCACCTCCGGCGTCTCCTTCGACATGGCCTCGATGGTCACGACCCCGCCTCCCGGAAGACCACGGCTGTAGAGCAGCACGGGATCGTCCGTTTTCGGCTCGTCCTTCTCGGTGTCGTTCGCGTCGCCAGTCATCAGAAGATCAGTGGTGCCGTAGGGGCGAACGCCATCTCCTCGGCGGAGCTACCACCGAAGGGGTCGGGAATGGCCAACGATGCAGGCAGCTCGAAGGTTCCGGCCGCCGGCAGCACACGCCGCACGGCAATCAATCGCTGGCCGAACCACGTTCTGCGCGTCCCCGAACCGGAGAGTCTCGCGAGCATGACCCGATGACCGCCGCTGGACGCGTGGATGATCGAGTCGCCGCCTATGTACATCGCGATGTGCTGCGCACCCTTTCCGCCGTAGAAGAACAGCAGATCACCCGGCTCGAGCTTCCCCGCATCCGGCGCGATGCCCACCGCTGCTTGCTCGTGCGCCGTGCGGGGCATGCCGAGGCCGTGGAGGGCGAAGACGTAGCGAATGAAGCCAGAGCAGTCGAACGCCTTCGGCGTGGTGCCCCCGAGCAGATAGCGCACACCCAGGTAGCGCTTCGCGGTCTCGACGACGGCATAGCCGTCGACGACTCCGGACACGCGCACAGATGGCTGGACGCGCGGTGTGGACTGCGCATCCAGCGTTCGTGTGGCGATGAGCGCAAGCGCTCCGGCCGCAGCAGTGCGGCGGATCAATGTGAGAACCATCCAAGAAAAAGACGATCGAACGTTCTATCGGTCAGCGGCCGAGCGAATCGCGGCCCCCGTATTTTTTGTCTTGAGCGCGGAACCCCATATGTCGCCTAGCTTTAGGAGTCTTGGGGGTACCGTCTCGATGGTGAGCGCCCGCGGGTCCAGTGACGCGTTCAGCTCCTTCCACTGGAGCGGCGTCGAAACCGTCGCGCCGGGGCGCGCGCGCACGCAGTACGCGGCCGCGACGCTCTTTCCCTTCACATTCTGCAGATAATCCACGTAAACCGCTGCCGGCGGACGTGCCTTCACCGATCGCTCCACCGTCGCGTCCTTCGGATGCGCCCCCGCCACACGCGTCGCGATCAGCTGTGCGAGCAGAAGCCCCGCGTCGTATGGCGTGCGCGGCGGGAGCGGGATCGCGATGTGGAGGCCGCGCGAGCCCGACGTCTTGAGCGCGGCGCGCAGGCCGCTCGCGTCCAGCTCCTCCTTCACCCAGCGCGCCACGTCGACCACGCGTTCGAAGGTCGCGCGCGGCCCCGGATCGAGATCGAGGATCGCGTAGTCCATCGCGTCGAGCGAGCCAACGCGCGACTCCCACGGATCCACTGAGATGCAGCCGATCTGCACCGTGTACAGCAGCGTCGCGAGATCGCCGCCGACGATGCGCTCCGCACTCACGCCCTCATCGTTCACGACCGTCTCGACACGCGCGACTGGCGGCGCGTGCTGCGGTGGCTTTTGCTGAAAGAAGACTTCGCCCTTGATCCCGTCCGGCGTGCGCTTGAGCACGAGCGGGCGATCGGCGATCGCGGGGAGGATCGCGGGAGCGATGCGCGCGTAGAAGCGCATCACGTCGCCTTTCGTGTAGCCGTCGCCGGGGAAGTAGACCTTGCCGAGGCTCGAGAGGTGGAGGGAGACGCCGCGCTTGATCTCGACGTCGCCGTCGCCGCCATTCTGCTCGATGGCGGAGAGCTGCTGCTCGACGGAGCCGGACTTCACCGGAGAGACTTTTTTGGCGCGTGTCTTCTTTGCGAGTGCGGGCTGCCTGGCCGTCGCGGCGACGCTCTTTCGCGCGCTCGCGCGCACCACCTTTCTCGCCGGCTTCTTCTTCACCGCCTTTGCTTTCTTCTGCACGCTCGTTCGCTCGCGCTTCACGGTGCGCGGATCCTTGTCGTCGCGCGTGCCGACGTAGATGGGCTGGCGCAGCTTTCCGTCCGAGGTCCACTCGTTGAACTTGACCTCGACGACGACCTTCGGCGCTGTCCAGTGCACGGGCTCGCGCGGGCGCGGCGTTTCCTCGAAGGGCGAGCTCTTTCGCTCGAGCGGCGCGAGCAACTCGTGCATCTCGGCGAGTCCCGCGTTGTCGAAGCCGCCGCCCATGTTGCCGGCGTAGATGAGGCGTCCGTGGTCGTAGTAGCCAAGGAGGAGGGCGCCGATGTGTTGGCGTGTGTTGCGCGGCTCGGTCCAGCCACCGACGACGAACTCCTGGCGAAACTCGATCTTGAGCTTGAGCCAATCACGCGAGCGAGTGCCCGGCTGGTAGGGTGCATTGACGCGCTTCGCGATGATCCCTTCCCATCCGTCGGCGCGCGCGCGGTCGAGCATCTCGCGTCCGTCGTCGACGATGGACTCGGTGAGGCGCAGCTCGGGGGATGTGTGCTTCGCGAGCCGCTTCTCGAGTCGCGCGCGGCGCCTGGTCCATGGCTCGTGCACGAGCACGTCGTTTCCATCGACGAGGATGTCGAAGGCCATCAGGGCGGCGGGCGCGCTGCTCTCGTAGCCTGCGATGGCGCGCGCGTCCTTCACGTGCATGCGCTGTTGCAGCTCCTGGAAGCGCGCGGGTGAGCCGCCGTCGAGGGCGACGATCTCGCCATCGAGCACGAGCGCGCGGCGACCGCGCGACGCGAGCTTGCGCACGGCCTCGGCGATACCGGGGAACTGCGCGGTCTTGTCCTTCCCGTTGCGCGTGACGAGTCGTGCGGAGTCGGGAGTGGCGTAGACGAGGACGCGGATGCCGTCGTACTTGGGCTCGAAGGTCCAGTCGGCGCCAGCGGGGATGTCGCTGCCGACCGAGGCGAGCATGGGATCGAGGGTGCCGTCGGAGGCGGGGGCGGGGGCGTCAGCGGCAGGGGCGGGCTTCGCCGCGCGATTCGAGTGCCAGACCCTACTGCGTTTGTTCTCCGCGATTTCCTCCATCGTGCGGCCGGAGGTGACGGACGTCAGCATGCTTGCGACGATGTCGGAGCCGGGCTTGGAGTATTCATCGCGATGCTTGATGAGCAGCCACTGTGGCTTTTCGTCGGAGCCGCGACGCGTGCGCACGAGCACCCACGAGCCGAGCATGCGCTTGCCGTGCATGAGGATCTTGAGATCGCCATTCGCGTAGCCGCGGCGGAGCTCGGGGACGGGGTCGCGTACGTCGATCGCGGAGGTGTAGGTGCCGCGGTCCCAGAGCATGACTGTGCCGCCGCCGTACTCGCCTTTGGGGATCGTCCCTTCGAAGGTGTTGTAGTCGAGGGGATGATCTTCGACCTGCATGGCGAGGCGCTTCACGGAGGGGTCGTAGCTCGGGCCTTTGGGGACGGCCCAGCTCTTCATCACGCCATCGAGCTCGAGACGGAGGTCGAAGTGGAGGCGCGTCGCCGCGTGCTTCTGGATGACGAAGGCGAGCTTCTTCTTTTTTGGTGCGCGCGCGTTGTTGCCGGAGGGCTCGGCGGTTTTCGAGAAATCGCGCTTGTGGCGATACTCGGCGAGCTTCTTTCGTACAGCCGGCTTGGCGCGCGAGGCCATGGGCTGTTCGCGCTACGCGGTTTTCCGCCGGGCGCGCCTGGCGGTTTTGGCGGTCCTGGATTTGGAGGCGGTTTTTCGTTCGCGCGCGGCGGCATCGTGAGGAGTGGAGCGTACGGCGCCGCGCTTTTTCCCGCCCTCGAGGCTTTCGCGGAGGCGGGTCATGAGGTCGATGACCTGCGTGTCGCGCTCGGGGCCGGTGTCCGGTTTCAGGTTGACCTTCTTTCCTTTCATCTTGCCGTGGATGAGGCGCATGAGATTCGCGCGATACTCATCGGTGTACTTGGTCGGATCGAACGACTCGGCGAGGCTCGATACGAGCTGCTCGGCCATGTTCAGCTCCTGCGGGCGTACGAGGCTTTCGTTCGGGAGGTTGAGCGTATCCGGGTCGATGAGCTCATTCGCGAAGCGCATGATTTCGAGAATGAGTGCGTCTTCGACGACGCGGATGCCGGCGAGATGTTGTTTCTGGCGCATGATGATCTTGCCGATGCCGACCATACCGGTTTTGCGGATGGCTTCGCGCAGGAGTGCGTAGGCTTTTTCGCCGCCCTTGGATGGGACGAGGAAGTACGGCGTTTCGAAGTAGCGCGGATCGATCTCGTCTTCCTTCACGAAGTCGACGATTTCGAGTGTCTTCGATGCTTCGACGGCGGCGGTCTTGAAGTCTTCGTCGGTGATGATGACGAATTTGTTCTTGGCGTACTCGTAGCCTTTGACGATCTCGCCCCAGGGGACGGGATCGCCGGTGGTGGAGGAGACGCGTTCGTACTTGATGGGAGCGTAGTCTTCCTCGTGGAGCATGCGGAAGCTGATGTGATCGCCCTGAATCGCGGTGCGCACTTCGACGGGGATGCTGACGAGGCCGAAGGAGAGTGAGCCTTTCCAGATCGAGGCCATCGGGAACTCCTGGTGGAGCGATCGCGTGGAGAGCCGGGGGAGGGAAGTGGGCAAGTCCGGTGCCCGATGGGGTGTGAGTGTGGGCGGGGCGTGAGGGCAAAAAAAAGAGCCCCAGCAATGCTGGGACTCTTTTCGCTTTTGGGGGGGAGCTCAGACCTTTTGAACGTCGGCGGCCTGCGGACCCTTCTGACCTTGAACGATTTCGAACTCGACCTGGTCGCCTTCGGCGAGCGACTTGAAGCCGTTGCCGGTGATGGCGCTGAAGTGGACGAAAACATCGGGGCCGCCCTCACGGGAGATGAAACCGAAGCCTTTCGCGTCGTTGAACCACTTCACGGTGCCGGTAATGCGTGCCATGGTACCTTTCCCTCTCCCCTTGGGGGCAAGACTGTTGTACTGATCGCGGGACTCGAAACATTTGCCGCACGAGATCGGGCGATCTAGAATGTACCGAAATCTAAACAGATGATTTCGGAGGTAACTAGATCATATCTCATAATTTGGGCCAAGCCCGCGAGTTGCTGAGTAGTACCGTATTAAAACCGTTATGGGCGGAGCGGTCAGGGCTAGGCGGCGCCGGCTATGTATCGGGCTATACGGCCGCAACTCGAACAGCGGAGAGTGACGTGGGAGCGGGGGATGGGCGGAACCTGATCTGGATCTCGGAGTATTCGCCCGGAGCAGGACGGGCAGCTCAGTGGAGCGCCGGTGCGATCGTTCGCGATGAGCTGCAACGCTTGCGCAGGATTGTACGTGGCCGGACGTGGCTTTCGCATGAACCCCTCCAGAGTCTCAACAAGTCTCCGCTTCTACAGGAGACGATCGAATGCCCTCTCCCGCACGGCCGGAGGCGGCCGCTACGGGACAGAACGGCGCAGACGCGCGGATCGTTGGGCGTCGTAGCATGCGTGGCCATGTTGCTGGCGGCCTGCGGCCCGCGAACCCACTTTCCGCTGCTGCCTCGAGCACTTCCCAACTCCCTGGCGCCCGGCGACTCCACAGCCATGCTCGCGAGGGATTTAGCGCCTATTTTATACCTGCAGCGAGACGAATCGTTCCCCCTCGAACGAACTATCGCCGTTGTGCACCCCACGCGGCGGGTCATCGCCTACTATCTCACCTATCGCCACGACGTCGCCGCGCGCTGGTCCCCGTTCGCACAAGGCGCCGATGAAGAGGAGTTTTGGGTAGGCTACGATGCCACTCTCGCTCCCACCGATCTCTGGACGTACTGGCACGGGGACATCCTTCACGTTAACTGGCGTGGCAAGGGGCAGCTCGGCGTGAACGTCCAGTGGGGGAAGCACGGCTCCTTCCCTCGGGGCACGCCGGCGCGTGATCTGCCGCGCGACAAGTCGCTCGAGATCTTCTATGCGATGTCGTATCTCTTGCCCGATCTGGTGTTTGGCCGGTTCTCGAGTCGGGGACCGCTGTGCTTTTGCCGCAGCTTCGCGCGCTATCTCGAGTTCTCGCAGCCGATCGTGCTCGGCGCGCGGCTCACGGCGATCGGGCGCACGGCGGATCCCGATTCGCTGCTGAGCGCAGTCTTTGGCGAGCGCTATGCGCACAAACCCTACTGGCCCTGGGAGCCCAGGCGCTACTCGCGCGCGTGGACCGAGGTGAGTGGTGCGCGCGCGCTCATGGGCGAGCGCTGACCTCACTCTCAACTCTGCGCATTCGCTGCGCGTACTGATCACGTGATGACACCTGCAAAGTCGGCGCTCGGGCGCCTCGGACTCTCTGCTGCGCTCCTCGTCGCTGCCGCCTGCTCGCGCGCGACGCCCACGCCCGCTCCCGCGCCATCGCCCGGAGCGCACGCGCGCACGGTGATCGTGCTGGGCTTCGACGGCTTCGCGCGACGATATTTCGACGCGGACTCCGCGCCCGCGCTCCACGCGCTCGCGCGCGAGGGGGTGAGCACCGCGAACGGGATGATCCCGAGCTTTCCGACGGTGACCTTCCCGAATTGGTACGCGATGTCGACGGGACTCTATCCGGAGCACTCGGGGATCGTGAACAATCGCTTCTACGATTCCGCGTCTGCCGCTGCATTCGTCTACAATCGCCCGATCGCCCACGAGGCGCACTGGTGGGGGGGAGAGCCGATCTGGGTCACGGCCACGAAGCAGGGGACGCTGGTGGGCACGATGTTCTGGGTCGGTTCGGACGCGCCGATTCAGGGCGTGCGCCCCGCGCACTGGTATTCGTACGATCGCAGCGTCGCATTCAGCGCGCGCATCGACTCGCTGCTCGCGTGGATCGATCTCCCGGCGGGCGAGCGTCCGCGCTTGTTGATGGGCTACTTCGAAGAGCCGGACACGCAGGGGCACAATCACGGCCCGGACGCGCCGGAGACGCGCGAAGCCGTGCTGCGCGTGGACAGCGCGCTCGCGCAGCTCGTGCGCGGGCTCAAGTCGCGCGGACTCTATGACAGCGTCGACCTCGTCATCCTCGCCGATCACGGCATGACGGCAATCTCGCCGGAGCGGAGAATCTATCTGGACGATGCCGTCGATTCCGCGAACGTGAACGTGGTGAATCTCTCACCGAACCTCATGATCTCGGCGCGCGATGGCGACAACGACGCGCTGCTCGCGCGACTGAAGAAGCTCCCGCACTTCACCGCGTGGAAGAAGGCCGACGTGCCCGCGCGCCTGCACTACAGCACCAACGCGCGCATCCCGGCGATCGTCGGCATCGCCGATCCGGGATGGATGATCGAGTGGCGCAACGGGAAGCCGTACGGCGGGCTGGGCGAGCACGGCTACGACAACGCGAACTCCGATATGCGTGCGCTGTTCATCGCGCGCGGGCCCGATTTCAAGTCCGGCGCGACGATCGGCGAATTCCCGAACGTCGATATCTATGATCTGCTGGCGCGGTTGCTCGGCGTGACTCCGGCGCCGAACGACGGGTCGCTGGCGGCGTTCGGGGGGGCGTTGAGGTAAGCGCGAATAGGGACTAGGGAGTAGCGAACTGCTCACTGCGAACACGAATCAGACCAATAAAGACGAATCGAACCTGGCGCGGGGCGAGGTCGGCGCGGTGAGATGAAGTCAGATCCTACATGATTCGATTCCGGCCTTTTTTTGCCTTTTTCGTGCTCGTAGTTCTGACCGTGATCGGCAGGGGCAAACTGCCAACTACGAGCACGAAAGAAACAAAAAACTGCCGGAATCGAACCTGGCGCGGGGCGAGCTCGGCCCGGCGAGATGCAGCCAGCCTTACATGATTCGATTCGTTTTTATTGGCCTGATTCGTGTTCGCCGTGAGCAGTTCCGCTCCCCTCTTCGCGAACTACGCCCCGTACACGATCTCCCCTTCCGCGTCGATTCCCATCTCGTGCACCGCGCCACACACGCCGCACGTTTTTGACGCGATCCACGCCACGTCGACGCCCTCGCGCTGCTCCTTCGACGCGGGCTTCACTGCCAGCTTCTTGTAGCTGTACTCGCCGCAGATCTCGCAGGGATGACCGCGCGCGATTCGCTCGGCGCGGTCGCGAGTGATTCTGGCCACTTCTACTTTCCGTCCGAGTCGGGGATGGGCGGCGGCACGTACGCGGGCGTGATCGTGGGCTGCGCGATGCGCGCAGGTGGCGTGGCGGTCGCCGTGCGCGTCGCCGCGGCGGGAAGATCGCTCGTCGACCGTACGAGCAGCTCCTTGATGCCGCCGAGCGCGCCCATCACGCCCGCCGCTTCCGCCGGAAGGAAGATCGTCGTCCCCTTCCCCTGCGTGAGCTGCGGGAGCGCCTCGAGGTACTTCATGCCGAGGAGATACATCGCAGCCTGACCCTCGGGGAGCGAAGACGCGATGCGCGCGATCGCCTGCGCCTCGGCCTCGGCCATCGCCATACGCGCGGTCGCGAGTCCCTTCGCGCGGAGCACCGCGGCCTCCGACTCACCCTGCGCGCGACTCACCTGCGACTGCTGCACGCCCTCGGCCTCGAGAATCGCCGCGCGCTTCGACGCCTCGGCGTTGGTGACGGCGGCGCGGCGCTCGCGCTCGGCGCGCATCTGCAGCTCCATCGACTGCTGGATGTCGCGCGGCGGCTCGATCGCCTGCAGCTCGACGCGCGTGACGTCGACGCCCCATCCGATCGACGCCTCTTCGATGGTGTCGCGCATGCGCTTGTTGATCATGTCGCGGCTCGCGAGCGTCTGACCGAGCTCGATGTCGCCGACGATGTTGCGAAGCGTCGTGCGCGTGAGCGTCTCGAGCGCGAAGGGAAGGTTCTGGATCGCGTACGCCGCCTTCTGCGGATCGGCGATGCGGTAGTAGAGCACCGCGTCGATGTCGATCGTGACGTTGTCCTTCGTGATCACCGGCTGCTTCGGGAAGCTCAGCACCTGCTCGCGCAGATCGATGCGCGATGTGGAGCCCGAGGTCACGCGCTTCACGCCCCCCGGATCGGCCTCGAAGTAGCGAACGTCGATCGTCTTTCCCTTTTCCATGTACGGGATCAACACGTTGAGTCCCGAACGCGCGATGCGGTTGAAGCGTCCCCACCGCTCGATCACCATCACCTCGGCCTGGCCGATGACCTTGACCGTGTTGGCGATCGTCATCGCAACGATGAGGATGACGAATATGAGTGCAGCTATGCCGAACATGAGTGCCCCCGGTTAACGGTCAGACGTCGTCTCACGGTTTCCAGTCGGCGATGTAAAGATCGAGCTGGTGCTCGCCCGTCGCGTCGCGGCTCGAGGCGAACACGAGCTGCTTGCCGTCGGGGCTGAACTGTGGAAATCCATCGAAGCCGGTGGCATTCGTCACCTGCTCGAGCGAGCTCCCATCGTCGTTGATGAGATAGAGATCGAACTCGCCGCTGCGCGGATTCTTGTAGTTCGACGAGAAGATGATGCGCTTGCCGTCAGGAGTGAAGAAGGGCGCAAAGTTGGCGCCGCCCAGATGTGTAATCTGATGCTGATCGCTCCCGTCGGCGTTCATCACCCAGATCTCCATCATGTTCGGCCGCACGATCGACTGACTCAGCAGGTCGCGATACTGGGCGAGCTCGGTGGAGTCGGTAGGATGGTAGGCGCGGTAGACGATGCGCTTGCCGTCGGGCGAGAAGAACGGGCCGCCATCGTAGCCCGGCGTGTTCGTCAGGCGGCGGACGTTCGAGCCATCGACGTTCATCGCGTAGATGTCGAGATCGCCATCTTTGAGCGACGTGAAGACGATCGTTTTTCCGTCGGGCGAGAGCGTCCCCTCGGCCGTGTAGACGCCGTTGTGCGTGAGACGCCGCGTGTCGCTGCCGTCTGGGTTCGCCGTGTAGATGTCGTACTTGTCGAGCCCCCACACGTAGCCCTTGGACGGGTCGGGCTTTTTGGGGCAGGCGCTGTCGGCCGCGCGAGTGGACGCGTAGAAGATCTTCGTGTTGTAGCCGAAGAAATAGCCGCAGGTCGTCTTGCCGGTGCCGTCGGAGATGCGGTGCTGCGCGGAGCCATCGGCGTTCATGACGTACTGCTGGTCGCAGCTGCGTCCGTCGCGCGTGCTCTGGAAAATCAGCCGCTTGCCGTCGGTGCTGAAGTACGCCTCGGCGTTCTCGCCGCCGCGCGTGAGCCGACGGATGTGGGCGAGGTGCGGCTCAATGGGGCGACGTACGGAGTTCGGCGCGGGAGCGGGCTGAGCGGGGTGTGCGCCTCCGCCGTGACAAGCAACCGCGGCCACGAGCGTGACCGCGGTGATTACCTGACGAGCGTTTCGCATGCCGGAAAGCTAATGACCCGGTGCTGCGTCCGCCCTGGCGATTGAGAAGAGGTCCTTCTGCGTCTGTCCCTTGCGCAGGACTTCGAGCGCCTTGCGCAGCTGCGGATCGTCGGGAACCGTGCGGCGGAACGCCGTCGAGTCGCCGAACGCGAGCCGAGCGACCTGCTGCGAGAGCCAGCGATTCACGAGCGGGGTCGCGGCATCGAACTGCTTGCGATCCGTCACGATCTTCGCCGCTTGGAGGCGCCTGTAGAGCTCATCGCGCCACTCGGGCTTCACCGTGAAGTCCTTCGTGACGTGATCCTTCAGCTCGAACGAATAGCTGTACAGCACGCCGCGGAGCGCGGGGAACTTGGGAGCGATCGACTTCGCGAACTCCTGCTCCGCCGTCGTCACGGTGTCTTCGGGAACGATGATGTCGGGAGTGACTCCGCCGCCGCCGTAAATCGTGCGCCCCGCGTCGCTCTTGTACATCGGGCGGTGCTTCTTCACCGAATCCTGCTCGAGCGAATCCGGCTTCGCGTCGTCGGCCGCGATGGTGCCCACGGCGGAGTCGGGATCGATGTGCTTGCGGTTCTTCTGAATGGAGCGACCGCTCGGCGTGTACCACTTGCCGGTGGTGAGCTTCATCGCCCAGCCGCCGTCGAGGGGGAACACCGTCTGCACGAGTCCCTTGCCGAACGACGTCGTGCCGACGACGAGGGCGCGATCGTGATCCTGCAGCGCGCCGGTGACGATCTCACTCGCGGACGCGGAGTAGCCATCCACGAGCACGACGAGCGGCACATCGGGGATGTGTCGTCCGCCGCGCGTCGTGAACACCTGCGGCGGACCCTGACGCGTGCGCACGCTCGCGATGGTCTGGTTGGGGCCGAGGAAGAGATCGGCGATGTCGAGCCCCTGATCGAGAATGCCACCCGGATCGCTGCGGAGATCGAGCACGATCCCCTTCGCGCCTTCCTGCAGCAGTCGATTCACGTTCGCACGGAGCTCGGCCGCCGAGTTCTCGCTGAACTGCTGGAGCGGGACGTAGGCGATCTTGCTGTCGAGCATTAGCGAGTACGGTACGGCGGGGACGTGGATCTCCGCGCGCGTGAACCCGTGCTCGATCGTCGACGCGATGCCGGGACGCGCGAACTTGACGTTCACCTTGGTGCCGATCGTGCCGACGAGCACATCGGAGACCTGTTGCGAGGTCCAGCCGCGCGTGGAGGCGGTGTCGATGCCGACGATGCGATCACCTTCGGCGACGCCCGCCTGCTCTGCCGGCGTGTGATCGAATACGCGTACCACGACGATCGCGCCTTCCTGCTGCTCGATCTGCATCCCGATGCCGCCGTACTTGCCGGTGGCGACGGTGGAGAAGCGCTTCAGCTGCGCCGGGGTGTAGAGCTCCGAGTATGGATCGTCGAGCTGCTGCACGAGCCCGCGCGCAGCCTTCTCGAAGAGCTGATTCTGCTGGAGCGTGTCGACGAAGCGGTCGCTGACCAGCGAGAGCACCTGGTCGAACACGTGTGCACCATCGCGGGTAGACTGCCGCTCGATGGCGGCGCCGCCGATGACGATCGGCAGCGCTATGACCCCGAGCAGCGCCGCGGTACGAAGACGAGACATAACCACCTGGAATGAGGAGAGTCGATCTCCTCTGACATACTGATCGCGCGAGGAGATAGTTCCCTGTTCTCGCTCGCGCGAACGGGCGTCGAGCTGCTACTCCCCGCCGCTCTCGCTTCCCGACTGCGTGGCACCGCCGCCGCTCACGAGAATCTGCTTCCAGGTGAGCTCGGGACCCTTCCGAAAGCCCTTCTGGGTGAGCTTCACGCCATCGGGCGAGATCGCAACCATATACGCCGCACCATCGATGTCGATCTCACGCTTCAGGGTCTTTTCGAGCTTTGTCGCCATGACGAGCACTCCGAGGGTAGGGGGACAACGACGTGGACCGCAATAACTCTGCTCGCGCTACGTATGAGTCCGCTCGACGAGCGTGTATTCAACATACCACTCACGTGCCTGTTGTTGCACGGTTACTTCCCGCAGGAGCCCCGCGGCGATCAACATCTCATGCGCTGGTTGCAACACGCGCTGAAGGTGCGAAGGGTAACGCTGTGCGAGGGGAAGCTGTTCGGCCAGGTGTGCGAGCGTAACTCGCCAGCGCTCGGACCCCTCCTCGTGCATGACCTCGAACAAGCGATACAGTCTTCGCGCCACCGGCGACGAGAGCGCCATGTATTGCGCGGCCGAGAGGAGCACGGTGTAGCCTGCGGCTATGTTCGCTCGAGCGATCGGAGACATCGTGACATACGCTTCTCCCGGCTCCGACGCTGGAAATGCAGAGAACAAACCGAGCTGATCGCGGTCGGCGAGACGTCGCCGCTCGATGACGACGCCCGTGAGAATGCTGAAGCGCGCATCGACGACCGAGTGCGCGACGCCGTCGTAGTACGCCTGCTGGGACTCGAGCGTGGTGTGCTGAAGTCGCGCGAGCGCCGAGCGGAGCTGCTCGTAGGTGCGACCGTCGACGCGGCGACCGATCGAGCGCAGAAAGGCGTGGAGGGTGAACGTGATCGTGCCGTCCGAGGGCGAGCCCGCCTCTTCGTACCGGCGCCACAGCTCGACGTAGACGTCCTGATCGAAGGTGCCCGGGAGGCGATCGCCGGGGCTTGGGAGGACGCGCCATCGGCCGCCCGCAGGCGGCAGGTAAGTGATTGCCGAGTCGTCCGCGGAATCACTGAGCCGAAACATCGGAAGCGTTTCGAGCGACCGGTCGAGCGCGATCGTCCGCGCAGCCGTTCGGCGTCGCGAGGCGAGTACCATGTAGCGGAAAGGTGGACTGCCGATACGACGTGAGCAAGACGATGCCGTCGAGACGCCGTCCGGGGCGGCGTCAGCCTTGCATGGTCTCGAGTCATGAAAACGACCGCCAGTCGGCCGCAAAAAGCCAAAAACGGGACGGCGAAGACGAAGGCGTCGAAGGAAAAGGGCGACGCGAAATACAGCCTCCCCGAAAAGATCGCGCTCACACTCGGCGGGCTACTACTCGTGGTGTTCACGATCATCGGCATGGAGTTCACGCTCCACGGTTCGCACATCTCGCGGCTGCAGGGCGTGGGAAGCGCGGCGCCGCCGGTGGGTGATTCGCTGTTCGTGCGCACGATGGAGATGTTCACGGGCACGCATCTGACGGACGGAAATCACGTCACCGTGCTGGTGAACGGCGAGGAGACGTTCCCCGCGCTCTGGAAGGAGCTACGCGGCGCGCAACAGACGATCACGATGCAGATGTACTACTTCGAGCCGGGGAAGATCGCCGACACGCTCTCGGCGATTCTCCGCGAGCGCGCGCAGCACGGCGTGTCGGTGCGACTCCTCTGCGATGCATTCGGTGCGCAGAAGATGACAAAGGGATACGTCGACTCGTTGCGAGCGGCCGGAGTGCACACGGCGGAGTTTCGGCCGGTGCACTGGTACGAGTTGCAGAAGCTGCAGAACCGCTCGCACATCCGCGCGGTGGTGATCGACGGGCGCATCGGCTTCACCGGCGGATTCGGCATCGCCGACAAGTGGTTCGGCGACGGACACACGAAGGATCAGTGGCGCGACACGGACGTGCGCTTCACCGGCCCCGCGGTGTCGCAGCTGCAGGCGACGTTCGCGAAGGGGTGGGTGGAGGCGACCGGTAACCTGCTTACTGGAGAGAAGTATTTTCCGTCGCAACCGCTGAAGGAAGAGCCGGCGGAGACGGCAGGGCTGCTCGACGCGCAGCCGACGATCGGGAGCACGCCGGCGGAGAGGTTCCTCGCGCTGAGCATCGCGGGGGCGCGGAAGCGGCTCTTCATCACGAATTCGTACTTCGTTCCGAATCACGACTTCAAGCAGCTGCTCGTGCAGGCATCGCAGCGCGGGGTCGACGTGCGCATTCTGACGGTGGGCCCCGAGACGGATGTGAAGATCACACGCTACGCGGGGCGCAAGCAGTACGATGACCTGCTCAAGGGCGGCGTGCGCATCTTCGAGTTCGCGCCGACGATGATGCACGCGAAGACGCTCGTGGCCGATGGGATGTGGACGAGCATCGGGACGATGAACTTCGACAACCGCTCGATGGTCTTCAACAACGAGTCGAATCTCAACGTGCTCGATGCAGCGACGGGTGCGATGCTCGACTCGGTGTTTCTGAACGATCTCAAGTATTCGAAGGAGATCACACGCACCGAGTTTGAGAAGCGGGGGTTGTTGCAGCGGCTGTTCGAGCTCGGCTCCTCGGCGATGGCGCGGCTGCTGTAGGCTCCGGCGCGCCGTAACTTTCCCGCATGCCTCGCCGCTCCGCCGCCAGCCCGCTCGCGTCGCTCCATCCGATCGTTCGCGCGTGGTTCGCGGAGCGGTTCGGCGCGCCGAGCGAGCCGCAGCGACTGGGGTGGCCGGCAATCGCGAGTGGTGAGCACACGCTGATTCTCGCGCCCACGGGGACGGGCAAGACGCTCGCGGCATTCATGTGGGAGCTGAACCAGCTCATCGTGCGCGGGCTCGAGTCGCCGCTGCCGAACTCCGTGCAGATCCTCTACATCTCGCCGCTCAAGGCGCTCGGCAACGACGTCCAGCGCAATCTCGAGCAGCCGCTCGCGGAGCTGCGCGCGCGCTTCGAGGCAGAGGGGAAGGAGTTTCCGGAGATACGGATCGGCGTGCGCACGGGCGACACCTCCGCGGCCGCGCGTGCGCGGATGCTGCGGAAGGCGCCGCACATTCTGATCACGACGCCTGAGTCGCTCAACATCCTGCTCACGAGCCTGCGCGGACGCGGGATGTTCAGCGGCACGCGTGCGGTGATCGTCGACGAGATCCACGCCGTGGCGGGGACGAAGCGCGGCGCGCACCTCGCGCTCACGCTCGAGCGGCTGGAACTGCTCGTGGCGAGTTCGCTGCAGCGCATCGGGCTCTCGGCGACGCAGCGGCCGCTCGAGGAGGTCGCGCACTTTCTCGGCGGCATGCGCGAGGCGCCCGAGGATGGCGCGCCGGCGGAATTTCGGCCGGTGACGATCGTCGACTGCGGGCTCGTGAAGACGATGGAGCTGCGCGTGGTGTCGCCGGTGCCTGATCTGGGTGAGGTGGGCGGGAGCGTGTGGCCCGCGGTCGCGGAGCTCGTGCTCAAGTACATCCGCGAGTCGCGTACGACGCTCGTGTTCGTGAACAATCGCGCGCAGGCGGAGCGGATCGCGGCGCGGATCAATGTGTTGGCCGAGGAGCAGATCGCGCGGCCGTATCATGGATCGTTGGCGCGCGAGCGGCGGCTCGAGCTGGAACGCGCGCTCAAGGCGGGCGAGCTCCCCGCGCTGATCTCGACGAGCTCACTGGAGCTCGGAATCGACATCGGATCGGTGGATCTGGTAATCCAGCTCCAGAGCCCGAAGCGGGTGAGCGCGGGGCTGCAGCGCGTGGGACGTGCGGGGCACAACCTCGGCGCGGTGAGCCGCGGCGTGGTGGTGCCGACGTTCCGCGACGATCTCGTGGAGAGCGCCGCGATCGTGGAGGCGATGCGCGCGGGCGACGTGGAGCCAACGCGCGCGATCCAGAATGCACTCGATGTGCTGGCGCAGAGCATCGTCGCGATGGTGAGCGTCGACGACTGGACCGCCGGCAATGCGTTCGCGCTCGTGCGACGCGCGTATCCGTATCACCGGCTCACACGCACGGTGTTCGACGAAGTGCTGGCGATGCTGTCGGGGAAGTATTCGTCGGAGCTCGCGGCGGAGCTCGAGCCGCGGATGACGTGGGATCGCGTGAACGATCGACTCGCGGGCACGCGCGCGTCGCGGATGATGGCGGTGATCTCGGGCGGGACGATTCCGGATCGCGGACTGTACACCGTGAACCTCGCGGACCGCACGCGGCTGGGCGAGCTCGATGAGGAGTTCGTGCACGAGTCGCGCGTGGGCGATGTGTTTCAGCTCGGATCGGCGACGTGGCGCATTCGCGCGATCGAGCACGATCGCGTGATCGTGACGCCGGCGCCGGGCGCGCCGGCCCGGATGCCCTTCTGGCACGGCGAATTCTCCACGCGCTCGGTTCCGCTGAGCCATCGCGTGGGCGCGCTCAGGCGCGAGCTCGCGGTCGTGCGCGCGGACGACGACTCGGCGAATGCGGGGCTCGAAGCGCGCTACGGCGTGGACGCCGCGTCTGCACAGTCGATGCGGACGTACATCGCCGAGCAGCGCGCGGCCACCGGCGTCGTGCCCGACGATCAGACGCTGGTGATCGAGCAGTTCCGCGACGAGATGGGCGCGATCCGGATCATCCTGCACTCGGTATTCGGCGGGCGGGTGAATGCGCCGTGGGGGATGGCGCTCGCGCAGCGCGTGCGAGAGGCGCTGCCGGGGATGGAGGTGCAGGTGCAGACGACGGACGACGGGATCATGCTGCGACTGCCGGAGCTCGGCGGCGCGGCGCCGCTCTCCGCGCTGATGCATCTCTCCGCGGAGGAGGCGGAGACGCGCGTGATGGAGGAGGTCGGGAGCACGTCGCTGTTCGGAGCGCGGTTTCGGATGAACGCGGCGCGCGCGCTGCTCCTCCCCCGCGGATCGCCGCGCCGGCGGATGCCGCTCTGGCTGCAGCGGCTCAAGGCGCTCGACCTCCTGGATGCGGTGCGGCGCTTCCCCAGCTTCCCGATTCTCGTCGAGACGTATCGCGAGGTGCTGCAGGACGCGTTCGACATGGGTGCGCTGAGGGAAGTGCTCGACGCGATCGGCGCGGGACGCATCGCGATTCGGACTGTGGAAACGGAGCGCGCGTCGCCGTTCGCGGCGAGTCTGCAGTTCGGCTTCGTGATGGACTGGCTCTATGGCGACGACACGCCACGGGCCGAGCGGCAGGCGGCGCTGTTGTCGATCGACCGCGGGCTGCTCGACGAGGTGATGGGAACGGAGGGGGCCGACGAGGGAACGCTCGAGGCGATCGAGCAGCTGCTCGCGGAGCGGCGCGGCACCGCGCAGGGCAGACAAGCCCGCACGGCCGACGAGCTCGCGGTGCTCCTCGATCGCGCGGGCGACCTCACCGCGGAGGAGCTGCGCGCGCGCGTGGCCGATGCGGACGGATGGCTCGGCGCGACTGATCCGATGGCGGAGCTGCTCGAAGCGGGAAGGGCGGTGGGGATTCCGTTCCAGGGCGAATGGCGCATCGTACTCACCGAATCGCTGGGCCGGTACGCGGCCGCGCGCGCGCCCGAGGCGATTACGCGCGTGCGCGCCGGGGCTTTGCTGGCGGAGCGCGACGCCGAGGAAGTGATTCCCGCTGCGATGCGGAGTGTCGTGCTCGAGCCGAGGGTTGCGCGGCGGGAGATTCTCGCACGGTGGCTGTCGCTCGCGGGGCCAGTGACGGTGCGCGAGGTACAGGCGCGCTACGGCTGGCCGGCCGACTGGATCGAGAAGCGGATCGACGACTGGGAGCAGAACGGGAAGCTCGTGCGCGGGCGCTTTCGCCGCGAGATCGAGGAGCCCGAGTGGGCGACGCGGCGCATCGTCGAGCTCGCGCGCAATCGCGCACTGGCCGCGCTGCGCAAACAGATCCAGGCCGTCGACCTCCCGACGTTCGCCGCTTTCCTGCAGCGGTGGCAGCATCTCGATCCGCGCGAGCATCTCGATGGCGCGAGCGGCGTGAGCGCGATCCTGCAGCAGATGAGCGGGTTGCCGCGCGCGCCTGGCGCGTGGGAGCGCGACATCCTGCCGGGGCGCCTCGATCGCTACGAGCCTGCCTGGCTCTCGCAGATCGCATCGAGCGGCTCGATCGTGTGGGCCGGCGGGAGCAAGCCCGATCCGAATTCGGTGCCGACGCTCACCAGTGTGCGCTTTTTTCCGCGCGGCGAGGGCGCGATCTGGCTCGACGCCGAGGATGAGCCGCCGCTCACGCCGAACGCGATCATGGTGCGCGAGGCGCTCGAGAAGTACGGCGCGTCGTTCATCGCCGACATCCAGGCGGCGACGCAGCTCTCATCGCTCTCCGTGCGCGATGCGCTCCGAGAGCTCTCGGCAGCGTCGCTCGTCACCAACGACACCGTGGAGGCGCTGCGGGAAATCGTGCGCACGCGCTCCGTGCCCGGGCGCTCGCGCGGGGTGGGTGCGCACTCGGTGCAGGATCCGACGCGCTGGCTGCCGGCGAATTTCGAGGCGACGCCTGGGCGCCCCGTCTACTCGCGGCCGCCGAGCCAGCGGCGGCTCCCGAAGTGGCGCCGGCCGGATCTGCCGGGGCCACAGGCAGCGTGGGCGGGACGGTGGTCGTTGCTGCGCACGCCTGGGACGTGGGGCGCGCGTCCCGACGAGGAGGAGCACGCCGAGCAGATCGCGCGGCAGTGGCTGGATCGCTACGCCATCGTCACGCGCGACTGGTGGCGGCGCGAGCGGCCGCCGGTGGGATGGCGCGCGATCTATCGGGAGCTGAAGCGGCTGGAGTACAGGGGTGAGGTGCGGCGCGGCTACTTCGTGGAGGGATTGGGTGGCGCGCAGTTCGCGCTGCCGGAGGCGGTGGAGCGATTGAGGGCGCAGCCGGACCTCGATGGCGACGCGCCTATTGTCGTGATGTCGGCGGCGGACCCGGCCAATCCGTATACGCTGCCGCTCGAGTCGATCGCGCGCGGCTCGCTCGTGCGCCCGCGCGGTGCAGGGGCGCTGTTGCTCACGCGGAGGGGTGTCGTGATGATGAATGCCGAGGGACGAGGGAGACGCGTCTCGATCGCGAGCGATGCGTCCGATGCCGACATCGCGGCGGCCGCGCGATTACTCGGCGAATATCTCACGCGTGGCGCGCAGGCGGGGGCGCGTAGTGAGCGCGATCCGCAGATCGAGTTAGTGAATGGCGAGGCGGCAGGGGCGAGCGCGCACGCCGACGCGATCATGGATGGCGGGTGGCGTCGAGCGACGGGGGGATTGGTGTACTACAGGGTGTGAGGGTGGAGTAGCTGCTCACTGCGAACACGAATCAGACCAATAAAGACCAATCGAATCATGTTCAGTCGGCATGCTCGTGGTGGGCCGTAACCAACCACGCGCATCGGTTCGATTCGACTTTATTGGTCTGATTCGTGTTCGCCGTGGGCAGTTACTCACACCTTCGCAGTTACCCTGCCCTCTCCAACTATCGAATATCCGCCCGCCCCAACGCCGCCCTCACCGCTTCCCGCATCGCCATCACCGCCTCCTCGCTCGACGCCGGGGAGTCGTCGCGCACGTGGAGCTCGATCCCGTCGGCCACCTGCACCCTGTGCCACACGCCATCGTGCGCGCCATTGTCCGCCACGACGCCATCCGCGCGTGCGCCCAGCGCCGGGGCGAGGGAGGATGCCACGCGGCGCTCGAGCGCGTCGCCCGTCAGCCCCGTCACCTCGACCTTGATCTTCTCCAGCGTCAGCCCCTCGCGCTGGCGGATCTTGATGAAGAGGAGCTGCAGCAGGTGGCGGTAGCCGTACGTGGCCGCGGTCCCCGTGCCATCCGGGTGATCGAGGAGCCCTGTGGACACGTAGAATCGTACGGCACGCGCGCTCGGTTCAGCGCGCGCGGCACCGTTCGTGGGGCGCATTCCGGCGGCATCGACGAGCGCCGTGGCGTGCGCCGCGAGGCCGCGCGAGTTCCACGGCGCGTGCCGCGAGTGCGCGCGGAGGAGTGGGACAGGCGAGTCGGCCATGTCCCAACAATATAGGGCGAATGAAGACGGCGGGAAGCGCAATCGCGCTCCCCGCCGTCATCATCTCATCACATCCAGCGAGCTACTTCCGGCGAGCGGCCTTCTTCGCTCCCTTTTTGGCGCCGCCCTTCTTGGCTGCCTTCTTTGCCGGAGCCTTCTTTGCTGACGCCTTTGCCCCACCCTTTTTGGCGCCGCCCTTCTTCGCCGCCGACTTAGCCGGTTTCTTCGCGGGTGCCTTCTTGGCGACCGCCTTCTTTGCCGGGGCCTTCTTCTTGGCCGCAGGCGCCTTCTTCGCAGCCGCCTTCTTGGCCGCGGGAGCCGCCTTCTTCGCCGGCGCCGCCGACTTGGACGCGCTCTTCGCCGCTGCCGTACCGCCCGACGAGCTCACGTTGCCATTCCCCGCCGCCGCGGCCGCGCTCTTCGCATCCTGTCGCTCGGCCTTGCTCGCCGCACGGGAGGCCTTCGCCGAGGTGAGGGGGGCGACGTCGTCCTCCTCTTCCTCTTCGACGATGACGACCGGCGTCTCGCCGTCATCATCCTCCTCGTCGTCCGTGCTGTCCCACAGATCCTCGCCGGTGGTCTTCGTCATGCCCCAGCCGCTCCCTTCCTCATCGTCATCGTCATCGTAGGAAGCGCCACCACCACCACCGTACCCGAGATCTTCCTCGTCGTCCTCATGCTCCGACAGGTAGAGCTTCTCGTTGAACTCATCACCGCGCGGCATGCTTGCCTCCTTTCATGTTATTGATCACGAAGCTCACGACGTAGGAGCAGCTTCAATAGGATACTACGACTCACGGGCTGCAGGTCGCATGCCCCGCGACCTCGCTATGAACCGCGGAATCATAGCGACTGTTCCGCTGGAACACCCCCAATATCACGGATCGAAACAAACGTCAAGCAGGTGTCCGGCCCATTGGACTGCCGGACCACAAATTAGTCACCGCTGGCCGGCAACGGGGTATGCCCCGGAGCGTGCGCCCGATCCTCGATCCGATGCTCGGCCCGCTCAAAGCGCTTCTGGAACGCATCGAGGTACGTATAGAACACGGGCGTCACGTAGAGAGTGATGATCTGCGAGAACGCCAGCCCGCCCACCACCGCGACGCCCAGCGGGCGCCTGGACTCGGCGCCGGCGCCGGCTCCCAGCGCGATCGGAAGCGTACCCATCAGCGCGGCCATCGTCGTCATCATGATTGGACGAAAACGTACGCTGCACGCCTCGAGGATCGCGTCGTGCGCCGACTTCCCCTCGTTGCGCTCGGCCTCGATGGCGAAATCGATCATCATGATCGCATTCTTCTTCACGAGACCGATCAGCATGATGATGCCGACGAAGGCATAGACGCTCAGCTCCATATGGAAAATCCAGAGCGTGAGCAGCGCGCCGAAGCCCGCGAACGGAAGGCCGGTGAGAATCGTGAGCGGGTGGACGAAGCTCTCGTACAGAATGCCGAGCACGATGTAGATGATCAGGATCGCGAGCACGAGGAGCACGAGCAGCCCCTGTTGCGCCGCCTGGAACGCCTGCGCGGTGCCCGAGAATGACGTCGTGACGCTCGAGGGGAGCGTCTGAGCCGCGAGGCGGTTCACGTCTGCCACCGCGGGGCCGATCGAGACGCCCGGCGCGAGGTTGAAGGACAGCGTGACCGACGGCATCTGTCCCGAGTGATTGACCGTCGCCGGCCCCGTGCTCGGCGACACTTTCGCGAGCGATCCAAAGGGAACGAGATCGCCCGTTGCGGAGCGCACGTAGAGCAGCCCGAGCGCATCGAGATTCTTCTGGTACTGCGGCAGGAGCTCCATCACCACCCAGTACTGATTGTTGGGCGTGTAGATGGTCGAGACCTGGCGCGAGCCGTACGCGTTGTAGAGCGCGTCCTCGACCGTGTTGGCCGTGATGCCGAGCGATGACGCGCGATCGCGGTCGATGTCGACCTGCACCTGCGGATTCTTGATCTGCAGATCGCTGTTGACGTCGGTGAGACCAGGAAGCGTGTGCATCTTCTCTTCCATGATCCCAGCGTAGTGGTTCAGCGTGGGGATATCGGTCGCCTGCAGAGTGAACTGGTAGAGACTCCTGCTCGAGCGCCCGCCGATGTTGATCGGTGGAGGATTGGTGATGTAAACGCGAGTGCCGGGAATGACCGAAAGCTTGCGCGTGAGCTCGCGCGCGACGCCATCCGCATCCAGCGAGCGTTCAGAGGGATCCTTCAGGTGAATGAAGAACCGGCCCTGGTTCATCGTTGGATTGCGCCCGCTTGCTCCGATCGACGACATGAATCCTTCGACGTTCGAGTCGGCCTGTACGATGGCCGCCAGTTGCTTTTGGTGCTCGCGCATCGCGTCGAACGACGTTCCCTGCTCGGTTTCCGTCGAAGCGCTGAGCTGCGACGTATCCTCGCTCGGCAGAAAACCCTTGGGAACGATGGCGCCGAGACCGATCGTGCCAAGGAGGATGAGTCCCGAGAAAGCAAGCGCGTACGGGCGATGATCCATCACCCATGCGAGAGTGCGCACGTAAAAGGCGAGCGTCCTGTCGTACACGCCCTCGGTGATCTCGAAGAACCGGCTGCGCTTCTCCTCGTGATGCGGCTTGAGGAAGCGGCTGCACAGCATGGGCGTGAGCGTGAGCGACACGAAGCCCGACACGATGATCGAGGCGCCGATCGTGACCGCGAACTCGTGAAAGAGCCGCCCTACGAGCCCACCCAGAAACAGGATCGGCACGAAGACGGCGACGAGCGACAGCGTCATCGACATGATCGTGAAGCCGATCTCGCGCGAGCCCACCAGCGCCGATTCGAACACCGGTTCGCCCTTCTCGATGTGGCGGACGATGTTCTCGAGCATGACGATGGCGTCGTCCACGACGAATCCGACCGACAGCGTGAGCGCCATCAGCGAGAGATTGTCGAGACTGTAGTCGAGCATGTACATCACCGCGAACGTTCCGACGAGCGACATCGGAAGCGCGAGGCTCGGGATGACGGTCGCCGAGAGGTTGCGGAGGAAGATGAAAATCACGAGCACGACGAGCACGAGCGTGAGCAGCAGCGTGAACTTCACGTCATGCACGGACGCCTCGATCGTCAGCGACTTGTCGTAGAGCGTCTCGACGGTGACGGACCCAGGGAACTGGCTTTCCATCTGCGCCATCGCGTCCCTCACGTCCTTCGCGACCTGAACCGTGTTGGTCCCGGGCTGGCGCTGCACCGCGAGCACGATGGCACGTTGCCCGTTGAACCAGCTCGCGACCTTGTTGTCCTGCACGCCGTCAATGACGTTGCCGATGTCCTGCAGTCGCACGGGCGCGCCGTTTCTGTAGGCGACGATGAGCGGGCGGAAGTCCTTTGCGTCGTTGAGCTGACCGTTCGCCTGCACCGTGTACGCCTTGTCGGTGCCCCACAACACGCCCGTCGGGAGATTGACGTTGCCGTTGTTCACAGCGTCGGAAACCTCGTCGATGCCGATCTTGCGCGTCGCCATGGCCTGCGGGTCGAGCTGGATGCGCACGGCGTACTTCTGCGAGCCGTACACCTGCACCGCCGCGACGCCGGAGACCATCGAGATGCGTTGCGCCAGAAAGGTCTCGGCGTACTCGTCGAGCTGCGATAGCGGGAGCGAGGTCGAGCGCAGCGCGAAGTACAGAATCGGCGCCGACGATGGATCGACCTTCTGGTACGACGGCGGCACGATGTTTTGCGGCAGCTGGCGCAGCGTCTGCGAGATCGCGGCCTGCACGTCGGCGGCGGCCGCATCGATGTTGCGGTCGAGCGCGAACTGTAGCGTGATGCTCGTGGTCCCGAGCGCGCTCTGCGAGGTCATCGCGTCGATGCCGGCGATGGTCGAGAACTGCTTTTCGAGCGGCGTCGCGACGGACGACGCCATCGTCTCGGGGCTCGCACCGGGAAGCGATGCGTTCACGGAGACGGTCGGGTAGTCGACCATGGGCAGGTCGCTCACCGCGAGATTGCGGTAGGACACCAGCCCGAAGAGAAGAATGCCCGCCATGACGAGTGTCGTCATGACGGGACGCTTGATGAACAGCTCCGAAATACTCATCCGGCCCTCTGCTGATCTCCGCCGGCGGGCGGCTTGATCTGAACCTTGGTCCCTGTGTTCAATCGCAGCTGGCCATCGGTCACCACCTGCTCGCCGGGCTTCACTCCCTGCGAGATGATGGTGACGTCGCCCGCTGCACGGTCGACCGTGATCTCACGCTGCGTCGCGGTGCTGTCGGCGTTGATCACGAAGAGAAAGTTTCCGTTCTGCCCCTCGACCACCGCCTGCGTCGGCACGACGATGGCGTTCTGCTGCTGAAAGAGCTGCAGCGACGCCGTCACGAACTCGCCGGGCCAGAGTGCGCCGTCCTTGTTCTCGAAGGTGCCCTTGAGCAGGATCGTTCCCGTCGTCGTGTCGATCGCGTTGTCGACGAAGGAGAGCGTTCCCGTGCTCGCTGCGCCAGTCGAGCTCGCGGGATGCGCGCTCACCGGAAGCGTTGTGGATGCATACTGGCGAATGCGCTGCAAGCTCGCGGCCGGCACGGCGAAGCGCACGAGAATGGGATGGATCTGATTGATCGTCACGAGCGGCGTCGTGGCGGGGATGCGCGCGAGATAGCCCACGCGCACCTGCAGGCTCCCGGCGCGACCCGAGATGGGCGCGCGGATGGTCGCGTACTGGAGGTTGAGCCGCGCCTGTTCCGCCAGGGCCTCGTCGGACGCGAGCGTCGCCTGGAGCGACGCGGCGGTCGTCTTCACCTGCTCCATCTGCTGCGACGTGACGTAGTTCTTGTCGACGAGTGCGCTGTAGCGGCTCACGTCGGAGTTGGCGCTCGCGAGCTGCGCGCGGTCGCGCGCCACCACGGCCTGCGCCTGGTTCAGCGTCGCCTGATACGGGCGCGGATCGATCTCGAAGAGCGGCTGCCCCTGCTGCACGTCATCGCCCTCCTTGAACAGGACCTTCGTGATGATCCCGCCCACCTGCGGCTCGATGGCCACGGTCTGCATCGGCTCGACGGTGCCGTTGGCCTGCAACACGTAGGGAACGGTGCGCACCTCCGCCTTGCCGACGGTCACCGGCACAGCCGGCGCGCGCGGCGGATCCTTCTTCGTGCAGGCGAGGAGCAGCGGTGCGGCTGCGACGGCGGCGATGAGACAGAGCGAACGACGATCGATCATTTCGGTGGTGCCTCTCGAGTTGTGTCCGGGGTGACCCGAATGTTCGTATTGCCGCTCGAATCCAGAACGCCGGTGTCGTGCGCGAGCTGCGCGAGCGCCGTCTGCCAAATCCATCGTGCCTGCACCTGCTGTGCGCGCGCGGATGCGAGCGCGCTCTGCGCCGTGAGCAGGTCGACGAAAAGCCCGACGCCCGCGCGATACCGGCCGAGCGCTGCTTCCTCGGACGACTGCGCGCTCGCGAGCAGATCATCCGCTGTATTTACCCGCCGCGCCGCCGTTTGCAGGGCGTAGTAGGAGCTGAATACCTGGAACTGCACCTGCTGTTTCACCGATGCCGCGCGTCCGAGCGCCGCATCCGCCTCCGCGCGAGCCTGCTTCACGGCGTACTGCCGCGAGAATCCCGAGAAGATGGGGATCGCGAGCCCGACCGACAGCGTGTAATTGTTCGCACCGTTGGGGATCGAGTTCACGTACGTACGTCCGCCCGTCCCGGTTGCCTGAATGGACGGAAAGAGATTTCCACGCGCCGCGCGAACGTCAGCGATGGCCTGGCGGTATTGTGCCTGTGCCGACGCGAGATCGGGGCGGCTCTTCACCGCCGTCGCGATGAGCGCGTCGACGCTATCCGTCGCCGGCCCGACCGAGGTGGCCGGCGCCGCATCGATGTCGTACGGCACGTTCGCCGGCAGCCCCATGGCCGTCGCGAGCGCACCGCGCGTGGTCTGCAGGTCGCCCTCGGTGGTCTCGAGAGTGAGCGTTGCCTGCGAAAGCGCCGTCTTCGCCTGGAGCACGTCGGCGATCGTCGCGAGGCCGACGCGCTGGCGCTCCTGGGTGGACTCGAGGCTCGTCTCCGCCTCCTTCACGCTGAGGCGCTCCGACTCGACCAACCCCTTGTTCGCCATGTAGTTGAAGTACGCGCTCTCCACCTCGAGCACGACGTTCTGCAGCGTCGCGTTGTGCGTCCAGTTCGCCGCGATCAGCGCCTGGCGCGCGGACTCGATCGTCCCTGCGCGTCCGCCGAGGTCGGCGATCAGCCAGCTCACGGAGACAGTGGGGCCGTAGTTCGTCTGGCTGGGCCCCGAGTGCAGGCTGTCATCGCTCACCGTCGGCGACGACTTGAGGTAGCTGACGCCGACCTGCGCATCGATCGTGGGATAGTAGAGCCCCTTCGATCCGCCGTACGCGGCGGCCGCGGCGCGCGCATTCGCCCACGAGATCTGCGTCTCCGGGTTGTTGCGGAGCGCAAGATCGACGACGTCGCCGAGCGTGAGGGTGCTCACGCGCGATGCGAGATCGGCGGGAAGGGACGATGCTGTGGACGGCAGGGTGTCGCGCGGCGGTGGAGGCGGAGACCACTCCCTGTTCGGCGCGGGCGCGGTGCCCGCTTTTCCGCCGACCGAGGGGGTTCCCACACATCCGGCACTCAGGACCACTCCCACGATCAGTCTGACTCTCTTCACAAAGCGAACACTGGTGAAAGGACGAACTCTGCCTTGTTAACGCGCGCCTCTACTACCGTGTTGGGGCAGAAGAAGATTCAACGCGAATTCAGGCGGTTCTGGAGCCCTCTCGCTTTGCGATTACCGCGCCCAGTGCGACCACGACGGCCGGGTCGAGCAAGGTGCCGGCGTGCGTCTCGATAGTGGCGATGGCGGCGGCCGGTGCGACGGCGCTTCGATACGGGCGCGGGGAGGTGAGTGCATCGAAGGCGTCGGCAGCGGCTATGATGCGTCCCCCCAACGAGATAGCCTCACCGGCAACGCCGCGCGGATACCCCCGGCCGTCGAAGTGCTCGTGGTGATCGCACACGTAATCGAGCACGCGGCCGAGGTAGCGCAGGGGAGAGAGAATCTGCATCCCGATGCGAACGTGCTCGCGCACGTGGTTCATCTCCTCGAGCGTCAGCTCGCCCGCTTTGGCGAGTACGATCTCGCTCACGCCCGCAGTGCCGACATCGTGCAGCAGTCCCGCGATCCGCACCGCCTCGACGGTTACCTCGTCGAGCCCCATGTGCGCGGCGACGCTCATCGCGAGCACCGACACGCGCTCGGAGTGTCCGACCATGAATGGCGTCTTCGTCTCCAACGCGCAGATCACCGAGTGCGCGACGTCGACGGTGAGGAGCTCGAGCGAGCTGCGATCGCGCTCCATCTCCTCAATGCGGCGCGCGACCTCGGCGGCGGCGGCCTGCTCGGCGCGCCGCTGCTCGATCGTGCGGGCGCGCTTGGCGAGCGCCTCGACCACCGCGCGATGCAGATCCGCGAGCTCGATCGGCTTCACGAGATAGTTGGCGGCGCCGCGCGCGAGCGCCGTGCTCGCGGTGACCGCGTCGTTGACGGCGGAGAGCATCACGATCGCCAGGTCGGGCTCGCGCGCGAGTACGGGCGGGATGAGCTCGAGCCCCGTCATCCCCGGCATGCGAACGTCGCAGACCATCGCCTCGAAGTGCTGATGCTGCATCGCCTCGAGCGCCGCTGCGCCGGAGGCGACGGGGACGGCGTGGAAGCCGCGCATCTTCAGGAAGCGCGAGAGCGCCATGCGGATCGCCGCCTCATCATCCACGACGAGCACGCGCGCGATGACGCCGGGGTCGACGGCGAGCGGCGTAATCACGACGGGATCGTTGGACATCAGCTTGAGGCTCATGCGACGCTCTCGTCTACTGGAAGCGTGAGGCGGAAAGTGGCGCCTGCACCGGGCGCGCTGTGGACAGTGAGCGTTCCACCGTGCGTCTGCACGATGCCGAAACTGACGCTCAATCCCAGCCCCGTACCTGCCCCTTCCGGCTTTGTAGTAAAGAAGGGCTCGAATATACGCTTTTGTACCTCCACGGACATTCCCTGACCCGTGTCTGAGACTTCGACGATCACCCGCCCCACCGAGGCACTCGTGCGGAGCGTGATGATGCGACGCGGGCAGTTCGCCACCGCGTGCTCCGCGTTGACCACGAGATTGAGGAGCACCTGCTGCAGCTGACGGTCATCGCCGCGCACGCGCGGGAGCGAGTGCGCGAGCTCCTGCCGCATCTCGATCCCCGCGGTGCGCAGTCCGTACGTGCGCAGACGCATCGTCTGCTCGATGAGCGTGTTCATGTCGATCGGCACGCTCCGCGGCCCCGTCTTGCGCGCGAAGGTGAGCAGATCCCGAATCACCGATACGGCGCGGTCGGCCTCGCGCTTGATCATCTGCGCGGCCTCGAGCTGGTCGGGGGTGAGCTTCTCCTCCTGCAGCAGCTGCGCGAAGGCGGAGATGCCGGTGAGGGGGTTGTTCACCTCGTGCGCGACGCCGGCCACGAGCTCGCCCAGCGCGACGAGCTTCTCCGACTGGCGGAGCTGCTCCGCCACGCGGCGCTCCTCGCTGAGGTCGCGCGTGCTGATGACGCTCGCGGTGATCTCGCCTTCGTCGTTCACGATGTTGTTGATGCTCAGCCACGCCGGAAACTCCGAGCCGTTCTTGCGCTGGAGGAGCAGCTCGCCCGACCAGGAGCCCGACGCCGCGAGATCCTCGCGCGGCGCCTCGCGCGTGTGGTCGTGCGCGCGCACGGTGGGGAGCACCGTGAGCACGTGCGACGGCAGCCCGATCAGCTCCTCGCGCGTGTAGCCGTACTCGCGGAGTGCGGCGCCGTTCGCGTAGAGCACGATCTCGTCGCGCGAGCGGATCAGCACCGGCTGATCCATCGCCTCGAGCGCCACGGCGAGCGCGCGCGCACGCTCGTTCGCGGCGCGCTCCGCCGCCGTCGCCTGCGCGCGCGCGATCGCGGTGCCGGCCTGCCGCGCGATCAACATGACGATGTCCACCACTTCCTGATCGTAGGCATCGGGATTGTTGGACTGCGCCTGAAGCACGCCGAGTACCTGCTCGCCGTTGACGATGGGTGCGCTGAGCACGACGGACATGCCGGGGTGCATCACCGGCGGCGAGCCATCGGTCTCGAGGATCTCGACGACGTTCGGCTCGCCGGTGCGAAAGGCGGCGACGAGGCTGTCGTCGGGACGCGAGTTCTTCGCGATCGGTACGCACGTCGACCGCTCGCCGCCGCTCGCGACGCCGTTCTTCACGACGTACTCGGGGATGAGCACATCGCGATGTGCGTCGTGCCGCATGAGCACGAAGCACGGCGCATCGACAATGGACGCCACCGCGCGATAGCTCTCGGCGTAGACGTCGGGGAGCGACACGGCGGCGGAGATGGCCTGCTGCACCTTGGCGACGGCGGCGAGGCGCTGGGCGCGCTGTTCGACGCGCTCGAGCAGCAGCGCATTGCGCAGCGCGAGCGCGCAGTGACCGCCGAAGTCGATGAGCAGCGTGCGCTGGTCTTCGTCGAAGGTCTGTGGCGTGCAATAGCGGAGCACGAGCAGCCCCTGCAGGCGTCCCTCCACGCCGAGGGGAATGAAGGCGAGGGAGCGGATGCCGGCGTCGATGAGATATTCGCGAAGGGGATCGTCGACGATCGCATCGAGGTTGTGCGCGAAGAGCGGAGTGCCCGAGAGCATCACGGTGCCGCCCGTGAGCTTCCAGAACTGGGGAAGCGCCAGCTCGGCGACGCTGCACCCCGGACCGGAGGAGACCGGAGTGGTGACGACGCCGTTCGTCGACGCGGCCTGATAGAGCGTGAGCCCATCGGCATCGAGCGAAGTGTTCGTAATGCGCTCGATGTCGGCGTAGATCTCGTCGGGCGTGAGGTGCATGGCGAGACTGCGCGCGGAGCTGGCGAGGATGCTCGCGTGCTCCATCGCGCGCACCGATTGCCGGTAGAGTCGCGCGTTGTCGATCGCGATCGCCGCGTGGTTGGCGAGGGCGAGGAGCAGCTCTTCGTCGTGCGTGTCGAATCGGCGCTCGGGCACATCGAAGACGCTGATCGCGCCGATGACGAGGCCGTTCGCCAGGCACGGAACGGCGACGACGTTGCCGACATCACTGAGCTCGCGGCGTCGCTCCCACAGCGGATGCTCGCCCGAGGCCGAGATCGTGCCGAAGGCTTCGGTTGCGGTGATCGCGAGATCGCCCGGATCGCCGTGCGTCGCCGCGATGACCATCGAGCCGTCCTCGACGAGGCCGAGCCGCGCGCCGCGCGCGTGCAGCAGCTCTGCGGCGTGGCGCACGATGAGCGCGAACACGCGATCCAGCTCGAGCGATTGGTTGATGCGCTGCACGATTTCGGCGAGCGCGCGCGCCTCGCGCGCGCTCTGCTCGGGACTCATGAGCGCCATCTCCGACACCATCGGCGTCAGGGCGGTGTCGACACCACTAGGTTCGGACGAGCGGCGTCGCATTTCGTTCGACAAGTCGACTCACAGTGGGTGACATCCGCACGCGTCCCGATGGCGCGCAAGGTCGTGTATGAGGACGACGTCTTTTGTAGCCCTGTAACCATCGCTCATTAGTGAACGCTAATCGTCATCGACGAACTCGATAGAGACTTTCCGATCGATGAGTCCCTTCTCGACTCCGCGCTCGATCAACGCGCGCACGGCTTCACGGCCGCGGTCGCCGTAGTCGAGTGTCCAATCGTTCACATACATGCCCACGAACTCATCCGCTTTTCCGCGGTCGAGTCCACGAGAGAACTGCATTGCGTGGTCCAGCGCCTTCACGCGATGCTCGAGTCCGTAGGCGATGCTCGCACGGAGATGGCGCGACACCGTGCGGATGAGATCGGCGCCGAGATCCTTGCGCACGACATTGCCGCCGAGCGGAAGGGGGAGACCGGTTTCCTGAAACCACCATTCGCCCATGTCGGCGATGAGGTGTAGCCCCCGGTCGCCGAAGGTGAGCTGTCCCTCGTGGATGAGCAGCCCCGCGTCGACCTCGCCGGCGACGACGACGTCCTCGATCTCATCGAAGGGAGTCATCACGGCCTCGAAGTCGGGCTCGTAGAGCTGGAGCGCGAGATACGCCGTGGTGAGCGGCCCCGGAACGGCGATGCGCTTGCCGCGCACATCGGCGCGGGTCATGGGCGCGCGCGCGACGAGGCGCGGACCATAGCGATCGCCCATCGAGGAGCCGTGCGGCAGCAGCGCGTAACGCTCGGTCAGGTACGCGTAGGCATGGATGGAGACGGCCGTGACTTCGAGCTCCGCCTTGAGCGCGCGCTGGTTGAGCGATTCGATGTCCTGCAGCTCGTGCACGTAGCGGAGGTCACCGGTATCGATCTTCCCCTCTGCGAGCGCGTAGAACATGAACGCGTCGTCGGAGTCGGGGCTGTGGGCGACGTGAATCGTCTTGATTGGCATGTGACTGGATAAGGTGGGAAGCGCGTGCGACGGCGGCTGGTAACGGCTGCTACTTGCCGCTCGCGAGCGCGTCTCGAATGTCTGCGATGTGTCTCTCGTACTCCGGAAGCTTCTTCGCGAGCTCCGGCTTTTCCGCGGTGCGAAGCCGGGCGAGGTACGTCTTCGCGCCCACGCTGTCGCCGCTCGCGCGCGCAGCCTCCATTGCGAGCACGAGGCCGAGCAGGTGAGTGGGCTGCTTCGCGAGGATGCTGTCCGCCTCGATTTTTGCCGCGGGAGCCGCGCCCGTGACGACGGCGATTCGCCCCATGTCGAAGCGCGCGTCGGCATCGGGATTCGGAATCATCTGATAAGCGGCGATTGCCATCGGAGCGAAGAACTGGACGCTGTCCTTCTTCCCCTCGGTGTCGAGGCGCATGATGCGATCGAACAGGCGGTCGGCGCGCTCGCGAGGCGTCATGCTCGAGATGTCCGGCGCGCGGACACCGGGCGCAGAGGCGTCGGGTGCGCCGCCGCCGTCGGCGTCACCCTGCGGCGCGCCCTGGATCTGCGCCTGCGCCTGCGACGCTTCGGCGGAAGTCGTGGAGCGAAGACGCTGGCCGGCGAGCAGCGCGACGAGTGCGAGCAACGCGATGCCGGCGATGGCCCACGGGAGAGTGGTCGAGGTCGCGTCGCCGCGGCGGAAGGCGGCTGCGCCGGCCGCGGTGCCGCAGCGATGACAGAACTTCGCACCCGGCGTGAGGATCGTCGCGCAGGAGGCACAGCGCGCTCCGGACAGGGGCGTACCGCAGCTCGCGCAGAAGTGTCCACTCGCCGCGGCTCCGCAGCTCGGGCAGACGGATGCGCCGGAGGCGGGCGGCGTCGCGCCCGAAGGGGGAACTGTCATGTGTGGAATCTAGTTTGAGTTGAAGCGCTCCGCCGGAGCGCGATACTTTTCGAGCTCCCCAGTCCCCCGCACCGCGCACAGATGCCGACGCACGCACCCGCCCTCGAAATCTCGCCCATCGACCCGCGCGCGCCGGAAGCCGAGGCGCTGCTCACGGCCATGACCCTCGAAATCAGAGCGACCTACGATCACAAGATCGATGGGCATGGCAACTTCAAGCCGGAGGACGTGCTCGTTCCGGGAAGCGGCTTCGTCGTGGGCCGCGTGGCGAGCGAGGCAGTGGCCTGTGGCGGCTATCGGCCGCTCGAGCCGGGGATCGCGGAGATCAAGCGCATGTTCGTGGCGCAGGGGCATCGCGGACGCGGCTACTCGAAGGCGATTCTCACGACGCTCGAGCGCCTGGCTGCCGAGAGCGGCTATTCCACCGTGTGGCTCGAGACCCGCCCGCGGCAGCACGCCGCGATCGCGCTCTACGAGAATCTCGGCTACCGGCGCATTCCCAATTATGGAATGTACGAAGGGAAGACGGAGTGTTTGTGCTACGGGAAGTCGTTGGGGGGCGAAGGGCGTGCGAGCGGTCAGTGACAACGAGTGAGGGCGACACAAACGGATCAGAGCCGGACACCAACGGCCGAGTTGTTTCCGTTCGTGTCGGTTCAGATCCGTTCTTGTCCGAATCCAGTTGTTCGTGCCTGCCGGGCGACGGTTAACGGGAGTGGTTCGCGACTCGCGGAACACAATTACCAACGATTAGATACGGATCGAACGGACAAAAAAACGGACACTAACGGACGACTTGGATTTGACCGTTTGTGTGTCCGTCCAATCGGTTTTTGTCGTCTCATCAGAGCTACTACTACCTGCTCCCGCGGTTACCCGCTCGCGCGGCGGTCGCAAACAGTCCGGGAATAAAAGTGACAGGTCCGAGGTCTAGCTATCAGACCCTGCTAGAGACCTCGACCTCCGGACGCACATGACCGACAGCCCCGCCACTCCCGATTCCTCCGAAACCGACATCCTCGCCGGCGATGTAGACCGCCGCGGATTCCTGAGCTGCATGGCGTGGGCCGGCACCGGCATGCTCTGGACGATGAGCGGCGGCGTGCCAAAGTCGGGGATGCTCGGCGCGAGCCCGCCGAAGAGCGGCGATCTGTTCTTCGTGCAGATCAGCGACAGCCACATCGGATTCAACAAGGCAGCGAATGCGGACGTCACGGCCACAATGCAGGCAGCGATCGCGAAGATCGATGCGCTGCCGACCGCGCCGACGTTCCTTCTGCATACGGGCGACATCACCCAGCTCGCGAAGGCATCGGAGTTCGACACGGCCGATCAAGTGCTCCGCGATTCGCGGACGAAGGACGTCTTCTTCGTCCCCGGCGAACATGATGTAGGGACTGACGACGGTCGCAGCTATCTCGCACGCTACGGCAAGACGGCACAACGCGCGGGCGGCGCAGGCGGCTGGTACAGCTTCGACCACAGCGGCGTTCACTTCATCGGACTCGTGAACGTGTTCAACCTGAAGGCAGGCGGACTCGGGTCACTCGGAGCAGAGCAGCTCGAATGGCTCGAGAGAGACGTGAAGCATCTCGCGTCGAGCACGCCGATCGTGGTGTTCGCGCACGTGCCGCTGTGGAGTGTGTATCCGGCGTGGGGGTGGGGAACCGACGACGGCGCGCGCGCCCTCACGTACCTCAAGCGATTTGGATCGGTGACTGTGCTCAACGGTCACATCCATCAAACCATGCAGAAAGTCGAAGGGAACGTCACCTTCCACACGGCGTTGTCGACGGCGTTTCCGCAGCCACGTCCCGGAACATCGCCGGCACCCGGACCGATGGTCGTGCCCGCGAATCAGCTTCGCGACGTGCTCGGGATCACCCAGGTCAACTATCTCGCGCAACACAGGCACCTGGCGATCGTCGACGAAAGTCTTTCCGGTGCCTCGCCAGCGGAAGCGATGGCAGCTGGCGAAGCTGCGGCGCGTGCGGGAGCGCAGAGCGCAGGTGTGGGCGCGCCGACGACCTTGGCGAAACCCGGCGCCGTCACGATCACGAACTTCGCCTTCACGCCGCCAAGCATTCAGATTGCATCGGGCGATCGCGTCTCGTGGACCAACGACGATGATGTGCCGCACCGCATCCAGAGCATCAACTCGGCGTTCGCGCCATCCTCGGTGCTCGACACGAAGGCGTCGTACGCTGTGGCGTTCACGCGGCCGGGGGAGTACAAGTACTTCTGCTCACTGCATCCGACGATGACAGGAACGATCGTTGTCCGTTGACCAGCGATTCGAGCGAATCGTGTTGCCGCATCTCGATGCGGCGTACACGCTCGCGCGCTATCTCATGAATGATGCGAGCGAAGCAGAGGATGCGACGCAGGAGGCGATTCTGCGCGCGGTACGCTACTTCCACACGCTGCGCAGCGACGCCGATGCGCGTCCGTGGCTGCTCGCCATCGTGCGACGCGAATGCTACGGCGGGCGACGAAAGCGCCTCGACACGCTCGCGTTCGATGACGTGCCGGAGCTTCAGCTCGTGGATCAGGCCGCGCGGCCGGACACGGCGACCGATCGCTCGATTCTGCAGCATCGCATTCGCGAGGCCGTCGCAGCATTGCCGGACGTGCTGCGCGAAACCCTGATTCTGCGCGAGCTGCAGCAGTGCACGTATGACGAGATCGCGACAATCACGGAAGTGCCACTGGGCACGGTGATGTCGCGCCTGTCGAGGGCGCGCGTCCGGCTCGCCGACGCACTCGGCGGTCTCACTACGTTTGCGGAGGAACTCGGATGACTGCGCAACCTCCACGTTCTCTGGGCGATGCGCTTCGAGATGCACTGCCGACGTACGAGGCTCCCGAGCGGCTTCGGGCATTCGCGCATGCCCAGGCATCGAGCGCCACCGTCGCCGGCGATCGCTTCGCGCGCAGGCGCGGCATGCGCAACCTCGCCTATGCAGCTGCGCTGGTGCTGGCGGTGGCGATCGGTGGTGTGGGGGAGCGCGTGCGAGACCACATGTCTGCGACCACGAGCGAGCGTAACGTGCTCGTTGCCGATCTCGTCGACACGCACGTCAGATCACTGATGGCCGATCACCTCACCGACGTGCAGTCGAGCGATCACCACACCGTGAAGCCGTGGTTTGCGGGAAAGGTCCCCTTCGCGCCGTACGTGCCCGAACTGCAGCCGCAGGGCTTTCCACTTGTTGGTGGACGCGTCGAGTTCGTCAACGGCCGCACCGCCGCCGCGCTCGTGTACGGGCGCGGCCTGCACACCATCAATCTGTTCATTTGGCCCGCGACGGCATCGGACGAAGGCAATCGCTCGGCCACGCACGGTGGATACGCCCTCGTGCACTGGACGGCGCGCGGACTCAGCTACTGGGCCGTGTCCGATGCAGCGCCCGCTGAGCTCGACGCATTCGAAAAAGCATTTTCGTCGTCGACGCCGTAGCGAGTCGCGACGAAGTAAGCGCGGCGGCGTGCATGCATCCGCAAACCAAAAGGGCCGACGCGCGGTCGCGTCGGCCCCTCTCATGCTAATCCCTTTCGCGCTTACAACGGAAAGAGCATCTCGCGGTACTTCGGCAGCGGCCAGAGATCGTCGCTGACCACCAGCTCCAACGCATCACTGCTCTCGCGCACATCCGCCATGCGCGCCGCACCATCCGACGTGAGCAGCTTTGCCTGCGACTCGAGCTCCTCGTGCATCCCCTCTGCCTTCGCGGACACCTTCCCCAGCGCGGCACGACGCGCCTGCAGCTCCTCGATCATCGCGCCGATCGTGTTCGCCGTCTCGAGCTGCGGGATCGTCTTGATCCCCGCCGTCTTCGCATCCGCAGCACTCCTCGTGAGCACCGCGAGGTAGGAGAACGCCGCCGGAAGCACCATCGTGTCGATCAGCTCCTCGAGCGTGTGGATCTCGATGAGCATGTCCTTCACGTAGCGCTCCATCCGAATGTGGAAGCGCGACTCGATCTCCGGCTTGCTCAGAATGCCGAGCTTCGTCAGCACCGCACGCGCCTCCTTCGTGAGCAGCTGCGCGAGTGCTTCCGGCGTGCGGCGAAGGTTGAGCAGCTTGCGCTTCTCCGCCTCGATCACCCAGTCGTTCGAGTAGTTGTTCCCCTCGAAGCGCACCGCCGTCGTCTCCTTGAACGCCTGGCGCACGACCTCGAGCACAGCGTCGTCCACCGACTTCGTCCGCTTGAGCGCCGCTTTGACCCCGACGATCAGCTCGCCGAGCGCCTCGGCCACCGTGGCGTTGAGCAGCATCACCGGGAAGGCGATCGACTGCGACGAGCCCACGGCGCGGAACTCGAACTTCGCGCCCGTGAACGCGAACGGCGACGTGCGGTTGCGATCCGTGTTGTCCTTCTCGACCTCGGGCAGCTTCGCGACACCGAGCTTGATCATCGCCTGCTGCGCGTTCGTCGGCGACGTCTTCCCTGCCGCGATGTCCTCGATCACACGCGTGAGCATCGTGCCCATGAACACGGACATGATCGCCGGCGGCGCCTCGTTCGCGCCAAGGCGATGCTCGTTCCCCGACGTTCCGATGCCGGCGCGCAGCAGCCCCGCATGCTTGTGCACGCCCTTGAGCACGGCGGCGAGGAAGACGAGGAAGCGCACGTTCTGGTGCGGCGTCTTCCCCGGCTTGAGCAGGTTGGTGCCATCGATGTTCGAATCATCCGACGTGATCGCCATCGACCAGTTGCAGTGCTTGCCCGAGCCGTTGATCCCCGCAAACGGCTTCTCGTGCAGCAGCGCCTGCAGCCCATGGCGCAGCGCGACGCGGCGCAGCACCGACATCACGAGCTGGTTGTGATCGACGCTGAGATCCGTCTCCTCGAACATCGGCGCCATCTCGAACTGACTCGGCGCCACCTCGTTGTGCCGCGTCACGATCGGAACGCCGAGCTTGTAGAGCTCGTGCTCTACTTCCGCAATGCACGCCTGCACGCGCTCGGGAATGCCGCCGAAGTAGTGATCCTCGAGCTGCTGACCGCGCGGCGGCGCCGCGCCGATCAGCGTGCGCCCCGCCATGACGAGATCGGGGCGGAGCGCGAAGTGATTGCGATCGATGAGGAAGTATTCCTGCTCCGGTCCGAGCGTCGTGTACACACGCAGCACGTTCTTCTCGCCGAGCAGCTCGAGCATCTCGATCGCCTTCTCGGAGAGCGCATCGGAGCTGCGGAGCAGCGGCGTCATCTCATCGAGCGCCTCGCCGTTGTAGCCGATGAATACCGACGGAATGCACAGCGTGCGCGTGCTGCCGGATTCGACGATGAACACGGGCGACGCCGGGTTCCACGCCGTGTAGCCGCGCGCTTCCCACGTCGCACGCAGTCCGCCGGACGGGAAGCTCGAGGCATCGGGCTCGCTCTGAATGAGCTGCGCGCCGGAGAACGACTCCATCGGCTGCTGCTTGTCGTCGAACGAGAGAAACGCGTCGTGCTTCTCGGCGGTGAGGCCGGTCTGCGGCTGAAACCAGTGCGTGAAGTGCGTCACGCCCCGGGAGATCGCCCACTCCTTGATGACCTGCGCAACCGTCGGCGCGATCTCGGCGTCGAGCTTTTTCCCCTGGCGAATCGCGCCGACGAGCTTCGCATACACCTCTTTCGGCAGCCGCGCGCGCATCTGGCGGGCGCCGAACGTATTGATGCCGAAGTACTCCGACGTCGGATGCTGCCCGTTGCTGCCGTTGCCATTCACCAGCGCATTCGAATTACGCGTGGTGCGAGAGGCAATGTCTTGAATGGCAGCTTTGCGCGGGTTCAGTCCGGTCGCGGGCATGACGCTACTCCTGGTGTAGGCCGGGGGTTGGTAAAAACGTCGAGCGCCCGCGCTGGTTTGCTCAGTCGCGGGCACTGCGGCACGTACGATCATTCTGGCGTGTCGAGGGGAATCTACTGGGTATTTACCAGTATTTCCAGCGACCGTTCCGGCCGTCCAGCGGCCGAGCAGCTCTTCATTAAGGCTGCTTGACCAGCTCCACTCGCCGGTTGTTCTGGCGCCCCTCGGAGGTCGTGTTGGGCGACACCGGCTTGGTGGCGCCGTAGCCCACCGACTTGAGCCGCGTGGCGTCGATCGAGTACTTGCTGACGAGATACTGTTTCACCGCCGCAGCGCGCTTGTCGGAGAGCGCCTGGTTGTCGGCCGCGCTGCCGGCATTGTCGGTATGCCCCTCGATCGTGAGCTTCAGCTCGGGGTGCGACTTCAGCATGTCCCCGATCTCGACCAGCGTGGGCGTGGATTCGCCGCGGATGTGGTCGCTGCCGACGTCGAAGAGAATTCCCTGCGTCGACGCGCGCCCCTTGGCGGAGATCAGATCGTAGAGCTTCTTCCCGCCCTCGGCGATGCGGATGCTGGCCAGCAGGGTCGGATCGTTCTCCGCGCCGCCGGGGAGCTGTACGTAAAGCGTGTCCGTGCGGGCGATAGTGACGCCCGGAGCGTTCGCCGTGCGCACGCTATCGATGTAGCCGCGGACGTATTTCGTGTCGACCGTGAAGCGGCAGGTCACGAACCCCTTGGGATCCGCACCGGTCTTCGTTCCCGACGTCGCCTCGGCGTGCACGAACGCGGAATTGAAGTAGCAGCCGAATTTATTGTCGTTGCCCCCCGTGTAAAGGAACATCGGATTCGACTCGGTTGGGCTGTGATAGACCGCTTCGACCGTGAATCGGTCCGGAAGCTTCTCCGGGAGCACGATGAACACGACCCCGCCCTCGGCCGAGCGAAGCGTTTTCTGTCCCTTGATGTTCACGACCTCGAGATTTCCATCCTCGAGCTTGAATCGGCGTGGGAAGTCGCCGACGTCGTCACCGGAGAAGTCCTCGTAGAAGATCGTGCGGCTACCGGGGACGAAGTCGTAGTTGAGCCACGCGCCCGCTCCCGGAGCGCTCGACGCGGCCGCCGGGGCGACTGCGGCGCTGATGGCGGCGGCGGAGTCGGCGCTCGAGACGGGCTTCCCGTTCTTGTCGGTGACCTTCACGGGCGCGCCCGCATCGTGCGCCTTCTTGATGCACAATGCGTCGGTGATCGCGCAGGTGACCGCCTTCGCCACCTTGTTGATGGCGTCGTCCTCCTTTCGATTGACCTCGTCACTCGCGCGCTGCTTGATCTTGCCGAAGACGCCCTGGGTGTGCGCGGGCGCCGCTGCGCAGATGAGCGCTCCAAGCGCTCCGGCCATCAGGAAACGACGAGGCATGTCCGATTCTCGATGAGGGTGGTGATATCTGCAGAGGTCGTTTTGCGACCGCAAGAGTCCTACGGAGAGAAGCGCGAACTCCCGGCGGAACCGGCCACGGCGGGCAGTACGACCAGTCCGAGCGGCACGTACCGCCAGGCGGTCCATTTCCGGAGAGTCCTCCCTTCTCGCACCGCGAGCTGTCCCGAGATCCCTCCGTCGAGCGACACCGCACGGCTGCAGCCGAGGGCGCCCATGAGCGCGGCCATCTCGGGGATGGTGAGGCCGAAAGGAATCTTTGCGGCGGCGTCACCGAGCGCGTTGAAGCGTGTGATGGCGATGAGGATGCGTCCGTCGCGCATCTCGCCGATGGCCACGCGACTGTCGCGATGCGCGAGGTCAAGCAACGGCGGCGTCGATGCGGTACGAAGGAGGGCGGGCACATCCCCGTCGCCGGCGAGGAGCGTGGGATACGACTGGAAGACGTTCGCGATGTGGCCGCGCGCGCGCGAGCCAGCGATCGAATCCGCATCCACGAATCGCACGGCGCCGCTCGAGTCGAAGACGACGGCCATCGAGAGCGGGCCGAATCCCGGCGGCGCGAGCTCGCGCCCTTCGGTGATCAGCCATCCCCATGGCAGCATGCGCCCAAACTGTCCGGCGTTCACGGCAACGAGCGCACTGTCGCCGGCGCTGTCGACGGCCCAGTTGGGGGCGAGGTTCATCCCCTGTCCAAGCTGGAGCGCGAAGCGATGGCGCGCGGAGTCGATGCGCACGACGACGAGCTTCGTGCGCCACCCTTCGCCGCTCGCCGAGAGCTCGGCGTCGCCCCACTCGATGCCCGGACTCGCGGCGCGCCAGCGAATCGCGGAGGCGAGCACCGGCGAGGGCTGAGTCCAGCGCATCGGTGCGCGATCGGCGCGCCACCACTCGCGCCACGTGCCGTTCACGCGCACGGCGAGCGCGTCGCCGGCGGCGAGATGATGTGCGAACAGCGCGAGCGCGAGTGAAAGCGTCGACGCGAGCCTCACGTCCGCACCGCTCTCACCCGCGCTCTACGAGCTTCGTCTCAGCTGCCGACCGAATTCCGCTGGCCCGAGCTGTTAAAGTCCTTGCCGAGCAGCGGCGTGATCTCCGTCTTGCGCGCGTCGATCACGCGCAGCTCGTCGGGCGAGTAGCCGGAGGGCTTCCACCCGGCGGGCATGAGCGCGTACGCGATCACGCGCTCCTTGAGGCGCGCGTAGACGAGCGGGTTGATTCCCGCGACCGCCGCAGCCGCTGCCTCTTCCTTGTTCTCCTGCGCGCGTGCCTCCTGCCAGTCCGCGTCCGTCAACTGCGGGCGCGCGAGCGCGTTGCAGCGCTGGCTACGCGCCTGCGAGGTCTGGCTCATCTTCGTCAACGTGTCGGTGTACGCCTGAATGTTGTCGGCTTTACCGGCGCTGGCCTCGGCCATCATTTTCTGCTGGAGACGCGCCGATGCGCTGTCTTCGAGCAGCTGGTCGCTCGCGCACTTGGCCTTGGCGGCGTGGTACGCGTTCCACTTCCCGATCGCGCTCGTGGGCGACGCGGCTGCGACGTACTTCGCGCGCTCGGCGTTTTCCACCTTGATCGCCTTCACGAAGCCGTCGATCGCGGCCGAGGTGATGGGCACGGGATGCTCCCACGCGTCCTTACGCGCCTTGGCGTCGGGGTCGCCCGCACTTGCGGTGGTGGCGGGCGCCGCGGCCGCAGGCTGCGAGTCGGCTAAGACCTTGTCTTTCAGTTTTTTCTTCAAGCCGCCGAATTGCGCGCTCGACGTGGCGGGCGCAGACGAAAGCGCTGCGGCCACGGCGAGCGAGAGGAAGCACCAGCGAGGAACGCGGATCATCGGACCCTCCATCGTGCTCGAGTTGAGAGTGAGCGTCGCTGCTCCCTCGGGACGAACATATGAATGCAGGGCTGGTTCGCCAGTCGGGCGAGCTACTCGGGGGACCAGCTAACTGCCGCTTGCGATCGAGCCCAGCGGCGCGCGCACTGTCGTGTTGGCTACCTGCGAGATCGGCCGGATGGCCAGGTGCCCCGCGCTGCACATCGGCGTTCATGCGGATTCTCTTGACACTTTTTCGGGGAGCCCGTACACTCAAAAAACCACCACCGCCCCGGCACATCCGGGGCGCTTTTCGTTCATGCCAGGGGAATCATGAAGCTCATTACCTGCGTCATTCGCCCCGAGCGCCTCGCGGCGGTGAAGGAAGCGCTGTTTCGCGCGGGCGTCACGGGGATCACGCTCAGTCGCGTGAGCGGGCACGGCGGAGAGCGCGAGATCGTCGAGCAGTATCGCGGCTCATCCGTGGTGCTCGAGTTTCGCGAGAAAGTAAAAGTCGAGATGGCGTGCTCGGAGCCGTTCGTCGAGGCCACGATCAAGGCGATCGTCGACGCGGCGCGCACGGGCGAAGTGGGCGACGGAAAGATCTTCGTGCAGCCGCTCGAGCGCGTCGTGCGCATACGCACCGGCGAGACGGACAATGCGGCGTTGACGCCCGTCACCGCAGATGAGGTCCAGCGCAAGGCACAGCAGGCCGACGCGGCCGGGGTGGGCTCATGAACACGACGGACATATCCGCGGGCGACACCGCATGGGTGCTGATCTCCGCCGCGCTCGTGATGCTCATGATTCCGGGGCTCGCGTTCTTCTACGGCGGACTGGTTCGGCGAAAGAGCTCGCTCAACACGCTGATGATGAGTGTCGCCGCACTCGGCGTGATCAGCGTGCAGTGGGTGATCATCGGATATTCGCTCGCCTTTTCGCCGGGGAGCTCATTCCTCGGCGGTCATCAGTGGGCGGGATTCGCGGTGGTGGGCGCGAACGCGAACATGACGTACGCGCCGACGATTCCGCATCTCGCCTTCGCGGCGTTCCAAATGATGTTCGCGGCGATCACCATCGCGCTCGTGAGTGGTGCAGTGGTGGAGCGGATGAAGTTCAGCGCGTATCTGCTCTTCGCGCTGCTCTGGAGCACGTTCATCTACGATCCGCTCGCGCACTGGGTGTGGGGCGATGGCGGATGGCTGCACACGCTCGGCGCGCTGGACTTCGCGGGCGGCACTGTCGTTCACATCAGCGCGGGCACCTCCGCACTCGTGGCGGCGATCATGCTCGGCAAGCGCCGAGACTTCGGGCGCGCGGCGCTCGTGCCGCACAACGTGCCGTTCACGCTGCTGGGCGCGGGGCTGTTGTGGTTCGGATGGTTCGGGTTCAACGCTGGGTCGGCGCTCGCGGCAAACGGCGTCGCGGCGAACGCGTTCGTCACGACGCACACCGCGGCGGCGTCGGCGCTCACGATGTGGATGGTGCTCGATCTCTTCCGGAATCGGCACTGCACCGCGGTAGGTGCGGCGACGGGCGCGGTGGTCGGGCTCGTGGCGATCACTCCAGCGGCGGGCTTCGTGACGCCGTCAGCGGCGATCGCCATCGGCGTGCTCGCGGCCTCGGCGAGCTTCTTCGCGATGCAGCTGCGCTCGCGCAGCCAGCTCGATGACGCGCTCGACGTATTCGCCTGTCACGGCGTGGCCGGCATCGTGGGCGCGCTGCTCACCGGAGTGTTCGCGACGAAGGGGGTGAACGCGGGCGGCGGCGACGGACTGCTCGCGGGGAATGCGCACCAACTCGCGGTGCAACTCTACGCGGTGCTGGCGACGATCACGCTCGCGAGCGTGGGGACGGTGATTTTGCTCAGCGTCGTGAAGCTGTTCGGCGGACTCCGCATCTCGCTTGCGGATGAGATCGCGGGGATCGATGGAGCGGAGCACGGCGAGCAGGCGTACCACGGTGGCGATCTCGACGAGCTCGCGGGCGGGCTGGGCGACAGCATCGTGCTCGCGCACGCGGGGGACGACGAGCGAACGGCGGCCTAGTGATTCAAGTCGCGAGATATCTTAGTGCTAAGATATCTCGCGCAAGCCGCTGCTACTGCCGGCAAACCCCCATTGGGTCGGGCTTCGGCTTGTCGACGACGACGCGGTGGTCGAGGTTCGCCACCGTGAGCGCGAGATCGTGGATGTAGTTCGCGATCCGCGCCATGTGCGGGTAGTCGATGTACTCCGGCTCGTCAGTGAGCTGGTGGTAGTCCTGATGCAGGCCGGTGCTGAAGAAGATGATTGGAATGCCGTAGCGCGCGTACATGTAGTGATCGCTGCGGCAGTAGATGTTCTCCGGGTGTCCGGGCGCATCCATCGAGTAGTCGAAGCGGAGCGCGGGGTGCTGCGTCTTCTTGTTCACAGTCTCGGCGAGATCGCCCAGCTCCGTCGAGAGACGCTTGGCGCCGACGAGCCCAACGACGTTCGGGCCCCCACCGCGGATGTCGGCCGAGTCGCCGCGGCCAATCATGTCGATGTTGAGCTGCGCGACGATGGAATCGCGCGGCACCGTCGGATGATCGGTGAACCATCGCGAGCCGATGAGGCCCAACTCCTCGCCCGTGTGCCACACGAAGAGGATGGAGCGGTATGGGCGCGGGCGCTCGCTCGCGAACTTCTGCGCGATCTCGAGCACGGAGACGGTGCCGGAGCCGTCGTCATCCGCGCCGTTGAACACGGAGTCCATGCGCGGCGCGTGCTTCTTTCGCAGCGAGTCCGTGTTCACCTGGATGAGCGCGAGCTGCTGCGGGCCCGGCTCCGCGTTGTCGAGCGACTTGCCGCGCATCTCCCACGCCTGCTCGTTGGCGGCGCGCACCGAGTCGTGATCGAGCGGCACGTCGCGCGTGCCGATGTGATCGCTGTGCGCGCCGATCGCGACGTACTCGCCGCGCAGCGATGAATCGGAGCCGCGGAGAATGGCCATGACGTTGCGCGTGGGGCGCGGCTCCTCGACGAGCTTGACCGTTCCGTGGATCGTTTCGCCGAGCGCGCCCGTGGCGACGGAATCGATTGAGGCGTGGAGGAGTGTGCGCGCGGCCGATGGCGTGATGAGGAGATGCAGCGGCGCCGCGCTTTCGGGGCCGGTGGAGCTCTGCGCCAGGGCCAGTCCGGGTCTGCGCACGCGTGCGAGGTACTCGGGCGGCGCGAGATCGAGCGTGGGGATTGCGACGCCAGCGGCGCCGGCGAAGCGGCTGATCGGGCGGATGTTGATCGTGTAGAAGTGCGGCGGCGTGCCGGGCGGGAGCTTCGGATTGAACACGACGAGCTTCCCGCGCGCCTGCTCGGCGGTGATCCACGTGGAGGAGTCGGTGAAGATGCCGCCGTAGATGACCTGCGCGCCGTCGATGCTGCGCGGCGTGCCGCGAACGACGATCGGCACGAAGTCCGAGTCCGGGCGCAGCGCGGTAGTGCCGGCGGAGAGCGATGCGCTCGCCTCGAAGTGGCGGCGCACGAGCGGAACTGACTGGAAGTAGGTGCCGCTGTCGCCTGCGGGCTCGAGTCCCATGCGCTTGAGCTCGGCCGCGATGTACGCGGTGGTCGCCTGGTGTCCCGGGCTTCCGGCCTGGCGTCCCTTCATCGAATCGTCGGAGATGATGTAGAGACGCGTCATCAGATCGCCGGCGGTGATCGCGCTGGTTGTGGGCTGAGGCGCGTGCTTTAGCGGAAGCGGTGCCTGCGCCGCGAGCGCGTTCGCCACGATGAACAGGGCTGGGAGGAGCGAGCGCGAGCTGGGCACGAGGTTCCTTCCTTGGCGACGGGAGCTGACGACGGGGACTTGGCCGGCCTTCGAACGATGTGCGCGCATCTCGCAGCGGCCAAGCCCTCACCCTCTGTTGTTCGCGGCATTGACCGGATGACGTTGGTGTCACACCGTGTGCACATGAAAAATATTCGCCGACTCTTTGCGGTCGCGCTCGTCTGCGCGCCCACTGTTGCCGCAGCCCAATCCTATGTTTTCGTCTGGGCGGGAGGGCAGGGCGGGAGTGACTTCGTCGCGACGATCGACGCCCGTCCCGCTTCGGCGACGTATGGACGCGTGCTCGCGAGCGTACCCACCGGAACCACCGGCACGCCGCATCACACGGAGCACGTGATCGGGCCTGAGGGTCATCTGCTCGCCAACGACTTTCACGCTGGCCGCACCTGGCTCTTCGATCTGAGCGAGCCGCTGCGTCCCCGCATTCTCACATCGTTTGGCGATGTCGCAGGCTACAGTCATCCGCACACGTTCATCCGGATGGCGAATGGACACGTGCTGTCGACGTTTCAGTATCTCGCGACGCCAGGTGGAGATGCGGGCTCGATGCCGCACATGGCGCAGATGCCGGCGAACATCACGGGCGGACTCGTCGAGATGGACGAGCGCGGGAAACCGTTCCTGAGTGGAAGCGCCGCGGATACGACGATCTCGGACCGGATGCTTTATCCCTACAGCGTCCTTCCGATTTACGCGATGAACCGCGCGATCTCGACGACCACCGACATGGACCACGCGGATACGGTCGCCACGTCGCAGTGGGTGCAGCTCTGGCGGCTATCGGACCTGAAGCTGCTGCGCACCATTGCGCTCCCTCCGGGGCCCCGCGGCGACGAGAATCAGTTCACGGGCGAGCCGCGACTTCTCGCCGACGGCCGCAGCATCTACATCCACACCTTCAACTGTGGGCTGTATCTATTGAAGGGCGTCGACGGCGATCGTCCGGTGTCGACACTCGTGAAGGTGTTCGAAGGAACCGATTGCGGCGTGCCGATCCTCGCGGGTCACTATTGGATCCAGACCGTTCCCGCGATGCACGGCCTCGTCGTTCTCGACATTGCCGATCCCGAGCATCCGCGTGAGGTATCGCGGCTCGACGTCGGCTCCGACGAGAAGCCGCACTGGATCTCGATCGATGCCACTGGCAAGCGGATCGTGCTCACCTCCGCGCGAAAGGGAAGTCGGCTCTTCCTCATCGACTTCGATCCGGCGACCGGCCGTGCCTCTCTCGACCAACGCTTTCGCGATCCGGGAAGCGATCGCGCCGGCATCAGCCTTGCCGGACCGACGTGGCCGAGCGGTTCGGAAGGAGGCGTCGCTCCGCATGGTGCGGTGTTTTCGACGAAATAGCCGGCGAGCATCGTGGCGTGATGCGCGTCGTCGGGCGCGCAGACGGCGGTTAGCTTTCCGTCACCGACATCATCGTCTCGACAAATCAGAGGAACGCTCGTGGCTCCCCAGTTCATCTATGTAATGAAGGATTTGCGCAAAGTCGTCCCGCCCAGCCGGGAGATTCTGCGCGGCATCTATCTCTCCTTTTATCCCGGCGCCAAGATCGGCGTGCTCGGCACCAACGGCGCGGGGAAGTCCTCGCTCCTCCGGATCATGGCCGGCGTCGACCAGGATTTTCAGGGCGAGGCGTGGGCGGCGAACGGCACGCGCATCGGCTACCTGCCGCAGGAGCCGCTGCTCGACGCCACGAAGGATGTGAAGGGGAACGTCGAGCTCGCGGTGACGAAGAAGCGCGCGCTGCTGCAGAAGTTCGAGGCGATCTCGATGAAGTTCGCCGAGCCGATGACGGACGACGAGATGACGAAGCTGCTCGAGGACCAGGCGAAGGTGCAGGAGCAGATCGACTCGCAGAATCTGTGGGAGCTCGACCGCAGCATCGAGATCGCGATGGATGCGCTGCGACTGCCGCCGCCGGATGCGGATGTGAGCACGCTGTCGGGCGGCGAGAAGCGACGCGTCGCGCTGTGCCAGGTGTTGCTCGACCAGCCCGACATGTTGCTGCTCGACGAGCCGACGAACCATCTCGATGCGGAAAGCGTCGCGTGGCTGGAGCGGTATCTCGCGGAGTTTCCGGGCACCGTCGTGGCGATCACGCACGACCGGTATTTCCTCGACAACGTCGCGAAGTGGATTCTCGAGCTCGATCGCGGCAGCGGAATTCCGTACGAGGGGAACTACAGCGCGTGGCTCGAGCAGAAGCGGGTGCGTCTCGCGCAGGAAGAGAAGAGCGAGTCGGCGCGCCAGCGCTCGCTGCAGCGCGAGCTCGAGTGGGTGCGTCTCGCGCCGCGCGCGCGGCAGGCGAAGAGCAAGGCGCGCATTCAGAAGTACGAGGACCTCGTCGCATCGGACACGTTTGAAAAGATCTCGCAGAACGAGATCATCATTCCGCCACCCCCGCGCCTCGGCAACGACGTCGTGATCGCGAAGGACGTGCGCAAGAGCTTCGGCGACAAGCTGCTCTTCGAGAATCTGACGTTCTCGCTGCCGCGCGGTGGAATCGTCGGCGTGATCGGGCCGAACGGCGCGGGCAAGACGACGATGTTCCGGATGATCACGCGGCAGGAGAAGCCGGATTCGGGAACGCTGACGATCGGCGACACGGTGCAGATCGCGTATGTGGATCAGGGGCGCGAGCTGAACGGCGAGAACACCGTGTATCAGGAAGTGAGCGGCGGGCTCGACACGATTGCGGTGGGGAAGAAGGAGATCAACACGCGCGCGTATCTCGCGAGCTTCAACTTCCGCGGCGCCGACCAGCAGAAGAAGGTGAAGGACCTGTCGGGCGGAGAGCGCAACCGGCTGCATCTCTCGAAGCTGTTGAAGAGCGGCGGCAACCTGCTGCTGCTCGACGAGCCGACGAACGATCTCGATGTCGACACGCTGCGCGCGCTCGAGGAGGCGCTCAACGATTTCGCGGGGTGCGCGGTGGTGATCTCACACGATCGCTGGTTCCTCGATCGCGTGGCGACGCACATGCTGGCGTTCGAGGGCGAGAGTGAGCTGGTGTGGTTCGAGGGGAACTACAAGGAGTACGAGGCGGATCTGCACAAGCGGAAGGGAGTGGAGGCGGATCAGCCGCATCGGATCAAGTACAAGAAGTTGGTGCGGGGGTAGGGTAGGAGTAAATCAGGCCCCGTCAACGAAAGCGTTGTCGGGGCCTGATTCGTTTGACGCGGGATATCGGTGCGTTCACCGAAACACCCCGAAGTGCCCCAACAGCCACCAGAGCAATAGAAAAATCAGCACGGTGCTGAAACACCCACCGCCGAGCTTCTTCGCACCGTAGCCAGCCGCGAGGCCGCGTAGCAGTTTGCTCATGTTGCGCTCCTCACTGAGTGAACGTGTCGAGCCTCGTTCACGAACAACGCACAATCCCAGCCACGCGCCCCTCGCTCACGCCCCCTGCCGCATCTCCTCCACTCGCCCCTTCTCCACCTGCTCCCTCACCACCCCCGCGAGCACCTTGAGCGCCGCCTCCGTCGCATCGCGACCGTACCCCGAATAGCCGAGCAGTAGCCCGTCGCGCCCGTCGGTGATCGACGTCGGCGCCGATCTCGACAGCGGCGTCACCTGCACGCCGCGCTCCGCCGCCGCCCAGCCCACCGCACGCGCATCCACGCCACGCGGCAGCAGCGCGAGCAGGCGCATCCCCGCCGGAGTCGCACGCATCTCGAGCAAATCCGGCGCGATCTCTGCGCCGAGCGCGAGCATGTCCGCCTGCCGCTGCCGATACAGCTCGCGCGTGCGCCGGATGTGCCGCGCGAAATGTCCGCCCGTGAGAAACTCCGCGAGCACGGCCTGCTCCGCCACACTCGTGTTCATGTCGCTCGCAAGGCGCGCGAGCCGCGCGATCGGCACGAGCGAGGGCGGCAGCACGAGATAGCCCACGCGCAAACCCGGCGCGATGGTCTTGCTGAAGCTGCCGACGTAGATGACGCGCCCCGCGCGGTCGAGCGCGTGCACCGCCGGAATCGGATCGGTGTCGTAGCGATACTCGCCATTGTAGTCGTCCTCGAGCACCCACGCGTCCGCACGCGCGGCCCAGTCGAGCAGCGCCAGCCGGCGCTCGAGCGTGAGCGCGACGCCAAGCGGCGCCTGATACGATGGCGTCACCAGTGCGAGTCGCGCAGTCGGCGCGCGACGCTCTCCCTCGAACACGTCGATCCCATGCTCGTCCACCGGAACGCGCACGAGCTGCGCGCCCGACGCGCGCAACGCGGCGCGCATCGGCCGCCACCCCGGATCTTCCACCCACGCCGTATCCCCCGGATCGAGGAGCATGCGCGCCAGGAAGTCGATGCCGTGCAGCGCGCCATTCACGACGAGCACCTGGTCCGCGGTACACCGCACGCCGCGCGCGGTCATCACGTACTGCGCAATCGCCTCGCGCAGCGGCGGATAGCCGCGCGCGTCGGTGATGCCGAGCATCTCGCGCGCACGCGTGCGCCAGAGTCGCCCGATGAGGCGCGACCAGAGCGCCACCGGAAACTCATCGAGCGCCGGCACGCCGAGCGCGAATGGGACCATCTGGAACGGGGGATGCGGATTCTTGAACTCGTCCACCACCGCCATCGCTGAGCGCGACAACCGCGGCGCGCGATCGGGCGCGCGCGGGCCGCTGCGCTCGACGCGGATCGACGATCTTCGATGCGCGGTGGCGCTCAACGTCGTCGCGACGCGAGTGCCCGCGCCCGAGCGCGCGGTCGCGTAACCCTCGCTCACCAGCCGCTCGAACGCCTGCAGCACGGTCGTGCGCGAAACTCCGAGATCGTCCGCGAGCGCGCGCGTGGACGGCAGTCGCGTTCCCGGCGCGAAGACGCCATCCAGAATCGCGGTGCGAAAGGTCGAGTAGAGCTGCCGGTGCATGGCCTCGCCACCGTCGCGCTGCAGCGCAACGTGGGGCGTTAGAGCATCGGCGACGCGGGCACGAGCCATGACGAAAACGGGGAAAATGGTCTGATCAGACTATAACTCAATGGCTCTACAGATACAGCCATTCGATGCGTAGTCTAGCGGATAAGCCGGGGCTCTGCGCCGGTGTTCGCGTGAGCCCCCTCATGGTGAGGTACGAATGCAGACCTTGTTTGTTTCGATTATGACCATCGTGGCCACCCAGATCCCCACATCTCCGGTTGCCGACGGCAAGGAATCGTGGGTTACGACGCTCGGCCGAGACACGGTCGTGGTCGAGAGCGTCGTGCGCGCGGGCAATCGCGTCACCGGCGACATCGTGGTCCGCGTCCCCAGCACCGTGCGTCTCCACTATGATGTGGAGCTGCGTCCCGATGGCTCCGTCGCCCGTTCGACTCTCGACACGGATCCGATGGGAGCGAAGAACATCGCGGCTCGGCGCCTCTCCTACGACTTCGACGCCGACTCCCTGCGCGTCAGCATCGACTCCGCCGGCCAGAAGCGCAAAATCGCGCGCGCGATGCCGAGGGGGACGGTCCCGATGTTCATGACGGGCTTCGGGGCATCGTATGGGTTGTACAGCTCGTTGGGGCTGTACGAGCTCCAGCTCGAGCGCACCAGGCCTGCGCCGGCGGACACGCTCACGGTTCCCGCTGTCGATCTTGGCACCGGCGCGATCTCGAAGCGCAAGTTCCGCGGGCACTCGGCCACGCAAGTCGACGTCGATTACTTCGGCATCCTGTGGACGCATCTCACGGTGGACGCGAGCGGACGGATCACCGCCGCCGATGCGCGCGGGACCACCGAGAAGACGGAAACGCAGCGCACCTCGTTCATCGATGCCGGTGCGATGGCGAAGTCGTTCGCATCAGCCGATCACTCGGGCAAGGGCGTCGGTCCTGCGTCGCCGAACATGATCGAGAAGGGGACGGTTGGTGGACAGCTCATCGTCGCATCATTCGGAAGCCCGCGCCGGCGCGGCCGCACCATCCTCGGCGCCGTCGTACCATACGACCGAGTGTGGCGCACGGGAGCCAACGAGGCGACGGTACTGCAGTTCGACAAGGACATGACGATCGGCGGAGCGCCGGTGCCTGCCGGTGCGTACAGCCTGTGGACGATCCCCAAGGCTGATGGCACTGTGCAGCTCATCATCAACAAGCAGCATGGCCAGTGGGGAACCGACTACGATTCCGCGCAGGATCTCGTGCGGGTGCCGATGAAGGCGAGCACGGCGCCGTCGCCGCAGGAGAATTTCTCGATCGGCATCGCGGGCTCCGGCAACAACGGCGAGCTGCGCATGAGCTGGGACGCATTCGTGTGGAGCGTTCCAATCGCGGTGCGCCGGTGAACAAGGCCTATCTCTTCGGGCGAGCGATCTTTGCGACCGCGATCGCCGGACTCGGCGTCCAGTGTCTTCTGCGAGGCAACGTCGTGCCGGTGCTCGAGCCGGTGTCGAGCAGTTCGCTGCCGCTGATCGGATGGATTACCGGCCTGGTGCTCGTCGCCGCCGCGCTTCTCACGATGCTGCGTCCGACTGCGCACTACGGCGCGGCGATGATCGCGGCGATGTTGCTGCTTTGGGTTCTGCTGCTGCACGTGCCTGCGCTCGCGTCTGCACCGACGAATGGTGGCGAGTGGACGGGTGCGCTCGAGACCTTTGCGTTGAGCGGCGCTGCCATCGTGCTCTTCGGATTGACGCGAGGCGCGAACCGCGCGTCGACGATCGGGCGGATTTTGTATGGCGTCGCGATGCCGGGGTTCGGTGTGCTTCACTTCATCTATGTCGTTTATACCGCGTCGGTCATTCCAAACTGGATCCCCGCGCACGTCTTTTTCGCCTACGCCATGGGCGTCGCGCACATTGCGTCGGGATTGAGTCTTCTCACCGGTGTGCTGTCACGCCTGGCCGCGCGTCTCACGGCCGCGATGTTCGGAAGCTGGGTGATCATCCTGCACGTGCCGCGCATGCTCGCGCATCCAGACAGGCCTGGCGAATGGACGAGCATGCTGATCGCGACGGGCATGTGCGGCGGCGCATTGCTCATCGCGTCTGCGCTCTCCAATATTCCGAGCGCATCGGAGAGTCTCGCTGATTCTCCATCGGCAGTTTCTCGTCCCACTGTCCTCGCTTGAACCACGTCGAAGTCTTTCGCGCCGATTTCGAAGAAGAGATGCCGCCCACGCGCGCCGTCATCGCGCGCGTGCCGAACGATCGCGCGGAGTGGCAGCCGCATCCGAAGTCGTTCGCGGCGGGAAAGCTCGCGCAGCTCGTCTCGTGGATGCCGGGGTGGATCACGAACATGGCGACCGAATCGAAGCTCGATATCAGAGCCGCGCCCAAGTACGGCTTCGAGAAGACGGAGACGCTGCTCGCGGGCTTCGACAAGAACGTGCGTGAGGCGAGCTCGGCCCTGATCGCGCTCGAGGAGTCACGCCTCGACGACGACTGGTCGCTCACTGCTGGTGATCAGGTGCTCTTCACCAACAAGCGCGGCTCGGCCCTGCGGCAGACGCTTCGGCACCTGGTGCATCACCGCGCCCAGTTGACTGTGTACCTGCGTCTCATGGATGTTCCGGTGCCATGTACTTATGGTCCGACAGCAGACGATCGAGGCAACTTCGGCATTTAGCGGTGCCGACGACGGCGCGGTCGTCTCGCGTGAGCCCACTCTACCGGCGCAGACGATGACCGCCCTCACTCCCTCGCTGATCGCTGACGTGCGCGAATTTTTCCGCGCCGACTATCTCCCGAAGATCGAACGCTGCGTCGACGTGCTGAGCGAGGACGATGTCTGGTGGCGCGCGAACGATGAATCGAACAGCATCGGCAACCTGCTGCTCCATCTCGATGGCAGTACGCGCAAATGGATACTGATCGTCGTGGCCGGCAGGCACATCAAGCGCGATCGCGACGCGGAGTTCGCCGAGCGTGGGCCGATCCCGAAGTCGGTGATGCTCGCGCGGCTGCGGTCGACGCTGGCGGAGGTTGATGCCGTGCTCGCCACTCTCGGTGCGGAGACGCTGCTCGAGCGTCGCCAATCATCGAAGGACGAAGAAGTAACGGTGCTCTGGGCAGTACTGCACGCGCTGGAGCACTTCGCGATGCACACCGGGCAGATCATCCTGATCACGAAGCTGCGCACTGCGTCGGTGGTGCGGCTCTCGGATTGAGAGCCGCGTTGCCTCTACGCCAGCACGCGAAATGAAGGACTCCAGCCCAGCAGACTTCGGGCTTTCTCCGTCGACACGACGGAATTGTCGTCGGCAATGTTGAAAATGCCCGAGACTGCGTGCTGGACCGCGAGCAGCGCTGCATGTGCTGCGGCGTCCACGTGCACGGCTGGAGCGTTCGGCGCGCCATCCACGCCAGTGCCGGGGCCGTAGAACCGGCCATAGCGAAGCACGACTCCCTCGAGGGACGGCGATTTCAGCACCTGTTCCTCGAGTGCCACCACTCCACCTATCGAGATGGCGCGCGCGCCTTCCGCATCGACATCGAGCCGATCCAGCTCTGTGTGTGGAAGCGGCCCGTCGGCGTACACCCACGCAATGCTCTGCGCGATGAGGCGCTCGGCGCCGGACGCGCGCGCAGCGGCGATCAGGTTGCGCGTGCCCTCGCTCCTGATCCGCGCATTCGCCGTGATCGCATCGAGGTCGAATCCGCGCGACAGATCCGTGAGCTGATGCATCACGAGCGATGGGCGAATCGACATCATTTCCGAAGTGAGCGCGTCCCGGTCGAACACGTCGACGACGACCGGAATTGCACCGGCGCGTCGCAGCAGGTCGCTCCTGCTCGCGGAGCGCGTCGTGCCGTACACCGCGTAGCCAGCGTCGTGCAGGAGTCGTGCAGCGCGAATGCCGACGACGCCGCTCGCGCCCGCGAGGAAAACGGTCGTGGTCACGAGCGCACACTACTCTCGTTCATTGCACCAGTCTCAGAAGTTGCTCCGGCGCGCCATCGTCGCTGCGAATACGATCACGACTGCCAGAAATGCGAGCTCGGCTTTGAGAAAGCGCCGAGTGTTCGCGATCGATCGTTCCGGCGGAACGAATCCCGGCTCGTTCCCCGCCATCTTCCGCCAGCGCAGCACCGCGATCGTGGGGACGATCGACAGCAGCGCCACGATCACGATCGCCGACATCTTTCCCCAGAACCACGGATTGTGAAGGTAGAATTGCGCGCCTTTGTTCCCGAAGATCACTCGACAAATTCCGACGACGATGATGAGTGACGCGACGATGCCGTACGAGCCGTCCACCTTGGCGAGCCTGATGAGGGCCGCGCCGCTCACGCCGGGGCGACAGAGCGCGAGCTCCGCTGCGAGAATGCCCACGAGCGAGAAGACGAAAAAGTGATGGGCGATCGCCAGGATGAGATCTGTCATATCGAGCTCGGCGTTGGTATGCGATCGCGCTGCAACATTGGTACTAGCGCACAACTGCGCCGACGCAAAGTCTTATCGAACTTCGCGCCAACTGGCGCGCTCAACGGAGGAGTTTTGGGCCTCACCCCGACACGCGTCGCGCGCAGGTGGGCAGTCGCGCGATTGTGCCTGATCACGGTTCTCGTCGCCGCCTGTACTCGAGCAGGCGCACGCGACTCGCACGACGACGCATCCGCGCAGAAAAACGCCGAACAGAAGCTCCGCGCAAACACGCAGGCACTGCTGAATGCCATCGCACCGGGCGATACCGCAGTGTGGAACCGGCTGCTCGATTCAGCGGCCATCGTCGTCGACGAGAACGACAAGGTCTTCACCAAGTCCGAGATGATCGCGGGACTCAAGCCGCTCGCTCCCGGCCTCGTCGGCCATCTCGCCATCGACGACTTCCGCGTGAAGCTTCACGGCGACGTCGCCGTCGTCACGCACGAGGACAACGAGTATCTCGACTACCACGGGCAGATCATCCGCAGCCGATTCCGCAACACCGATGTCTGGAAGCGCCACGGCAGCGATTGGCGCGAGATCTCTTCGATGGTGCTCGCCGTGCTGAAGGATCCGCCGGCCATCGCGCTCGACCCCAAGGCGGTGTGCGCGTTCAGTGGTCGCTATGCGATGACCGACAGCATCGCGGCAACGCTGCAATGCGCAGGTGACTCGCTCGTGATGAAGCGCGAGGGCCGCCCCGACCGCGTCTTCCTCCCTGAGACGCGCGATGTGTTCTTCGAGCCGGGGCAGCCCCGCACGCGGCGCATCTTCCAGTACGACACGCAGGGACACGTGACCGGCTTCGTCGATCGCCGAGAGGCGCGCGACATCGCGTGGACGAGAAAGAGTGGAGCGGCGAAGTGAAGCCGATGAATCGGCGCGAGGCGCTCAAGTTTGCCGCGGCGATGGGCGCGTCGCTGGCGTGGAAGCCCTCTCTCGAGACGCTCTCCACCATCGCGCGCATCGAGCGGCGCGATCTCTTTCCCGAAGGCGTCGCATCCGGCGATCCGCACGCCGACAGCGTGCTGCTCTGGACGCGCCGTCCGCCGGTGAACGGCGACGCCGCTGCGCATCTCTCCGCGCAGATTGCCAAAGATGCGGCCTTCACGCGCGTGGTAGGCGAGGCACACGCCACGATCTCCGCCGCCACCGATTGGACGTGTCGCGTGCTCGCCGCCGGGCTCGAGCCGCGTCGTGAGTACTGGTACCGCTTCACGGACGAGCGCGGACACACGAGTCGCGTGGGACGCACGATCACCGCGCCTGCGAGCGGCGACACCGCTCCCGTGCACTTCGCCTTCGTCTCCTGCCAGAACAACCAGCTCGGCGCCTGCAATGCCTATCGCCGCATGATCTACGAGGACGAGCACCGCCCCGCGAAAGACCGCAGTGGCTTCGTCCTCCACCTCGGCGATTTCGTCTACGAGTTGATGTGGTATCCGGAGGATCGCCCGAAGGGCTACTACGATCGGCGCATTCGCGATCTCGTGCGCTATCCGAACGGCGAGAAGCACGCGGACTTTCACGTGCCCGTGAACGTCGACGGCTATCGCGCGCTCTACCGCGCGTATCTCGCCGATCCCGATCTGCAGGATGCGCGCGCGCGATGGCCGTTCATCTGCATGTGGGACAACCACGAATTCTCGTGGAAGGGATGGCAGAGCCAGCAGAACTTTGGATCGGGTACGGTGCCCGCGCAGACGCGGAAGGTCGCAGCCGCGCAGGCGTGGTGGGAGTATCAGCCCGCGCGCGTGATGAAGGGGAGCCCTGGCGGCATCAACGAATTCCACGTACCGAAGGTCGCCGATGCGCCGCTGAACGCGGTCGACGCGAACGGGTTGGGCGAGGACCCCGACAATCTCGCGGCGATTCGCGCGCTCACGTTGTATCGCACATTCCGCTACGGCGGGAACGTCGAGCTGATACTCACCGACAATCGCTCGTATCGCTCGGAGCCCGTGATCGATCGGCCGGAGATGAAGGCATTTCGACCGAAGGGGTTTCCATTCTTCGATCTCGATGAGGCGTTCGGAGCGCTCGATGCGGGGCGCACGTACAAGGATGGTCATCCGCCCGCGACGATCGAGTTCGATGGCGCGCAGCTTCCAAATCCGAATGCGCACGCCGCGCCAGGCACCATACTCGGCGCGCAGCAGAAGAAGTGGTTCCTCGAGCGACTGCGCGTTGCGGCAACGCCGTGGAAAGTGTGGGGAAACTCGGTGGGCTCTCTCGACTGGCGCACTGACTTGCAGAACCTGCCGCCGGTGAATGGCACGCGCTGGCCATCGCCGGGTTACGGGTTGAGCACCGAGGAGGACTGGTCGGCGTATCGGGCCGAGCGCAACGAGATTTTCGACAGCGTGCGTGCGCATCGCGTGGCGGGATTCGTCTCACTCGCGGGCGACAGACATGCGTTCACCGCGGGACGCGTGTCGACGAGCCTGCCGCCGGAAAAGTTCGAGCCGGTGGGCGTCGAGTTCATCACTGGCTCGATCTCGGCACCGGGCCTCGTGGAAGCGGCTGAGTACAACATCCCGAAGGATCATCCGCATCGCGCGATCTATTTCCACGACGCGGCCGCGGGGCCGGTGCCGACGATCAACGCGGCGCTGCGCCATGGCGTGCAGAGCTGCCTCGTGCTGCAGGAGACGGGGGATGCGGCGAAGGCGCTCGCGGCGAGCAACCCCGACGTCGCTCCGCATCTATCATTCGCCGATCTCGGCGGACATGGCTACGCGATGGTGCGCGCGGCGCCCGAGGCACTCGATGTGGAGTTTGTGTGCATCGCGCGCCCGGTCGAGCGCGCATCGGGGAGCGACGGTGGCCCGCTCGCGTATCGCATCACGCATCACGTGCCGGCGTGGAGTGCCGGCGAGGAGCCGAGGCTCGTGCGAAAGGATATGGAGGGAACGCCGCCGCTGCTCGCGTGAGCAGCGGCTAGCGCAATTATCTTAGTACTGAGAGATTGGCCCTGCTCGTCGCGCGCGTCTCGCGCTTCAGCAGCTTCCGCCCCTCGGAGAAAATCCAGTAGGCTGCGCCGTAGGCCGCGGCGGTGAGTGCATCGCGTGGCGACACCCAGCCGCATCGCGTGAAGTGTACAAAGCCGTACGAGACGAGCGGCACGCAGATGAGCGCACCGGTCATGACGCCGGGCGAGTAGCGGCGCGTGCGCAACGTCGCCTGCAGATGCCACATGCTGTTGATGCCGACGACGCTCCCGAGCCCGAGCCAGAGGAAGCGCATGGCAGGCGACGAGAAGAAGATCGCCGAGAGCGCGGCGGCCAGGAGCACGAGGGAGTTGATGCCAACGAGAAAGCGCGGAGTGATCGTTGGCTCGACGTGCGGGCTGTAGTCGATGTACCAGGCGCGAAAGCCGCCCGGCCACACGAACTCCTCCAGTTCGTGCGCGCAGACGGCGGCGAACAGGCTCCACGCGATCAACCCCGACGTCGCTATAGCGCAGCTGCTCTCGAGCATCGCTCACTCCATCATCGCGTGGCGGTGACGTTCGATCGAGGACTCGCCAATAATAGAGTCGTAGCTGCGTGAGCGCCAATGATATCTGTGCGAGGCGGTCGAGGCGGAGTGAACGGATGTATGCGATAGCAGACGCTAAGGCGCGCGCGAAATCTCCGACAACAGTGTCTCCGCCTCGCGCACGAGCGGGTGCTCTGGCCCTCCACCGCGGCGCAACGTGATGAGGCCGCGCTCGAGGCTCGCGCGCGCACCGGCGCTGTCGCCGAGCGCGAGCAGCGCCCGCCCTTCGGCCAGCCGCGCCTCTCCGACGTAGGCGCTGCGCCTGTCGGCGAGCGAGTCGAGCATCGCGATCGCTCGCGCATCGCGCGCGAGCACGAGCGCGCTGTCCACTCGATGCGCTCCGAGCGCCGCCGTCGATGCGAGCATCATCGCTGCCCGGAAGGTGCTCTTTCGCTTTCCCGCGAAATATCCTCGATCCCGAAGCACCGCCGTCGCGAGCGCCCACGCGGCAGCCGAGTCGCCCGATGCGAGTGCGAGCCTTGCATCGAGTATGCGCGCATCGACGATGTGATCATCGGTGTTCTTCAGGTGGTCGAGATTGTTGAGAAGCTGGAAGCGCGCCAGCGTTACCATCGCCGCCTGCACGTCTCGCCGCTGCAGCTGCGCCTGCGCCAGACCGAAGAGAGCGCGTCCCTGCCAATAGCCGTTCTTCTCCTGCGTCGCCTGCGCAGCCAGAATCGTGAAATACTTAACCGCCGAATCGGACTTGCCGTTGTAGTACGCGGTCTGCGCGTAGTGGATGAGCGGTTGGGAAGGCAGGTGCGCGGTCGGATCGCTTCGCGCAATGCGCGTCAGCACGTCTCGCAGCAGCCGCTCGGCCTCCGCCGTCTCACCAAGATCGACGAGCGAGACCGCGTAGTCGTGCTCGACGATGGCGCGATCCACGGTCTCGCCACTGCCGGCGGAGTCCATGAGTCCGATCGCGCGCTGATAGATGGAATCCGCTTCGCGGTGATGCCCCTGACGGTCGAGCGACCCCGCCAAGCTCGTGAGCAGGCCGTCGTAGTCGAGATTCCCGACTTCGCCAAGGCTGTCGAGAATGAAGAGGGCGCGACGAATGGCAGGCACACCCTGCGCGCCGTCGCCCACTTCGAGGTCGAGGTCCGCAAGCGACTGGAGACAGGTCACCTCCGCATCGGGGTTCGGCATCGCGCGCAGCAGCGAGTCTGCGCCGCCCAGCAATCGCCGCGCGGCGTCGTACTCGCCCATCGAGCGTTGATTGTCGGCACGATGGCACCGAATGCCGGCGATCTGATCTCGATTGCCGCTCGCCACGGCGAGTGACTCCGCACGCGCGAGCAACGTACCGCGTATCTCGCTGTCGCCGAGCTTTTCATAGTTCGTCGAGAGCTGGATGAGCATCGCCGAGAGAAATTGCGGGTCCGCCGAATACCTCCGCTCGAGCACCACGCGCGCGCGATCGAGAATTTCGCGCATCGTCAGCGGATGCTCGCCCACCTGCGACATCAGGAGCGTTTGAAAATCGCTCTGCGCATCGGCGCGCTTCTTGGCCTCGATGGCAACGTCACGTTCTTGCTGGGCGTCGCGCATCTGCCGCACGGAAAACACCGTCGCGCCGATCAGCACAGCGCCTATGAGCGCGGCCGACGCGACACCGGCACGATGGCGCCGCACGAGCTTGCCGATGCGATACGGCAGTGATGCGGGACGCGCGCTCACCGGCTCGTGGCGCAGGTATCGCGTGAGGTCGTCGGCGAAGACGGTTACGGTCTGGTAGCGCTCACTCGGATCCTTGCGCAGCGCCTTGCGCAGAATGGTGTCGAGATCGCGGCTTCGCAGCGACGCCGGCTCGCTGTCGAACGGCGTGCGGACGTTCTCCGCGGTGAGCGGGCGCGGATGATGTCCGGACAGCAGCAGGTAGAGCAGCGAGCCGAGCGCATAGACGTCGGTCGCCGTCGTGATGTCCTGGCCGTGCACCTGCTCCGGCGCGGCGAACGCGGGAGTGAGCGCGCGCGTCCCTTCGGCGGTGAGCTGCGCCCTGTCGTTGCTGTCGGTGTCGAGCAGCTTCGCGATTCCGAAGTCCAGCAGCTTCACGACGCCATCGTTCGTCACGAGAATGTTCGATGGCTTGATGTCGCGATGCACGATCAGATTCGCGTGCGCACTTCCGACGGCGTCGAGCACCTGCATGAAGAGGCGAATGCGCGCCTCGCGCGACAGATGATGTTCCTCGACATACTCGTCGATGGGCACGCCATCGATGTACTCCAGCACGAGATACGGCTGCCCGCCCGCGGTCACCCCGGCATCGAGGAGGCGCGCGATTCCGGGATGTGCGAGCCGCGCGAGGACGGAGCCTTCACGGCGAAAGCGCGCCTGCCCGCTCGAGCTCACGAGCGCGAGGTTGAGCAGCTTCACCGCCGCGAGCCCCTCGAATCGTCCGTCCGTTCGACGCGCGAGCCATACCGAGCCCATGCCCCCGCTGCCGAGCGGGCGCTCGATCGTGTACGCGCCGAGCTCCACGCCGATGAGCGTGACGTGCGGCGCCGTCACGAGAAAGAATCGCGCCTCCGCCGCCGAGTCGCTCGCCATCAGCGACGACAGCTCTGCCGCGAGCTCCGGCGAGGACGTGCGCAGCTCTTCGAGGTACGCGTCGCGCTCGGGATCGGAGAGATCGAGCATGCGATCGAGCAGCGGCGAGAGCCGCTGCCACCGGTCTGGGTCTAAACGAGCCACTCGCTCATCCCGTGAAAGAGTGTACACGGTACAAGCGAGTGGCTCTTCATGCCAGCACGAGCGGCGCGCGGCCGCTCCGATCCCGAACGGCGATCAGCGATCGACCGGCAGCCCGCTCGGCACATGATGAGGAGTCAGGGGCGTGAGATTCCGCGCCCGGTCATCCGTCAGCGCGCTCATGTAGTCGGTGAGCGAGTTGATGATCGAATCCGTCAGCACGACGCCGAGGATGATTGTGTCTCGCTGCGCGATGATGTCAGCCGCGTTCGGAAGGAGCGTGGGCCGAAGCGACGGATCGAGCTGCGTGGGGTCGTAGGCGAGCAGTTTCTTGTCAGATTCGCTGTAGTGTGCGATGAACTCGCGCAGATCCGTGATCGCGCCATCGTGACCGTACGGTGCGGTGAGCTCCACGTTGCGAAGCGGCGACGTCCGGAAGCGGTAGATCTCCGTCGGGTCATTGGTGATGTCCATCCGACCGAAGTCGTCTCGCAGCGACGGACCATTTCCCTTGCCGGGGCCGAACTGCGCAACCGCGACATCGTGGAACTTCTCGTCGCTGAACGTGGATCCATTGTGACAGAGCGAGCACTTGATGCTCATGAACGTCTGTGCGCCCAGGAGCTGCTTCTGCGTGAGCGCATTGTTGTTGCCGGCCAGGAAGCGATCCCACGGCGTGTCATCGAACGTGAACTTGTCGACGAGGAAGGCGCCGATCGCGTTCGACGCATGCGCGAACGTCATGTCGCTGAAGCGCTGTCCGGGATATGCACGCTCGAACAGGCGGCGGTACTCCGGGATCTGGCCGAGGCGGCGCATCAGCGCATCCCAGATGGCGGGATTGTTCGCGTCGTCAATGGCAGCGAGCTCGTTGCCACTGTATGCGCGCATTTCGTCGCGATTGCCAACCGGAAACATCCCGATCGCCGAGACGGGACCGTACTCGAACACCCGCTGCATGCGCGCGGTGACCTGATCGCCCGCGGGAGTGATGATCTGTCCGTGCGGTCCCCTCTCGACCCGTCCATCCCAGAAGAGGTGTTGCATCGCCGCGAGGTTGAACGCAGGCGGCGCATTGCGCGGGATGAAGATTCCCTGCGGATGCACACGGGACGGGCCGATTCCTGTCGCGCCTTGTCCGATCGAGAGATGCCGATCGTCGCCGGTGGCGAACTGCGGCAGGTGACACGTCATGCACGAGATGTCGCGATTCCCGCTCAGAATCTTGTCGAATGCGAGCATGCGACCGAGTTCCGCGAGCGCGGGGCGCACGTACGGCTTGGGCGGCATCGGGATCACGCCGCGTCCCGCCGCGAGCTGCCGCACGAGAGCAGCCGTCGGATTCGGCGGCGTTGGATCCGAGTGTCGGCTCGCCAACGGCGCGGTGCTCGCACTCGGCTTTTCGTCCGCGCAGTTCACCAGCGGTGCGACCATGATCGCCACCGCTGCACAGGTCCTCCATGAGATCCGGCGCATAACTCTCCAGGTAGCGCGTTGATCCGACGCCAACGATCGGACGCATCCAGCCGGATGGCCCGCTACCTGGATAATCGAAAATGAAAAGTGAAATCGGACATAGGGGCATTTGCCCCAGGCCGCCCCGGTGAGCTAACGGCTCAAACCGGACCCTCGTCGTCGAGCAGGCTTCTATGAAGCAGCAGCCGCGCCTTCCGCCAATCGCGCTGCACCGTGCGCGCCGACACCCCCCGCAACTCCGAGATCTCGCCGAAGGTAAAGCCGCAAAAAAAGTGCATGTCCACCAGCTCGGCCAGCGACGAGTCGAGCAGCGCCAGCTCGTCGAGGGCGTCGCCGAGCCGCTCGAGCTCCAGGGCATCCTGCCCTGCGCCCTCCCGGCTGGGCTCCTCGGCCTCGAGCGTGATCTCGAGCTCGCGCCCGCGCTTCTTTGCGCGCCGGCGCCGCGTATAGTCGATGACGAGCCCGCGCATCGCGCGGGAGGCATAGCCGAGGAATCGCGACCGGTCCGGAAACTCCACCTCCGTGCGGTCGACCATGTTGAGATAGGCCTCATGCAACAGCGTCGTCGGCCCGAGAGTCAGCGACGACCCCGCGCGCCGCAGACTGCTCTCGGCCACCCGATGCAGCTCTGCGTAGAGCATTTCGAACAACGCGTGGGCGGCCGCCGGGTCGGAGCGGTCCGCTCGCTCGATGAGTTCGTGGATGTTTGCGGCCCCCACGTACCTCCTGTCCTGGATGGCGGTTAGGCGAGTTCTGCGAGCCTTCCGAAGCTACGCAATGGAAGCGCTGAGAACAGTGCCCTGGGGGGCCGTTCTGTCACTTCTTCTTCGGCCCCTGACCCTTTCGCTGACTCGGGCTCGGTGTGACGCCCAGCGCCGACGCGAGATCGATCTGATGATCCTGCTCCTGTTTGATGAGCTCCTGGAGCACTTCCGCCAGCGCGTATTCGCCGAGCTCCTCCGCCTGCCGAATGCGCTGGCGATAGTGCTCGATCGTGTCGTCCTCGGCGCGAAGATCGGCCCAGAGCATCTCTTCGTTGTCTTCAGAGACCTGGACGGCTGCGGGCGTATGCACCGGGTAGGCACCGAAGTAGTCGATCTGTCGCGCGATGGCGAGCGCGTGATCGAGCTCCTCGTGCGCGTGCTTCTCGAGCTCGCCGGCGATGTTCTGAAAGCGCGCGGTGTCGAGCTTCTGGCTGAAGATCACGTACTGAATGATCGCCTTGTACTCTCGCGCGAGATCCTCCTGCAATCCCGCGACGAGCTGTTCGCGCGTCACCGACGACGGGCCTTTCGAGCCGGTCGACGAGTCTTGCTTGGCCATGATCTGTCTCTCAAGTTGAGTGTGAATGGTGCAAGCTGCTCGACTCAATGAACGCAGGAAACTGGCCGCGGGGCGAGAGCGTTGAGCTACCCGAAGGATGAACTGGCTCCGCCACCCGCCTGTTCCGCAGACCCGAAGTCGTTCGAGATCGCGCGGCTCTGGGTCGCGAACGGTGCGCAACACGTCGTGCTTCGAACCGATGTGTGGCCGGACCCCGCAGTGTGGGGGATCGTGCTCGCGGATCTCGCGCGCCATGTGGCACTCGCCTATCAGCGCAAAGACGGTCACGACCTTGAAGACGTGCTCGAGCGCGTGCTCGCGGGCTTTCACACCGAGCTCGAGTCTCCCATTGATGGGCCCGCAGGCGGAGTAGCGGAATGAGCGAGCAATTGGGAACAGGACAGCTGCAGAAGGTGACCGTCGCGGAGAAATTCGCGGCGATTCACGATTACTGGAATCCGCGCATCGTGGGCGAGCTCAATGGACAGCATGTGAAGCTCGCGAAAATACACGGAGCCTTCGACTGGCATCACCACGAGCACGAGGACGAGCTCTTTCTCGTTCACCGCGGCTCGTTTCGCATGGAGCTTCGCGATCGCACGGTCGAGCTCTCCGCTGGCGACATCTTCATCGTGCCGCGCGGTGTGGAGCATCGGCCAGTCGCGGACGAAGAGGCGGAGATCCTGATGTTCGAGCCGGTAAGCACGCTCAACACGGGGAATGTCGTGAGCGAGCGAACGGTCCGAACGCTGACGCGTCTCTAGCCGAGTGCGTGACCAAGGTTCGCGCGCGGCATCACTAAACTCATCGACCAGGAAGAAATGACAGCCGTTGGATCGCAGTCGTCGCAGTTGCACCCACGAATTCAGGAGCTCATCGACCACCTCGTGTCGTATCGACGCGCTGTGCACGAGGCGGTGGCTGAGGTGCCTGCCGAGCTTCGCAATCGGAAGCCGGCCCCGGATAGCTGGTCGGTGGCGGAAGTGATGGAGCATTTGTCGATCGTCGAGCAGCGGATTGCGGCGATGCTGACGATGCACGTGACTGCGGCGCGCGCGAACGGCGTGGGGCCCGACCCCAGCACGAGCTCCGTTGTCGCGACCTTCGCGAACGCGGAAAACCTCCTCGATCGCACCCAGAAAATCGTCGCGCCGACGGTGGCGATACCTACAGGAACCGTCGATCCGAGCGCGGGCGCCGAAGCCCTCGACAAGGCGCATGCGGCGATGGTGGACTCCTTGCACAATGCGAACGGCGTGTCCCTCGAGAATCTGTTTCAGGCGCACCCGGTATTTGGCTCGCGCAACATGTATCACTGGGTCGTGGCACTCGGACTGCATGATGCCCGGCATACCGCGCAGATTCGAGAGATTGGCCAGTCGCTCGCAGGCGCCTAGCCGAATTCGCAGGCGAAGCCGGTCACGTGGCCGGTGGATGACTACCCTTTCAGGAGCTCCACATGAAGCCGCTCGGACTAATCGGCGTGATCCTCATCATCGGCGGCATCGTGGTGCTCGCGATGAGGGGAATCAGCTATACGAAAGACAGGGACTCGGTGAAGGTCGCCGGCGTCGAGCTGTCGGCAGAAAAGCGTGGCTTCGTTCCGCCCGTGGTGGGCGTCATCGCGGTGGTCGCGGGCATCGTGCTGGTAGCCGCAGGGCGCAAGACGGCATAGCGCCGCGGGTCCGATTCGCCGGGCCGCGATGAGAACGCGCGCACTCATCGCGGCCGCGGCACTCGCGGCAGCGATGCTCGGCTGTAGAGCGGAGCCGCCGCTCGTGGCGGGGAGCACCGATTCCTACGACTTCACCTCGCGCGTGCGGCGCGCGATCCCCGTCGGCGCGACTGAGGCTGACGCCGGTCGCACGCTGCGCGCGCAGGGCTTCGACTGCGCGCACACCGATACGCTCGAGTCCGACGAAGGAGACACACTCCAATCGCACCCGGCCCCGGATGATCCCGGCACCGAGTATCTCACCTGCGACTACCTGCGGCGCCGCAACTGGGGCGAGAACACGAGGCGGCGGTACGTGGTGGTACTATACGTTCGCGAGCATCGCGTCGATCGCATTTTCGCGGTGACGCACCTGCGCGAGGTTCATTGAACGTCTCTCTCCTCCAAGGATCGTGTGAGCAGCGGCGAGCGAAAGATCCATCGCAAGATCGTGTTCGGCGGAGTCATCATCCTGATCGTCATGCTCGTCTGGATTTTCGCCTTTCCAAAGCCGGGACCCTGACGACCGCTTCGTCTCCGGATTTTGGCGAGATGGCTGCCGAAGGAATCCCGAAGCGACCTCAACGATGACCGGCGCTGAACGTTATCTCGTTCCCGGCGCGCGGCACCGCGCCGAGCAGACGATCGAGCGCAGCAGATTCATCTGCACGCTGCAGCGTGCGTCGTCCGCGGCAGAAGCGCAGGAATTTCTGCGCGAGATGAACGACGAGTTCTCCGATGCGACGCACAATTGCTGGGCGTACCTCATCGGGGCGCCGGGGAGTACGGACCGCATCGGCATGAGCGACGCGGGCGAGCCGCACGGCACCGCGGGGCGGCCGATGCTCACGGTGTTGCAGCACAGCGGCGTCGGGGACATCGCGGCCATCGTCACCCGCTATTACGGCGGCACGAACCTCGGCACCGGCGGCCTGGTGAAGGCGTATGGCGGCACCGTGCAGCTCGCGCTCGCAACCATGTCGCGCGTCGAGCGCATCGAATATCTCGAGATGAAGGTGACGATCGGCTACGAGAGCATCTCCGCGCTGCAGCAACTGCTGCCGCGCTTCGAATCGTCGTCGCTCCACGAGGACTACGGTGAGCGCGCGACGCTTCGCCTGCGCGTGCCCGTCGCGCGCGCAGGTGAGATGCGCGCGGCGCTGCTCGATGCGACGAGCGGCCGTGCGGAGATAACGCTCAGCGAGCCGGATGCACGCTATCTTTGATGACGCAGCACGCTCCCATTCCGCAGGTCACAATGAAGAAGAACCGCCCGGCCATCCCCAAGGCCGCTCCGAAGCCAGGCGATGCGCGCGCGCCGAAGGCCCCGATCTGGGCGCCGCGACAGTCGAAGGCGCCGCAGACGCACGTGAAGCCTCGCGACACGTCGCAGAAGTCCGGGCAGCGCGGCCGCTAGCGCGCACTCTCGCCGTGGCGCTCACCGCAACGATCTACAACTTCGACATCGAGCTCGCGAACGTCGACCGCAACGTTTACGAGACGCTCGCGCTTCGCGTGGCGCAGCAGCCGTCCGAAACCGAAGAGTATCTCCTCTCGCGCGTGATCGCGTATTGCCTCGAGTACGCGGAAGGGATCGCGTTCTCCCGCGGAATCGCCGAGCCGGATGAGCCGCCGCTCTCGGTGCGCGATCTCACGGGCGCGCTTCGGCTCTGGGTGGAGTTCGGCGCGCCGGATGCCGCGCGGCTGCACAAGGCGAGCAAGGCTTCGCCGCGCGTCGCGGTGTACACGCACAAGGATCCGCTCCAGCTGTTGCGCCAGATCGCGGGCGAGCGCATTCATCGCGCGGAGGAGATCGAGCTCTACGCCATCGATCGTGACCTGCTCAGCGAGCTCAAATCGCGGCTCGAGCGGCGTATGTCCTTCCAGCTCTCATTCACCGAGAGCCACCTCTATCTCACCCTCGACGGCGAATCACTGGACGGTGCCGTCGTGCGTCATTCGCTCGTCTCTGCCGGTTAGCGTCTGTCATTCCACTCGCCAGGAGCGCTGCATGGTGATCATCTCGGTGGACGGTGAGAAGGCGATGTTCGAAGTCGAAGGGCTCGACAAGCTCTGGTCGCTGCGAAGCCGGCTGGAGATTCCGCTGGCGCACATCAAGAACGTGAGCGCCGATCCCACCATTGCGCGCGGGTGGTATCACGGAATTCGACTGCTCGGCACGAACATCCCGGGCGTTCTCACGGCCGGCACCTTTCACCGCGACGGCAACAACGTCTTCTGGGACGTGCACGATCCGGAGCGCACCATCGTGCTCGAGCTCGACCACGAGTTCTACGATAAACTCGTCATCGAGGTCGCCGATCCGACGAAGGCGATCGCGCTTCTCGAATACAAGATTGGCTCGACGCGCGACTAAATCGCCGCCGTGCGGCATGAGCCGGTGCCAAGGGCTCCGAATAACGCTATCTTTCAATTGACTCATGACCACACGTTACAGCCGGTGACCTCACCCCGACGCCCACGTCGTCCGCGCCGCCGCACGAGCGCCGCTCCGCGCCTCACATCAGTTCCCACCAGCCGGAACGCCTACCAGGCCACGCGCGAATGGCTACTCGCGCGACACGGCTCGGTGTGCGCCTACTGTGAGCGCCGATTCGATGCCGAGCTCATGACGCTCGACCACGTCACGCCCCGCCGCGGCCAGACCGCGTACGACCGGCGCGACAACCTGGTGCTCTGCTGCCCCGCGTGCAACGCACAAAAGGCGGACCAGCCCTTTCTCGCTTTTCTGCTCGCGCGCCGCGCGCGCGCCGCGAGCCTGCTCCGCTACGGGGAGCATCTGAGCCCCATGCTTCTGCAGCTCGCGCGCGAGATCGCCGGGCCGGAAGCCTCCGCGCGCGCTTCGCGCCTCGCGGATCCCGATTACCCGTATGCCGACTGACGCTGCGTTCGGCGGTGATCGGCAGCTGAGCAAGCTGCTCGATCATCTGGCGTGGGCGGACAAGCGCGTGCTCGACTCGCTGCGGGCGATGACTCACCCCGATCAGCGGGCGCTCGACCTCTACGCGCACGTGCTCGGCGCCGAGCACGTCTGGTTGTCGCGAATGATGGAACGCGTCCCACGGGAGAAGATCTGGCCGGATCTCACCGTGGGACGCGCCGAAACGCTGGCGGCCGAGAATGCCGCTTCGCTACGCTCGTTTCTTGAGTCGCTCTCGGCCGACCAGCTGCAACGGAAAGTTGCGTACAAGAACAGCGCCGGGCTCGCCTTCGAGTCGACGATTGAGGACATGCTCCTTCAGGTAGCACTTCACGGTTGCTATCATCGCGGGCAGGTTGCGCTCGTGGTGCGCGGAGCGGGCGCCGAACCGGCTCCCACCGACTACATCGCGTTTATTCGCGGAGCGCCTGCCGCCGTCACGCTCCCACCACAGCGGTAGCCCTTCGTCAGCATCCGTCCAGAAATACAAGTCAGATCCTTGTGGCGAAGAGCAGAAGCAGCAGGATTGCCGCGAAGACTCCGTCGTGACGGCGAATGGCGACGGCCAGGAGCACTAGCGGTACGATCAGAGCAAGCATGGCAGTGTGGGGCAAGGAGCGCGCCTGCTCGACGCGCCGAATTCTGAGAGTCCCATACCTTGAGAGCGTATATCACCGCAAAAAGCGGACACGCATTCGTGACGCTCGCCGCTGGCAAATTGTGAGCGCTCGGCGTAGTGTAGCGGGCGCTAACGCCGCGCCCCTTCTCCCGGAGCCCATCTCATGAACGACTCGGCCATCTTTCTGCTAGCGCGCCTCATCCACGTTGTCGCTGGTGTGACCTGGGCGGGGACGCTGATCTTCATTGGATGGTTTCTTCTGCCCGCGGCTCGCGTGACCGGACCCTCGGGCGGCGCCGTCATGCAGCAGCTCGTTCGCGTGCAGCGCATGCCGGTGTACCTGATGCTCCTGATGGCGCTCACGATCCTCTCGGGACTTTCGCTCTTCTGGCTGGACGTGTCGGCGTTCGGTCCGGCCTGGGTGCATACCGGACCCGGACGAACCTTCTCCGCAGGCGCCGTCTTCGGGATTCTCACGGCGATAATCGGCGGATCGGTGAACGCGCCGGCGGCGAAAAAGCTGGGAGAGCTGGGCGCATCCATACAGGCGGGGGGAAAGCCACCAACCGCTGAACAAGCCGCGGAGATCGAGCGCCTGCAGAACAGGCTCTACAGCGCGGGCCGCTGGATCACCGCGCTCGTGCTGCTCGCCGTCACCTGCATGGGCGTCGCGCGCTACGTCCCCTGATGCTCCGTCCGTCCCGTGCGGCGTTCGCTTTCATCTTCATTACCGTCGCGCTCGACATGGTGGCGCTCGGGATCATCGTCCCGGTGCTCCCAAAGCTCGTCGTGGCCTTTGAAGGCGGCGACGTCGCTCGTGCGGCGCGGATAGTTGGTCTGTTCGGGTTCTCGTGGGCAGCGATGCAGTTCCTCGCGTCGCCCATCGTCGGCGCGGCGTCCGACCGCTTTGGACGCCGCCCAGTAGTCCTCCTCTCCAACTTCGGGCTCGGCCTCGACTATCTCGTGATGGCGCTCGCGCCGAGTGTGTCCTGGCTGTTTGCGGGGCGCCTGATCTCGGGGATTACGTCGTCCAGCTATCCCACCGCGAGCGCGTACATCGCGGATGTCACACATCCGGACGAGCGCGCCGCGAAGTTCGGATTGATGGGCGCGGCCTTTGGCCTCGGCTTCATCATCGGCCCAGCCGTTGGCGGAGTGCTCGGCGACATCAACCTGCGACTTCCATTCTGGGTCGCCGGCGGATTGAGCCTCGCGAACGCAGCCTACGGATATTTCATACTACCGGAATCACTCCCGCCCGAGAAACGCGCGCACGTGCCTTGGCACATGGCGAATCCGCTCGGCTCGCTCTCTTTCCTGCGCGCGCACTCCGGGCTCCTCGTGCTGGGCGCAACGTACTTTCTCTACTACTTCGCGCACGAGATCTATCCCACCCTCTTCGTGCTCTTCGGGGACTTTCGCTACGGATGGTCGGCGAGCCAGCTCGGTCTCACGCTCGCCTTCTTCGGAATCGGATCGATGGTTGCATCTGCCTTTCTCATCGGGCCGATCGTCAAACGCATCGGCGAGCGCAACGCGCTCCTGCTCGGCATCTCGCTCGCCGCTACGAGCAGCCTCGTCATCGCCCTCGCGTACTCGGGGACGCTGTTTCTTCTCAGCATTCCCATCGCATCGCTCGGCGGGCTGACGTCGCCTTCGTTCATGGCGATCGCGTCGCGCCAGGCGAGCGAGACTGAGCAGGGGAGGCTCCAGGGCGCACTTGGCAGTTTGCAAGGAATCGCGATGATGGTCTCGCCGCTCGTGCTCACCGAGATTTTCGCTGTCGCGATTCAGCGTGGCGGGAAGCCGTTCGCCGGTGTTCCGTTCGCGTTCGTGACACTCGTGCTCTGCGTCGCACTGATGCTCGCCGCGCGAGCCACTCGTCCGCGCACGGCGTGACTCGCAAGCGCTCAGATCACGTGCCGCCGTACCACTCGTATCCCTGGTCGCTCCAGTAGCCGCCGTTCCGCTTGGGCAGAAACACGATCTTCGTGAGGTATTTCGTGTTCTTGTAGCCGAGCTTTATGGGTGAGTGGATGCGCGCGGGCGCGCCGTGGGCCATGCCGAGCATGTGGCCGTCCATCGCGATCACGACGAGCGTTTGCGGATGCATTGCGCTCTCGATGTCCCAACTCTCGTGATAGCCGTTGTCGAACGACTGAAAGTCGACGTAGCCGGCGTCGGGCGTTGCTCCGACCACGCGCGCGATGTCGCTCACGCGAATCCCGCCCCACACCGCGACGGCGTTCCATCCTTCCACGCAGAAGTGGTCGACCCGCTGGCTGCGAAACGGGAGCCTCCGCAATTCCTCGAGCGTGAACTTCGTCGGATTTTTCACCAGCCCACTCACTTCGAGCGCCCACGGTCCGCGCACGCTCTCGTCCCAGACGGGCACGGTGTCCGAAATGAAGTACGAGGGAAACGCCGAGCCCGCGATCTTCGCTCCGTTCTTCGCGTAATTCATCGACGAGTGCTGAAAGAGCAGGCGCTCGACGTTCTCGTTTCTGTGCTCGGCGAGATCGAGTAGCCGTTGTGCGCGCGGAGAGCGCTCGATGTTGCACGCAGCGAGAAAGGCGGCGGTGAGCGAGAAGCCGCCCGCGCTCAGAAATTTCCGGCGATCCATGCTACTCTCCCTGCGCGGCGCGACGACGCCAGCGCGGAAGGAGATGATAGAATGGGCGCGCGTTGCGCGCTTCGGGGGAGAGATCCTCGCGATAGCCGCCGGTGATCATCGACTGCAGCGAGTACGGGTCCACCGCGAAGACCATGAAGATGTGCACGAACGAGAGCACGATGAGCGCGAGCATCGTCATGAAGTGCCAGTAGCGCGCCCACACGTATCCGCCGAAGAGAGCTGTGAGCCATCCGAGCTGCACCGGCTTCCAGATCGCGAGCCCCGTGAGCACCTGCACGATCGCGAGGATAGGGAGAAAAAAGTACGCCGACCTCTGCATCGCGTTGTGCTTGCCCTGCACGGGATGCTTCTTCGAGACGAAGAGATAAAACTTGATCATCGCGAACGAATCGCGAATGTCGCCGCGGCGCGGCACGAGGTCGCGCCACTCGCCGTGCAGATAGATGAAGGTGAGGTACACGAGCCCGTTCAGCACGAGTACCCACATCATCGCGAAGTGCCAGTGGCGCGCCCCGCCGAGCCATCCGCCGAACGTCAGTGCGTCCGGAATCGCCTTGTGCTCGAACGGATAACAGCAGAATTGCTCTCCTCTTCGAGCGAACGCGGGGTACGCATTGAAGATCCGAAGCCCGCTTCCCACCATCAGCGTCAGAGCGATCGCATTTACCCAATGCGTGACGCGTACGATCCAATGGTGGCGTAGCGTCACGGCTTTTTCTTCGCGGCGCTCGAGCCGCTCTTCTTGAAGAGCGTGTCGTACTGTCCATATCCCGCCTGATCGAGCTGGCTCGCCGGAATGAAGCGGAGCGACGCCGAGTTCATGCAGTATCGAAGGCCCGTGGGAGCGGGACCATCGTCGAACACGTGGCCGAGGTGCGAGTCGCCGTGCGCGGAGCGAACCTCGGTGCGGTCCATACCGAGCGTCTTGTCATCCTTCGACTTGATGTTCGACGGCTCGAGCGGCTTGGTGAAGCTCGGCCACCCCGTGCCCGACTCGAACTTGTCCGTGGAGCTGAAGAGCGGCTCGCCGGTGACGATGTCGACATAGATGCCGGGCTCGTGATTGTCCCAGTATTCGTTCTGAAACGGCGGCTCGGTGCCCGCCTTCTGCGTGACGTAGTACTGCTCGGGAGAGAGCGTCTTCTTCAGCTCCTCGTCGCTTGGCTTCTTGTATGACATCTTCTTGGCTTGTGCGGCTTGGGTCAGGGTCGTGTCCAGCTGTGCGCTCGTCAACACGACCGGCTGCTGCGGTGCGCGCGTGCCGAGTGACGCGGCGCCGCGCGTAGTGAGCGCGAGCGCACCAGCGCCGATCGCTACGAGCGCGACTGCTCCGATAAATCCGTTCATGTGAGTGCCGTGAAGGGGGTTTCCATCTATATAGTAAACACGGCTGGGACAGGTAGGGTTCCGGCGAAGGACCTCGGTCGCCTGGATCGTACCCAATGGACTGCCCGAGCGCCATACTACCCGTGGGCAACCTCTCATTCCCCAGTCGCCGAGCCCGTGAATTCACGATTGATACGCCTCAGCTTCCTCGCTGGATTCATCGCTACCTTCGTCGCTGGATGCGCACCCCATTCTTCCGGCCCTAGAACGGTTTCTTCGCCGCCACTTTCGATGAGGCCCGATACGCTGCCCACCGCCGATGCACGGGCGATCGACGCGATCTTCGCCCCCTACGATCGACCAGGCGCACCTGGTGCCAGCGTCATGGTTCTCAGTCACGGAAAGCAGGTCTACCACCGCGCATTCGGCAGCGCCGACCTGGAGGCGCACACGCCGGCAACGCTCAACACCGACTACCGGCTCGCGTCGCTCACGAAGGCGTTCACAGCGATGTCGATCATGCTGCTCGTGAAGGACGGGAAGCTCCACTACGACGATCGCCTCGTCGACGTCCTCCCCGGTGCGCCGGCGTACGCGCACGACGTGCGGATCAGTCATCTGCTCACGCACACCTCCGGGCTCGTCGACTACGAAGACTTCGTTCCCGACTCGCAGACCGCGCAGCTCAACGACGACGATGTGCTGAAGCTCATGCATCGCACCGACACGCTGAACTTCGCGCCGGGCTCCGCGTATCACTACAGCAACTCCGCGTACGTGCTGCTCGGGCTCATCGTCGAGCGCGCGAGCGGAATGCCATTTCCGAAATTCCTGCACGATCGCATCTTCGCGCCACTGCACATGGATTCGACCGTCGCCTACGTGAAAGGAGCGTCGACGGTGCCGCAGCGCGCCTACGGCTACACCGGAGACTCATCCGGCCACTTCACGCGTACGGACCAGAGCTCCACCAGCGCCACGCTCGGCGACGGCGGGATCTATACCTCGGTGACCGACATGGTGAAGTGGAGCGACGCGCTCGATCTGCGCACGCTCGTCGATCCGGCGGCGATGCAACGCGCGTGGTCGCCCACCACACTCACGGACGGCAAGGTGAGCGGCTACGGCTATGGCTGGTTCGTTGCAACGGTGAATGGCGAGCAGCAGCTGCGACACCACGGCGAGAGCACCGGATTCACGAACGCGATTCTCAAGTATCCCGGTCGCAGGCTGACGATCATCGTGCTGACGAATCGCACGGGTGGCGCGCCGTGGGACATCGCCGATCGCATCGCGGCGCTGATCCCGAACTGAGCTCGAAGTAGTGTCGCCGTGAACTCCTCCGCCGCGCTCGTCCACCTCCTCGGCTTTCTCGCCGGCATCGTGCTCTACGCGATGCTCGGCGTGATGACGCTGCGCGCCGGGCGCAGCGGAGGTGCGTCGAGCAGCCGGACGGTGGACCGGATTCCGCTGGCGACGTCGTGCCTCGGACTCTTGTGGAACGCCGGCGCGCTCGTGATTTACGGAACGCGCGACCTGGGAGGCGCGCCGAACGCGTGGTTCGAGGCGGTGGCGTTCGCGGCGCTGGGCTTTCTCCCGGCAGTGGTCGTGCACTCCTCGCTGCAAGCGCAGGAGCGGCGGAGCGCGCGCCTGTTGATCACCGCCGCGTATGCACTCAGCTCAGTGGGCGCGATTCTGCAGCTGCGCGCGGCGTTCGCACACGAGGACATCCCGTCGCCGCTCGCGCTGACGATGCTCACCGCCGGATACATAGCGGTGATCGCGCTGCTCGCGCTCGTCGCGCCCAAAGGGCCTCGCGCCGGATGGACGCTCTCGGCCGTCGCGCTCGCGGGCTTCGCGGTGATGGCGCTTCACCTCCAGCGCCACACGACCGGCGTGGAGAGCGTGCCGATCGAGCTCATCGGCCACCACGCATCGCTGCCGCTCGCGCTCGTGATTCTCTATCAGGACTATCGCTTCGCGCTCGCGGACATCTTTCTCAAGCGCGTGCTCACGCTCCTCGCCGTGGTGCTGCTCGCGGGGCTGCTTTATACGTTCGTCGCAGTGCCCACGGTGTTGCCGAATCTCACGGCCGCCAACGGTGCGTCGTGGGCGGTAAGCGCACTCATCGCGCTCTGGGTCTTCACCGCGCTCGCATATCCCCCGCTCGAGCGCGCGGTCAATCGCTTCGTCGACCGCATCGTGCTCCGACGTGCTGATTACGAGAAAGTGCGCACGGACGTCGCGACCGCGATCACGGAGCTGTCGTCGTCATCAGAGATTCTCGAGTCGGTGTGCACGCACATCGCACCGGCCATGTCGGCGCGCGAGGTGAGCTGGTCAACGCTGTCGACGGCGGGTGCGCCGAGCACGAGTCTGGTGACCACAGCGCGCGGGCGCGAGGCGGCGGTGCTCGTGCCCACCGCCGATGCTCCGTCGTATCAGGTGACGGTGAGTGAGCTCACGGGCGGACGCCGACTCCTCTCCGGCGACCTCGCGCTCCTCGAGACGCTCGGACTCCTCGCCGCGCGCCGCATCGACGCGGTGCGTGTGAACGACGAGCGTCATCGCCGGGATCTGCGCGAGCGCGAGATCGTGCAGCTCGCGGCGGAGGCGGAGCTGTCTGCGCTTCGCGCGCAGCTCAATCCGCACTTTCTCTTCAACACGCTCACGACGATCGGACAGCTCATTCAGGAAGCACCGCCACGCGCGCTCGATACGCTGTACAAGCTCACGGGACTTCTTCGCGCGGTGCTCAAGCGCTCCGACGGCGGATTCGTCACGCTCGGCGAAGAGGTCGAGATCGTGCGCACCTATCTCGCGATCGAAGGCGCCCGCTTCGAGGAGCGTCTCGCGGTGACGATCGATTTGCCGGAGTCGCTGGCCGAGCTGCCGGTGCCGCCGCTCGTGCTGCAGCCGCTCGCGGAGAACGCGGTGAAGCACGGGATCGCGCCATTGCGCGCGGGTGGGCGTGTTGCGGTGAAGGCAGCGCTCGAGGGGGAGACGCTCGTGCTCACGGTCACCGACAGCGGCGTCGCGGTGCCGGCGGCGGAGCTCGAGCGGCGGCGCGGCGCCGGGATCGGGCTGTCGAATCTCGAGCGCCGGCTCGAGCGCTACTATGGTGACTGTGCATCGTTGGCGATGCGGAGCGCTCCCGACCGAGGTACCGAAGTCCGCGTCAGCATCGCGCTGAGTGCGATGCGCGCGGGCCCCGGCGCCGCGGTGCCTACCCGGGAGCAGATCGCGTGACGGGGCGGCTCCGCATCGTGATCGCCGACGATGAGCGTCCGGCGCGCGCTTTCCTCGCGCGGCTGCTCAAGGAGTGCGGCGACGTCGAGCTCGTGGGCGAGGCGGCCGGCGGCGCGGAGGCGATCGCGCTCATCGAGTCGGCAAAGCCGGATCTCGCCCTCCTCGATCTGCAGATGCCCGAGGTGGATGGGCTCTCCGTCGTGCGTCTCGTCAAGCGAAGTCTGTTGCCGCTGTTCGCATTCGTGACGGCGCACGATGCGTACGCTGTGCGCGCCTTCGAGGCGAACGCCGTCGACTTTCTGCTCAAGCCCGTCGAGCCTCTGCGGCTTCGGCACACGCTCGATCGCGTGCACGCGCGTCTCGCGCGCGGCGCGGATCGCGGCGCGGCGGCAGAGCGCGCGCGCCAGGCGGCGGCGCAGGCGACGAGCGGCGACGCGGAGTACCTGCGCCGCATCCCGGTGCGGCAGAAGGAAGACATCGTGCTCGTCCCCGTGGCGCAGCTCGCGTCGGTCGTCGCCGATGGCGAGCTGCTGCATCTTACGACGGTCGATGCCAGGCACTACACGATCAACTATCGCCTCAAGGATCTCGCCGCGCGACTCGACCCCGCAACGTTCGTTCGCATCTCGCGCAGCGCGCTCGTGAATCTCGACATGCTCTCGAAAGTGAGCGCGATGCCCGGGGGCACTTACCTCGTCACGCTCACGAACAAGCAACAGCTCTCCGTGAGCCGGCAGCGCGCCCGCGACCTGCGCGAGGAGCTGCTCAAGCTCTAGTTCGCACGAGCTCGACGCCAGCGGCCTTGCTCGCCGCCGCCGAGTCGCACAACATTTCCCGATGTCGCTCCGCCCGATCTTGCTCGCCATCATCGGCGACAGCGCTGCCGGCAAGTCGACTCTTGGCGACGGGATCGCCGCGCTCCTGGGTGACCGGCGCGTCACGATCGTCACGACGGATGACTACCACAAGCACAATCGGAAGGCGCGGCGCGAGCTGCGCCTGAGCGCGCTCCACCCCGACTGCAACGATCTCGATCTCCTCGGCGAGCATCTCGAGCTGCTCGCGAGCGGCCACTCGGTGAAGAAGGCTCCGTACAATCACGCCACCGGAGATTTTGATGCGCCGAGGACAATTGTGCCGGCGGAATTTCTGATCGTGGAGGGATTGTTGGGATTGCATTCGCCGTCGCTCCGCGATCGCTACGATGTGAGCGTGTACCTCGATACGCCGGAGCTGTTACGACATCGATGGAAGGTGTCGCGCGACACGGCGAAGCGCGGCTACTCGGCGAGCCAGGTGGAGGACATACTCGAGCATCGCGAGACGGTGTCGGCAATGTTCATCCGTCCGCAGCGCGATCACGCGGACATGCTGGTGCGCTTTCGTCCGGGGCCGCACGCGATCGACGATACGAAGCTTCACGCGACCGTCGCGATGCGAGATCAGGGGCTGCATCCGGCGCTGCCGATCGTGTTGAAGGAATCTCCGCTGGCTGCGCCACGGCTGAAGCTGCGACGGCAGGGAGCTGGCGCGGTGCTCGACATCGACGGCAGAATTTCCGACGAGGAGACGGCGCAGGCGGAACAGGCGCTCATGCGTCAGCGTCCGGAGCTCGCGCCCATTCTGCAACGTCGCACGGGACAATTCACCACCAACGGTATGCACGCACACAGCAATGCACTCGGGCTCACCCAGCTGCTCATCACCTATCCCGTCATCAGTGCGAAGCTCGCACGCGGAGATTCACTATGATCGCGTCGCACTGGATGTCGTCGCTTGGCATGGTATGCGCGCTTGCGGCAGCATTGCCCGCGCAGCGACCGACTGGATTCCTCGATCGCACGGTGAAGTCGGGCGCGCTCACCTTGAAGTATCAGGTGTACGTTCCGCCCACCTATGATGGGCACACGTCGCTGCCGGTGATCCTGTTCATGCACGGCTCGGGTGAACGAGGGAGCGATGGGCTCAAGCAGACGCAGGTCGGTATGCCGGCGCAGATTCGGTGGCATCGCGACTGGTTCAACGCGATCGTGGTGATGCCGCAGTGCCCCGACGACAGCGTGTTCCGCGGAGTGGTGGCAGACGCGACGTACGCGGCGCTCGAGAAGAGCGTGAAGGAGTTCCACGGCGATCGCGAGCGGCTGTACGCGACCGGTCTTTCGATGGGTGGGTACGGCGTGTGGCAGGAGATCGTGGATCATCCCGGGGTGTTCGCCGCGGCCGTCACGGCGTCTGGCGGGCTCACGCCGAGTGCGGACATGGACAATCTGTTCGTGAGTGTGAAGGGCGACGATCCCTTCGCAGCTGTCGCTGCGCTGACAAAGGGGATGCCGATCTGGATCTTTCACGGCGCGAAGGACGACGTCGTGCCGGCGGTGCAATCGCAGAAGCTCGTGAAGGCGATGCGCGATGCCGGCACCGACGTGAAGTACACCGAGTATCCGGACATGGGCCACGGCTCGTGGGAACCAGCGTACGCGGACGGGGAGCTCTGGAAGTGGCTGTTCGCGCAGCGGCTCCCGAAGCGGTGAGGACTTAACGGACAATTGATCGCGATTCGCATAAAAATAGCTTCACCCGACCCACACCCCTCCCGTAGCATTTTCCGCCGGAGCGCGTACATTCGTCCTGCCGTGCGGAGGCAGGTCACGGCAACCTCTTCTCTGTGTCCGAGGCGCGTACCATGGTGCCTGATACCGAGGGTGTGGTCCCGTCAGACGCGCCGTCGCCCTTCTTCGGTGAGCTGAAGAAGGACGTCCCGCCCGCACGCGTGGGACCCTACCGCATCGTGCGCCTGCTCGGCGAAGGCGGAATGGGGACCGTCTACCTCGCGGAGCAGGACGAACCCGTTCGGCGCCAGGTCGCGATCAAGGTGCTGCGCTCGGGAGGCAATTCCAGCGAGGTCGTCGCGCGCTTCCGCTCCGAGCAGCAGACCCTCGCCATGATGGATCACCCGAACATCACCCACGTCTACGACGCGGGCGCCACCGATTCGGGGCTCGCGTACATCGTGATGGAATACGTCGTCGGCGACACGATCACCGCGTACGCGGCGCAGCATCGCCTGACCATCCCCGAACGGATTCGACTCTTCGTACAAGTCTGTCGCGCGGTTCAGCACGCGCATCAGAAGGGCATCATTCATCGCGACATCAAGCCGTCGAACGTCGTCGTCACCGAGAATGATGGCGAAGCGCTGTGCAAGGTCATCGACTTCGGCATCGCGAAGGCAATCGCGCCCTCGCCCGACAGCGCACGTCTGACGGCGACGGGCATCGCGCTCGGCACTCCCGCCTACATGAGCCCCGAGCAATTCATGTCCGACGGCACGGATGTCGACACGCGAGCCGACATCTACGCGCTCGGCGCGATGCTGTACGAGTTGGTGGCCGGCGTCCTGCCCTTCGATCCCGCCAAGTACTCGGGGTGGGCCGCGCTTCTCGGACAACGCCTCTCCAACGACGCCCCGCGGCCGAGCGCGCAGTATGCGACGCTTCCCTCCGACCGTCGTGCGCTCATCGCATCCGAACGGCGTATCGATGAAGGAGCGCTGCGCAGCACCATTGCGGGCGATCTCGACTGCGTGATCCTGAACGCACTCGAGCGTGACCGCGAGCGGCGCTACGCAACGGCGAATGCGTTTGCTCTCGATCTGGATGCGTATCTCGCGAACAAGCCGGTGTCGGCGCACACGGCGAGCATCCCCTATCGCGCCGGCAAGTTCGTGCGACGGCACCGCGCGAGCGTCGCCTTCGCGTCGCTCGCACTCGTGCTGCTGGCGGCGTCCGCAGTGGGAGCGGCAATCCAGGCGCGGCGAGTTGCCCGCGCGCGGGCTGTTGCCGTCGCGCGAGAGGGGCAGGCCGAGGAGCTGATCAGCTTCATGCTCGGCGATCTTCGCGACAAGCTAACGGCGCTCGGCCGTCTCGACGTGCTCGACGCGGTGGGCGACCGCGCGCTCGCGTACTTCGCGGCGGTGCCCGCGTCGCAGCTCAGCAGCGAGGAGCTCCATCGTCGCGCGGAGGCGCTTCAGCAGCTCGGAGAAGTACGCATGTTCCAGGGGAAGTTGGCGCCGGCGGCCGACCTGATGCGTCAGTCCATCGAGATCGCGGCAGGGCTCGCGGCGAAGGATTCCCTGAATGGCCGGTGGCAGATTGGCCTCGCGCGCAGCCAGTTTTGGGCAGGCAGCGTCGATTGGGAGCTCGGAAACATCGACGCCGCGCTTCAGCATTTTCTCCCATTCGTGACGATCAGCAAGCGGCTCATCGCGCACTACCCCGACAGTCTTGGCTATCGCGAAGAGCTCGCGTACGCGCTCAACAACATCGGCTTCGCGAAACAGGCCAAGGGCGACGTTGCCGGTGCGGTCGAGATGTATCGCGCGAGCCGAGGGATAAATCAAGAGCTGGTTAATCTGCATCCCGACAGTCTGGACTGGCAGGTGAGTCTTGCCGCCGAGTACAACGCGGAGGCGGTCGCGCAGCGGAAGCTCGGCGATCTCGCTGGCGCGTTGGCGAATCACAACAAGGAGTTGGAGATCAAGGAAGCATTGTTGGCGCACGACACGACCCATCGCGAGCGCCAATACTACGTCGCAATTGCGCACACCTATCGCAGCGAGCTTCGCGTATTGATGGGCGACATCAAGGGAGCGGTGGCCGATGCAAAGGCCGCGCGCGCGATCTACGCGTCACTCGTCGCGCACGACACGAGTGACGCGGTGATGCAGTCTGGCTTGGCGAAGAGCGATCGCCAGATCGCGCAGGCACTGCTCGAGAGCGGGGACGCCGCGGGCGCGCTAGAGCAGCTGCATGCGGGGCAGGCGATCAGCTCGCGCTGGCTCGCGAAGAATCCGGGTGATCCGTACATGGCCGCGGAGGCAATGCTCGCGGGGATTGCCGAGTCTCGTGCGCTGCTGGCGCTCGGCCGCGTACGCGACGCGGTCGCAGCCGCTCAACGCGCGAGTGCCGCGAGCGAAGCAAGGCTCAAGGAAAAACCGAGCGACATTGACACGCATCGCTCGGCGGGAGATGCCTACGTTGCACTGGGAACGGCGCTATCGCGTGCAGGCGAGAGGCGCAGCGCGGCTGACGCGTGGTCGCGCGCGCTCGCGATCGAGGATTCGCTCGTACGCGCCGACCCGGAGACCGAGCTTCTCGCCGTGCAGGCCGCGGCGTTGATCAATTCTGGAAATCGGGACGACGCGAAACCGATCATCGCCGAGCTGACTCGTCGGGGGTATCGGCGGCCGACGTTCGTTCGACTCGTGGGTGGGCGTGCAAACTAGCACGACATCATCAGGCATTCGCGAATGAATCTGCCGACGCTCATGGCTCTTTGCGCCGGCACATCCTGTCGTGTCCTCGCGGACTCGACTTCCCGATTCACCTCCACCAAGAGCACGCCATGCCCGATCAGACAGTGAAGGTCTCCTTCACAACGCCGAGCACGTTCACGTTCGATCCGCCAACCGTGACCATGACGGCAGCCGGAAAGATCAATTTCCACAGGGATCCCGGATCATCGACGTGGACGTTCGTGAGCATCAACGAACTGCCATCGCCGGAGTATTCATCGTCCGTGACCGGTAATGGGAGTGGCATCACCGTGAATGACGCGTTCACGACCAATGGTGGCAGCTCGTACACCGTAACAGTGAACGACGCGACCGGCAATCATACGAGTCAGCCGATGAGCATCAAGGGAACGCTGCCACCGATGATCATGAATCGATGAGGGGCGGTGATTCGGGCGCAGGCGGATCGAGCCGGTCGAGTCGTGGAAAGCGAATCGACCGGCACGACGCGCAAAGCAACGCACTTTCCAGCCAGGTCTCGCAGCGCGCTTTTACGGAAGTGGCGTCTGACTCACCCACCGCACTCGCGTGATTGGAAGTCGCGCCGCGGACCGAAGGTCGATCGCCTTGTAGCGCGAGAGCATCTGCGGACCGTCCCACTCCTCCGCGCACCAATCGCCATCGCGTTCGCGCATGCTCGGCGGCTCGGGTCGAATCGTGATCACGGTGTCATGACTCGCAGGTCGCATCGAATCGGGAATGACGGTCAGCACCGCCGGCGTTCGATACGTGCGTTGCGCGGCCGGATGCCATCCCAATCTTTCTCTCGTTCCATCCATTCGAACGAGATACACGTCGAGCTGAATCGGACGGCTGCTCGCCAGTGAGTCGATCGGCGAAACGCACACGCCTCGGCTCTGTCCCACCGCGCGCAAAGTCGCCGCGCTCGCGAATGTCACCGCCGAGTCCCCGAGTGTCGTTGCGCCTTGCCACACGACCACCTCCTGCGAGCATGCGCAGAGCACCGTAGAGAGCAAGATGATCGCGGCGACACGGCGAGCGGCCACTGCCTATCGCACCTTCAATGCGGCGTGTCGACTCGCCGCCCCACCGCAGCCCTTGCGGCACCCTCGATCGGCTGCGCCCTCTCGTTCAGCAGCTTCGTCACGAACCGCTGCCCCTCACTCACGCGTTCGATCTCGATGGCGATCGCCTCGACCGCCTGCTCCACACGCTCGAGACGCGCATCCGATGGCGACCGTTCCAGCCTCCCCTGCGCAAGCTCCTTCATCCGCGCCCGGTAGCCGAGCGTCAGTTTCAGCATCCAGCCGCTCGTGGCGAAAAACGCCAGGATGGCTACGAGCGGAATAATGTCATGCATGAGGCCAATCCTTGTCAGAATGAACGCTAGAATGATGGTGGCTGTTTTCACCGCGTGCCGAGGCCTGCGGGTGGCCCTACGAGATCACGGTCGCGGAGGTGTCGCACGACGCCAAATCCGCTCCCTCCTCCCGCCGCCGATGCGTCAAATCATGCCGTCCACCGCCTCAATCCGCCACTCGTAGCACGGCCACCCGCCGCGCCTTGTCGCGTGCGCCAGCTCCGCGAAAAGATTCCGCAACCATAACCGTACGCGGAGCCCCTTCATGTCCTCGTTGCCAACGACGCCGAAGCCGTCCGGCGTGCCGCGCCGCACGCTCGCTGCCTTCACCATTCTCACCGCGATCATGCTCATCACGCTGGTCGCGGCGAGCTGCTCCACGCACACGGCGCGGAGCGTCGCGCCCGCGGATGACGTCGTTCGTGCAGGCACTTCCGATCTCACCGTCGCCCACATCGTCGACAACGTCGACAATGAGCGCATCATGTACCGCCTGGCGACAGGCGATACCACAGCAAAGGAACGAGGGAAAGTCAGAGTCGAGCAGCGCATCTCATCCGCGAACGGCGTTGCGAACGTGATGCTGTACAAGCTCGGACACTACGGCTCCGGAGACTTCGTCGACACGATGTCGATGACGCGCAAGGGACTTCGCCCGATCGCGGAGCACCTGAAATTCGGCAGCACGGAGAAGATCATCCACTACGATGGCGACCGGTTGCACGAGACGGTTCAAGTCGGCGACTCGGCCCCCCGCACCTTCGACCGCCACTTCCCGGTGCCCGTATTCGGATTCAATCAGCTCGATCTCGTCGTGCAATCGCTGCCGCTGCGTCCAGGCTTTCACGCGATTCTCCCACTGTACTCCGAAGGCGACGACTCGCTCGAGCTGGACACCGCAATGGTCGTGAAGCTCGCACCGTCCGATGCCACGACTCCGTCACCCACCTGGACCGTCCGCTTCGCCGACCCCGTGATCATCAGCACCTACGTCGTCGATACACTCTCACGTCGCATCATCGACTACGATGTCGTGACGCGAAAGTCCAAGATGCATACCTGGATCGAGCGATAGCATTCCGTCGCCCATTCTCCGGGCGGCGTGGGGACAGAGACAACAGTAGGGCGACGGCCGATCGCGTCTGCAGGTGATGAGTAAGGAAGCGAAGAGTTCGAAAGCGAACTGCCCACTGCTGATCACGAATCAAACCAATTGAAGACGAATCGAACCCGACGCGGCGAGAGAATCTCTCCCGTACAAGGTTCGATTCGTCGTTATTGGGTTGATTCGTGATCAGCCGTTGCAGTAACTAATCGCTACCGCACGTCATCCGAGGTGCCCCCTACTTCATCCCGAAGCCCTCGCCCTTTATCGCCCGCCCCGGCTTCGCCCCGGTGTGCACGCCGTCCTTCAGCACCTCCACACCATTCACGAACACCTCACGCATCCCCACCGACAGCTGATGCGGCTTCTCGTACGTCGCCTTGTCGATGATCGTATTCGGATCGAACACCACGACGTCGGCGTACATCCCCGCGCGCAGCAGCCCGCGATCGGGAATCGACAAGCGCTCCGCCACACCCGATGAAAACTTCCGGATCGCATCCTCGAGTGTGAGCACGTGCTCCTCGCGCACGTACTTGCCGAGCAGTCGCGGATAGCTCCCGTACGCGCGCGGATGGTTCAGCCCCTTCGCACTGTCCGGATCGAATCCCTCGGCGTCCGTTCCGATCACGACCCACGGCCGCTTGAGCTGCATCGCCACGTTCTCATCCGTCATGCTGAACGTCAGCTTCCCCGCGCGTCCGCCCGAGGTGAGCACGATGTCCGCCATCGCCTCGCCCCACGACTTGTTCATGTCAGCCGCGATCTTGTCGAGCCGCCACCCCTCGTACTTCGCGAGCGACGGCGTCGACAACAGTCCGACAACCATGATGGGACCGGGCCCCGATTCCTGACAGTACACCGGCTTGTGTGGCGTCGTGTCCATCGCCTCGGCGATGATCTTCGCGCGCGTCTCCGGATTTTTCAGATTCTCGAGCAGCTTCCCGTTCTCCGCCGCCCACGGTGGCACGCACGCCGCGAGTCCGTTCCCCGACGCCGTGTACGGATACATCGTCGCGCCCACATCCTGCCCCGCGGCGCGCGCCGAGTCGATCTTCTGCACCATCTCGGCTGCTTTCCCCCACGCGTGTCCGCCAGCCGCCTTGAGATGGTAGATCTCCACCGGCACGCCGCCCGCGCGTCCAATCTCGAGCGCTTCATCGATCGCCTCGAGCAGGCTGTCGCCCTCAGACCTCACGTGCGAGATGTAGACGCCGTGATACGGCGCCATCGCCTTCGCGATCTCGTTCAGCTCGTGCGTTCCCGCATAGTTGCCAGGCGGATATATGAGCGCGCTCGCGACGCCGAACGCGCCGTCTCGCATCGCGTCGCGCGTCACACGGCGCATCGTGTCGAGCTGCGCCTCGCTCGGCGCGCCCTGCGCCTCGCCGTTCGCGTACTGGCGGATCGTCCCCGCGCCGATGAACGAGCCGACGTTGATCGAGATGCCGTGCTTCTGCATCGCGTCGAGCCACGCGCCGAAGCCGTGCGCGCCCATGAACTGCCTGGCGACGCGAATGTCGGCCGTGTCGCTCGCCTTGAACGATGCGAGAATTTTGTCATTCACCGGCGCCGGCGTGTCGCCTTCGCCGAGTATTTCGGTGGTGACCCCCTGTGTGATCTTGCTAATGACGCGTCCGTCGCCCGTGGTCAGCTGCTCGGCAGACTGCCCCTGGATGTCGATGAATCCCGGGGCGATCACCATCCCCTTCGCATCGATGCGCCTGCCCGCGTGCGCGTTGGCGAGCGCGCCGGCGGGGGTGATGATCGCGATGCGGTCGCCCTTCAGCCCTACGTCACCGTAATACCATGGATTGCCGGTGCCGTCGACGATCTTGCCGTCGCTGATTACGACATCGTATGCGCCTTGGGGGGACGGCGATTCGGTATGCGACTTTCCAGCGCACGCGGCCATCGTCAGCGAGGCGGCGGCGAGGCCGAGGGTCGAACGAAGGGAGATTGTCATCAATCCTGACAGAGTACGGGGTGACAGAGAGGCGAGGGCGACATTCGTCAAGTTGCGTACGGGTCCGTTAAATCGTAAGCTGCGCATCCCCTTTGGGGCGTAGCTGAGCTGGCAAAGCGCCGGACTGTTAATCCGGAGATCGGTGGTTCGACTCCACCCGCCCCAGTCTTTCTCCGGAGATACCAATGGTACGGTCGGGCGCGATCGCACACGTCGCCGCTGCGCTGCTTGTTGGGCTGGTCGCGCCACATGTCTCTGGCGCGCAGTCGCATCGCCCAATGGCGGCGATCGCTCAGGCTGATCCGTCGCCTGCCGCGAAGCCGCCCGCGTCGATGGAGGAGATCACGATCACGAGCGGCGGCGCGCGCATGAATGGGTTCATCTATCTCGCCGCCGGCGACAAGCCGCGTCCCGTCGTCGTGTTTCTCCACGGCTACCCGGGGAACGAGCGGAACCTCGATCTCGCGCAGGCCGTGCGCCGAGCGGGGTATCAGGCGCTCTACGTCGACATCCGCGGCATGTGGGGCTCGGGTGGGACGTTCTCGTTCGCGCACGGCCTGGAGGATGTTCAGGCGGTGCTCTCATGGCTGCGATCACCCGAGAACGCTGCGAAGTATCGGCTGGACCCACGGCGGATCGCCGTCGTTGGCCACAGCATGGGCGGATGGCTCGCGCTCATGACTGGCGCGCGCGAGGCGCGCTCCGTATGCGTTGCGGGGCTTGCGGCATGGAACGTGGGCTGGGCGGCGCAGCGATTCGACGCCCACGCAGATGAGCGCGCGACCAACCTCGACTACTTTCGCGCGACCACCGATCCAACGAACGGTCCGGTGCGCGCTGCCCCGGCAGATCTGCTGAACGAGATGGTCGCACACGACACGGCTTGGGATTACCTGCGACAGGCCGCAGGGGTGGGCGACCGGGCACTACTTCTCGTCGCGGCCACGCGCGACACGCCCGACGAAGGCATCGCGATGCACGAGCAGATGGCGCGTGCCGTGCGCGCGGCGGGGGGACGCCATGTGACGCTCACGACCTACGACGACGACCATCCCTTCTCGTCCCACCGCATTGCGCTTGCCAATCTCCTCACGCGGTGGCTGGTCACCGACTGCGCGAGCACGCAGCACGGATCGTGATCCTGAGAGCTTCACCAGCAGCGATGAGTCCCTGCAACTGCTGATCACGAATCAAACCAATAAAAAACAATCGAACCGTGTACGGGCGAGATTCTCTCACCGCGTAAGATTCGATTGTTTTTCAATTGGTTTGATTCGTGCACGCAGTGAGCAGTTCGCCCTAGCTCCTAGGCCTCAGCGGAGTCCGGCTCTGGATTCTGCGCGCGGAAGAACAGCGCCGCCAACGCCGCGCCGGCGAGCGGGCCTACTATATAGAGCCATGCGTTCGCCAGCGTGCCCTGTCCCATGAGGGTGTCGATCAGCATCGGACCGATGCCCACCGCGGGGTTGAACGCGCCGCCGGAAATTCCGCCGCCGGCGAATGCCGCCACGACGATCGTAAAGCCGATCGCCAATCCATAGAAGGAATTTTTCTCCGTCTGTCGCGCGGTGGCGGAGTTGAGCACGACCAGCGCGAGCGCGAAGGTGAAGATCGCTTCAACGGCGAGCGCGCGTCCCCACGTCACGTCGGCGCCCGGTGCCGCGGCGAACGTCTTTCCCGTGAGATAGAGCACAGTGAGCGCCGCGAGCAGGGCGCCGAGCAGCTGGGCAATCCAGTATGGAACCACATCACCCGCCGGGAGCTTGCCGCGCAGCCACACCGCGAGCGTAACAGCCGGGTTATAGTGCGCACCCGAGACGTGCCCGCCCATGTACACCATGATCATCAGCGAGGAGCCGATCGCCAATGGTGCGAGCGGGGATTGCGAGAGCGACGTCAGGCCGACCGTCAACACCAGGAAGTACGTCCCGATGACTTCCGTAGCGTACGCCATTTTCATAATTCGATGGGGAATGTGTGAGCGCGCGACCTGCCCGATGGCGGGAATTAACGACACCGCTGAAACGCCTGCAATGGGGCGCGTAAGATACGCCTCTCGCACATGTTAGACGTGTATCGATCGCGCTACGATTGCGCGAGGGGCCCGCTCCATGCATCACCCCTAGAGACCGCGACCTGAGGCATCACGCCACGGTCTCGATCCTCCACAGATGGAGCCACGATCATGAGCGACCACAAAAACAAGGCGGACAGGAAGTCGGACGCGAAGAGCGACAGCGAGAAGGCGCTGCAGGACGAGCTGCGTCGTGAAGCAGCGGAAGGAAAGGGCTCCGTGGGCGACGCCGCGAAGAACAACAACCTCTCGGGCTCGTCGACGTGGGAGACGCTGCCGGACGACGACGCGTCGAAGGGCCACAAGTGACGAGCGCTCAATCGACGCGCTCGCCGGGCGACGCCGACGAGGAGCGGCGCAGGATCAGCGAAGAGATCGCGATGCGTCTGCGCCGTAACGGTGTTCAGCTCACGGGCACGGAACGCTCCGATGAGCTCGCGGATCTCGAGGAGGCCGTCGAGCGGTTCGAGCGGATGGTCGAGCGCGGTGGCGGCGATCTCATGGTCGACGAGCCGGTCTCCGGCAGCGCACCGATCGCCCCAGACGAGCCCGACTTCGTGCTGCCGACGCGCAAACCCTCGGAGTCCATCGCGTCATACATCAAGCACATCGAGGAAGCAGCAGCACGAGCGGGACACAAGGGGCGCGCCGACTAGCCCACTGCCATCACTTCACGATCACCGTTCCCGACATCGCGGCACCGTGCACCGCACAGTGGTACGTGTAGGTGCCGGCGCTCGCGAAGGTCCGGCTGAACGTGCCCGAATCCTGAATGCTGGAGCTCGAGCCACCGTCGTCGAAGTGCACACTGTGCGCCGTACAGGTGGATCCGCCGTAGCCATCGCCAGTGCACGAGTTCCACGTCCACGTGAGAGTCGCCCCCGGTGCGACGCTGTCGCGTGCGGGCGTGTACTTGTTATTCGACACCGTCAACGCAGTTGTCGACCCGGTCACCGGCGGCGGGGGCGGGCCCGTCACGCCATCGGCGGAAGAGCCGCCTCCGCCACATGCAAATACCGACGCGGAAAGCAGGAACACGATTGCCGTATTGGCGCGTTTGCCGACGAACGACCTTCTCATGGATGCCCCCGATCAAAATGTCAGCATCGAGAGTAGCGCACGCTGCGCGATACGTCGCCGGGTTGGTGGCGAAAGGCGGGCTTTCCGGGGTGAGAGGTGCGAAAAGCGGAGCCATCGGCATCGTGTTTTCCCGGCAGCGCCCGGTAGCTGCCTGCCAGATATTCGCTTGCACGACCAAGTCTCCTCAGATACTCTAGCGAGTGAAGGCGAGACGGCCGTCGACATGATGGTGCGTCGCGTCACCGCACGAACGAACCCTCCGCACTCACTTTCACAGCGCCTGCCGTTGTCTTCTTCGCATGCCGCCCTGACGCGCTTCGCGCGGGGACGCACTTGACGCCGCGGACGATTCCCGAAAGCACGATCGCCGCGCTTCGGGAGCTCCTGGTGCACATGGTGCGCGACGAGCCGAACGCCGACAGCGAAGGACGCGCGCGCGCCGGAGATGAAGTGCGCCACGCACTGCGCGCGCTCTGCGAAGACGCGCGCGCGCACGGCGTTCGCGTCGAGCAGATCGTGATCGCGATCAAGCAGGGATGGTCATCGCTGCACAGCGAACGTCCGCGCCCGCGCGCCGCCGGCCCCGATGAGTTGCTCAATCACGTCATCACGCTCTGCATCGACGAGTACTACGAAGGCGCGAAGCATTAAAGACTTCTCATATTCGCGCGAATTGTGAGAAACATTACATAAGCATTGCCGCCACGTGCCCGGATCGTTTAGCGTGCACCCATCATGCACGTATGGAACTCCGTGCTCGAGGCGACAATGCGAGTGAACCGCACCCCGTACGCCGATCAGGACTCTCGCTATTCGACTCCAATACCAGGCAGCACGCTCGGCTCGACGCGCCCCGTTCGCATGCTGCAGCTCGAAGACAACGCCGCAGATGCGGAGCTGATTCGCGAGCGATTGCACGGCGCGGGGCTCGCCAGTGAAGTCACGCAGGTAAGCAGTCGCACCAGCTTCGAGGCCGCACTCGACGAACGGCCGTATCATCTGATTCTCTGCGACTTCAATCTTCCCGACTACGACGGCATCTCCGCGCTCACCGTCGCCCGCGAAAAACAGCCCGACGTTCCCGTCATCATCATCTCCGGCGCGCGCGGCGAAGACCAGGCGGTGAAGTGCCTGCACCTGGGCGCCACTGATTATCTCAGCAAGGAGCGGCTCGAGCGGCTGCCGAACGCCGTGTGGCGCGCGATCACCGCGGCCGAAGAGCAACGACTCCATCGGCGGGCGGCGATGGAGCTCCGCGCCAGTGAGGAGCGCTTTCGGCTGCTCGCGCAGCACAGCCGCGACGTGTTCTGGTTCGTCGGTGTGAACCCCGAGCGCGTCATCTACGTGAGTCCCGCGATCGAGTTGATCTGGGGGGTACCCGCGGCGCGCGTCTACGAAGATCCCGGCATCTGGTGGAGTGCGATCGATCCCGCGGATCAGCAGCGGGTGCGCGCGGCGTGGGAAGCGTGCGTCGAAGGGCTGTCGCCGCGATTCGAGGAAGAGTTTCGAGTGATTCATCCGGATGGCTCGGTGCGTCTCGTGATCAACTCGGGCGCGATCTTTCTCGACGACGCGAACGGGAGCGCGCACATGAGCGGGCTCGTTCGCGACATCACCGAGCGCACGCTGCTCGAGCAGGAGCTTCGGCAGTCGCACAAGATGGACGGCATCGGCCAGCTCGCCGGCGGGATCGCACACGACTTCAACAACCTGCTCACGGTGATTCAGGGGAACAGCGACCTCGCGCTCGACGAGCTCGATCCCACATCCTCCACCTTCGCGGACATCCGCGAGATCAAGCACGCGGCGACGTCGGCTGCCGCGCTCACGAAGCAGCTGCTCGCCTTTAGCCGGCGCCAGGTGCTCCAGTTGCATCCCATCCTGCTGTGCGAAGTGACACGCGGCGTCGAGGGCATGTTGTCGCGTCTCCTCGGCGACAAGATCGAGCTGGTGCTCGACCTCGATCCGAACAGCGGCTTCGTACTCGCCGATCGCGGACAGATCGAGCAAGTGATCATCAACCTCGCCGTCAATGCTCGCGATGCGATGCCCGACGGCGGCCGCATCACGATCTCGACATCGACTGTTCGGAAGTCGGCGAGAATCGGAGCGCGGCTCACACCGCCGAACGGTATGTGCGAGCGGCTCTCCGTCGCGGACACGGGGACCGGCATGGACAAGGCGACCCGTGAGCGCATCTTCGAGCCGTTCTTCACGACGAAGGCGCAGGGACGCGGAACGGGGCTCGGCCTCTCCACGGTGCACGGCATCGTCACGCAGTCGGGCGGCGAGCTGCACGTCGCCAGCAAGGTCGGAGCCGGGACGACGTTTACGATCTACTTTCCGCAAGTATCGTCGGGAAACGCACCGCTCGCGGACGCGCCAGCGCCGCAACGCAGCGTCACCGGATCGGAGACGATTCTCGTCGTGGAAGATCAGCCTTCACTGCGCGACCTCGTGCGGAGGATTCTGCAGCAGAAGGGGTATCGCGTGCTCGAGGCGTACGACGGCGAGGAAGCGGTGCGCGTGGCCAAGGCGTCATCGAAGCCGATTCACCTCGTGATCACTGACGTCGTCATGCCGGGATTGTCCGCGCGCGCGATGGTGTCGCATGTGCGCGAGGTGTGGCCGGAATCGCGCGTGCTCTTCATGTCTGGGTACAACAACGACGATGCGATTCTGCACGACCTCGCGACCTCCAAGGTCGACTTTCTTCAGAAGCCATTTCTCCCCTACGATCTGGCCGAGAAGGTGCGCGAGGTGTTCGAGCGCGCGTGATCCACGCATACGCAGTTGATTAGTAAACTCTTATAAAGTCTTACGTATAGACGCGCACTGTTGCTGCCAAGTGCGCCCCTCGTCTCCATACACATCCGCAAGTCGCCATACGGAACGCTCAAAAGAGCGTGGCCGTGCTCGCGCGTTCACATTTATTGTCGGGCAAGATTTGTCGAGATGAGAAATGCGAACGAGGAATACAAATGGCACTTGAGCATTCTACTTCGATCTCGAGACGAGGTAGAAGAGATTCGCTTCTCCGCTTTGATGCTGTAGTCGCGCGCTCGTTTCGGCGAATCAGCCTGACGAGCGTCGTCGTCGGCTTGTTCCTCTCGGCCGGCCGCGCGTCCGCGCAAGCACAAGACACGGTCGCGACGCCGAATGAGCTCAAACACTTGAGCCTGGAACAGCTGCTCGAGCTCAACGTGACGTCCGTCTCCAGAAAGCCGGAGAAGCTCTCGCAGGTTGCGTCGGCGATTCAAGTCATCACCAATGAAGAGATCCGTCGCTCGGGTGCGACGAGCATTCCAGAGGCGCTGAGGCTCGCGTCGAATCTTCAAGTCGCGCAGGTCGGCGCGCATCAGTGGGCGATTACCGCGCGCGGCTTCAACAGCACCACGGCGAACAAGCTCCTCGTGCTGATCGATGGACGCAGCGTCTACACGCCGCTCTTCTCCGGCGTCTTCTGGGACATTCAGGATGTTCTCCTCGAAGACATCGACCGCATCGAAGTCATCAGCGGGCCGGGCGGCGCCGTCTGGGGCGCGAACGCGGTGAATGGCGTCATCAACATCATCACGAAGAACGCTTCCGACACGCGCGGCCTGTACGCCGAGGCGGGCGGTGGCTCATCGCCGAACGGCTTTGCCGGTGCGCGATACGGCGGGGCCATCGGCGCGCGCAGCGCCTTCCGCGTGTACGGCCAGTACTTCGATCGCGACAACGAAGTATACGCGAACGGTGACGACGTTACGGACTCGTGGCGCATGAGCCAGGGCGGAGTACGATTCGACGCGCAAACCGCCGCGCGCGATTCACTGATGGTGAAGGGCGACGCGTACGGCGGAAACGAGAACGTCCCGACTGGCGGCACGTCGACGGCCGGCGGAGGCAGTCTCATCACGCGCTGGACTCGCACTGTCTCGCCGACTTCGGCGTTGAGCCTGCAGTTCTACTTCGATCACACACAGCTGTCGAATCCAGAGCCAGCCAGTCAATTCTCGCCGGCCGGAACGCTGAAGGATCGACTCGACACGTACGACGTGGATTTCGAGCATCACCTCGCGATCGGTTTCCACAATCAACTGATCTGGGGGCTCGGCTATCGCTTCACGCACGATGTCGTCGACAACTCGCGCCCGCTGGCGTTCTATCCGTCGCACCTCGATCACAGCCTCGTGAGCGCATTCGTGCAGGACGAGATTGCGCTGCAGAAGAATCTCTTCCTCACGCTGGGCACGAAGGTCGAGCACAATGATTACACCGGCTACGAGTTCGAGCCCACTGCGCGCCTTCGCTGGATCCTGGCTCCGACGCAAATGGTGTGGGGTGCCGTGTCGCGCGCGGTTCGCATGCCATCCCGCGTCGATCGCGACCTCTCGCAACCATCGGAATACCCGGTCATTCTCGCAGGCAGCAGCGATTTCGAGTCGGAGACGCTCATCGCCTACGAGCTCGGCTACCGATTCGACGTGAGCTCGAAGTTCACCGCATCGATTTCCGCGTTCTACAACGACTACGATCATTTGCGGAGCCTGGACTTCACTCCGGTCACCATCATTCCGTTGTTCTTCGCGAACGACCTCGAGGGCGAAACGCACGGACTCGAGATCAGCGCGACGTATCAGGCGACTTCCTGGTGGCGCCTGCGCGCAGGAATGAATGTGTTGAAGGAACAGCTGCACGTGAGGCCGGGCGGAGTCGACCTCAATCATGCGTTGAACGAAACGGCCGACCCCGAGCATCAGATCTCGATACACTCGTCGTTCGATCTGCCGCATCGGGTCGAGCTCGATGTCAATCCTCGCTGGGCGGGCAAGATCTACAATAACAACGCCGGCGAGCTGGGGACGGTGCCGAGCTACACCGATATGGACATTCGTCTCGGCTGGAATCCGGTCTCGCGCATTGGCGTGTCCATCGTCGGGCAAAACGTGCTACACGATCAGCATCCGGAATTCGGGGTGCCGGACTCGACGCGCGAGGAGATTCGTCGTTCCGTGTACGGAAAAGTGACGTGGCGCTTCTAGCACCACGCCGCCCGGAATCGCGTCCTGCACGGACGGCCGGCATGCTCGCGCTTCGCGTGCTCGCGTTGCTCGTGGCACTCGGCGCGGGCGCCGCAGCGCAGGCTTCAACACCGTCGAGAGAGTATCAGGTAAAGGCGGCGTTTCTCTTCAACTTCGCGCAGTTCGTCGACTGGCCAGCCAGCGCGTTCGCCGAGGACAACGCGCCGTTGACGATCTGCGTGCTGGGCGACGATCCGTTCGGTTCGTATCTCGATGAGCTCGTGCGTGGCGAGCAGGTGAATAACAGGCGCCTGACGGTCCAGCGCTTTCGTGCGGCGGAAGACGTCAAAGGGTGCCAGGTGCTGTTCGTCAGCCGCTCGGAGAGCAAGCACCTCGACAAGGCGCTCGCATCCGGGAAGGGAATGGACGCGCTCACGGTGAGCGATGTCGACGGCTTTGCGGAGCGCGGGGGAATCATCCAGCTCGCCACCGAGAGCGGAAAGATTCGGCTCAAGATCAATCTGACCTCCGCCAAAGCATCGAATCTCGTCATCAGCTCGAAGCTGCTGCGATCCGCCGAGATCGTGGCCGGCAGAGACGACTAATCACATGGCCTTCCGCGATACGCCCATTCGACGAAAGCTGATGCTGAGCTTCATGCTCATCAGCGGAGTGGTCGTGCTGCTCACATGCGGGGCATTCGTCACCAACGAGCTGCTCACGTACAAGGACAGGGCATTTCAAGGGTTGACGACGCTTGGCGATATCATCGCTACGAACAGCACCGCCGCACTCGCGTTCGACAACGAAGGTGACGCCACCGAGGTGCTCTCGGCGCTCAAGGCGCGACCGCAGATCGTTGCGGCGGCGCTGTACGATCGCAGTGGGAAACTCTTTGCCAGCTATCCCACGAGTGCCCCTGCGACCTTCTTCAAAACTTCTCCCGACAGCGACGGTTTCCGGGACGAGAATTCGTTGCTCGTCGGATATCTGCCGGTCGTGCAAGGCGACAACACCCGCCTTGGCACTCTGTATCTGGCCTCCAACAAGCAGGCGATCTTCGACCGCCTCAACCGCTACGCGTGGCTCGCCACAGCGGTCATGCTCGTATCGCTCATCGTTGCCTATCTGCTCTCGGCCCTGCTCCAGGGACACATCTCGCGTCCGGTGCTGGCGATGGCTGAAACAGCAAGAGCGATTTCCGAACGCGGCGATTACTCAGTGCGCGCAAAAAAGGAGGGGCAGGACGAAGTCGGCTTGCTCACCGACGCCTTCAACCACATGCTCGAGGAGATCGAGGTTCAGAGTCGCGCGATCCACGACAGTCACGAGCGCTTGCATCTCGCGCTCAAGGCCTCCGGTGTCGGCACCTGGAATCTCGATCTCGGCGCAAATCGGGTCAGCTTCGACGAATATGCGATCCCACTCTTCGGTCATCCGACGGGTTCGCACGATGCCGCGTTCAACCAGTTCCTCGAGATGGTTCATAGCGACGACCGACCGCGCGTGGAGGAGGAAATCCGCAGCGCTCCCGCGGCCGCCGGCGGTTACGAGAGCAGCTTTCGCGTGTTGTGGCCAGATGGGTCGATGCACGATCTGTCCGCGCGCGGCAAGGTGGTTGCCGGCGCTGATCGCGAGCACGCGCAGATGACAGGTGTGATCTGGGATGTGACGGAGCGCAAGCGCGCCGAAGAGCGGCTGGTCCGCCTGCTCGCGGAGCTCGAGCGAAGCAACAAGGAGCTGGAGCTCTTCGCGTACGTGGCGTCGCACGACTTGCAGGAGCCGCTGCGAATGGTCTCGAGTTATACCCAGCTGCTCGAGCGACGCTATTCGGAGAAGCTGGACGATGACGCGCGAGAGTTCATCGGCTACGCCGTCGACGGTGCGACGCGCATGCAGCGACTGATCAACGATCTGCTCGATTTCTCACGAGTGAGCACACGAGCTAGACCGCCGGAGCGAACGGATGTCGCAGAGATCCTTGGCAACGTTCGGGCGAACTTGAGCGTTGCGATCGAGGAGGCCGGTGCTCTCATCACCAACGACTTCATGCCGGTCGTCATGGCGGACGCGGGGCAGCTTGGCCAGCTCCTGCAGAACCTGATTGGGAACGCGCTCAAGTTCCGGAACGGGGGCCGCCCGCACGTACACGTGCGCGCGGTCGAGGCTCCGCATCACTGGGAGTTCTCCGTGCGCGACAACGGCATCGGGATCGAGAAACAATACTTCGACAGGATTTTCGTGATCTTCCAGCGATTGCACACGAAGGGCGACTATCCGGGCACCGGAATCGGTCTGGCGCTGTGCAAGCGAATCGTCGAGCGACACGGCGGCAAGATCTGGGTCGAGTCGACGCCCAATGAGGGCTCGACGTTCTCCTTTACGCTTCCAAAACTCGCGAGCATCGGCACGAGATGACAAACCCGTATCAAGGTCGCCCCGTCGAGATCCTTCTCATCGAAGACAATGCCGGTGATGTGCGGCTTGCCCGCGAGGGACTGCGTGAGTGCAAGCTGCTCAACAATCTCAGCGTTGCGGACGATGGCGTGAAGGCGCTGGCGTTTCTCCGCAGGCAGGGAGAGTACGCAAACTCGCCGCGTCCCGATCTCATCATGCTCGATCTCAACTTGCCGAGAAAGGATGGCCGCGAAGTCTTGAAGGAGATCAAGGAAGACGAGACGCTCAAATGCATTCCCGTGGTCATCCTCACGACATCAAAAGCCGAAGAGGACATCGTGAAGTCGTATTCGCTCCATGCGAACTGCTACGTCACGAAGCCGCTGGCCATCGAACAGTTCATCAACGTCGTGCGGGCGATCGAGAGCTTCTGGTTCACGATCGTCAAACTCCCGCCCCGGCAGTGACGTGAACACGTCCATTCTTCGCATCGGACTCGTCGAGGACAATGCCGGAGACGCGCGCCTCATCCAGGAGATGTTGCGCGAGCCCCCGATCACGGCATATCGCCTCACGCTTTCGACGAGCATGGACCAGCTGCTCGAGAGCCTCGATCGGGATCCAATCGAGGTCCTTCTGCTCGACCTCGGACTTCCCGACAGTCAGGGGATGGACACGTTCCACCGAATCAACAGTCGTGCGCCCGGACTGCCGATCGTGATCTTCAGTGGCGCGGAGGACGAGGAGCTCGCGTCGATCGCCGTTTCGAGCGGCGCCCAGGATTATCTCGTGAAGGGGCGCATCAACAGCTTTCTGCTCAAGCGCGCGATCCGCTACGCGATGGAGCGCAAGCGCGCCGATGAGGAGATCAGGACTCTCAACCGCGAGCTCGAGCGTCGAGTCGTCGAGCGCACGGAGCAGCTACTCAAGGCCAACAAGGAGCTCGAGGCGTTTTCGTATTCGGTCTCGCACGACTTGCGCACGCCGCTTCGGCACATCGAGGGATACGTCGACATGCTGAAACGCATCACGACGGGGACGCTGCCGCCGAAAGCCGAGCATTACCTGAATACGATCAGCGCGGCCAGTGTCGAGATGGGGACGCTGATCGACGACCTGCTCGCGTTCTCGCGCACGAGTTTCGAGACCATACACGAGGATCGCGTGGAGCTCTCGGCGCTCGTTGAGGAAGTGCGGATTCGGTTGCAGATGACGATGGGCGACCGCAGCATCGCGTGGTCGATCGCCCCTCTTCCCGCTGTCATCGGTGACCCCGCGATGCTGCGTCAGGTATTCGCGAATCTGCTGGACAATGCGGTGAAGTATTCGAAGTATCGTGCGCATGCCGAGATCGAGATCGGAGTCGCCGGAGAAGAGGACGGCCGATGCGTCATCTTCGTGCGTGACAATGGCGCGGGCTTCGACATGCACAACTACGACAGGCTGTTCGGCGTGTTCACCCGGTTGCACGCCGCGGACGAATTCGAAGGCACGGGCGTTGGGCTCGCGACCGTGCGGCGCATCATAGACCGGCATGGCGGGCGCACGTGGGCGAAAGGAGAGGTGGATCGCGGCGCGACGTTCTTCATCACCCTGCTCCCCTCGCGTGCGTGATGACTCGAATAATGGAATGGCGATGATGCAGCGCGTCAAACGCGACGAACTCCTCGCGGCCGTCTCTGCGCACACAGAGTCTGCGAGCGACGACGCCGGAACACCATCCGCTCCGGTGCGGCTCCTGCACCTGGAAGACAATCCGAACGACGCCGAGCTGATTCACGACAGGCTGGAGGTCGCCGGGCTTGCGAGCGACATCCTCTGGGTCAACAATCGCAGAAAGTTCGAGGAGGCGCTCAGCCGCACGAATTACGAAGTCATTCTGTGTGACTTCAATCTTCCGGACTACGACGGCATCTCCGCGCTGAGCCTCGCGCGCGAGAAACAGCCCGGTGTACCGGTCATCGTCATTTCAGGCTCGCTCAACGAAGAGGAAGCGGTCAGGTGCCTGCACCTCGGCGCGACCGACTATCTCCTCAAGCAGCGTCTCGAGCGACTGCCGAACGCAGTGCGGCGCGCGATGCTCGCGGCGGAGGAGCTGCGTAAACGCCAGAAGGCGGAGGCAGAGCTGCGCGCGAGTGAGGAACGCTTCCGCCTTCTCGCGCATCACAGTCGCGATGGATTCTGGTTCGTCGGCCTGCAGCCACAGCTCGTGTTGTACGTCAGCCCGGCCGTCGAGGCGATCTGGGGGCGCACCGCTCAGGAGTTCTACACCAATCCGGACACGTGGTGGAACGGGATCGATCCCGCCGACCGGCCCCGTGTGCGCGCCGCATGGAATGCCTGCGCGGATGGTCTGTTGCCGCGCTTCGAGGAGGAATTCAGGGTCATCCATTCCGATGGGACCGTGCGTCTCGTCGTGAACGCAGGGATGACGGTGTTCGACGCCGCCGATGGCAGCGCGCACATGAGCGGGCTCGTTCGCGACATCACGGAGCGAACGCAGCTCGAGATCGAGCTCAGGCAGTCACAAAAGATGGAAGGGATCGGCCAGCTCGCGGGGGGCATTGCGCACGATTTCAACAATCTGTTGACGATCATTCAGGGCAACAGCGACCTGGCACTCGATGAGCTCGATCCATCATCGCCCTCGCATGCGGACATCTGCGAGATCAAGCGCGCCGCGATGTCGGCTGCCGCGCTCACGAAGCAGCTGCTGGCATTCGGGCGCCGGCAGGTGTTGCAGCCCCGGCCGATCGCCCTTCGCACCGTCACCCTCGACGTGCAGAACATGCTGGGTCGCCTCATCGGCGACAACATCGAGCTGACCCTCGCGCTCGACGAGCCTGCCGGATTCGTGCTTGCCGATCCCGGTCAGATGGAGCAGGTGATCATCAACCTCGTTGTCAATGCACGCGATGCGATGCCGGACGGCGGCCGCATCACGATATCGACGGCGACGGTCGCGCATCAGATCAAGGGCGTCAAATCGGGCGTCTGCGAGCGATTGATCGTGACCGACAACGGAATCGGCATGGACAGCGCGACCCGCGAGAGGATATTCGAGCCGTTCTTCACGACGAAGCCGGTCGGACACGGCACAGGGCTCGGATTGTCGACCGTGCACGGAATCGTGAAGCAGTCGGGCGGAGAGCTGCACGTAGCGACCGCGCCGGGCGCGGGAACGTCGTTCACGATCTACTTTCCCCAGGTCACGACCGAAGGCGAGGCTGTCGTCACGTCTTCTGTCCCGAGAGAGTCCACGGGTTCGGAGACGATCCTGGTGGTCGAGGATCAACCGTCGCTGCGCGACCTCGTGCGGCGCGTGCTCGAGCAGAAGGGATACCGCGTGCTCGAGGCGTCGAATGGCGAGCAGGCCGTGCGCGTCGCTGAAAGCTCGGTGCGACCCATTCAGCTCGTGATTACGGACGTCGTGATGCCGGGGATGAATGCGCGGGCAATGGCGGAACGGATTCGCGTGACGTGGCCGACGGTGCGCGTGCTTTACATGTCCGGCTATCACGACGACGACGTGATGCTGCAGAGCCTCGCCACCGCGAAAGTCGACTTTCTGCAGAAGCCGTTCCTGCCCTACGATCTCGCGGAGAAAGTGCGCGCGGTGCTCGAGCGCGCGTAGCGGTCCATCTCGCGGTACGTGTACGTGATCGGCGGCGGCGAGCCGTCGAGCATCGCGTCGATGATCGCGCGATCCGATGTCAGCGTGCACACGGGATCGGTGCGCGTCGCATCGCCGGTGAGCGCGAACGCCTGGCACCGACAGCCGCCGAAGTCGATGTGCTTGCGCGGACAGCTGCGGCACGGCTCCTTCATCCAGTCGTCGCCGCGGAACGCCTTGAACGCGCTCGACTCTTCCCAAATCTGACGCACGCTTTGATCGCGCACGTTGTCAAAGGTGAGCGTCGTGATCTGCGACGCCGCGTGGCATGGCATCGTGCGCCCGTCGGGTGCGACGACGAGATAGAAGTTTCCCCACCCGCCCTGACATGGCTTCGGAAACTCGCTGTAGTAGTCGGGGAGCACGTAGATGATCTGCATCTTCCCGCGATACTTCTCGACCGCGCGGTCGACGATCGCCTCTGAGCGCTCGATCTGGTCGCGCGTCGGCATCAGCGACTCGCGATTGAGCACCGCCCAGCCGTAGTACTGCGTATTCGCGAGCTCGATGCGGTCCGCGCCAAGTTCCGCGGCCATGTCGATGATCTCGGCGAGATGATCGAGGTTGGCGCGATGGAGCACGACGTTCACGCTGAACGCGAAGTCGAGCTCCTTCACCCACTCGGCTGCCTGTCGCTTCGCGTCCCAGCTGCGCGTGCCCGCGATCTTTTCCGCGGTCTCCTTCTCTGAATCCTGAAAGGAGATCTGGACGTGCTCGAGCCCTGCTTCCTTGAAGCGCACCGCGCGGTCGTGTGTGAGTCCGATCGCGGAGGTGACGAGCGTTTGATAGAAGCCGAGCGTGTGCGCGTGCGCGACGAGCTCCTCGAGATCGCGGCGGATGAGCGGCTCGCCGCCAGAGAGACCGAGCTGCAGCGCGCCGAGCTCGCGCGCCTGCGTGAAGACGCGCTTCCAATCATCGGTCGAGAGCTCGGACTGCGAGCGCGCGAGCTCGAGCGGGTTGGAGCAGTACGGGCAGTGCAGTGGACAGCGGTGCGTGAGCTCCGCGAGCAGCGTCGTGGGTCTGCGTTCCATCGCGCACCGTCATCAGTGGAAAAGAGAAGGGACCCGCCGAAGCGGGCCCCCTGTGCTTCGCTGCGCGCTGGTTAGCGGCGGGCGACGTAAGCAGTCACTTCCATCGTGACTTCAACGACTTCGAATTCCGGCTTGGTCCAGGACATGTTCAACTCCTGTATGCGGTAGGTGTATGCCCGCGGCCGGTACCCAGAAGCGGCTCGCGACTACAGTGACTAAAGCACCGACCATGCCGCGTGAAATGCGCCTCCGGTCGATCAGTTAACAAGGTGATGCGCATGCGGTTATGGCCTTCGCTGCCTCCGCGCAGCCGGTGGAATTCTCACCCATTCCTCGGCGAGATGACCCAACGGTGGGGCATTTCACGCAGCGGGCTCAACCACAAAATCTGCACATCATCCCGCCCCAATTGCCGCCGATTCATCCCGCACCAACTCCCGATCCGCGAGCTGCGTGAGATACCCCTGCACGTCGTCGAAGACGTCCGCACCATAGCGCTCCTTCAGCGCCGCAGCGATCTCGGCGAGCGTACGCGTACCATCGCACAGCGCGAGAATCTCCGCCGCCGTGTCGTTCAACAGCACCGCGCCCTCCGGATACTGGAGCACGTTCCGCTGCCGCGCCTCGTCGAATTGCACGCGCGCGAATTTCCAGAGCTTGGGACGCGACGTTGCCGCGAGCGTCATGCGCGTCACTCCTCGCGGTACGCGTTGTAGATCGTGTCGATCATCACCCAGAGCATCTCGATCTTGAACGCGAGCGCCTCGAACGCGCGCTGCTGCGTTTCGACCGTCGTGCAATACGTCGTCACGATCTCGAGGCCATGATCGCTGTCGCGCGGCGCCTGCGTGAGCCGGCTGTTGAAATAGTCGTACGCGTCCGCACGAATCCACGGGTAGTGCCTGGGAAGCGACTCGAGCCGGCGCCGCATGATGTCGGGTGCAAACAGCTCCGTGAGCGACGATGCCGCCGCCTCCACCCACGGCTTCGTCTTGCAGAACGTCACGTACATCTCGGCCGCGAAGCGCACGCCCGGAAGCACGTGCCGCTCATCCTCCATCTCCTCGCGCGGAACGCCGAACGCGATGCCGAGCTGGATCCATTTCTCGATGCCGCCTTCGCCTTCCTTCAACCCATCGTGATCCACGATCCGCTGAATCCACTTGCGCCGCACCTCTGGCACGGGACAGTTCGAGATGATCGCGCCGTCCTTTCGCGGAATCGCGCGCTGGTACGCGAGCCTGTTTGCCACCCACCCCTGCATCTGTCGCTGCGAGAGCTTTCCCTCGTGCATGAGATGATGGAACGGGTGCTCCACGTAGTACGAACCGTGAAAGCCACGCAGCGCCTGGACGAGCGCATCGGGCGCGAGCGGATGCTCGAGCGCCGGGATCGGCGGCGCGGGCGGCGCGGCGATTGTAGGCGCGAAAAGAAGGGAGCTCGACATCGTCAAGGCAGACCGCGGAGTGGGGGTAATGCACCACATGCGGGCAAAACGCGCGCCTCAGATCTCGAAGCGCATCCCGTCCATCCCCACGATCATCCCCTTGGCGTCCACGACAGCACGCTCCGGCGACTGCTCGACGAGCATCGGATTCGTGTTGTTGATGTGTGTGTAAACCTTTTGCCTGCACGACAGTTGCGACAGCACTGCGAGGCTCCCTTCCGGCCCCGAGACCGGCACATGTCCCATCGATGACGCCGGACGGTCGGTGATGTCGAGACGAATGAGCTCGTCCTCCGCCCAGAAGGTGCCGTCGAAGAGCAGAAGGTCTACTTCATTCAGACGCGCGAGAAACTTCGGCCCGAGCCCGCCGCACCCCGGGACGAACGCGAAGGACTTGCCGCTCGCGCTGTCCGACACGAACGCCGCCACGGTGTGGCCCACCTCCTCCTTGCGCGCGAAACGCGGCGCATCGCCGCGCACCGCCCGCATCTCGATCGTGAGTCCACTCGGCGATCCATCGCGATAGTCGAGCGACAGCTGCTCGCCGAGCGCCACTTCGACCGTCTGCACCGTCGCGAACGCCTGCGTCACCGCCAGCACGCGCGAATCTTCCGCGATCGTCCTGAGCACCGCCGGCGTCGCGATGAGCTGCAGCAGCCGCCCCTCGCGCAGCAGCGCGACGCCGAGCGTATGGTCGAGCTCCGCATCGGTGAGGACGATCCCTTCCACGGGCACGTGACGCACACCCTGCACCGGCTGCTGCGGCAACTGCGCGAGCTGCTCGCGCACGTCTGGGGAGGCGTTGCCGAGGAACCAGCGAACGCCGTCGGCGCTGAAGGCGATCGACGACTGCGAGCGCGGGCGCGCGAGCTGTGGGTTCTCGCGCGCGACGCGACAGGTGGGGCACCAGCAATTCCACTGGGGAAATCCTCCCCCAGCCGCAGTCCCGAGCAGGATGACGTGCATGCGTTATTGAATTCCGAATTTCTTGAGGCGATAGCGAAGTGTGTCGCGGCTGACGCCGAGTCGTTGCGCGGCTTGGGTCTGATTCCCGTTCGCCTCGCGGAGCGCCTGCTCGATCATCGACCTCTCCCACTGCGCGAGGTCGGTGCCGCGCGGCGGAAGCGCGCCGGGGAGTGAGAGCGGCGTGCTCGCGTCGGCGCTCGAGTCGAACGCGCCGTTCACGCGCGCGCTCGCGTCGTCGAGCTTCGAGAGCGAGAGCTGCTCAGCCTCGAGCACGCCGCCCTGGCTCCAGAGCACCGCGCGCTCCATGACGTGGCTGAGCTCGCGCACGTTGCCCGGCCAGGCATACGCGAGTAGCGCATCGCGCGCGGCGGTGGTCATGCGCTTCACATCCTTTCCGTATTTCGTGCTGAAGCGATGTGCGAAGTCGTCGGCGAGAAAGAGCACGTCGTCGCCGCGCTCGCGCAGCGGCGGGAGGCGCAGCAGGATCACGGCGAGACGAAAGTAGAGATCGCGCCGGAAGGTTCCGGCCTGCGCCTCGCGCTCGAGATCGCGATTGGTCGCCGCGAGAATGCGCACATCGATCTTCCGGTCGCGAATGCCGCCAACGCGGCGCACCATCCGCTCCTCGATCGCGCGCAGGAGCTTCCCCTGCAGCGCGAGCTCGACGTCGCCGATCTCGTCGAGGAAGATGAATCCATGCTCGGCGGCCTCGAAGAGCCCGATCTTGCTCTGCTTCGCATCCGTGAAGGCGCCGCGCTCGTGCCCAAACAGCTCTGCCTCCATGAGGCTCCCCGGGAGCGCGGTGCAGTTCACTTCGATGAACGGCTTCGACGTGCGCGGTCCACTCGTGTGAATGGTACGCGCGATGAGTCCCTTTCCCGTTCCCGTCTCGCCGGTGATGAGAATGGGCGGCGTGTCATCGAGCGCGGCGATCTGGCGCACCTGCTCGAGGACCGCGCGAATCGCTGGCGATTCGCCGATCACGCCATGGAAGGGAAGCCTACGCGCGTCGCGTCCGCGATAATACGAGAGCTCCTGCTTGAGGAGCGACGTCTCGCGCGCGCGGTCGGCGAGCAGCTTGAGCTCCTCGAGATCCACGGGCTTCTTGAGATAGTCGAAGGCCCCGAGCTTCACCGCCTCGACGGCGCCCTCGATGCTCCCGTACGCCGTCATGATGATGACGGGAATCGATGCGTCGAATTCGCGAATGCGCGCGAGCAACTCGATCCCGCCCATCCCCGGCAGCCGGACATCCGCGAAGATGACGTCCGGGCGAAAGCTTTCGAGCAGCTCGAGCGCCTTCTCCGCGTCCCCCGCGACCTCAGCCTCGTAGCCGGATTCGGTGAGGAAGGTCTTGATCGAGCGCGCGAGTGTGCGCTCGTCGTCGACGATGAGGACGGTTGGATTGCTCACGACTGCCTCGCGCCGCCGCGCGCGGACATCGCGCTCTCGCTCACCCTCGAGTCGCCGGCCTCGACACCATCAATTCCTCGGAGCCGAATGCGCACCGTCGTTCCCGTTCCGACGATGCTGCTGATCTCGAGCGCGCCGCCGTTCTGCTCGATGTAGCGTTTCGCAATGGCGAGGCCGAGCCCAGTGCCGTCGGTGCGCGTGGTGAAGAACGGCTCGCACACCGACGCGAGCACGCGCTCGGGAATGCCCGCGCCGGTGTCGACGATCTCGATCACGACCGACACATCATCTCCGGTGTGATCCGTGCGCACCGAAATGCGGAGGGTTCCTCCATTCGGCATCGCGTCGAGCGCGTTCGACACCACTTCGACGAGCGCCTGCTCGAGCTGCATTGGGTCGACGCGTACCTCAGGGAGCGTGGGCGCGAGCGCGATCTCGAGCGTCACCCGCCGCTCACGCAGGAGCTCCGTGAAAGGGGGCAGTAGCTCTTCGACGAGGCGCGCAACGCTCTCGCGCAGCGGATGAAAGGGCGCGGGCTTGGAGAAGCTGAGGAGATGGCTCACGCGGCGATCGAGGCGGTCGACCTCCTCGATGATCAAGTTGAGGTGCTCGCGCGACGCTGCGGACTCGGGGTGTCGGAGCGCGACCTGCGCCGCTGCGCGCAGGCTCGCGAGCGGATTGCGAATGCCGTGCGCCACGGCGGCGGCCATTTCGCCGATGGATGCGAGCTTCTCGGACTGCACGAGCTGGGCCTGCGTTCGCTCGAGCTGCGAGACCTTGTGCTGCAGCTCGGAGGTGAGGCGCGTCGTCCCCGCGCGCGACTGCTCGAGGCTCTGCGTCATCTGCGCGAATGAGCGCGCGAGATCGCCGATCTCATCGGGGGAGCTGACATCGATGGGGAGATCGACCTCGCCCGCGCCCACGCGCGCCATGGCCACGCGCAACTGGCTGATCGGGCGCGCGAGCCCGCGCGAAATGAGCCACGACGCGAACAACCCGGCCACGACAGCGACGATGAGAATCGCAACGAGCACGTCGCGCTCGCGAGTGACGATCTCCTCGAGCCGCGAGTACGCTCCGCGCACGCTCGACTCGCGCGCCTGGCGGTAGATGTCGCGATTGAGCTGCGTGAGCGCAGGGAGCAGCCCGTCGCGCAGGTCGCGCTGCGCCATCCGGTACGACGCCTCGCGCTGTCCGGAGTCGTACAGCTTGAACACGCTGTCGGCGACGATCTCGATGCGGCGCTGAATCTCCTCGGTGCTGTTGGCGAGCCCCACTTCATTCGGCCGCAGCTCCGAGCGCCAGCGCTGCTGCCAGTACTTGATGACCTCGCCCGTTTTGTCGAACTCCGCACGCGCGTGCGGATCGAGCCCACTCAGATAGCGCCAGATGATCTCGCTCTGGTTGAACATCGCCGTCTCGAGCTCGGCGTACGTGCGCGTGCGCGACATGTTCTGGCCGAGCGTCTGGAGGGCGTCACGCTCGAGCACGTTCGTGCGCACTGCCTCGACCCCGATGAGCAGCGCGGGGAGGACCATGAGCGAGAAGCCAAACAGCATCTTGCGCTGAAAGGTCATCGAGGCGGGGGCGCTTAGCGCGCCGCGTGCGAGAAAGTAGCCACTACTGACCGCGAGTGCCCGGGATTCAAGCTATCACGCAATTCGGGTGGGGGGGAGAACGAAGGGGTAGTGGCCTCACCACAGAGTTAACACTCGTCGCTCAGTACGTCAGCTTCCCGTCCTCGACCTTCGCTACCGCCGTGTACGGATGCTCCTTTGCCTCGCCTGCCCCGAGGATGTGGAGCACCGACCAGCCGTTTGCCTTGAAATAGTCGGCGATCATCGAGCGGTGGCATCGCCACCACACGCCCTCGGCACACATCGCCGCGACGCGGTCGGCGCGCGCGAGCGCCGCGAGATCCACGGCCGCGGCAGCGAATTCCGGCGTGTCCATGTAGTCGGCGTAGCCGCGGAACGATTCATTGCGCCACGCGCTGTGCGGGGAGTCGGGGCGCGGCTTGCGGCGGCCGCCGAGCTGCGTCATCGGCGTGTACGCAATTCCGCGCTCGGCCAGCGATGCGCCGAGCGCGTCGGGATTGAACTGCGGATGCGCGCGCGACCCCGGAAAGCGGCGTACATCGGCGATGCGCGTGATGCCGTGCGCGCCGAGGATGTCGAGAAGCTCGCCGATCGTGTGGGTGGAGTGACCGACGGTCCAGAGGGTCGCGGGCGGCTGAAGCACCATTCGCTGGATGATAACGCGGCGTGGTGCCGCGCGTTGCTACTCTCGATGCGGACAGACAGCTTAGGTGCGTGACGAACTCCACCGATGCTCGGCTCCGCAACGAGCCGCTCGCGCTCGACGCGCGCGACGTCGTGCAGCGATTCGGCGATGTGATCGCGCTCGACCGCGTGAGCCTCGGCGTGGCGGCGGGGAAGAGCATCGCGCTCGTGGGCGAGAGTGGATCGGGGAAGTCGACGCTCTTGCGCTGCTTCAATCGCCTCGTCGAGCCGGCGAGCGGCACGATCTCCGTTGGCGGAACTCACGTGCGCGACCGTCCGATCGTCACACTGCGCCGGATGCTGGGCTACGTGCCGCAGGATGGCGGACTGATGCCGCATTGGCGAATCCTGCGGAACGTCGCGCTCGTGCCGACGCTGCTTGGAATGCCGAACGCATCCGAAGTGGCGCGTGAGACGCTCGAGTTGGTGGGGCTTCCCGCCGCGAACTTCGGAGCACGATTTCCGCACGAGCTTTCGGGCGGGCAGCGACAGCGCGCGGCGCTCGCGCGTGCGCTTGCCGCGCGGCCAGGCGTGGTGCTGATGGACGAGCCGTTCGGCGCGCTCGACGCGATCACGCGCTCGGATCTGCAGACGGCGTTCGATGCGCTGCGACGTGACCTGTCGTTCACGATGCTCATGGTCACCCACGACATCGCGGAGGCGGCGCGGCTGGCGGACGAGCTGGTGGTGATGCGCGCGGGGCGGATCGAGCAGCGCGGAACGATCGATGAGCTCGCGTCGCATCCGGCGACGCCGTACGTGGCGACGCTGCTCGAGCGCGCGCTCGCGGCGTCGGCGCCGCTGCGGGGGCTGGCGTGAAGCGGGCGCGCGCATGCGGGCTCGCGATGCTCATGCTCGGAGCGGCGACGCTCACGCTGCGAGCGCAAGCGCCGGGCGCGCGAGACTCCAGCGCCGCGCCCGTGATCGTTGCCTCGAAGCCATTTGGCGAATCGTACCTCCTATGCGAGATGTTCGCGCAGGTGCTGGAGGCGCACGGAATCTCGGTAGTCAGAAAACCCGGGCTCGGGCAAACGGAGATCGCGATCGAGGCACTCCGCGCTGGCGCAATCGATGTCTATCCGGAGTACACGGGCACCGGGTTACTCGCGGTGCTGCACGACTCGCTCACCGATTCGCTCGCGAGCGACCCGCGCCGCGTCTTCGCGCACGTCGCGCGCGGCTTTGCCTCGCGTCTGGATCTGCGCTGGCTGCCGCCGCTCGGATTTCAGAACAGCTACGCGATCGCGGTGCGTCGCGAGACGGCCGAGCGGTATCATTTGCGCACGATGAGCGATCTTGCGCGCGAGAGCGGGCACCTCGTGGCTGGCTTCACCGCGGACTTCATCGGGCGTCCGGACGGACTCGCGGGGCTCGCGCGCGCGTACGGCGTGCGTCCGCGCGCGGTGAAGCCGCTCGCGCCGGCGGTGAAGTATCAAGCGCTGGCGACGGGCGCCGTCGATGTCATTGATGGCTATTCCACGGATGGACTGCTCGCGAAGTACGATCTCGTGACGCTCGTGGACGACAAGCACTTCTTCCCGCCGTACGAGGCGGCGGCGCTGGTCGGCGCGCGACTCGTACGCGAGCGTTCCGATGCCATTGCCGCGCTCACCACGCTGAGCGGACTGCTCGATGAGCATCGGATGCGCGTGCTCAATCGCCGCATCGAAGTCGACGGCGAGGATGTGAAGCGCGTCGCCGCGGATGCGCTGCGCGACATCGGGCTCTCCGCACGCGCAGCGACTACACAAGATCCGAGATATCTTAGTACTAAGGTATCTCTGTTCGCCTACCTCGGCGATCGCCGCGGCACGATCTGGACGCTCGTCCTCCAGCATCTCCTTCTCGTCGCCCTCGCCCTCGGCTCGGCCATCCTCGTCGCGCTCCCGCTCGCCCTCGCGCTCGAGCGCGCGAGACGCGTCGCCGAGCCGGTGATCGGCGCGTTCGGCGTGCTCGAGACGATCCCGAGCATTGCGCTGCTCGCATTCATGATTCCGCTCTTCGGCATTGGCGTGAAGCCGGCGCTCGTGGCGCTCTGGATTTACGCGCTGTATCCGATCGTGCGCAGCGCGTACAGCGGCGTGCGCGATGCCGACCCGCTCGCCGTCGAGGCCGCGGAGGCGCTCGGCATGACGCCCTGGCAGCGGCTCCTCACGGTGCGGCTGCCACTCGCGGCGCCCGTGATCATGGCGGGGATTCGCACGGCGGCGGTGATCACCGTCGGCGCCGCGACGCTCGCGGCGTTCATCGGCGCCGGTGGATTGGGCGAGCCGATCGTCGCGGGGCTCGCGCTCGCCGATACGAACATGATCCTCTCCGGCGCGCTCCCCGCCGCCGCGCTGGCGCTACTCGTGGACGGTGTGCTCGCGTTGGTCGAACGCGCGGTCGCTCCTGCCCACCAGCGTCACACGGCTTCGAGGTAGGCCACCCAGAACTGCCGCTTCGAGTTCGTCCACAGCTTGCGCAGACGGAAGCCGGCCGTCTCGATGAGCTCCTCGAGTCGCGCGCGATCGTACTTGTAGGAGCTCTCGGTCCAGATCGATTCGCCCTGCTCGAAGTGAATCGGCTCCCCCGCGACCTTCACGATCTGCTCGATCCTGCTCACGAGATGCATCTCGACGCGGCTCTGTCGCGAGTTGAAGAACGCGCGATGCTCGAAGGTGTCGACATCGAAGTGCGCGCCCGCATCGTGATTCAGCCGCGTGAGGATGTTCTTGTTGAACGCCGCCGTCACGCCAGCGGAATCGTCGTACGCCGCATTGAGCGTCGAGGCGCGCTTGCGCCTGTCGACGCCGAGGATGAGCGCGCCATCTTTGCCGACGACGCGCCGCACGCGGCCGAGGAAGACAGCGGCATCCATTGGATGAAAATTGCCGATCGTCGAGCCAGGGAAAAACGCGACGCGGCGCGACCGCACGGGGAGATCGGGAACCGTGTGCGGCATCGTGTAATCCGCGTTGAGCGGTCGCACGGCGACGCCCGGATATTCCGCGGCGAGCTCGCGCGAGACGCGGTCGAGCTGCTCGCGCGAGATGTCGATGGGCACGTACGCGGCGGGGTGCTCGAGCGCGTCGAGCAGCAGCCGAATCTTCGTGCCGGCACCGCTGCCATATTCGAGCAGCGCGACGCGCGGGCCCGCGAGCGCAGCGATCTCTCCCGCGCGCGCGCGCAGAATCTCGAGCTCGGCGCGTGTGAGATAGTACTCGGGGAGCTCGCAGATCTCCTCGAACAGCTGTGCGCCCACTTCGTCGTAGAACAGCTTGGGCGGCAGCGTCTTCGGCTCCGCGCGCAATCCGCGCAGCACTTCCTCGCGAATCGCGCGCGAGTCCGGACGCGTGACGATGCGCGGCGCGCCCTGCCGCTGCGCGGGCACCGTCATCGAGCGCTCATCACGCGTGGTCGGCAAGGCGAATCCCCATGAATTGCCACCGCGCGCTGGATGGGAAGAAGTTGCGATAGGTGAGCCGCGCATGCGACTCGGGAGTGGCGCACGATGCGCCGCGAAGCACCCACTGATCTGCCATCCACTTGCCGTTGTATTCGCCGATTGCGCCACGGTCCGGCTTGAAGCCCGGGTAGCCGACGTATGCGCTCTGCGTCCACTGCCACACATCGCCGTAGAGCTGTGCGAGCTCGCCGGACTCGTTCGCCCCGGAGCTCACCGGTGCGGGATGAAAGCGCTCGCTCTCGACGAAAGTTCCCTCGATCGGCGCGCCGCGCGCGGCGATTTCCCACTGCGCTTCGGTGGGCAGCTGCTTCCCGGCCCACCGCGCGAACGCATCGGCCTCGTAGTAGCTGACGTGGCACACCGGCTCATCGAGCGCAACCGCGCGCGTTCCCGCGAGCGTGAACTCCGTCCAGCCGTCGCCCGCGCGCTCCCAATAGAACGGCGCCTCCCAGCCACCGTCCTGCACCATCGCCAATCCCGGCGAGAGCCAGAGCTCCGATCGCTTGTAGCCGCCGTCGTTGATGAAGTCGAGATATTCGCCGTTCGTCACGAGTCGCGAGGCGAGCTTGAAGTCCTCGAGGAACTCGCGATGCGCGGGGCCCTCGTTGTCGAATGCGAAGCCGTCGCCCTCATGCCCGATGCGATGCACGCCGCCCGTGAACGACTTCCACTTCGACGATGTTGCCGCGCGCGCGGGCTCTTCGGGGCGCGCGCGATACACCGGGCGAAGAGGATTCATCCAGAAGACGTGCTTGATGTCGGTGACGAGGAGCTCCTGATGCTGCTGCTCGTGGTGCAGCCCGAGCTCGATGAGCGCGTGCGCCGGATGTGTCGGGTCGCCCTCGATTTCGAGCATGAGCTCGTGCATCGCCTCGTTCACGTGGGCACGGTATTCGAATACTTCACGCACGGTTGGCCGCGTCACGAGCCCGCGCATCGCGCGGCAGTGCCGTTCGCCCGCCTGCACGTAGTACGAGTTGAACAAATACGCGTACCGCGGATTCGGCGACACATATTCCGGCGCATGTGGACCGAGGATGAACGTCTCGAAGAACCAGCTCGTGTGTGCGAGATGCCACTTTGTCGGGCTCACGTCCGCCATGCTGCTCACGACGTAGTCCTCGGTGTCCAGCGGCTCACAGAGATGCTCGGTCTGCGCGCGCACTGCGTCGAAACGCTCGGCGAGCGTAAGCGAGCGCGACGGTGTCTTGGCGCTGAGCGGGGACGGCGAACTGGCGCTGGTCGAGCGCACGGACGTAGCCATTGAAAGCCTGGAGACGGAGGCGACAGGGGCCCTGAGCTTACGGGGACTCGAGGTCTGCAGACTAGGGCAAGAAGAGTGCATATAGTTCCGGCTTCGTATCGACGCGGTTAACTCGCCAAAAAGGCACATGACAGAACAATTTGACCTGATCGTGCTCGGCACTGGCGCTGCTGGGGCAATACCCGCATTCGCGTGTCGCGCAAAGGGTTGGCGTGTAGCTATCGTCGACGATCAGCCGTTCGGCGGCACGTGTGCGAATCGTGGCTGCGATCCGAAGAAGGTGCTCGTGGGCGCCGAGGAGGTCGTGTCGTGGGAGCGGCGCATGCGCGGGTACGGCACGGCGGGCACCTCGTCGATCGATTGGTCATCGCTCATGGCTTTCAAGCGGAGCTTCACCGATCCTGTGCCGGCTGCCCGCGAGGCCGGCTTCAGGAAAGAAGGGATCGACACACTTCACGGCCAGGCGAGATTCGTCGCGGAGGATCGTCTCGCCGTCGGTGAGCGCGAGCTCGTGGCCAGGCACGTCGTCATCGCGACCGGCGCGTCACCGCGCACGCTCGGCATTCCGGGCGAGGCACACGTCGTCACGAGCACGGAGTTCATGGAGCTCGACGAGCTGCCGCGGCGAATCGTGTTCATAGGCGCGGGCTACGTCTCGCTGGAGTTCTCGCATCTCGCGCATCAGGCAGGATCACGCGTGACCGTGCTCGGCCGCGGCGCGCCGCTGCCTTTGTTCGAGGAGTCACTCGTCGAGCGATTGCTCGAGCACTCGCGCGAGATCGGCATCGACGTTCGACTCGATCACTCGGTGAGCTCCGTCGAAAAAGCGAGTGGCGAGGCGCCCTTTCGCGTGCACGTGGGGCATGGCGATGAGATGCAGATCGTCGATGCGGATCTCGTCGTGCACGGTGCGGGGCGAGTGCCGAATAGTGCGAACCTCGACGCGCCTCGAGGACGCGTGGAGCTCGACCATCACGGCGCGATTCGCGTGAACGAGTTCTTGCAAAGCGTTTCGAACCCGCGTGTGTACGCCGCGGGTGATGTGGCGAGCGTTCCAGGCGCGATGCCGTTGACGCCGGTCGCCGGACACGAGGGCACGGTCATCGCCACGAACCTCGTGCAGGGCAACAGCGTGCGTCCGGATCTTCGCGGAACGCCGAGCGTGGTGTTCACCGTCCCCGCGCTTGCGAGTGTCGGAGTCACCGAGAAGGTGGCGCGCGCGAAGGGGATCGACGTGCGCGTGGCCACGGGCGACACGACACAATGGTTCATGAATCGCCGAGTTCGCGAGCCGGTGGGAATGTTCAAGACGATCGTCGACGCGCAGACCGATCTCGTGCTCGGCGCGCATCTGCTCGGCGCGAACGTCGAGGAGGTGATCAATCTGTTCGGAATGGCAATCCGCTTCGAGATCCCGGCGGCGGAGCTGAAGAAGATGCTCTACAGCTATCCGACGGCGAGCTCGAACATGTCGTACATGTTGTGAGGGGATAGTGCAAAAGCGGTACTGCTCACTGCGTGCACGAATCAACCCAATGAAAGACGAATCGAACCGTTGGTGCGACGGGCTGACGTCGCCCATGGAACGCGATGTTGTTTGGTTAACAGCCTTCTCCCTTAGACTCTGTTCGCGCAGTTCCATTCAATAATTTTTCAAATTCGCGCGACAGAAGTCAGTCGCCACAAGATTCGATTCGTCTTTATTGGGTTGATTCGTGCACGCAGTAGGCAGTGTTTTGCCCGTATCTACTCCCTACCGCCCCCCTCCCACACGAACTCCCTCGCGCGCTCGAGCGACACGCGATCCCACTTCCCGAGCGTCGCCGCAGCCTCGTAGGTGCTCTCGAAGAAATCGAGCGCCGTCGCATCGGGATCCGCGGCCGTGCGCACCGCGTCGTACGGCAGAATCCACTCGTGCATCACACTATCGTATGCGCCGGCGTCCGGGCGGATCTTCGCCGCGGGGCATCCCTCCGGCTCCGGATAGGCGTACGCGTAGAACACCGGATATGCTATCGGACTGCCGATCGCGCCCGGCCACCACCCCGCGCTGATGCACGCGTGCGAGTATGCCTCGCGGGTCACCCAATCCGCGAGGCCGGGCACTCCGCCCGGGTGCTGCGGCGCGCGCGCGCCGCTGAAGCGCGTGCATGCGAGGTCGAAGCTCCCCCAGAAAAAGTGTACGGGGCTCGCCTTTCCGACGAAGCGACCGCGAAAAATCGAGAGCACGCGTGATGCCTGCGTGAGCGCGCGCCAGAAGTCGTGCGCGGCGCCCGCATCGTACGACGCGTGCGTCTCGTCACTCGCGAACGGGATGCCGTCGGCAATCTCCACCGGCACGGGCCAGATGCGTACGTCGATGCCGAGCGAGCGCAGGCCGCCCATGTACGCCTCGTAGAAATCCGCGACGGAGCGCGGCGCGAGTGCCATCGACCAGGTGCGTCCGTCGTCGCGCTGGATCTCGAGACTGTGGTCGATGAAGTCGAGCTCCACCGAGAATCCGGACGTGCCATACGGCATCCACGACGTCGTGAGCCCGCGTGGCGAAACGTAGAGCGGCACCTGCCACCAGTGATTCACCATCGGGGCGAGCGCGAGACGCGTCTTGCCGACGATCTGCGTCCACATGTGCAGCGTGTCGCGCGTGTCGCTCCAGTCCGCGAGTGGAAGCGGGGTCCACACGTCGGATCCGCTCATGCCTGCGGCCGCACCGCGGGTTCCATGAACAGCTCATCCACGTAGCACCAGCTCCAGTCCTCGCCGGGCTGGAAGCTCCTCATGATCGAGTGCTTCGTCGAATGAAAGTGCTTGGTCGCGTGCTTCCCCACCGACTGATCGCAGCATCCGACGTGGCCGCATTCCTGGCAGAGCCGAAGATGGAACCAGTGCATGCCGAGTTTCAGGCACTCCTCGCATCCGTTGGGCGTCTTCGGCGCGACGTCGCGCACCTCACCGACGTGCTCGCAGAGCTGACTGGACTGCGACATGGGCTCCCCTCGTTGTGGTGCCTCCAAAGCTAAACCCGATCGAGTGGGGTTCGTCAGCGCTCAGGGTGCTATGAGCATGAGGAGCTCGTCACGGCTAATGTCGCCAAAGAAGCCGCTCACGTCGAGATCGCCCAGCGCTTCGACGATGCTCGCACGATCATAGACCAGCCCACGCATCCTGACCTCGAGCTCGGCGACCTCCGTGCGGCCCATGAAGTCACCGAAGAAGTGCACGTCGACGATGCGGCCGCCGTGCACGTCCATGCGCACATCGATCTCGCCGGCGGGGAAGCGTTGCACGCGCTGAACGTTGCTGAGCGGATTCTCGCCGAAGTTCCAGTCCCAGTTGCCGTAGCGGCGCTCGAGCAGCTCGTGTGCGGAGCTCCAGTCGGACTCGCCGAGGACGAGCGAGGGGATGCGCGCGCGGTCGCGCGTGCCGAAGATGCGTTCGAGGATGCGCGTGCGGAGCTCATCGACGGTGATGGGCTCGCGCAGGAACTCGCTGATGTTCGCCACTCGGCTGCGTATCGACTTCACGCCCTTCGACTCGACCTTCCCGGGCTTGGGCCGGAGCGCCGCCGTGACGTCGTCGAGATTCGAGTCGACGAGCAGCGTTCCGTGGCTGAACATGCGACCGGCGGTCGCGAACTGAGCGTTTCCAGAGATCTTCCGGCCGGCGGCGAGGATGTCGTTGCGCCCGCCGATCTCCGCGGGCACGCCGAGCTCGCGGAGCACCTCCACGACTGGGCGATTGAAGAGATCGTAGCGATTGAAGCGCGCGTTCACGTCGCGCGTCATGAAGCTGAAGCACAGATTGCCGAGGTCGTGGTAGACGGCGCCGCCGCCCGAGACGCGCCGGACGACGCGGATGCCGCGCGCGTCCACGATCTCCGAGTTGATCTCCTCGATCGTGTTCTGATTGCGCCCGATAATGATCGAGGGCGCATTGACATAGAAAAGGAGCAGGTCATCGTCCTCGATTCTGTTGCGGAGGACGTGTTCCTCGAGCGCGAGGTTGAGCCTCGCGTCGGTGATGCCGGCGTTGTCGACGTAGAGCATTAGGAAAGATGTACGTTGGGACGCACGAGTGCGCTTGAACGAAAGAGTAGAGAGGAGCGTGACACAAGTTCAGATTACGTGAAGCAGATCGCAAACGAGGGAAGTTCAATTCGATCAGGATTGCAGCACATGTCGCTCCCGCTTTCAAACAGTCGTGTCGCGCTCATCACCTACTCCGGGGTGCCGGCCATAACCACGGATGACCGGCTCCTGCGCGACGCGCTCGTGGCGCGGGGCGCGGAGGTGGATGCCCGGCCGTGGGATGCGCGCGTCGATTGGTCCAGCTATCACCGCCTGGTGCTGCGGTCGTGCTGGAACTTTCATCATCGCCCGCGGGAGTTTCTGCTGTGGGTGGACGAGGTGACGGCGCGGCACGACGGATCGCTGCGCAACGCGCCGGCGCTCGTGCGGTGGAGCGTGAACAAGCGCTATCTCCAGGACCTGAATGCGCACGGAGTTGCCATCGTGCCGACGATCTGGGTGAGCGTAGGGGAGGGGGAGGAGGCGCCCAATCTCGACGCTCTCATCGCGGCGCAGGGGTGGACGGGCGGCGCGGTGGTAAAGCCCGCGATTTCCGCGACGGCGCACGAGACGTGGCGTGTGGCGACTGACGACGGCGCGTCGCATCAGGCGAGATTCGTGGCGCTCTTGGCGAAGTCGCCGAGCGGGGTGATGGTGCAGCCATTCATTCCGGAGATTCAGAAGGATGGGGAGTGGTCGCTCATTTTCCTGGGCGGGGATTTCAGCCACGCGGTGGTGAAGCGGCCGGCCGTTGGCGACTTCCGGGTGCAGCATGATTTCGGCGGAACGGTGGAGCGGCGCGAGCCGCCCGCCGCGCTGATCGAGGATGCGCGAGCGGTGCTCAAGGCGGCCGCCAGGGTCACGAATACGCGGGTCGAGGAGATTTTGTACGCCCGTGTGGACGGAATCGTACGGAACGGGGGGCTGCTGCTGATGGAGCTCGAGGTGATCGAGCCGGTGCTCTTTTTCTCCCATGCGCCGGGGGCCGCGGCGCGGATGGCGGAGCTGATCGTCTCCGGGTAGCGCGCCTTAGGCTACGATCTTCGGCAGCGGCTCGGGCGGTAGCTGATCCTCGACGACCACGAGCGCCCGGCGCACCGCTGCTTCGAGCCCAGGACCCTTGCCGATGATCTCGATCGACTGCGAGGCGAGCTCGTGTCGCTCGGCCAAGGTGAGCTCTTCGCCCGTGACGATGACCACCGGAATGCGCTCGTACTGTGCGTCGCTGCGCATGTGTCGCAGAAAGGAAAGCCCGTCCATCTTCGGCATGCGAACATCGAGCAGGATGAGATCCGGCATGAACGTCGCCAGCGCCTGAAGCGCGGTGATGCCGGAATCGGCGATCTTCGTCTCGACGTTCACCTCGTTGAGCAGATGGTGCAGCAACACTTCCTGCGCATCTGGCTCGTCCTCGACGACGAGAACCCGTGTCGGCGTCGAACGACTGTGCCGGCGCAGCACGGCGACGAGCGCGTCGCGCGAGCATCGGCGATCGAGCTTTTCGAGCGCTGCGATCAGGGGACCGGTGATCTCGCGCCGCTCCGACGGGTGCGGAACGGTCAGTGTGACGGTGGAATCCACGGGCAATGTGATCGAGAAGGTGGATCCCTCCCCGAGAATGCTCGTGACGGAGAGCGTCGCGCCCAGCAGCTCGCACATCGCCTGCGTGATCGGAAGCCCGAGTCCCGTGCCGCCGTACTTGCGCGAGGTGCTGCTGTCCGCCTGCTCGAATGGACGAAAGACGGCATCGATCCGGTCAGCCGGAATGCCGATGCCTGTGTCGACGACATCGATGCGACGTGGCGTGCAGTCATCCGCGTCGGTGACGACGCGAATCGTGATGCTGCCGACCTGCGTGAACTTGTCGGCATTGCCAATGAGATTCGTCAGGATCTGACGCATCTTGGACGCATCCGTCGAGATCGCCGAAAGATTCGGTGGTACGTCGATGAGCACCGGAACGCGCCGGTCATCGCGGGCGCCGCCGAGCTGTCCGACGACGTCCTCGATCAAGTCCTCGAGTGACTGAAGTGTGATGTCGAGCTCCACATGCCCGGCCTCGACTTTGGCCAGATCGAGCACGTTGTTGATCAGCGTCAGGAGGTGCCGGCCGTTCGTGCCGATGCGCTCGATGTAGATCAGGTCCTGCGGCCGCTGATTCTGGGTCTTGTTCTTGTGAAGAATGTCGGCGAAGCCGATGACGGAGTTGAGCGGCGTGCGCAGCTCGTGCGACATGTGCGCGAGAAACTGGCTCTTGGCCCGACTCGCGTTCTCCGCCAGAATGAGCGCCGCCTGAAGCTCCGCGGTTCGGCGCTCCACTATCGCCTCCATCTCTTCGTGCTGTTGGCCGAGCCGCGCGAACTCCGCGAGCGTGTCGCGCTTTTGCCGGTCGACGGACGCACCGAGCAACGCGAGTACGAGCACGAGCACGGGTCCCGCGATGACGCCGATCGTGAGCCAACTCCCAACCGGGACCGCGAAGGACGATTGCGCGCGCAGCATCTCGCCAGACCCAAATTCCGCGGCGCTCATCCCCGTGTAGTGCATCCCAGCGATCGCGATGCCCATGACGAGTGCGCTCAGCGCGCGACGCCAGTGGCCGAGAATCGTCTCGTCATTCCGGAAGCGGAACGCGAGCCAGAGCGCCACATACGATGCGACGACGGCGATGCTGATCGAGGTCCACACGCGGAGCGAGTCGTAGTGCAGCGAGGCCGACATGCGCATCGCTGCCATGCCGGTGTAGTGCATGCCGGCGATGGCGAACCCAAGGATCGGTCCGGCCACGAGCAATTGCCGAGTCGGGAGCTGGGGACGGCTCACCGTGAACAGGGCGAGAAAAGATGCGGCGACCGCGATCAGCGCCGACGTGAGCACGAGCGGCACGTCGTACGAGATATCGACGGACATCCGGAACGCCAGCATGCCGACGAAGTGCATGCTCCAGATGCCGACACCCATCGCGGTCGACCCATAGAGCAGCCACGCCATCTGATTCTGCGCGCGCGCGGCGGTCACGCGTCCCGCGAGGTCGAGAGCCGTATAGGACGCGAGCGACGCGATCACGAACGAGATCGCGACCAGGACGGGATTCCACGAGGTTTGGATCATTTGTCTATAGGGCCGACTCGCTCTCACCGCACGCGGTCACGAATGGACCCGTTCTAATCTGGCTCCCCTGCCGCGCTAACGGTCATGGAAGCCGGCGCGGAGCCCGGGTCGTGCGCACGTCATCGATCCAGAAGGCCTCGCCGTCAAACCAGTAGAGCGCGAGCTGCTCGTACGAACGCGCAAGTGTAGCCGCGTCGCCGCGGCCCACGGCGATCGCGAAGCCGCGCTCCCGATGCCTTCCGTCGAGCGATTCGCCGTCGGCCGGCGTGAAATGCAGGGCGCACGAGGCAAGTCCGGCTCGCATTCGAAGGTACCGCCACCGATTCTTCCAGGAGGGCGCTCGAGCCCCTCCAGGATTGAACGGCGTGACGATCGCGAACGTCTTTTCGGGGAAGAGAGCTGTCAGAACGCGCCGAGTCTCATCGGAGAGCGGCAGCCGGAGATCGATGTTGATTTGACGCTGGCTGCCGATTCGCAGTACCGTGTTCGCGTAGACTGTCCAGAGCTCATCATTCGGCATCATGATGGTCAAATCATAACGATGAACTCACGCATGAGGCGTCGCCGCGTGTCACTGCTTCTCCGTCACCCCATCCTCTCGCTTCGCGCGCTCGCACTCTCGCTTGTGGTGATGCTCGCGATAGTGCCATCGGTCGGAGCGGCGCAGTCCGATTCCACCTGGCGAGACCACGAGCGCGCCTTTCAGGCCGCGCGCAAGGCCGAGGACACCGTCGCCTCTCGCGCGCAGCTCGACGCCGTGTACCGCGCAATCGGAGCGACGCCTCGAATCGCCAGCCGCTACGCGACGCTCGCGCTCGATGCGCGCGATTCCGCGGGCGCGTCCCGATGGCTGGGTGCGATCGCCGCGATGGGCGCGGAGCTCGATACCGCCCTCGTCTCGCGCTATCGCGCCCTCGCGGGGCCGCGCGCCTTCGCCGCACTGCACGCGCTGAGCGCGCTCGCCACGAGCGACATTGGTTCACCTCGGCTCTCCTTCCGACTTCCCGACGTGGACATGATCGCCGAGGACATCGCGTACGATGCCGGAAGCGCGCGCTTTCTCGTGAGCTCCGTTCGACACGGCGGCATCTACGCCGCGAGCGCGAGCAGTCGCGCCGCGGCGATCGTCAATCCCGGTGCCGACAGCAGCTGGGGGATGTTCGCGCTCGGCGTGTCGCGCGACGCGTTCTGGACGACGACTGCTGCGCTGTCATTGGCCGCAAACTACGCGCCTGCCGACTCGGGTAAATCAGCGCTGCTCGCGTACGATCTACGCACCGGAAAACTGCGGGGACGCTACGTCGCGCCCGACAGCGGCGCGCACGTGCTCGGTGATCTCGTCGTCGGCTCGAACGGGGCGGTGTACGTGTCGGACGGCGCCGGTGGCGGCGTGTACACACTCGCGCCCGGGAGCGACTCGCTCCGGGTGTTGGTGCAGCCCGGCATTTTGTACTCACCGCAGACGCCCGCGCTCTCGAGCGACGGCGCGACGCTTTTCGTGCCCGACTACGCGATCGGCATTGCGGCGGTGAGCGTCGCTACCGGGAAGGTCACGTGGATCGCGCACTCCGACTCGCTCGCGCTCACGGGGATAGACGGGATGTATCGGCTCGGTCGCGACCTCATCGTCGTGCAGAACGGACTCGAGCCGAATCGCATTCTGCGTCTCACGCTGGATCCGCAGATGCTTCGCGTCGCTCGCGCCACGGTGCTGGCGCGCGGACCGTCCGCGCGCTCGCTCACGCACGCGACGATCGCTGGCGGCTGGCTGTACTTCATCACGAAGAGCGGCTGGGAGCGTGTGGCCGAGGACGGCACGATGCGCACCGGCAAGGCGGCGGATGCGCCCGCCGTCATGCGCGTGCGCATCGCACCGTAGTCGGAACGAGCTGCCGAGCGCGCCGACTCAGTTCGCCGCGTTCGCTGCTCCGCAGCGGGACTCGGGAGCCTTCGCGCTCGGCGCCACGCCCGCCATGTACAGCCGGCGGATCTCCGGCAGGGGAAGCGCGCCGTACAACAGCACCGTGTCGTGGTAGCGGCAGAGATTGAAGTTCTTGCCGTCGCGCTTCTGCACGTCCTGCCGCAGGCGCGTCCACTCTTCGACACCGGCGAAGTACGCGTTGAGCTGCACATAGTCGAGCTGCGCACGCTGCAGCTTGGCCTCCGCCTCCGGCCGCTCCTGAAACGCATCGCGCATCATGAAGGCGACGGCCGAATCTCCGGGCATGTCGCGCGTGTGCAGGCGGATGTCGATGATCACGTTCGTGTAGATTCGCAACATCCCCTTCAGGTCGGTGAGCTTCATCTTCACCGGGTCGCCGCCGTCGACGTGCGCGTCGTACATCATCACATGCTCGCCGTACACCGCCCACCCCTCGGCGTACGGGGTGTTCGTATACACCGAGCGCAGAAGACGCCGCCAGTCGGGCGTCAGAAGATTCGCATACGCCCCCTGCACGACGTGCCCCGGAATGCCTTCGTGCATCGTGAGATCGAGCATCTTGTACGTGTTGTACTCGCGCAGCTTCGAATCCGCGCGCTCCGTGGTCCACGCCGCCGGAATGGGCGTCACCCAGAAGAAGGTCGCCAGGTTCGGATTGAGCGGCGGTGCGAAGACGGCGCCGGCCACACCGTACACGCCGCGCATGAACTCGGGCGTGGGGATCACCTGCAGGTTCGGAAAGGAGTCGAGCGACAGGATCTTCTGATCGCGCAGTACGCCTGTGAGCTCCTCGACATTGGCCTTCGCCGCCTGCAACAGCGAATCGCGATTCGCATGCTCGGCGCCGATGTGCGCGAGGGTCTCGCTCACAATCGCATTGAGCACCGCCGTCGAGTCGCCCTCGTGTTTGTGCGTCGGGAACCACTTGTCGTGCAGCGGTCGCGCGAGCACCAGCATCTCCGCGCGCGTCTTGCGCATGCTGTCCTCGGCGATCCTGAGGGCCTCATCGGGAGTGAGCGACACCGTGAGATAGTACTTCCACTTCGCGTTGAACATGCCGACGCCCGAGCGCCAGTCCACGGTTCCGCGCTTGGAGAGCGTGTCCTTCACGAAGCGCTGGAATTCCACGAGCGCCGCGATCGCGGGCGGCGCGACCTTCGCGTATCGCTCCGCTGAGGACGTGCCGCGCGTGAAGTCGGCGCCCATGTCCTTCACGAGTGAGGTCACGCCGTCCGTCTCCTCCAGCGCGACCTTCGTGTAGATGTCGTTCGTCGCGCGGAGGTTGCGCCGCGCAACCGCGAGAAAGCCCGGGACTCGCGCGACTCGCGCCGTGAGATCAGCGGCGCGCGTGTTCTTGTCCGCGTACTCGAGCGAGATGTTGGCGAAGAGCGAGTTGCCGAGGTCTTCGGCGTACATCTGCGGCTTGAACTGGTGAAAGCGCTCCTTCGTCAATCCGTAGAGGGCGAAGGCGGCGGCGTTCGCGACCACATCGTAGTCGGCCTGCGTCTGCGGATCGAGGTGCGCGCGATCCAGCGCAGCGAGTCGCGACTGCACGCCCGTGAAGTACGCGCGCTGCTTCGCGATCGCCTCCGGCGAGAAGCTGTCGAGCAGTGAGTCGAGATGCGCACTACGGCCGGTGTACGGGTCGGTCCAGTCGTGCAGCCCAACCTGCGTCGCGGTCGCGGGGGAGAAGGCGAGGGAGGTGTAGATGAATTCACTCGCGAGGGCGGGGAATCCGGTGAGCGTGCTGTCGCGCGACTGCGCGAGGGCGGTGCCGCTCTGCGCGAAGATCAGCGCGGCGGCGAACGGTAGGGCGATTCGAGTGGTCGTCATGGTGCAGGATGATGACGGGAAGGGCGCGCGGCGCGCAAGAATATCGGGTTGCGCAGCATCAGCGCAGGCGAAGTTCATCACGTGTAGCGCGGCGCGCCGCCGAGATGCCTGGCGCGGTGACGTGCGGGAACTGCGGTGCGCTCTGTGCATCCAGCACATGCGTGGGGCGACGATCTCGAGCGCAGCGAGTGCAAGTACAATGAGTGCGAAGCGGGCACAGCCGCGCAGGTTCTTAGTGTCGCAGCGGTTGCATCTTGTGAGTATATCTTTGTGCACCACGACCGATACGGCCGCGAGCAAGTGGCGCCCGGACGGGCGCAGGGAGGGGTCATGACCGAGCGAAAGCCGCGCGACGACGAGATCGATGTCTACGGCGTGTCAGACCGTGGAAAAGTCCGCGCGAACAACGAGGATCACTTCCTCCTCGCTTCGGTGCACCGCCGCGTCAACATCGTCGACACCAACCTCTCCGAACGCGACCGCCTCCCCCTCGGCGAACAGCGGCTTGCCTTCATGGCGATGGTCGCGGATGGCGTGGGAGGCGCAACTGGTGGCGAGCTCGCGAGCGCGATCGCCCTCGAGACCGCGACGCGGTACGTCGTGAGTGCTCTGGACTGCTACGATCGCGCGGCCGCGAACAATGGGTCGATGGCGCCCGCGCTGCAGGACGCGGCGCTCAAGTCGCACGAGGCGGTGCTGGAGCTCGCGAGCACGGAGGGCGATGACGTGCGCATGGCGACGACGCTGACGTTGTGGATGGGTGTGTGGCCGTGGTACTACCTGCTTCAGGTGGGCGACTCTCGCTACTACCTGTATCGCGAGGGGAAGCTCACACAGATCACGCGCGATCAGACGATCGCGCAGGAGCTGCTCGATCAGGGCGTGTTCACGCGCGCGGTCGCGGAGCGGTCGCAGTTCAAGAACGTGCTCTCGAGCGCGATCGGCGGTGAGTCATCGATGCCCGTGATCACGCGGCTCCGCGCGGATTGGGGGAACGTCCACCTGCTGTGCACGGATGGGCTTACGAAGCACGTGAACGATGAGCAGATCGCGCAGCGGCTCGCGTCGATGACGTCCGCGAAGCAAGTGTGCGAGCAGCTGTTGCAGGATGCACTCGATGCGGGCGGGACGGACAACATCACGGTCGTCGTCGGACGCGCGACGCAAAACGATTGAGGGCAAACGGCTAACCGCTCGTAGTTCTGCCCGCCGAGATGAGCCCAGCCTTACACGATTCGATTCGTCTTTATTGGTTTGATTCGAGATCGCAGTTGGCAGTTCGCCCTTGCCACACGCGCGATGCAAACGCGGGCGCCCGACCTCGGGCGCCCGCGTTTTTTTCATCGTGCTACTCGATCAGGGTCCCAGGTACTCGACGTGGACGTAGGTGCCGGTGCGAACGTTATATGCGAGGTACCAACCGTCGTGGTCGGGATCATCGTAGATCACGATATCATCGTTGTCCCAGAGCCAGTCGCTGGTGTAGTCGTAGTCGTACGGAGCAACCGCCCAGAAAAAGCCGCCGAATCTGAAGCGATCGCGCGCGCCTCCGCCGAGCCGCCAGACGTGCTGTGCACCAATGGGCCCGGTGAAGCGCCCGTGCGCCCACGGATGATCGAGATGGTAGTGCGGATCACCGCGTCCGCTTCCATGCCCGATCCACACGTTGTTTGTGACATGCACGTGCGGCGCTTCGGGGTGATCGGGGTGGTCCCGATAAGTCGCATGCCCGGGTGGCGCGTTGTGCACGGGCGGTGCTGTGTGCACGGGCGCTGGGCCGTGCGACGGGATGTGTCCCCCACCGACCTCCTGCCGCGGCGGCGCGTGTGACGCCGGCGCGTGCCGGGCCTCCGGATGCGGAGCCTGATGCTGCTGTTGTCCCCCCTGCGCCAGCGCAACGGCCGGAGCGAGAGCGACGATGCACAGCGATCGAAAGAGAGTTGTCATGTGATTCTTTGGTTGACGGATTCAGCCTTCTGTGCTCTCTCTACAACGCACGTTGTGTGCGCACCGTTCACAGCCGCAGCGTCATAATGACAAAGAACTCTTGATGCGACGACGGGACCCGCATGCGCGAGTCCCGTCGTCGATCGAACTACCTGCAACCGGTCTTAAAATCCGCCGTCGAACGACACGTGGATGTAGGTGCCGAGCCTGGTGTTGAAGGCGAGGTAGCAACCCACGTTATCGGGATCGTCATAGATGATCACGTTGTCGCGATCCCAATACCAGCCGGATGCGTGCGGATAGTCGTACGCCGCTACGCGAAAGTAGTGGCCGCGGAAGAAGAAGCGATCGCGCCCACCGCCCTCGAGCCGCCACACGTGGCGCGGTCCGATATAGTCATGCGAGAAGCGGCCGCGATAGCGGTAGCTCCCGTAGTAACCCGGCCGGCCATAGCCGCGCTCAGTGCGATAGTCGTGATCGTTATGGTAACGCGCGCGATCGGGACGATCGCCGCCGCGGTAGCCGTGCTGGTCGATGCGATAGGCAGGCTTGCCGTCGTTGCCGCGCTGCCACCCGGAGTTGTTCCGCGTGTCGACGCGAGTCTCCGCGTGATGCGACGGACGGTTGCTGTACGAGCGATCGCGATGGTCTCGCGATCCGTTGTCGCGCTGATGCGCGCGGTCGTTCGAGCGCCCGCGATCCACGCTGTTGCCGCGATGATCGCGATTGCCGCCTTTGCCGCGATTATCGTGAGATTCGACGCGTCCTTTATTGGAGTCGCGGTTGCCGTTGTCCTGGTGCTGTCCGTCATTCCCCCCGCGCTGGGCCAGCGCCGCGGCGGGAAGGGTGAGGGCGATCGCGAAAAGTCCGAGGAGTTTAGTCATACGAATTCCGCCTGGTTTACGAATTCCTGTAATAGTGCGTGGGCTCCCTTGTGGCCCTGCTGGAGCGAAGCAGCTAGTGAACAAGTGATACACTCGGCTGGCTCCGGTGGTCCCGCCTCTCTATCTTCACCGGTGCGGAACCTTTTCGGAGCGGGTTAGTGGAGGGAATCTGAAATGATGATTGCATTCGGCTGCCGCTGCATCCGCGCTGGGAGCGTTTCGCGTCGTCGCCATAGCGCTGCTATGCCTCCTCCGCGCGTCTTCCCAGCGCGGCGCATCGACCGCCTCGGTGCTAACCACATTTCAGATTTCCTCCACTAGTGGAATCCGAGCAGCTCAAACAGCAGCTAGAAGCTTCGCTCGGCGAAAACTACGCCATCGAGCGTGAGCTGGGTGGCGGGGGGATGTCGCGCGTCTTCGTTGCCACCGAGAAGACGCTCGGCCGCACCGTCGTCGTGAAGGTCCTGCCCCCCGAGCTCGCGCACGCGGTGTCCGTCGAGCGCTTCCGGCGCGAGATCGCAATGTCGGCGCGGCTCCAGCATCCGCACATTGTGCCGCTGCTCACAGCCGGAGAGACGGACGGGCTTCCCTACTATACGATGCCGTTCATCGACGGCGAGTCGCTGCGCGCGAGGCTGACGCGCGAGGGCGAGCTGCCGCTCGTCGACGTCCTCCGCCTGCTGCGCGACGTAACCGGCGCGCTCGCGTACGCGCACGAGCACGGCGTGGTGCATCGCGACATCAAGCCCGAGAACGTGCTGCTGTCGCGACAACACGCGCTCGTCGCGGACTTCGGCGTCGCGAAGGCGCTCTCGGCATCGACAATGGCTGCGGGGACGGCGAGCACCTCACTCGGTATGGCGCTCGGCACGCCGGCCTACATGGCACCTGAGCAGGCGGCCGCCGATCCGACGATGGATGGACGCGCGGATCTGTACGCGCTCGGCGCGATGGCGTACGAGATGCTCACGGGCTCGCCGCCGTTCGGCGGGCGCAATGCGCAGGCGACGTTGGCGGCGCACGCGCAGGAGACCGCGACGCCGGTTGGCACGCGGCGCCCCGCAACGCCGCCGGTGCTCGCGGCCCTCGTCACGAAGCTCCTCGAGAAGCGCCCGGCAGATCGACCGCAGACGGCGGAGGCGGTGCTCTCCGTGCTCGATGGCGTGATGACGACGAGCGGTTCGATGCTCCCGTTCGAGCCGGCGAAAAAGAAATCGCGCGTGCCAGCGTGGGGCGTTGCGGCCGCGGCGGCCGTCGTCGTTGCCGTCGTGATCGTGGCGTCGGCGAGGCGGGGGAAGGGCGACGCAGGGATGGCCAGCATGGTGGGAATGAGCTCCGACGGCGACATCGCGCCGCACTCGGTGGCGGTGCTCCCATTCGCGAATGTCGGGAAGGATACGGCGACCGAGTACTTCGCCGACGGCATGGCGGACGAGCTGACGACGGCGCTCGCGCGCGTGCCCGGGCTCAAGGTCGCGGCGCGCAGCTCGGCGTTCACCTTTCGCGATCAGACGGTGGGCGCGCAGCACGTGGGGAAGACGCTTCACGTGGGCAACGTGCTCGAAGGGAGCGTGCGCCGCGAAGGTGGACGCCTGCGCGTGACGGCGCAGCTCGTGAACACCGCGAGCGGACTGGCGGTGTGGAGCGACTCGTACGAGCGCGAGTTGAAGGACGTGTTTCAAGTGCAGGATGAGCTGACGCACTCGATTACCGCGGCGCTCTATCCGACGCTCGCCGGCACCGCGCACGACACGGCGGAGAGTGCGCGACTCGCCGTTGCGCGCGCGCCGCGCGGCACGAGCGATCTCTCGGCGTACGACCTCTTTCTGCAAGGGAGACACTACTTCGGCTGGGGCGGTGCGCCCTCGCTCTGGAAGGCGATCGGCTTCTTCCAGCAGGCGATCGCAGCCGATTCAACCTTCGCGCGCGCGCATGCGGCGCTCGCGATGTCGTACGATCTGCTTCCCGACTATGGCGGAGCGCCGGCGGATTCCGTGATACCGCTGGCCGAGGCGCATGCGCTGCGCGCGATTGCGCTCGATCCGGCGCTCGCGGATGCGCACCTCGCGCTCGGCGATGTGCGCGTGCACCAGTGGCGCTGGGCTGACGCGGAGCGCGAGCTCGATCGCAGCGTGTCACTCGATCCATCGAATCCCACCGTGCACCTCTGGCACGCGGAGCTGCTGCTCGGCATGGGAGAGGTGGAGGAGGCGGTGGGGCACGCGAAGATGGCGCAGGCCCTTGATCCGCTCACGGCGGTGACGAACCAGACGCTGAGCCGCACGCTGCTCGATGCGCGCAAGTACGGCGAAGCGGCGGCCGCGGCGAGCAAGGGGCTGGCGATCGACTCGACCTTCAGCGGATTGTACGTGACCTTGATCGAGGCCGAGATGCTCGGCGGACACGCGGACAGTGCAGCGCGCGTGGCCGATCGCGCGCTGCGTGTGGCGCGAAACGGCCTCGGCGTGCGGAGCGCCGCGATCTGGGCGTACGTGCGCGCGGGACGCAAGAAGGATGCGGATGCGCTGCTCGCGGAGATGCGCAAAGATCAGAGCGCGGGGAGCGTCCCGGCTCTCGACATGGCGCACGCACTTCTCGCGTTTGGGCAGACCGACTCGGCACTCGTGTGGATCGGACGAAGCGTCGCGCGACACGAGGCGGAGCCGGACTGGAACGGGCTCGCGTGCGATCCGACGTACGACGCGTTGCGGAAGGACGCGCGGTTCGTGGCGTTGATGGCGCCGACGGGGATGAGGATTTGTGGGGGAGCGTGAGACTGAAGGTCTCAGTCGCCAATCGATCGAATCAGTCGCGCCGGGTTCCCGCCGACAAGAGTATTTGGGGGAACGTTCTTGGTGACTACGGAGCCCGCTGCAACGACAGAGTTTTCGCCGATAGTCACTCCGCCGATGATCGTTGCGCCGGCTGCGATCCAGACATTTCTCTCAATCGCGATGGGCTTCGCGACTACAGCGGCGCGCCGCTGGGAAGGTTCAATTGGATGGCCGGAGGTGATGATGCTCACGTTCGGTCCGATCATCACATCATCGGCAATGTCTAGCCCGCCCAGGTCATAGAACGTGCAATTTTGATTTACGAAGACATTGCACCCGACGCTGATCTCGAGTCCCCCAGTCGTGTAAAACGGTGGTATCAAGAAAAAGCTGTCGTCCACCTTTTTGCCGATGAGATCACTGAACAAGGCCCGGACTTGATCTGCATCGTCGAACGTCAGACGGTTGAGAGTGGCAGTTATTGCCATAGCTCGTTTGACGTTTGCCGACATTGCAGCCGATTCCGGCGTTCTCCTGGGAATAAGTTTTGTGCGAACATCAATCGTCATTCGTTAGTTCTCTCGAGGTTGTGGTTGCTCGATGGCCGTGACCGCGAGCGCTGAAACACCCTTGCACCAGCCCGCCGAGTGATATCCGCAGTAGCGACACTCGCGCGCGCTCTTCGCGAGCGTCGGCGGATCGAGCGCCAACTCTCCGAGCGCCGCATCGAACCGCTGTGCGAGACGCGCCCGCACTTCGTTCGAGATTGATTCGCCGACTTCCTTCGGAATCGCGCTGAACTGAAATCCGAAGTGCGCCACGGGCGCTCCGGCGATCTCCTCGAGAGCGCGCACGTACACGGCTTCCTGAATTCCGTACTGCTCGGCCTTCTTCGCAGCGACATCCGGATCGCACTTACCGGTTTTCACGTCGACGACGTGATAGCCGTCGGGCGACGGCGCCACGAGGTCGATCTTCCCCTCAACGTGCGTGCCCGGCGCAACGATGTGAAGGAAGCCGAGCTCGCGACGCGCTCCCGCCGCCGAGGACACCGCTCGGAATTCCTCCTGCTCCAGCACCGCGCGGAGCTCATCGCTGATCGACGCGCGCTGTCGTGCGCCTTCCATGGATTCGGCCGGCGGCGCATCCGGGTCGTGTCGCTCGATGGCATCTTCGAGCAGCGCGTCCAGTTCCGCGTCCTCGCGGAGTTTCTCGAGCACCTCGTGCACGATGAGTCCGCGTGCGATCGCGTTGGACTCGCCCGCGGTCTCACTCACCGGTATCGCGGGCTCACGCAAGCCGATGACGTACTTGAACCATCGCCGCTTCGCGCATCGCTCGAGCGTCAGCAGCTCGGTGGCTGAGTGTCGCCGAAAGCCTGCGGTCGCATCGATCGGGATTGCGGGAGGCTGCAGCACGCTCGCATCGAGCGGCGGGAGCGATGCCGTCATCGCTTCCTCGGCGGCACTTTCGTCCCTGTCAGTGCCGATCAATGGAAGCGTGCGCACGAGCGCCTCGTATGCGCGGCCGTCGCCCGATGTGTAGCGCTCGGAGCCCGCGGTGCCGAGCGCGGGGAAGATCCGCTTCATTGCATCTGACGCGCGTTTGAAAGCGCGATCCGGGGGCAACCCGGCCGCAGCGCGCTTGCGTGCCTTGTCTTCGGCGTTCTTTGGACTTCCGGCGGGAATGCACACGATGAGTCTGTCCCTCGCCCGCGTCGCAGCGACGTACCACATGCGCTTGGTCTCGGCGTCGCGCTCGTCGCGGAGCGTCGCGGCGATGCGCTCGCGATCGCCGTTTGCCTCCGGCGTCGCATTGTCGCCGTTCTCGGCGTCGCCGGCATCATTTCCGCCATCGCCTGCATCAATCGAGATGGTGGCGCCGGCAATCAGCAGCCCCGACGAGCGATTCAAGCTTTCGCGCACGAGGTCGCACCAGAACACAACCTTCCACTCTAGTCCCTTGGCGCTGTGGATGGACGTGATTGTCAGCACGTCGTCGTTTTCTCCGTACAATCGCGCGCTTCCCTCTTTCACGCCGAGCTTGCGCGCGCTCTCGACCATCTCCAGAAATCCGCCTAGGCTCGATTCGGGCGACGACTCCGCGATCGTCACGAACTTGCGCACGTTCGCGATCGCCTGCTTCCCCGATTCGCCGAGCAGCAGGTGATGTGCGAGGTAGGCGCTCTCGTCCAGCATCTCGCCGAGCAGAGCGGCGGTGGAAATGCGATCGCGAAGCGAGGACAAGCGGCGAAGCAGCGACACCGCAGCCGCGAGAATGCAGCTCTCCTGTTCATTTGGAATGTGCAGCTCGTTCGCGGCGAGCAGCCCAGGCCAGATCGGCGACGGAAGCTGATTCGCGAGGCGCAGCAGCGTCTCATCGGTGACGCCGGCGAGGGGGCTGCGAAGAAAGCCCAGGAGCGCGCGATCGTCGGTGGGCGTGCGAATGGCCTCGAGTGCCACGATGAGGTCGATGATTTCGCGACATTCGTAAAAGCCCTCGCTTCGCAGCGTGTACGTTGGAATGCCGGCGGCCCGCAGCGCGCCCTCGTACTCTCCGGCAGCCCCCCATCCGCTCAGGAGCACTGCCATCTCATTCCACTGTACACCTTCATCGTGCAGCTCTCGGGCGCGCAGCGCGACCGCCTGCGCCTCGCTCGCGCGAACGATGTCCACCTTCTGCGTGCACCCATCGTCCGTGGCGGGCACGGTGAAGATCTCCACCGCCGGTCCGTGCTTATTGTCGGATCGCGTCGGAGTCACGCTCGCGTACGACACCTCGAAATCGCGCAGCGCATCGGACTCGCCCGTTGGCTCGTTGAGCAGCGCACCTACGGCGTAGTCGACGAACCCGAGCACCGCCGGAACGCTTCGCCGACTCTCGGAAATCGGAACGACTTCGCCGAGCCCCTTGTCGCCGAAGTCGCTTTCGACCGCGCGCCATCCGCGCACGTCCGCTTTCCTGAAGCTGTAGATGCTCTGCTTCGGATCGCCGACGAGCACGAGGCGCGTCGTGTCGGTGCGCGCGCTCGCGGGATCGCCGAGAAGGTAGGCAATCTCGCGCTGAACGGGATCGACGTCCTGGAACTCGTCGATGATCAGCACGCGAATACGGCGTTGCAGCGAACTGCGCACCGTCTCGTTGTCGCGAATGAGATCGCGCGTCCATGTGATCATGCGATCGAAATCCATCTCGCCGCGATCGCGCATACGAGCCACGAAGAGGGCGTGCGCGCGCTGTGCGAGGGCGACCAGCGACCGCTCGCGCGCGGGGAGCGCCGAGGCACTCGCGATGATCGCACGCAGATGATCTCCCTGCGCGAGCAGCGCGCTCGTCCATTTCTCGACGTCGGACACTGAGTGCTCGCCTAGCAGCGATGCGAGCCCACCGACGCTCGCCGGCGATCCACCATCGCTCTCCAATGCTTGCAACAGCGCATCGCGCACACACTCGGCGCGCAACACCCGGCTCTCCGAGTCATCGAGGAGGGTGAGCCCGGGCGCAAACGATCCGCGCAGCGCGAACTCCCGGAGGATGTCGCCGCAGAAGCTGTGGATGGTGCCGACGCGCGCGCTGTCGACGGCGTACGCATCCTCGCGCCGCCCCGCCAGACGCAAGCGATCGCGAAGTTTCTCCTTCAGCTCCGCTGCAGCCTTGTTCGTGTACGTGATCGCGGCGATGTCGGTGAGAGCGAGCGGCGGCGCATGGACGGAGCCGCACATCTCGACGCCGAGCAGGTAGAGGATGTGCGAGACGACGGTGAACGTCTTGCCGGTTCCGGCGCCCGCGGCTACGAGCAGATGCCGGTTCGTAACGCAGATCGCTCTCCACTGTTCGGGAGTGGGTTGCGGAATCGGCTCGGTCGCGGGTTCGGCGCTCACGAAGACACCGGTCCGCCGGGGATGCGGCAGATGTCGCGGCCGTGACACCATGGCGGGCACGTGCACTCCCCGGGAGGGCCCGCGGGAAAATCACCGAGCCGCGCGCGCTTTACATGATCGATTGCAGCATGCAGCGCGGCAGCCCACTTGTCCTGCTCACCTGGCTGCGGACTCACTTCCTGCAATTTCTTGTCGAACTTCACGAGGTCGAGCGTTTGCACCGGCTCGGGATTCTTGAGCGTGAGGTAACCGGCGCGTGCGATCTCCGCGGTGTGGCGCAACTGCGAGAGGGCGTACGCATAGAGCGGCACCTGCAATACTACGCCCTCCTGCCACGCCGCGGTTCGCCCTGCGCCCGGCGTAGCGCTTTTGGACGACTTGTAGTCCGCTGCCACGATGTAGTCGACGCCATCGGCGCGCTCGTCGACGGAGACCTCGACGCGATCGATCGACCCGCGATAGCGAATGCGCACGCCATCGTGCTCGTAAATCATGTCGGTGAAGGCGAGCTCGTGGCTCTCCACGGCCGAGCGTATCATTTTCGGCGCGTTGACCTTTTTCGTCTTCGGATCGAGCATGTCCTCGTGCAGCTGGATCTCCCACTCGAGAAAGGTGACGATGATGCGCTCGAGTTCCGCGCGCTTTGCCTCGCGCAGTGCGGGATGTCCAAGGCGGCCCTTGTCCGGATAGGAGGCGATGGCAGCTGCGATCGATGACTTTGCGAGCTCCCGCGCCCACACCTTGTCGGATTCACGAAGAAAGACCGCGCCACCAACGCGCACGCTTGCGCTGTCGTAAAACTCCTTGAGCGCCGCGTGCAGCAGCGAGCCTCGAGTGGCCGCGTCGATGTCCTCGTTTACGTCTTCGAGTTTCTCGATGCGAAGGAGGCGTTTCGAGAAGTACGCCCAGGGACACTTCGCGAACTCTTCGAGCTGTGACGGACTCCAGAGCCGCTCGTTGCCGAATTCCGTTTCCAGCCATGCCGTGAGGTCCGGCGCGTCGATGCTGCCGTTGTGGGGACTCCTCACTCCCCTTAAACGCTCGCGCTCGATCGTGGCCGCGTGCAGTGCCTGCTCTGGTCCGCCTGCGGTGCGGTAGAGCGACATTTTGGGCAACACAACCTGCGAAGCCGCGATCTCGCGTTGTCTCACCGTTGAGATGTCGCTCAGCTCCTCGACGAAGGCCGATCCAATCACTTCGCGCCCCGCGTCATCAAGTCGCGCGTACGACATCGCGAAGCTCATGCGCGCTCCCGCGACAAGAATGCGGAACAGCTCACGCTCACGCTGATCCCACACCTCGCGTCGATCCAGCGGAAGCCCGGCCGCCGCGAGCGCATCGCGCTCCGCCTCGTTGAGCACCGGCGACGTGGGCGCTCCCTTCGGAAAGGCGCCCGCTTTCATTCCCGCGAGAAAGACGTAGTCGAACGAGCGATACGCGGCCGCAAGTGCTTCGAGCACCTGCACTCCGCGATGCTCCGGTGTCCAGAGCGGCACGTCGCCCGAGAGGATTCCCTTGAGCCGCGCATTGAACTGAGCAATACTCATCTCGCGCGGGTCGTCGTCGTGCTCGATGATCGCATCGCGCCACTGTTGTACGACCGAGGCGATCGATGTCCATCCAGCCAGGTCGAGGCGCACGATTTCGTATCGCCCCTCGATCACCTCGCTCGCCGCCGCGCGAATCTTCCACGGATCCTCGCTCAGGAACGAGGCGAGCCAATCGAGCCAGCCTCGTAGCGACCTTGACTCATCGAGCGCGCGCGCGTCCGCCTCGAAGCGCGCGAACTTCGCATGCGCCTCCGCGATGCGCGTCGTGCTGGGCCGTGACTTCCCATGACGCTCCGGCGCATCGTCCATATCGAAGCGACGCGCTTCACGCTCGAGATCGTCGAGCGCTCGCGACCACTCGCCGAGTCCTGTCACGAGCCGCTTGAAGCCGATCGCGTTCACGACTTCCGTATCCAGTCCACAATCGATGTACGGCTGCCGCCCGAGCTCCACGAGCCCGCGGCGCGTCCAACCGTCCGCCGCCGCAGAAAGTAGCGTCGTGAGCGCGCGCACTACCGGAATCGCGGTGAGATCGACGCGCCTGCGCGCCGTCGCGGGCACGCCGACCTTTGCGAGCGACACGAGCGCTCGGTCGAGATTCGGCCTCGCCTCGCGCGCGACGACGGCGATCCGGTGCGGCGGCACCCCCGCATCTACGAGAGCGCGAATGTCGAGTGCCAACCGGTCCATTTCGCGATCCACATCGGGCGCGATGACGAGCGACGCCTCGCCGACTTTATCCTGCGCTCGCTTGCGCTCGAACAGCCGTGGTGCTGGATGCGACGCCTGCTCCGGCATACGCTCGATCTCGTACGGAAGATCGCCGAGGGGCAGCTCGACCGACGTGTACAACGTCACCAGGTCGAGCGCCTTCGAGTGCGCGAGTGCCCGAATCAGATGGAGCCACCCACGGCGAAGATCCTGCAAGCCGAAGATACGGAGCTCTCTTCGTCCGCCGAGCGCGAACGCGAGCGCTCCGTCGTCGGCGCGAATCGACGTCGCGCAGTGGATCCACTCCTCGCGCCCATCCGCCTTTCCCAGCCTCGCCAGCTCGGCGAGATACGACGTGTAGGCCGCCCCGAGGCTCGCGTCGCGCCGCCGGGCGAAGTCGTCGCGATCCGCGCGCGATTCGAGCGCACGCGCGAACCTCTCTCCGGTCACCCCTTCCGAGATCAGCTCGCCGAAGAGGCGATCGATTGGCGCGATGAAGTCATCGCAGTGTGCGAGCGTGCTGAACACGCCGCTTGCATCATCGGCGACGATCCTCGAGAGAATCACCAGGCGCTCGAATTCTCCAAGCATTCGCCGAGCGGGCGCACCAAGCCAACGCGAGAGCTCGTGAAAGATGCACAGTGGAGGATCGAACCACCCCTTCACCTGCGCATCGGAAGCCATCGCGATCACGTCATCGCGGAGCCCACCCTGCCGAAGCGCGAGCAGATACGGAACGGTGGGGAAGGGATCCTGAGCGGTCGCGCGTCGCGGCGTGAGGAATCCATCGGCCGCCGCACGCAGCAGCATCTCCGGGTCGTGCCCGATCACAACGCGCACTTTCGCCATTCAGATACTAATGCGACGCGTCATTCGTTGCCGCCTCGCATGGCGGGCGCTCCACGAACGTCGCGTGGTTCGCGTCGATCACCTCCAACCTGCCGTGCACCGGGATGTAGCCGCACGGACTCGAGACCTCGAGCCCACCCTTGTCGAGATAACGTATGCCGCAAAGGCTAGTGCCATAAAACTCGTAGTACGTGCCGTCCGTGAAATAAAGAAAGACCTGCGAGCGACGGTCGTGCTCGCAGTAGACGATGTGCTTGATCGTGCGCCCGATGAGATCGGGCAGGGCGGATTGGAGCTTTCGAACACACATGTGCTGCTCCTGATCGCGAGCGGTAGATGCGCCGCCCAATGGGCGACACTGGAGCATACATCATGGTACTGACAGCGCGCCATCGCGAATTTGTGCGGGTGCTTGACGGCGCCTCGCCCCGCGGCTTCAATTACCGCCTTCCTAGGAGAACACTCGAAATGTCCGCCCCCGCCACAGTGCTCAACCCGTACGCAAAATTCCTCGGCGACGCGCGTCCCCACGACGTCCTCGACATGACCCCCGTCACCCTGTCGCGGCTCGTTCACCACAGCGATACCGCGAAGCTCACGCACGCACCCGCGCCCGGGAAGTGGAGCATCCGCGACATCCTCTGTCACCTCGCCGATTGCGAGATCGCTTTCGGGTTTCGACTTCGGCAGACGATCGCGGAGAAGCTTCACCACATCCAGCCGTTTGATCAGGAGGCGTGGTCCTCCGCCTACCCGAAGCTCGATGCGCACGACGCGCTCGACACCTTTGCGTCGCTCCGCCGCTGGAACATGCTCTTCATTCGCGCTGTGGGCCCCGCGGCGGAATCGAAAACCGTACGGCACCCCGAGCGCGGCGACATGACCTTCCGCACGATCGTGGAGACGATGGCCGGCCACGACATCAATCACCTGCGGCAGATCGAGAATCTCGTCTAGCCGCGGCTCGGCGCGGGCTACGCCAGGTTGAGCACCATGTGCACGTCCGCGCGCACGTACTCGGTGTCGCCGAGTGGAGAGTCGACAAAGCCGAGGGCGTGATAGAGGGCGATCGCAGGCACGAGCGCTGAGTTCGTGAGCAGCTCGACCTTCCGCGCGCCGATCGCCCGCGCGTGCGCGATCGCCGCCTCGCCGAGCGCACGCCCCACGCCCAGCCCGCGCACCGATTCGGACACCGTCATCTTCGCGAGCTCGAAGATCCCCTCGCCTTCCTTCATCAGCGCGCAGGTCCCCACGCACTCGCCATTGAGTTCGGCCACGAAGATGTAGCCGCCCGGCCCGAGGATGTACGTCTGGGGATCGCCGAGGTCGCGGGCGTCGCGATCCTCGACCACGAAGTGCTTCCGGATCCACGCGAGATTCAGGTCGCGGAACGCATTCGCGTGCTCGGCGCGATAGGGAACGATGCGAAGGCCATCGTGAGGCATGAGGGGCGTCCAGTCGCAGACGGGCGAGGAAGTCATCTACGAAGAATACAAAGAACAATCCGTGGCCAGACGTCTCGCGCACCAGCTGAGCATATCATAGATTGGCCCCCGTACTTTGCCTGGGGAGCGCTGACGCGTGTCGACACCGCTTTTCGACCAGTTGCAGGCGTCGCTCGGTACACAATACAAGCTCCGGCGCGAGCTCGGTCGCGGTGGGATGGCCACGGTCTTTCTTGCCACCGACCAGAAGCACGGGCGCCATGTTGCGCTCAAGGTGCTCCACCCCGACCTCGCCGCTTCGCTCGGCCCCGAACGTTTTCGCCGCGAAATCGGCTTTGCGGCTACGCTCTCGCATCCGCACATTCTCACCGTGCTCGATTCCGGCGAGACGGCGGACGGGCAGCTCTGGTTCACAATGCCCTACGTCGAAGGAGAGACGCTGCGCGAGCATCTCCGCCGCGACAAGCAGCTCCCGATCGACGAGGCGCTCCGCATCACGCGCGAGATCGCGAGCGCGCTCGACTACGCGCACGAAAAGGGTGTGGTCCACCGCGACATCAAGCCGGAGAATCTCCTGCTCACGAAGCGCGGCGATGCGCTGCTCGCCGACTTTGGGATCGCGCGCGCGCTCGGCGCCGATACCTCGGGGGGAGGTGGCCTCACGCAGACCGGGCTCGCCGTCGGCACGCCGCAATACATGAGTCCTGAGCAGGCGAGCGGCGAGCGCGATCTGGGCTCGCGCAGCGACATCTACTCGCTCGCGGTGGTGTGCTACGAGATGCTCGCCGGCGAGCCGCCGTTCACCGCGCCGACCACGCAGGCGATGATCGCGAAGATGATGACGAGCGATGCGCCGTCCGTGCGGTCGCATCGCGCGTCAGTGCCGCAGGGCGTGGACAGTGTGCTGCAGAAGGCGTTGCAGCGCGTGCCCGCCGACCGGTGGGCGACGGCGGCGGAGTTCTCGCACGCGCTCGAGGCGGCGGAGCGGAGCGCGTTCACGGGAACGGCTGCAGCGTCCGCGCCGGTAGCGCGCGAGCCGGGGAAGCGCCGCGTGCCGACGACCGCGCTCGCACTCATCCTCGGCATTTTCGTGGGCGGCGGGCTGCTGTTTGCGTGGCGCTCGAAGTCGCGCGACGGGATGGGCGCGCCGGGAATCGTGCGCCTCGCTGTGCTTCCATTCGAGAACGTCGGCGACACGAGCGATGCGTACTTCGCGGCAGGTGTGACGGATGCGGTACGCGGAAAGCTCACTGGGCTTCCCGGCATCGAGGTCATCGGCTCAGCGAGCTCCGCTCAGTATCGCAACTCGTCCAAGTCTCCGCAGCAGATCGGCCAAGAGCTCAGCGTTCGCTACTTGCTCATCGGTCGCGTGCATTGGGCGCGCGGCGCCAGTGGTGCGAATCGCGTGCAAGTGAGTCCGGAGCTCGTCGACGTCACCACTGCGGCCGACAAGTGGCAGCAACCATTCGACGCGCCGCTCACGGACGTCTTTCAGGTGCAGGCGGACATCGCCGGCAAGGTCGCGCACGAGCTGCAGATCGCGCTGAGCCCCTCCGCGACGAAATCGCTGGCCGAGAAGCCGACGGCCAACCTCGACGCCTACGACGCATACCTCCGTGCCCTCGACATACTGACGAGGGGTCCGAGTCCTGCAAATCTGCATCGCATAGAGGCCGAGCTGCGGCGGGCGATTGCCCTCGACTCCACTTTTTCGCTCGCGTGGGCCAATCTGGGCGACATACTGTCGCTCGACTACACCAATGGCACTCCCAGTCCGGCGCTCGCGGACTCCGCCGATCGTATCACGACACACGCACTCGAGCTCGCACCGCAGTCACCTGAGGCACTCGCGGGGCGAGCCAATTACCTGCGCTTCATTCGCACCGATCCGGCCGGCACGCTCGATTTGCTTCGCAAGGGACTCGCGCGTGAGCCTTCGAACGTGATGCTGATTCGGCGAGCGAGCGACAGTGAGGCCGATCTCGGGCAGTGGGACCTGGCGACTGCGCACCTCAATAAGGCGGCGAGTCTCGATCCGCGATCAGCCACCGTGTTCGCTGCGCTCGGCGATATCCAATTGCGCCAGCGCCGCTACCCGGAGGCGAAGGCCGCGCTCGAGCGCTCACTCAGCCTGGCCCCAGAGAATCTGGCCGCCATCCAAGGCCAACTCATGCTTTGGCTGATGCAGGGAGACCTCGGGCGAGCAAGAGCCGTGCTGCATCCGACGACAGGCTCCGTCGACCAGGCGACCCTCGTGGCGTACAACGCGACGTATCTTGATCTGGGATGGGTGCTCGATAGCGCGCAGCAACGGTTGCTCTTCACTCTCGGTCTCGATGCGTTCGACAATGATCAAGCGCTTCGGGCGATCGTCTTTGCCCAGCAGTATCGCTTTCGCGGCGACTCGACACGCATGAAGGCGTACGCGGACACTGCTCGGGCAGGTTTTCAGCGGCAGCTCGAGTCTCTCCCCGGCGACGCCCAGCGGCACGTACTCGTGGGGCTCATGCTCGCGTATCTCGGGCGGAAGGCCGAGGCGATCAAGGAAGGAGAGATTTCAGTCGCCAATGCGCCAATCAACGATATCACGACGGCGTATTACCGACATCAGCTCGTCCGTATCTACATCGCTGTTGGCGAGCCGGAGAAAGCGCTGGGCGAGCTCGAGATCCTGCTGCGCGAGCCGTATCTGCTCTCGCCGCAATGGCTCAGGATCGATCCCAACTTCGCGCCGCTGCGCGGGAATCCGAAATTCGAACGACTCGCGAGCGGAGCGGCGAACGCGAATTAGTGGAGTGCGGCTAGTTTCTTCCAGCGAGCCGCGGCCACACCTGCTGTAACGTCGCCTTCGGATTCTCTCCCACGTATATCGACACGTCCCGCTCCTCCGGCACGCCCCACTCGTTGAGCACGCGCCCCGCCGGCGTCACAGTGCCATAGAGTTTCTCGAGGTCTTCCCTCGTCACACCTAGGGAGATCACCACCTTCCCCGGCTTCTCACCCGGCCCGAAAAACCAATAGCTCCCCGCCGCGCTCACGACGCGCGGTAGCCCGAGCTTGGGCCCGTAAAACTCCATCGCCCCCGCCTCACCATAGTTATCGCCGATGAGCACCACCTGCGCGCGCTTCTCCGGCGGCAGCGAGTCGTACACTTTCGCGACCGCGCTCACCAGTTCGGGCCAGCCGAGCATGTCGGCGTAGTCCTGCGGGAGCCTGAGCGCGGTCCCCTGATTGGTGCGCGTCGACGCGGTGAGCCCCATGCGTTGCGCGAATGCCGCCGTGTACTCCTTCGAGAAGATCGGCAGCTCGAGTGGCGCACCGAACGCGCCCGTCCCCACGAGCATCGCGACGGCAGCAACGCGCAGCGACATCGCTACCGCCGCCGACCAACCTTCGCTCCATCGCTCGAACGCCACCGCGCCCGCCGCGAACAGCGCGGGATAGATCGGACCGATGTAGTACGACTTTCCATGCAGCACGAGCAACAGCATGAAGGCGCCAATGCACGTCCACCCCACGCTCCGATACGGGCGCATGCGATCCGCGAGCACGAGATACAGCGCTCCCGCAACCGCGAGCAGCACCGCCGGCCCGAGAAAGAATTGCCCCGTCACGAACGACCACACACTTACGTGCGCGAGCTGCGATCCCTGCAGCGTCTTCATCTGATCGACCACCGGATAGTCGAGTGCGATCTGTCCGACGAAGCTCGGGCTGCCGATCGCGAACGCGATGACCGCCGCGAGCCACGGCCACGGCGTGAGGATCACGCGACGCTGCGGCGCGATCACAATCGCGGCGACGAGCGCTGCGCCAAAAAACAACAGGCTGAACTTCGTGAGCAGCCCCACTCCGCACACGACGCCGAGCACGATCCACCATTTGCGCGCCGTGTCGAGCATGTCGTCGCGCTTCGCATTCGCGCACAGCCGCACGAGCGCGTAAAGCGCGAGCGTCCACCAGAGCTGATCGAGCACCACCGGCTGAAAGAGCACTCCCGCGCGCAGGAACAGCGGGCTCACCACCACCGACACAGCCGCAAAGATCTGCGCGAACTTCCGTCCGCCGAGCTCGCGCGCGATGAGCGCGGCGAGCAACACGAGCAATCCGGTGGTGATCGACGACGCGAATCGAATCGCCACCATCGAGTCGCCGAGCACGAAACGCTCGACCTGCGAGAGCATCGCGATGAAGGGCGGAAAATCCATCCGCCACAATCGCAAATGCCGTCCCATCGCCATGTACAGGAATTCGTCGCGCTGAAATCCGTATGGCGAGAACCGGTTGACGACGACGTGCAGCGCGAATGCGAAGACGCTCAGCGCCGCGATGGCACGCGATGCGAGCGCGGGGCGAGGTGCCTGCGTCGAAAGTGTTGTCATTGGAGAATCCTACGGACGATCCTGGCGCCTGGGTTCACTCGCGCGGCGTGATCCCGAGCCAGCGCTCCAGCCCCTCGCGACGCGAGCGACTCACCCGCAGCCGCACGCCTCCCTTCATCTGCAGCTCGTAGTCGCCGCCGCCGCCGCGATGCAGCGCCTCGACCAGATCGAGCCGCACGATCACCGAGCGATGGACGCGCATGAAGCGGTTCGGATCGAGCCGGTCCTCGAGCGTCTGCATCGTCTCGCGGATGACGTAGCGCCGGTCGCCCACGTGCAGCTCCGCGTACGGCCCCGCCGCACTGATGTAGTCGATCTGCGAAACAGGAATTGGCTTCACCTGCCCGTGCATTTCGACCGCGATGCGCTCGAGATACGTCGAAGTCTCGGCCGTCCCTGATTTCGGCGCAGGCGGTCGCGCACCACCCTCGCTCTGGCGCAGCATCGCGAGCAGCTGCGCGCGCGCGCGATCAACTCCCTCGAGCGCGAGCGAGCGGCGCGCACGCCGGAACGCCTGCTCGAATCGGTCATCGTCGAACGGCTTGACGAGATAGTCCAGCGCCGCCACGTCGAACGCCTCGAGCGCGTACCGGTCGTACGCCGTGACGAAGATCGTCATCGGCATGCGCTCTGCGCCGATCGCCCTCACGACGTCGAGCCCGCTCTTCTTCGGCATCTGCACATCGAGAAAGATGAGATCTGGCTCGAGCTCGCGGATCGCCTTCACCGCCGCGTCGCCATCCGCCGCCTCGCCGACGATCTCGACGCCGTGCTCATTGCGCACGAGATCCTTCACGCGCAGGCGGCCGAGCGCTTCGTCGTCCACGATGAGAATGCGAATGGGGGGAAGCCCCGATATCGGCGCCGATTCCTCCAACTCAGCGTCGGACATCGTTCGTCGACTCGGATCCCACAACGCGAAGCTCCGAGCGATCGCTCGTGGCCGGCAGGCGCACCTCGGCCACCGTCAGCCCCTCCTCGTTGCGCGTGAGCGAGAAGCGTCCCGCAGCGCCGTACAGCTGCTCGAGCCGCGCGCGCGTGTTCCGCAGCCCCACGCCCACGCTCGGCCCGTCGGGCCGCTGCTCCTCGCCCGGTCCATCGTCTCGCACGCGCAGCGCCAGCGTCTCTCCCTCGAGCAACGCCTCGATCTCGACCCGCCCAGGCTCGGTCATCTTCTCCACCCCGTGCCGGATCGCATTCTCCACCAGCGGCTGCAGAATCATGCTCGGCACCATCTTGTCGAGCGCGCGATCATCGAGGAGGCGCAGCACGTTCAATCCCGGAAAGCGCACCTGCATGATGTCGAGATACCGGTCGAGCAGGTCGAGCTCGCGCCGCAGCGTGATCTCCGGCTCGCGCGCGTCCTCCATGCTGTATCGCAGCAGCTCGCTCAACCGCGTAATCATCCTGCGCACGCCGCGCGGATCGCGCTCGACCAGCGATGACACCGCGTTCAGCGTGTTGAACAGAAAGTGCGGATCGAGCTGGCTGCGCAACGCCTCGAGCCGCGCCTCCGCGAGTTGCGCCTGAAGCTGCGTCGCCTGCTCGCGCCGCGCGCCAAGCCGCATCGAGTACGCGCGCGCGAGTCCGGCTGCGAGCACGCCGAGATAGATCACGAGCGCGTTGAGGAAGCCGAACCAGAGTGGAGGCCCGTGTCCCCGGCCGGATCCGTCGGGCGCCGTAGGGCGCGACAACAGCAGATCGCGCAGCTCGTGGCTGAACACGCTGACGCCAGCCGCAATGACGACGCCGAGCAGGGCGAGCAGAAGGTAGCTCGACTTGCGTGACGTGCGCTCCGATCGCGCGCGCCCCGCCACCGATACGATGACCGGCGTGAGGATCGCCCACAGCGCCGCTTCCGCGAGCGAGATGATGATCCACGTCGTGAGCGCTGTGTCGGGGCGTCGATCGGACGGCCCCGGATCGAAGGCGCGATTTGCGACCGTGAGCAGGGCGTAGATCAGCCAGAAGCCGACGATGAACGAGATGTCCCGTCGCGTGAGCGGATAGTGCTCAGGCGGCGACCCTGTTCTGGCCGTCGCGCCCGCCGCGTCGCTCGTGGCCTCCGAATCGAAGTTCGTCACGAGAGGAAGGATATCTGCTCGCCGCGCACGCGCGAGGCCTCGTGTCGTGAGTGACACCAGCGAGTGCACGAGCTGCACGCTGCTCGATCGCGCGAGAGCGAGCGGTGCCATTCGTGACGCCTCCAGGTCGATTGGGAACACGTGCGTGCAAGTCGTGACACAGCAGGCACTTACGTGCTCGGCCCTGCGTATATCTCACAGGGGCGAATGGACCGAGCCGCGATGGTTGCGGCCTACGCGAGACAGCTCGCACAGCGAGGAGACACGATGAACAAGAAGCTGATCACGGTCGCCATTGTGGCGATGGCAGCAGTCACGAGCGGATACGTGCTCTACCGCCGCGCGCACGCCGCTGCGGTGCCGGCGTATCGCACGGCCGCCGTGCAGCGCGGAAACATCGAGTCCACCGTCGCCGCGACAGGAACGCTCGGCGCGGTCACCACGGTGCAGGTCGGCACGCAGGTCTCCGGTCAAATCTCGGCGATCTACGTCGACTTCAACTCCAAGGTGAAGAAGGGCCAGCTCATCGCCCGCATCGACCCGACGCTGCAGCAGCAGGCAGTAGAGGATGCGCAGGCGGGTGTGGCGCGCGCGCAGGCGACGCTCACGCAGACCAAGCTCGAGTACGATCGGAACAAGCTCCTCCACGACCAGAAGATCGTGACCGATCCCGAGTTCAACTCGGCGCAGCTCAACTATCAGCTCGCGCGCGCGAATGCGACGTCGGCGCAGATCGCGCTCGACAAGGCTCGGCAAAACTTGTCGTACACATCGATCTATGCGCCGATCGACGGCATCGTCGTCGAGCGCGACATGGACGTGGGACAGACCGTCGCCGCGAGCCTCTCGGCGCCGCAGCTCTTCGTGATCGCGAAGGATCTCTCGCAGATGCAGATCCTCGCGACCGTCGACGAGAGCGACATCGGGCAGATCAAGGATGAGCAGCCCGTGAGCTTCACGGTGCAGGCGTATCCGGGGCAGTCGTTCACGGGCGCGGTGCGCCAGGTGCGCATCAACTCGACGACGGTGAACAACGTCGTGAACTACACGGCGGTGGTCGCGGTCGCGAACCCCGATGGCAAGCTGCTCCCCGGCATGACGGCGACGGTGAAGTTCCTCACTGGTTCGGCGAGCGATGCGCTGTCGGTGCCGAATGCGGCGCTGCGCTTCAAGCCGGCGATCGCTGCGGGCGACAGCGCGAGCGCGCGAAAGCGCACGCGCACGGGAACCACTGTGCGGAACGTGGCCACGGGTGCCGCGAGTGACAGCACTCGCAAGGTGCGCGACGCGACGATGTCCACGCTCTGGTATCTCGATTCCACGAACGTGCTCAAGCCGGTTCGCGTGCACACGGGACTCAGCGACGGCTCGCGCACGCAAGTGACGGGCAATGGAATCAAGGAAGGAATGCAGATCGTGATCGGCGCGAACACCGGAACTACGTCGCCAGCTGCGGCGTCGACGAATCCGCTGCAGCCACAGAGCACGGGTCGGCGCGGCGGTCCTCAAGGTCCCTTCTAACCGCTAACGGGAGAGCTCACATGTCTGCACCAGTGATCGAGATCGCCGGCGTGAAGAAGGTCTACCGTATGGGCGAGACCGACGTGTTCGCGCTCAGGGGCGTGGACCTCACCGTCAACGCGGGCGAGCTGCTCGCGGTGATGGGTTCCTCGGGGTCGGGGAAGTCCACGCTGATGAACATCCTCGGCTGCCTCGATGTCCCGACGGCGGGGAGCTACGTGCTCGACGGCATCCGCGTGGACGGGATGAGCCGCAACGAGCTCGCGGACCTTCGCAACAAGAAGCTCGGCTTCGTCTTTCAGGGATTCAATCTGCTTCCGCGCACGAGCGCGGTGGAGAATGTCGAGCTGCCATTGCTCTACGATCGCACGGGGCGCTGGACGAACCCCCGCGCGCTCGCGGTGGAGGCGCTCGAGCGCGTTGGACTCGGCGAACGGCTGGAGCATCAGCCGAGCGAGCTGTCGGGCGGGCAGCAGCAGCGAGTGGCGATCGCGCGAGCGCTCGTCACGCAGCCCACGCTGCTGCTCGCGGATGAGCCCACGGGAAATCTCGACAGCAAGACGTCGGTGGAAGTGATGGCGCTCTTTCAGGCGCTGAACGAGCAGGGGATCACGGTGATCATCGTGACGCACGAGCCCGACATCGCGCAGTACGCGCACCGGGTGATCGATGTGCGCGACGGCCGGATCATGAAGGACCACGTGGTCGCGACACCTCGTCGCGCCGCGGACGACGTACTGACGATGGACGCCGAGGCGAGGGTGGCGGAGTTCGGCGATGCGAAGGAGGCAGCATGAAGACCAAGGCGCTTCTGGCGATGGCCACGGGGAGCATCCTCAAGAACAAGATGCGCACGATGCTCACGATGCTCGGCATCGTGATCGGCGTGGGCGCGGTGATCGTGATGGTCGCCGTGGGCAATGGCGCGCAGAAGCAGATCGAGGTGCAGATCAAGAACCTCGGTACGAATCTCATCGTGGTCACGCCGGGAAGCACTGCGGCGGGCGGCGCGAGCCAGGGTGCGCAGACCTTCAATCGCCTCACGGTCGCGGATGCGGACAAGATCAAGAGCGACGCGACGCTGCTGTCGGCGGTGTCGCCCGTGATCGTGACGCGCACGCAGATCATTACCGGCAAGGGAAACTGGCGCACCGAGATCAACGGCGTGTCGACGGACTATCTCACGATTCGCGACTGGGGCGTCACGAGCGGCAGTCTGTTCACTGACGACGATGTGCGCGCGAAACGGAAGGTGGCCGTGCTCGGGGCGACGATCGTGAAGAATCTCTTTCCCGACAGCGATCCTGTCGGGAGCCAGATCCAGCTCGGGCACGTGCCCTTCACGGTGATCGGTGTGCTCGATGCGAAGGGGCAGACGTCGAGTGGCGTCGACCAGGACGACATCGTGCTGGTGCCTTACACCACGGCGCAAGACCGGTTGAGCGGGATGGTTTTCCTCGGCCAGATCCTCGCGAGCGCGAGCTCGCCGCAAAACATGGTCGCGGCGCAGGAAGAGATCCGCGGGATCATGCGCGACTCGCACGGCCTGCTCGGTGGCGGAGCGGATGACTTCACGGTGCGCGACCAGACGGCGATCGCGCAGGCGGCGACGAGCACGACGAGCGTGATGACCGGGCTGCTCGCGGCGATCGCCTCGATCTCGCTGGTGGTGGGCGGCATCGGGATCATGAACATCATGCTCGTGTCGGTCACCGAGCGCACGCGCGAGATCGGGATTCGCATGGCGGTCGGCGCGCGCGGCTCGGACGTGCTCACGCAGTTTCTCGTCGAGAGTGTCGTCATGAGCCTGCTCGGCGGCGTGGTCGGGCTCGCGCTCGGCTTTGGCGGCGCGGCGATTCTGGGCCACGTGATGGGATGGAGCACGGCAACGCCGCTCATCGCGGTGTTCGTGGCGGTTGGGTTTTCGGCGGCGGTGGGGATGTTCTTCGGCTATTACCCGGCGCGAAAGGCGGCGGCGCTCGATCCGATCCAGGCGTTGCGCTACGAGTAACGAAGGATCGGAGCAGGGAAGGGATGCACAGCAGGAATACAATCAACACGGATGGATGGTCACATGCGCGTACTCAATGGCAAACTGACAGCGCTGACGCTCGCGCTGACGATGGCGATCGGTGGCATGGCGCGGGTGAAGGCGGAGGGCGCCGCGGGCGACACCGCGAGCGCCGGCACGCCGATCACCTTCGAGGAAGCCGTGCGGATCGCGCTCAAGCAGAACATCACGCTCGCGCAGGCGCAGAACGCGGCCGCGACCGATGCGGCGACCGTGCGCGGCGCGAAGCTGAGCTTTCTACCCAACCTGCAGCTGAGCACGAGCGGTTCGCAGACGTACGGCCGCAATTTCAGCGAGACCACGGGCGACGTACTGAGTCGCAATAATCAGTCGGTCAACGCGGGGATCTCGTCGAGCGTGACGCTCTTCAACGGGCTGCAGAACATCGCGACGCTGCACGAAGCGGAGAAAAATCAGGACGCGGGGCAGCTGGACCTCACTCGCGCGAAGCAGACGGCCGTGTTCACGGTGGCGTCGAACTATCTGTCGATCATCACGGCGCAGGAGCAGCTCAAGGTGCAGCAGGAGAACCTTGCGTCGCTCGAAGCGCAGGAAGATCAGATCAAAAAGATGGTCGACGCGGGCGCGCGCGCGATCTCGGATCTCTATTCGCAGCAGGCGAGCACCGCGGCCGCGAAGCTCGCGGTGGTGAATGCGCAGCACGATCTCGAGCTGGGCAAGGTGGATCTCATTCAGACCCTTCGCCTCGACCCGAAGGTGACGTACGACTTCATCGCGCCGGCGGTGAACGACTCGGCCGCGACGCAGTACAACCTCGACAGCCTCACTGCACGGGCGTACGCGCAGCGCGCGGACCTCGCGGCGGAGGCGGCGCGCGTCGATGCGAGTGCGCAGGGGGTGAAGGCGGCGAACGCGGGATATTGGCCCACGGTGTCGCTGAGCGCGGGTTACAACTCGGCGTACACGTCTGCAACGGACCTTTCGTTCCTCAATCAGTTCGACCAGCAGCGCGGGGGAAGCATCTCGATCGGCGTCTCGATTCCGATCTTCGATCGCGGGCAGACGAGCGTCGAGGCGCAGAAGGCGAAGATCCAGGAGGACAACGCGAAGCTCGCGCTCGACGCGCAGAAGCAGGAGGTAGCGCTCGAGGTAAAGCGCGCGTATCTCAACTTCCAGTCAGCGGGTGAGCAGCTTTCTGCTGCGCAGGCGCAGCTCACGGCGAGCGATCTCGCGGTGAAGACCTCGCAGCAGCGGTATCAGGCTGGTGCGGGGACGCTCGTGGAGCTCGCGCAGGCGCAGGCGGCGCAGGTGCAGGCCGCGAGCGCGGTGGTGAGCGCGCGATATGGTCTCGTCTTTCAGCAGGCGCTCATGTCGTACTACACGGGGGAGCTCGATCCCGCGCACGTCGTGCTCAACGGATAGTTGGTCGCGACATCAGGTGGACGGCGCGCGGCGAAGCTCCGCGCGCCGGCTCACCATCTGAAGGCCGGTGAAGCACACCGCCAACCAGAGCACTCCGAGCGTGTATCCGGCCACCACGTCGCTCAGATAGTGCACGGCGAGATAGATGCGGCTGTAGCCGACGAGTATCACCATCATTGCCGCCCCCGTCCAGATGCTGACCTGCGCGGCCCTGCTCTTCACCGGAAGCACACGAATGATCGTGTACGCGAGCATCGCGAAGCCGATGAGCGAGCCCATCGAGTGTCCGGATGGGAAGCTCCAGCTGTTGTAGTGGAGGAATCTCGCTGCGAACTCCGGCCGTGGACGTCGCACGACCTCTTTTACAACGAAATCGAGTATCGTGCCTCCGACGTACGACAGCACCCAGGCGACGAGCAACGTCCGCTGCTTCGCGCGCCAGAGATAGAGTACCACGGCGGCGAAGAGCACCGCCATCGAGATCGGCGATCCGAGCAGACTGATGATCACGAAAATGCGATCACCCAGCGGGCTGGCATGCAGGTGAAACCAGCTCGCCACGGCTTCGTCGCGATGCACGAGTACGTCCTTCTCTCGCACGGAATCGAGCAGGGTGGCGAACAGCCACGCCGTGAGCAGGCACACGACGAGCCCGACTACAATGTGAATCGTGAGATATTCGCGCGGATCGAGGCGCGCGATCAGGCGCCGCCAGGCTGGCGGCGCGCGCTCCGCGAGAGGCGTCACGCGCGCGTCACTTCCTGCGCGCGCCGCTCGAAGAACTTTCGCTCCAGTGGATTTCGCGCGCGCGCGCTCGCTGTGAGAAAGTGCGTGCGCGCCGCCTCGCCATTGCCGCGCTGATGCTCGAGCTCGCCGAGCGCTCCGAAGTAGAACGGATAATCGGCGAGTCGCTCGACCTCGGCGATCCTCTCGATCTCCGAGAGTCCGCGCTCTGCGCCTTCGTGCTGCGCGACGGCGATCGCACGATTGAGCGCAACCACCGGCGACGGGCGGATTGTCATCAGCGTATCATAGAGGGAGACAATCATCGGCCAGTTCGTGTCCTCCAGCGAGTGCGCGCGCGCGTGAAGCGACGCGATCCCTGCCTCGATGTGGTACTCGGTGATAGTCGTGCCGGTGGCCGAATGATCGAGCAGCTGTTCGCCCTTCGCAATGAGCGCCTGGTCCCAGAGCCGGCGATCCTGCTCGTACAGCGCGCTCAGATTTCCCGTTGCGTCCACTCGCGCGGGCATCCTTGCGGCGTTCAGGCACATGAGCGCGATGAGCGCCTTCGTCGCGGGCGTCGCCGTGACCGGCCGCGCGAGCAGCAGCTCCGCCAGGTGCATGGCCTCCACGCACAGGTCCTCACGCACGGCGAGCTCGGGATTCGCGCCGTGGTATCCCTCGTTGAAGAGGAGATAGAGCGCCCGTTGCACGGCGGAGAGCCGCTGCGGCAGATCGCGCTCATCGGAGAGATCGAAGAGGCGTTTCGAGCCGGCGAGCACCTTCTTGCCGCGCGTGATGCGCTTCTCCATCGCCGAGTGGCCGGTGAGAAACGCAGCGGCGACCTCGTTCACGCCGAAACCGCAGAGGATATTGAGCACGAGCGCAACCTGCGCGATCTCGGGAAGCTGCGGATGGCAGCACGAGAACATCATGCGCAGCTGGTCGTCGCGAATGGCGGGCTCGCCGAACGCCTCGGCCACCGTGGGCGCCAGCGTCCACTCGCTCTCGAGCGCCCGCCCGAGCTCAGGCGCGTACGTACGCGCGGTGCGCTCGCGGCGCAGAATGTCCAGCGCGCGATTCTTCGCCGTCGCCATCAGCCACGCCGATGGATTCTCCGGCACGCCGCGCTGCCTCCACACCTCGAGCGCCCGCACGAACGCGTCCTGCACCACGTCCTCGGCGAGCGCGAGATTGTGCACGCCGAAGAGACGCGTGAGCGCGGCGACCATCCGTCCCGCTTCCCGCCGGAAGAGATGGTCGTCGAGCTCGGCCATTACATGTTCATCGTCAGGATCGGACGCACTTCAACGAAGCCGCCGTTATCAAAGATGGGACATCCGGCGGCGAACGCGGCTGCCTCGTCGATGTCCTTCGCCTCGATGAGCGTGTACCCACCAACGATGTCCTTGGCCTCAGCGAACGGGCCGTCGGTGATCGCCGTCTTCTTCTTCACGACCTTTCCCGTGTTCTCGAGGGGGTTCCCACGCTCCTTGAGCTTCCCCTTCGCGCCGAGGTCCTGCATCCAGACCATCCACTTCTGCATGTTCTGCTGCATCTGCTCGGGCGTACCGGCCGAATCGCCGCCGCGGTACAGATAAAGAAACTGACTCATGATGATCCTCCATTTGGGTGATTGTTACGAATCATCGACGTTCGGGGTTCCAATCGCCGGACATTTTTCTTTTTTTATGATTTCGTTGGCGCAACTGCGATCTCCTTGACGAGCTGATACATATACTCGACGCCGTCGTAGAACGCCTTCACCATGATCCGCTCGTCGCGCCCGTGCGCACGCACGTCGTCGACATCAATGGGGATTCCGCTCACGCCGTACGTCGGGATCCCCGCGTCGCGCAGAACGGCGCCATCGGTGGCCCCGGTCTCCATCTGCGGGATGACCGGAACGCCGGGCCAGAGCCGCTGCGTCACCTTCTCCACCGGGGTCATGATCGCCGGCGTGAGTGGCGAGGCCTTTCCAGGTTTCCCGGAGTCAACCTGCGTCACCTTCACCTCCGAATTCGCGACGGCGCGGACGAGCATGGCCTGTACCTCCGCCGGCGTCTCGCCGGGAAGGATGCGGCAATTCACCAGCGCGCGCGCGGTTTGCGGGAGGGCGTTGGGCGCGTGACCGCCCTGGAGCATCGTAGGCGTGCACGTCGTCCGCAGCTGCGCATTATAGAATGGAGACTCGGAGAGCCGCGCCGCGGCCGCTGAGTCGCGCTCGTTCTTCGCTATTGCGCGCATGTCGGCCGCGAGCTGTCCGGTGGAGAGAGCGGCCGAGCGCTCGAAGTAGGCGCGCGTCGTCTCGTTCAGATGGACGGGAAAGTGAAAGCGCCACTCGCGTCCGATGGCCTCCGCGAGAATCGCGATCGCGTTGTCGGGCGTCGGCATGGAGCTGTGACCGCCCTTGTTGGTGACGGTGAGATAGTACGACTGAAAGAGCTTCTCGCTCGCCTGCACGGCGCGCACGATCTTCTTGCCATCCTTGATGAGCGGGTCGCCGCCGTCGGTGTTGAGGCACCATTCGGCATCGATCAGGTCGCGGTGCTGCTCGATGAGCCAACTCATGCCGTCGTAGCCGCCGCCACCTTCTTCGCCGGCGGTGAGCGCGAGAATGAGCGTGCGCTCGGGCACGATGTGCTCGCGCTTGAGCCGAAGCAACGACTCGACGAGCGTCGTCCCGCCACCCTTGATGTCGCTCGTGCCGCGACCGTAGAAGAATCCGTCGCGCTCGAGGAGCTTGTACGGATCAACCGTCCAGTCGGAGCGCAGCGCCTCGACGACGTCGAGATGTGCGATCAGCAGAATCGGCTTGAGCGTCTTCGACGTGCCTTGCATGCGCACGACGACGTTCGAGTCCTTGTCGCCGGCGGGGCCGAGCACGTGCACATCGGCAACGGGGAAGCCGGCGTCGAGGAATCGCTGTGCGACGGCGTGTGCGGCGGGAGCTGTCGATCCTTCCTTGTACGACGTGTTGATGTCGATCAGTTGCTGGAAGATCGCGCGCGCCTCGGTTTGATCGGGCGTGAGCGATTGCGAATGCGCGGCGAGCGGCGCGAGAAGCGCGAGAGCGAGGACGAGCGACGAACGAGGCATGGGCGGGCGCTTTGAGTATGGGGACTGGGAATCTCGCAAAGCGCACCGCCCGGCGTCAGGGCTGTGCCTGAGATCGCTCCACTCTCTCTATTTGCCCACCGATGCCGCCAGCTCGGTGATGGCGCCCACTGCTTCGTCGATCTCCGCTTCCGTATTGTAGTAATGCGGAGAGATACGTAGCGCGGACTCGATACCGCGATCGGGAAGGTCGAGCAGTCCGAACCAGCCCAGTGTTGCGGCGACGTTGATGCGCCGCTCGCGAAGCGCTTTCACGAGGTCGGGTGCGTACCTGCCGCGCACTTCGGCTGTCACGATCGCGCACGGATTGCCGCCGCGATCGAGCGCGCGAACCCCGTCGATCGCGTTGAGGCGCCGGCGCAAATCCGCGGCGAGCTGCGACGCACGCGCGCCACCAGTCGCGACGCCGACCTCGAGTGCGTACCGCGCCGCAGCCCCCAATCCCAGGACGAGGGCGTACGGAAATTCCCAATCCTCATACCGACGTGCACTGTCGGCGATGCGATAGCGATCCGGCGCCTCCCATGTGGCGCCGCGCATGTCGACAAAGAGCGGGTGATCGCCACGCGCGAGCGCGCGATCCGACGCGTAGAGAAAGCCGATCCCGCGAGGCCCGCGAAGGAACTTGCGCGCCGTCACCGACAGGTAGTCGCAGCGCAGGCGGCTCACGTCGATCGGAATCTGCCCCGCGGCCTGACAGGCATCGATGAGATAGGGCACGCCAAACTCTTCGCACACCGCGCCAACCGCTTCCACGTCCTGCACGAGTCCGGAATGCGTCGGCACCCAGGAGATGTGCACCAGACGACAACGCGTCGTGCGCAGAATCTCGCGCAGCGCATTCGGGTCGATCCCGCCGTCTGGCAGATCCGGCACGTGCTCGATGCGAACGCCCAACCGTTGCGACAGCGCGATGAACTGGATTTGGTACGACGTGTAGTCGCTTCGGCTGGTGACGATGACGTCGCCTGGCTCGAAATCGAACGACGAGATCGATTGGATGAAGCCGTGTGTCGCGTTGCCCATGAGCGCGACATTCCGCGGCGCCGTACCAATCAGCGCGGCAACGGAATCGTATGTGCTTGCGATGGCGTCGGCTCTCGCATCCGCCGCTTCATAGCCGCCGATCTCCTCCTCGAGCCTGATGTGATCGACCATCGCATCGACGACGCTCGAGGGCATGAGGCCAGCGCCGGCGTTGTTCAGGTGATTCCGATGCGCGGAGCCGGGGGTCACGGCGCGCCATGCCGGGAGGCGGGAGTCGGTCGAGAGCGTGGAAGTCATGATCGGATCAGTTGAGCGTGGAAAGTCGAGGCGCGGAAAAGCCGTTCGCTATAGCGTACAAGACACGCTAAAGTGTATTACTGGTGGCGAACGCTTGTCAAGCATTGGCCGGCCTCGCGACTTTACAGGCAGCTTCCGCTGCTCGATCGCTCCCTGACCTCGAACACACGCCATGCCGCGACGGACCTCCACTTCACTCGCGTCGAAACTCGCATCGAGTTTCGCAGGCACCGTCGCGCGCCGCCGCCGCGAGGCAGGGCTCACCCTCGAGGACCTCTCGCGCAGCAGCGGCGTGAGTCGCACGATGTTGTCGGAGGTCGAACGCGGGCAGAAAAGCCCGACGATCCGAGTCGCCTGTCAGATCGCCGAAGGGCTCGGCTGCACCGTCTCGGAGCTGCTCGGCGAACCCGCGGAGGCGCATGTCACGATCCTGCGGAGGCGCGACCGGAATAAATTCACGGATCCATCGAGCGGCGTCGAGCGACACGTGCTGTCGACCTCACTCGCGGCGCGCAGCCTCGAAGTGGTCTGGTACGTCATCCCGGCCGGTCGCGCGACCGGGGAGTTCCCTCCGCACCGACCGGGCGTCGTCGAGCACGTCACCGTCGTCTCGGGCAAGGTCGAGGTGCGAATCGGCCAGGAACGCCTCGTTTTGTCGGCAGGTGACTCGGCGACCTATCCCGCCGACGTCACGCACCAGTTCCGGGCGCTCGTCCGGCGCAAATGCGAGATCCTGTTGCTGATCGATTCTTCTGCGCTCGTGCGGTAAGGCGCATCGCGCAATCACAAGTCGACGGTATCGGATACTACGAATGCACAAAACATCGATTGTAAAGAAATGAATCGCTATTAAGTGGCCAGTTGCTAAAAAATCGAAGTGGCATTAGCGTCGTTCTCCCGAACACTGCACGGACGCAAGGCAGGGCTGCTCTCAATTCGGATTTTTTCAACTGATCGACTGCCGCGCGCCCGAAGCGCCACCCGGCGACACAGCCGGCCGATGACGGAGAGCTCTCCCATGACGCGGCTCGCGCTAGTCACGCTCGCGGCACTCCTCACGCTTGGAGCCTGTCGCGACGCACAGAATCTTCCCACTGCGGCCAAGCCCGCGCTCTCGAAAACCGCCGCGCCGAAGTCCGCAACTTCGACGGTATGCACGGCGTACGATCGCAAGCTTCGTGTGATGAAGGTGCAGTACAAGCGGGCACCGACCGAGGCGCTCGGAAAGCAGATCAATTCGCTCGGGGCTGTCGTTACGGACGCTTGTAACTAACGACATCCAATGAAAAACCTCCGCGTCACTGTCGCGACTCTCATCGTCGCAGTGTTTGGCCTCGTGTGTTTGCCGATGGTCTCGAGCGCACAGAAGGCTCTCGTGTATTGCCCGCCGTCGGATGTCGCAGGTTGCGACAACGTCGTCGCGGCGCTGGCGGCGACGGGGGGAGCATTTGCAGGCGGAGTGGATCGCGGATACGACGGCAGCTTGGGGACTGTAAACCTCGCAACCCTCGACCTCAGTCAGTACACGGCCTTCGTCGTGCCGTCGCTGTCGGATGACGCCACCAGCACGCCATACGCGCTTCTTCGCAACGCGACGATCGCGTCGCGATTGAATGCAGCGTTCGGGAGAGTTGCGCTCTGGTCCGGCACGCCGGACATCGGGACCGCCAACACGGTGCTGAAGGAAACGCTGCTGAGAAATTTGGCCGCGTGGGCCGGCGGCGCAGGTGCGGGCCCTCGCTCTCTTGGCTTGGTCGCGCTGCAGGATTTTTCGGACGATGACGCACATCGATATGGGTGGGTCGCCGCGCTGACGGGACTTTCGATCGCCGGCGACACGGTGCTGCAGGCCGAGAGCGGCGTGCAGACGCTGACTGGCATCGGCGCAACGATCCTCGACAACAATGGATCGGCGCTCACGTACGGCAATCTGGCCTCGTTCGGCTTCAGCGGCACTTCGCAGTGGTCGGTTGATGCAACGGGCACCGACGGCGGGAAGACGGTGCTCGTCACTGCGATGGCGATCAGCGCAGGAGGAACGACCGCGAGCACGACGGTGGCGACGGTCACCACGGACAAGCCGGATTACCCGCCGTTCGACACGGTGACCATCTCTGGAACGGGATGGCAGCCAGGCGAGACGGTCGCGCTCATGTTCCACGAGACACCGCAGAACCATCTCGACCGCACGCTCACCGCCATCGCGGACGCGAGCGGCAACATCCGCAATCGCGAGTATTCCACCGACGACATGTCGCTGAACGTGAGTATCCAGCTCACGGCGATCGGGCAAACATCCGGGCGCACGGCAACGGTCACGTTCACGGACGGTCCGTGCGTGGGAACCGTGGCCGTTGGCCCGCAGAACCCGACACCGATTGCAGCCAGCGGTTCTGGTGCGGGCGCTGCGACTGCGACATTTCCGGTAGTCGTCAGTCGAAAGAACGGATGCGGTACGGGATCGGGAGGCACCGCCTTCTCGGTCAACCTCACGTCCAGCGGTGCGCCGGCCGGGGCATCGTTGAGTCCCGCCACGCTCGCATTCTCGACGACCGACCCCTCGAAGAGCGCGACACTCACACTCACGGTTCCGGCAACGGTCGCCGCGAAGACGTATGGCATCTCGGTCACTGCCACGCTCACGACGGCCAGCAACGACAACAGCGCCGGTACGGACTCGCTGCGTGTGACGGGCGGTGTGGCATCAGTCGCCGTCGGCCCCCAATCACCATCGCCGTTGCCGGCCGGCAACTCCGCGACGTTCACCATCACGGTGAACCGAGGGAGCAGCACCGGAAACTTCTCTGCTGCTCTCGCACTGTCGGGGCTGCCGGCGGGCACTACCGGATCGTTTGCGCCAGCTTCCGTGTCGTTCACCGCAGCGGCTCAGACGTCCCAGACATCGACGCTGACGATCACGAGTCCGAATTCGTTGGCTGCGGGGAGCTACAATTTCACTGTCAGCGCGACGAATCCGCTCATACCGGCGGACGCGAGCTCCGCGACTGCAGCGCTCGTGACATCGGCACCGGCTACCAAGCTCGCGTTCTCGACATCGGTGTTTACGGGCCGAGTCGCGCTCTGCTCGCCCAAGATCACGATCCAGAGTCAGAATGCGAATGGCATCGCAACGAATCCGGCGTCGGCGAAAACGCTCGCGCTCTCGACGACATCAATCACCGCACCCGGTGGTCAGTTTTTCAGTGACGCTGCCTGCACGACGGGCATCGCGAGCGTAGCGATCGCGACAACGGCGAGCTCGGCGGACTTCTACTACCAGGACGGAAGCTCGGGCACACCAACCCTGACCGTCACAGATAACGACGCCACGAGCCCGCTCACTGCAGCGACTCAGAAGGAAACGATCACGCCGCTGCCAGCGACGACGGTTGCCGTCACGACGTCCGACAGCCCATCGCAATTCGGGCAGGAAGTGACGTTCACGGCGACGGTCGCTCCAGTTTCGCCGGCAACCGGCACGCCGATGGGCACGGTGCAGTTCTCGGTCAACGGAATCGCAAGCGGGGCGCCCGCTGCTCTCACAAGTGGCGTGGCCACGCTCAAGATCTCGTCGCTGGCCGCGTCGAACACCAAATACACGATCGCTGCCGCATACGGCGGCGATGCAAATTTCGGTTCGAGCAACGGGCAGCTTCCGACGACTGGCTCGGGCAACGGACAGATGGTCAACAAGGCAAACACCGCCACCATTGTCACGTCCTCCAAGAATCCGTCCAATCCGGGAGAATCGATCACCTTCACTGCGGCGGTTGCACCGCAGGCGCCAGGTGGCGGTGTCGCGACCGGAACCGTGCAATTGAGAATCGACGGCACGAATTCCGGCACCCCCGTGGCATTGACGGCCGGCAGTGCGAGCTTCCCGGCCACGGCGCTCACCACTTCGGGCACGCACGTGATCACCGCCGTCTATGCGAACGTGGATGGCAACTACAACACCAGCACGGGCACCCTCTCTGGTGGTCAGGTTGTGCAGCAGAGCTCGAGCACGCTCACCGTCGCAGCCGCCACGGGAGTATTCGGCGGGACCACGACTCTGACTGCGACGCTCAGCGCAAGCGCAGGAGGAGTGGCTGGTCAGGTCGTCAGCTTCACGCTCAACGGGCAAGCCGCAGGTAATGCCACGACCGACGCGACGGGTCACGCCACGATCAACAGCGTGAGCCTCGCCGGAGTCAACGCCGGCACCTACCCGAGCGGCGTCGGCGCGACCTACGTCGGCGGTGGCGCACTCGCTGGTTCGACTGGCGCGAATTCACTCACCGTCGCCCAGGCGAGCCAGACCATCAGCTTCAATATTTCTGCACTGGTGAAGAAGTTCGGCGACGCGAGCTTCAGTGTGGCAAGCCTGGCATCCGCCACCTCCGGGCTTGCGGTCACCTTCTCGAGCACGACGGTCACTGCCTGCACGGTGACCAGCGCAGGTCAGGTTTCCATCATTTCTGCGGGAGCGTGCACCATCATTGCCTCGCAGGCCGGCAATACGAACATCGAGGCTGCGGTCGACGTGCCTTCGACGATCACGATCGGCAAGGCTGTGGCGACGCTCGCCATTGATCCCGCAACGCTCCACGGCGCGTTCAATGGCTCGGCGCACGTCGTGGCGGTCACGACTTCCCCGGCCGGGCTCACGGCCGTGTCGATCAAGTACGATGCGACGACCACGGCACCGGTCGATGCGGGCAGCTATGCCATCGTCGCCACACTCACCAACCCCAATTATGACGCAGAGGATGCGACTGGGACGTTGGTGATCGACAAGGCGACACCGATAATCACCTGGGCAAATCCCGCCGACATCGAGTTCGGCACTCCACTCGGGACCACGCAGCTCAACGCGACTGCCGAGGGAATTGGCGGTGCCTCGCTCAATGGGACGTTCACGTACGCGCCGGCTGCGGGTGTGGTGCTCCATGCCGGACTCCGGACCCTCTCGGTGGCGTTCGCGCCAACGGACTCGAGAAATTACAACGGCGTTCCCGCGACAACGGTGCAGCTCAACGTCCTCAAGGCCAACCAGACGATCGCCTTCGGTGCACTCGCGACGAAGACGTACGGCGATTTGCCATTCACGATTGGCGCGACTGCGAGCTCCAATCTGCCCGTCACCTTTGCGACGGCGGCACCATGCTCGGTGTCGGGCGCAACACTCACGATCAACGGCGCGGGTACGTGCACGATCACCGCATCGCAAGCGGGCGACGATGACTACAACAGGGCACCCGATGTCAATCAGCAGCTGATCATCGACAGAGCCCCACTCACCATTACCGCCGACAATGCGGAGAAGGTCTACGGAGCGCCGCTTCCGACGTTCACCGCCAAGTTCGACAAGTTCGTGAATGGCGATGACGCATCGTCACTCACAACGCCGGTATCACTGCAAACGACGGCGAGTGCGGGCAGCCCCGTCGTGAGTGGCGGTTACAAGATCACTCCGAGCGGCGCGACATCGAGCAATTACGCAATCGCCTTCGTGGACGGCGTGCTCACTGTGACGCCGGCGCCGCTGGTCATTACGGCCGGCAACTCCCAGAAGATCTACGGGGCACCGCTTCCGGCATTCACGGTCAACTACGACAAGTTCGTGAACGGCGACGGCCCCGGCAGCCTCGGCGGCAGTCTCGCATTTGCGACTTCCGCCACGCAGTCGAGCACAGTGGTGGGAGGGCCGTACGCGGTCACGCCCAGTGGGCTGACATCGACGAACTACAACATCACTTTCAGTATGGGCCTGCTCGCAGTTACGCCCGCCTCGCTGACAGTCGCGACGGTCGACAGGCAAAAAGTATTCGATGGTGCAGCGTACCCGTTCAACACGAATCCAGTCACGACGACGGATGTCACCTACTCGGGGCTCGTGCTCGGGGAATCACCGTCCGTGCTCTCCGGACCGTTGACGTTCAGCCAGATCGCAACGACGCTGGTGGGGAGCTACACCAACACCGCTGCCGGCCTCAGCTCGACCAACTACTCGATCGCTTATGTTCCGGGAAGGTTGACGATTCTCGCCTGGACTCTTGCCGGCTATTATCAGCCCGTTGACATGAGTACCGGTGGCACGATCTACAACACGGTCAAGGGCGGCTCGACCGTGCCGCTGAAATTCAACATCTTTCAATCGAACCAGGCGAACACCAACGAGCGCACGGATGTCGCCGCCGTGAAGGCGTTCACTGCCACGCCATTCGTCTGCACGAGCTCCGCCACCGACGACATCGAGATGGTCACCACGGGAGGCACGGTTTTGCGCTACGACGGCACGGGTCAGCAGTTCATTCAGAACTGGCAGACGCCAAAGTCACCGGGTACCTGCTATCAGGTGACGATGACGGCGCTCGACGGATCCAAGTTGACGGCGTTCTTCAAGCTCAAATAGCCGCGATCGAGCCGGATTGCCAGCGTAAACAGAGTCAGGGAGAGATCGCCATGCCAACCACCGATCCCCGCGTCGACGCGTACATCGCCAAGTCGAACGACTTTGCGAAACCCATCCTCACGCGCATTCGCGAGATGGTGCACGTCGCCTGTCCGGATGTCGTGGAGACGATCAAGTGGAGCTCGCCCTTCTTCGACTACAAGGGGCAGATGATGTGCGCGATGGCGGCGTTCAAGGAACACTGCTCGCTCATCTTCTGGAAGGCGTCGCTCATCGAAGGCGTGCCGCCCAACGGAGACAAGTCGAGGGGAAGCTTCGGCCGGCTCACATCGGTGAAAGAGCTGCCGAGCAAGACGCAATTCAATGGCTTCATCAAGGCTGCGATGAAGCTCAATGACCAGGGCATCACGGTGAAGCGCCCCAAGGCGGGAGCGAAGCCGGAGGCGAAGGTGCCGAAGGAGCTCGCAGCCGCGCTCAAGAAGAGCAAGAAGGCGACGACGGCGTTCGCGAAGTTCCCGCCGGGGCAGCGCCGCGAGTACTGCGAGTGGATCGCCGAGGCGAAGCGCGAGGAGACGAAGGACAAGCGCGTCGCCCAGGCGATCGAGTGGATCGCTGAGGGAAAAACTCGAAACTGGAAGTACGAGTCCCAGCGCTAGGCGCCCGTGCGTACTCCGTGCCGTGCGGTGATCACGCTCTTGATCCCGCCGCGCACATTGAAATCACCGACGACCTCCATCCATCGCGGCTTCACACACGCCACGAGATCGTCGAGAATTCTGTTCACCGCGCGCTCGTAGAAAATTCCGTCGTTGCGAAAGCTCCAGAGATAGAGCTTGAGCGACTTGAGCTCCACGCAATCGACGCCCGGCACGTACGCGATGTGGATGATGCCGAAGTCCGGCGCTCCACCCTTGAGCAGTGCGAGCTCCGCCGCATCGCTTTCGATGCCGCCCAGCGGGCACAACGATGTGAACTCGTTGCACTCGAGGCGGATCTCGTAGTCGCGCCCAGGATACGGATTCGGAAAAATCTCGAGCAGTTCTGCAGCTGGCATTATCTCGTGTGCTCCACGTAGAGTCTCATCGGCCCCTCGGCCCTCTGTACACACAACCTGATGTCGCCGTCTCGCGGACAATCACCTTCGACAGTCCGCGCACGCCCATCGATACACGCTCCCAGATCCAGACCGCGAGATTCTCGCTCGTCGGATTCGACAGCCCCTCCACGAGGTTGAGCAGGCGATGGTCGAGCTGATCGCGGAGCGGCCTGAATGCTTCATCGATCTCCGCGAAGTCGAGCACCCAGCCGCTCCGGCCTCCCACGAATCCGCTCACCCAGAGCTCGATCACGAACGAGTGGCCGTGCACGCGCGCACACGGATGATCCTCCGGCACGTTCGGCAGCTGGTGCGCGGCCTCGATGGTGAAGCTCTTGAACACTTCCATCTCGATGCCGCGGTCTTCGTTGAGGCCGCCTCTCGTTCCTTCCAGTCCGGCGTCGATCACGGAATTCCCAGCAGCTTGTGTGTTTGAATGCTCAACCGCCACTGCGGATGCGACAGGCAATAGGCCAGCGCGAGCTCGGTGTTGCGCTCGCGATCGGGACCGTCCATGGGCTGCAGAAAGAATTGCTCGAAGTCGAGATCGGCAAAGCGCTCCGGCTCGCCGCCGGCCTGCGGATACACGAGCTTGAGCTCATTCCCGCTCGTCAGCACGAGCGGTGCGCCCACCTTGGGGCTCACGCAAATCCAGTCGATGCCACTCGGCGGCAGCTGCGTGCCGTTCGTCTCGATCGCGATCTCGAATCCCTCATCGTGCAGCGCGCTCACGATCGCATCATCCATCTGCAGCAGCGGCTCTCCGCCGGTGCACACCACGAGCTTTCGCGCGCGCGCCGACACGTTCGCGGGCCACTTCTCCGCCACGGCGCGCGCGAGCGCTTCCGCGGTCGCGAACTTTCCGCCGCCGGGGCCATCGACGCCCACGAAATCGGTGTCGCAGAATTGGCACGTCGCATCCGCGCGATCGGCCTCGCGACCCGTCCACAGATTGCACCCCGCAAAACGACAGAACACCGCCGGCCGCCCGGTGTTCGCGCCCTCGCCCTGCAGCGTGAAGAAGATCTCCTTCACCGCATACGTCATGTCGACACCCTCGTGCGATATCGCACCGGATCCGGCACGCCCGCCTCCGCAAAGCCCTTGAGCCGCAGCTGGCACGCGTCGCACTCTCCGCACGCGACACCGCTCGCATCCGCGTCGTAGCACGAGATCGTCGCGCTGTAGTCGACGCCGAGCTTCAGTCCGCGCGTGATGATCTCACCCTTCGTCTGGTGCATGAGCGGCGTGTGGATCGTGAGATGCCGTCCCTCGACGCCCGCCTTCGTCGCGAGATTCGCCATCTGTTCGAACGCCTCGATGTACTCGGGGCGGCAGTCCGGATATCCACTATAATCGAGCGCGTTCACGCCCAGGTAGATGTTGTCCGCCATGCTCACCTCCGCCAGCGCCATCGCATACGAGAGAAAGATCGTGTTGCGCGCGGGCACGTACGTGATCGGGATGCCGTGCGAGATCTCCGTGGCGGAGCGCCCCTTCGGCACCTCGAGATCGCTGGTGAGCGCCGAGGCGCCGAAGACGCGCAGGTCGATGTCGACGACCACGTGGCGGAGCACACCGGCGCTCCGCGCGATCGACTGCGCGGCGCTGATCTCGACATCGTGGCGCTGGCCGTACCGGAAGCTGAGCGCAAGGATAGTGAATCCTTCGCTGCGCGCGATGGCCAGCACGGTCGCCGAGTCGAGGCCGCCGCTCAGAAGTACGACGGCGGATCGCGTCATCGTCTTACTCGGTCAGGTCGCGAGGGGCGTCGCGTCGCGCAGACCGCTCACTGCACGACCGCGCTGTCCGGCGACGTCACCTTCTTCACCACGCGCCGCGCGAACACCTCGGCGCCCTTCGGCACCATGTCGCTCGCGATCCCCTTCAACTCGTACGAATCGTCGTACACGAGCTTGCCGCTCGCGACATCGATCAGCTCGCCGCTGAAGATCCAAATAAGATCGCTCGTCTTGCTGATCTTGCCCATCACGACCCACTTCGCGCCGAGCTCCTGTCCGACGGTGCGCGCGCATGCGACGACGACGTTGCACGGCACATCCTGCACGACGGACATCGCTTTGGGGCCTGCCGCGGTTTTGGCGACAGTCGCGGAATCGACGAAGGTGATTCCGGGGTGGCCGGCGAGCCCTTTGCGCATCACGGAGGTCGCCGTCGACGCCATGGCAGTGTCGCCGGGGAAAAGATCGTTGGCGCGCTTGCCATAGAAGGCGAGATCGAGCATCGCGACTTTCACCTGGGCGTTCGGCGCCGCGTCGCTGGTCTGGGCGACGGCACCAGGAGCGGCAAGCGTCAGCGCCGCGGCACAGAGCGCCACGGAACGCGTAATGGAAAGAGTGACGCTTCTCGACATACTGAAAGCTACCCCGCCCGGACGGTCCGTTCCAGCCGAAAATGTGCGGCGGGCGGGGCGATGCGACAGGTTATGAGGGAGCACGCGGGCGACGCCACCACCGGTGCTTGCAACTAGTGGTCTCGGGTGTGCGTAGTGCAGAGACGAGAAGGGAGCTCAACCTCTGGGAGGACACGATGGCCACCGAAGAGTACAAGATCGACGGTCAGCACCTGCTGTCGCGCGTGAAGGAGATCGTGCACGAAGGGAACGTGCGCCGGATCATCATTAAGAACGAGGCGGGGCACTCGCTGATCGAGATACCGCTCAGCATCGGCGTGGTGGGCGCGGTGCTGATGCCGGTGTGGGTCGCGATCGGAGCGATCGCGGCCCTCACGGCACGCTATACGTTGGTCGTGGAGAAGGACGTTCCGCCGGCATGACCGGCGGAACGTCGGAGTAGCTAGCGGCGGCGGCCGCCGAAGATGATCGACGCCCAGCGCAGGAGCTCGAGGTAGAGCCACACGAGCGTGACGAGCATCGCAAAGCCGGCGTACCACTCCATCTGCTTGGGAGCGTTGCCGGAGAGACGCTCGATCATGTCGAAGTTGAGCAGGAGATTCATCGCCGCAACGATCACGACGGCGGAGCTGAAGAGAATGCCCGCCCATCCAAAGCCGAAGACGCCCGGCATTTGGATGTGGAAGAAGCCGAGCACGATGGTGATGAGGTAGAACATCATGATCCCGGCCGTCGCGCCGACGATGATGCCGCGCAGGCGATCGGTAACCGTGATGATGCGCAGCGAATAGAGCGAGAGCATCGAGATCGCGACGCCGAAGGTGAGTCCCACCGCGATGAGCGGAACACCCTTGAACTGCGCCTCGTAGATGTACGAGATCCCGCCCAGCGCGAGCCCTTCGAGCACGGCGTAGATCGGCGCCGTGATTCGTGCGAGATTAGGCTTGAACGAGGTGATCATCGCGACGATGAAGGCAGCGATCACGCCGCCGAAGATGACGCCGCTGATGTTGCGGTCGGGAACCTGCACGATCTGGTACCACGTGTACCCGGCGCTCGCGGCTGCCAGGAGGACGAGGGCAAGCGACTTCCACGCCGCGCCGGCAACGGTCATGACACCGGTGCCACCTTCCGCGCGTGCGCGGGCGATCGCCTGGTCGGAATACGCTGGATTCGTAAAAGCCATTGCTATTGCGTTCGTGGTTGAAGAGGCGTGCTGGTGCCGTACAGGATGATACCCCGCGCGCGGTTGGATGGCGCGCCAGGAAATCTCGCTGGAAAGATACCTTTCGTGCAGGATCCCGTAGCAGAAGGATGACAATGACCCTCGCCTCCGTACGGCTCGCATTGGCTCTCGCAGCGCTCGCGTTTATTGCGCCGGGGCCGCCGATCTATCCGGGAGCCCAGCGCGACACCCCGACGGCGCTGATCCAGAAGAACGCAGGCGTCGAGGCATCGGCGACGTACGTCACGGCCGATCCATTCGAGAAGGTCGACTCGTTCTACCGAGCTCATGGGGCCGAGGATACGGGTGCTCGACGCCTCTCGGCCAGTAGCAAACGAGCGCTCTACTACTTCAAGGACTCGAAGAGCGACGTGTTGATCTTGTGGCCGAAGAGCGGGACAAGCGATCAGACGTCGATCGTGATCTCGAAAGAGTAGACAAGAAACGCTGTAGTGTCGTCAAAAAGGCGCTTTACTGTTCTTGTTGTGTTATTAAAAAAATATATCTCAAGCTAAGTCATCCCATGGCCACCCGCTCCCTCCTCGCCGACGCCGCCTCCCGCGCCGCGACTTATCTCGAAGGCCTCCCCTCGCGCAGCGTCGCTCCGTCCGCAGACGCCGTCGCCGCCCTCTCGCAATTCGATCGCCCGCTCCCCAAGCATCCGATCGACGCCACCGCCGTGCTCCGCCAGCTCGACGAGATCGGATCACCCGGCACCGGCGCCTCCGCCGGCGGGCGCTACTTCGGCTTCGTGATCGGCGCGACGCTCCCTGCGGCGCTCGCCGCGAACATGCTCGCCTCCGCCTGGGATCAGAACGCCGGACTCGTCGTCATCTCGCCCACCACCGCGAAGCTCGAGACCGTCGCCCTTCGCTGGCTTCTCGATGCGCTCCATCTCCCCGCCACCTGCGCGGCCGGATTCGTCACGGGCGCCACGATGGCGAACTTCACCTGCCTCGCCGCCGCTCGTCACTCGCTGCTCGCGCGCGCCGGATGGGACGTCGAGGAACAGGGACTCTTCGGCGCGCCGCAGCTCAACGTCGTCGTCGGCGAAGAAGTCCACGTCACCGCGCTCAAGGCGCTCGCCCTCCTCGGACTCGGTCGCGCGCGCGTCACGCACGTTCCCACCGACGCGCAGGGACGCATGCGCGCCGACAAGCTTCCGCCACTCGACGATCGCACGATTCTCCTGCTCCAGGCCGGCAACGTGAACACCGGCGCCTTCGATCCGATGGCCGAGATCATTCCGAAGGCGCGCGCGGCAGGTGCGTGGGTGCACGTGGATGGCGCCTTTGGATTATGGGCTGCGGCCACGCCGTCTCGCGCAGCGCTCATCGCCGGCGTCGACGACGCCGACTCGTGGGCACTCGACGCGCACAAGTGGCTCAACGTCCCGTACGACAGCGGCGTCGCCATCTGCCGCGATCGCGATGCGCTGCGAGGCGCGACCGCCGTGAGCGCCGCCTATCTCGTGCAGGGCGCCGAGCGCGAGCCGTGCGAGTATGTGCCGGAGTTGTCGCGCCGTGCTCGCGGTGTCGATATATGGGCGGCGCTCTCCGCCCTCGGACGCTCGGGAATCGCGGAGATGATCGAGCGCAACTGCCGCCAGGCCGCGCGATTCGCCGACGGACTGCGCGATGCGGGCTACGAGATTCTCGCCGAGGTTGTGCTCAATCAGGTGCTCGTGAGCTTCGGCGACGACGAGACCACGCGACGCGTGATCGCCGGAATCCAGAGCGATGGCACCTGCTGGTGCGGCGGCACCGTGTGGCACGGCCGCACCGCGATGCGCATCAGCGTCTCATCGTGGGCGACGACGGACGAGGATGTGGAGCTGAGCCTCGCGGCGATGTTGCGCGTGGCGAGCGAGGTGCTCGCGACGCGCTGAGTCTTACCCCTTCACCATCTGGATGCACGCCACGATTCGCATCACGCGATTCAGATGCTGGGGCAGATAGCCGTGTAGCGCATCGGGCTTCATTGCGGGAAGTCGCGCGAGATCGGTGCGAACGGAGTCGATGACCGACAGCCATGCCGGATCAGCCTGCACGTGCATGGCGCGGATGCGCGACTCGAAGGTAGTGAGCATCCCCTTCACGAGCTGCTCGTGCTCAGGGAGCTTGCCGACGGCGGCTTCAGGCGAAGCCTTCTGGAGCGCGCGGACGTCGGTGGTGACGGCGGCGACGGTTGCGTCGATGGCCGAATCGGTCTTAGCCGAGGCGGCAGGCGCTTCGGCCATCGCGCCGGAAGAAACGCTCGAGTCTGTTGGCTTGCCCTTGGCGTCGGGCACCTTGGCATCGGCTTGGCAGGCAATGGCGATCGGAATCAGCGCAAGGACGCAGAGTCGCGTAGGGAGACGCGGCATGTCACTCTCGGGTCGAATGGCGGCGGTGAAGCGCCGTAAAGTGTGGGTTCGGCGAACGATTATCGCATTCTTCACGCCGGAAGGCTATCCGCGAGAGCGGTCCGGCGGATCATGAGGCATAGCTGACCTTGCTATCACTATAGTAGGTGCGGTCACTCAGGCGTACACCCGGGAGCAGGGTTCGAGCCGCTCCGCACGTCGTCTGTCTCATTTCGATCTCCGCCGACGTCTACTGCATGTCGCAGCGCCGCATCGATTCTCGTCGCCCGAGGCTCAGGAAACCGCTTTGAACATCCGCGCTCTCTTCGAACGCCACTATGCGAGCCTCGTCTGGTTCCTCCAGGGGCGGCTCGGTGATCGCGACCTCGCGGAGGATCTCGCGCAGGACGCGTTCGTGCGCTTGATCGACAAGCCTCCCCGTGCGCCCAATGCGCGAACATCCGGCTGAAGGCGAGCTGCAGGCGCTGCTCGACGACGAGCTGCCGCGCGCGCGCGTGGTCATGATGCGCGCGCATCTGTTGCGGTGCGATAGCTGTCGCGCGCGCATCGAGGCGGCGCGCGCGACCTCCGCGATGGTGAACGCGCTGGTGCGCCGCAGCACGCCCGCCGTGGACAGCGCGTCGGCGTGGGCGCGGCTGGTAGTGCTGAGCGGCGGGCGCGCGGAATCCGGGAAGCGCGGCTGGTCGCGTTGGCCATCGGCTGCGGCACTCGCGCTCGCGACTGCGGCGCTCATCGTCGCCATTGTTCGCGGCAACTCGCGCTCGGTGCCGGGTGACGATGCATTCGCGCTCGTGCGCGAGGCGCAGGCGCATCCGACACAGGCGCTGCTCCGCGATGTCTGCTGCAGCGACCATGACGGCGGCGATCGCCGCGACGATGGTCTGCTCACCCTGAGCACGGTCGGCGAGAAGGTAACGGTGGTGATCGTGTATGAGGACGTGGACCACAGCGGTACATTCACGCGAGGCGACATCGTGCGCTACGTCTCGACCATTCCGCACAAGGCGCCGGCCGCACCGCTCGCGCACTGATCTCGTACCCTCACTTCGAATTTTCCATCTCGTGCATCACACGCTCACGCATCGCATCGTCATCGCTCTGGTCGCGGTCAGCATCGCGTCGCTCACCCCGTGCATCGCGCGCGCGCAGGTCGCAGATAGCGCGACGCGCGCCGATTCGGCGAAGCGCGACAGTGTGCTCAAGGCTGCGACGGCACGGCGCGACAGTGTGCAGGTGCTCGCGCCGGTAGAGGTGCAGGCCTCGATCGCGCCCGTCGCCGGTCCGACGATCGGCTCGGGGATTCCCGCGCGCATCACGGTGCTCTCGGGACATGACATCGATGAGTGGGAGCCGCGCATTCTCCCCGACGTCCTCGGCACCATCGCGGGCGTGTCGATCTACGATGATCTCGGATCGCAGTACAAGCTCAACGTGAGCTATCGCGGCTTCAACTCCGGGCCGACGGTCGGACTGCCGCCCGGGATCACTGTCTTTCTCGATGGCGTACGACAGAACGAGGCGGACGCGCAGGAAGTCGACTTCGATCTCCTTCCGATGGAGCACGTCAAGCGCGTGGAACTGTTGAGCGGGACGGCATCGTTGCTCGGGCCAAACTCACTCGCCGGTGCGATCAATCTCGTGACCGATCGCGGCGATGGACCGCCGCACGGCGATCTCGAAGCGAGCGGTGGATCGTTCGGCCATGGTGGCGTCGAGGGAACGGTCGAAGGGAAATCACAAAGCGGATGGGACTACTACCTCGGCGGCGGCTACGAGCGTGAGGATGGATGGCGGAAGGACACCTTCGGCACGAACTTCAACGGTTTTCTGAACCTCGGACACTTCGGAGCGGAGCGTGGATTTGGAGTGCAGGCGATGGGCGCGAAGTCGAGAACGGGAACGGCGGGATCGATTCCCGAGAGTCTGTATGGCGATCCGCAGATCAACTTCACGCCCGGCGACGTGGAAGATCTGAACATGCAGCAGGTGAATCTCACGGGTTACGTGCCACTGGGCGGCGGCCGCGGCACGCTCACGTTGTTCGGCAAGCGCTTCGATGCGGATCGCTTCAACGTGAATCAGGCGCCCGATCCGAGCGTCGACGCGCTCACGAAGACGTACACGCTCGGCGGAACCGCCGATTGGCGCCGCCGCATTGCGCTCGGAGTCAACTCGCTGTCGCTGCGCTTCGGCGTCGACGGTTCGGCGAACTGGGTGCGCGAGAAGATCATCAATACGCCGAGTGGTTCGGAGAGCGCGGAGGACGCGGCCTTCGGTGTTGCCGAGGATGATGCACCGCCGCTCGGGCTCACGACGGACGTTAAGAGTCCAAGCTGGGATCTCGCCGGCTACGGCATCGCCGACTACAACGTGAAGCGTGTGACGCTGTCGGCGGGTGCGCGCTTCGATTACATCCGCGTGCCATTCCAGAATCAGCTCGACGCGAGCGACAACACGACGAACAGCTTTCGCCACTTCAGCCCGCGCGGAGGCATCAGCGTGGATGTCGGGGGCGGCGCATCGCTCTACGGCTCGGTGGGCGGAAGCTTCCGCGCGCCGGCCATCGTGGAGCTCGCCTGCGCCGATCCCACCGCATCGTGTCCGCTCCCCTTCGCGCTCGGCGACGATCCGCCGCTCGAGCCGGTGCGCGCGACGACGTACGAGGTGGGCGGAAAGATTTTGCGCGGAAATGTGTTGATCGATGGATCGGTGTACCGCAGCGATGTGCGCGACGAGATTTTCTTCATCCAGTCGCCGGGCTCGCTTGTGTCGGGCTACTTCACGAATCTCGACAAGACGCGCCGACAGGGCGTCGAGCTTTCAGTGACGAGCTCGATGTGGGAGAATCGGGTGTCGTGGTACGCGAACTACGCGTTCACAAAGGCGACCTTCGAGAGCCCGGCGGAGATATTCAGCACGCGCTCGAACGAGGAGTTCGAGGACAGCCCGTTGTTCGGACCGAATACAGTAATTCCGGGCGATCGCATGCCGCTCGTTCCGGAGAACCAGGTGAAGGGCGGATTTGCGGCGCGGCTGCCGAAGGGCTTTCGCGTGGGCGTCGATTCGCGCTGGGTGGGATCGCAGTTTCTGCGCGGCGACGAGGGGAACGAGGAGAAGCAGCTGGATCCGTATTTCGTGCTGGGCGCGCGCGCGGGGTACTCGTACCGCAACTGGGACTTCTCGACGGTCGTGACGAACGTGCTGAACAATCACGATCCCGTATTCGGCACCTTCAACGCGAACGAGAGCACTGGGCAGCTCGAGCGCTTTCTCACTCCGCTCACTGCGCGCACGTTCACCTTCATCGTGCGGCGCTCGTTCGGGAATCGTGGTGGGGATGACGACAATTAGCGTTTAGTTACGGCTGCCGGAGCGCCGATCGAGTCCTTGGGCGCGGAACACATACGCTAACAATCTGATACGGACAGAAACGGATTAGGCGGACACGAACGGAGAAAACGTTTTGGTTGCCTTCTCCGTCGGTGTCCGCCCCCCTCCGTTTTTGTCCCTATCCAATCGTTAGTGCCCGCCCGCGCGCCACTCGCGAACGTGCACCGCGACCGAGTTAATCAGCGTACTGCAACACTCCCTTCGCGTCGCGAAGCATTACGCAGGACGTGGCCTCGGCGAGCATGATCGTCAAAGTGGAGTCCGGGTCGAGATCGAACGCGATCGCCTCGATGGATTGGCGAACGGCCTTGACCTTTCCGAGTGTCGCTGGAGGCGCAGTGCTTGCTGGAGCGGCCGACGTGTGGATGCGAAGCGTGGATTCATCGTCGAAGTGAAGGAGCGCCGTCGGGCCGTCCCAGGTGAGCTGCGTAATCGTCCGACCCTTGATGATCGGAGTGAGCTTCTGATTTCGGTACATGCGTGCGTCGCTCATGGGACCGGCGCCTCCGGTTTCAGCTGCGTCCGCGCGCGTCGACGCTCACTGTTGCGGGCGTGCGTGCTCGCGCTGGACTGCTCGGGCGGCGGAGTCGCGTGCACGTATGCACGATAGCCGATCACCCAGTTATGCGCGATCACCTGCTGTGCTTTCGCGAGCTCCATGGTGCCCGCGCACACGCGGCGATGCAGCTCGTTCTCGAGCGCATCCTTCACGTGAGCGTTCCACGGAGTTGTGCGATACGACTCAGGCCAGAGATTCCTGATCGAGTTGGAGCCGCCGAGCTCGAGGCTGATGAGGTGGTCGACTTCGTACTCGCCGGGCTCGTGCGTTTGGATGCCGTAGAGCGCGTACGCCTGGCGCTTCACCGCCGCCGGAACGTTGCGCACCTTCTTCGAGTATCCGGGGACGCAGATGTCCGCCGCCGTGACGTCGAGCGTGGCTCCCGGTGTCTTCGCGGAATCGGGGAGGACGGGAAAGCGGAGCGCGCTATCGCCGTGCGCAATCGTGCGCGCGGAGTCGTCGCTCGCAGGCTGTGCCTTCGCCAGCGAGGTGCTGGAACGCCCACAGGCGATCGGGGCGAGCGCGGTGACGAGCAGAGCGAGTCCCGCGACCACGCGGACGAACGTGCGGGCGGATCCATTCGGATTTTCTGGCATGCATGAAAGCTAGTTCGGCGTCCACGTTCGGTTGCCTCAATTGACGCGGAGAGCTCGGTGCGCACACATTAGGGCCAAGCGCCCGCCCCCCGTCCCGGGCGGGTGAACTCACTCGAGCATCCACTCCCATGCAACGTGCCAAGCTGTGTCTCGTCGGCGTCTGCCTGCTCGCGACAACAACCTCGCGACTCGCCGCCCAAGGGTTCCAAGGTGTAATGCAGTTCCTCTCGTACGAGAGAGATTCGGCCAAGCCCGACACGCTGACGCAGATGACGAAGGGCTCGAAGATTCGCTTCGAGGGAATGGGAAACGGCGGCGGCGCCATGATCATGGACGGCACCAGTCGCACGATTCTCCTTCCGGAGCAGAAGCAGTACATGAACATGCCAGCCAACTTTGGAGGTCACGCGGCGGAAGAGGCGGCGAAGCGTCGCGTCGTCGCGGAGAAGACCAGTAAGACGGAGAAGATCGCGGGGATTTCGTGCGAGGACTGGCACTACAAGGGCACGGATGAAGACGGAAAGCCGGAAGAGGGCGAAGTTTGCCTCGCGAGTGGTGCCGGGCTGATGGTCAATCGCCTCTCGGGCGGCATGATCGGACACATCTTCGACGCGGGCGGGCAGGCCTTCAACGAGGCGCTCAAGAACGGCGCCGGCGTCATGAAGGTGACCAACAACGGCAAGGTCGACCTCATCGCGGTGCGCGCAGAAGCGTCGTCGCTACCGGACGCGATGTTTGCTCCGCCGGCCGACTACACGAAAATGGGGATGCCGGGAATGGGGATGCCTCGCAAGCCGTAACGCTCGCTCATCCGCCCGCGCTCGTATATCGCTTGAGCGCGATGCGCCACAGGAGTCGGCTCGCGCAGAGTGCGGCGACGCCGATCGCCATCGCCCACATCGCGAGCGCGGGGTTGAGTCTGCCCGTGAGCGCCGACGCAGGAATCGTCGTCGTCCACGCGATGGGGATGAGATAGACGAAGAGAAAGCGGAGCGCGCCCGGGTACGCACTCACCGGGTAGCGCGCCGCCTCGAACACCGCGTCGAAGAGCGCCGACATGTTCTCCACCGCGACGAACCAGAACGCGAGGCTCATCAGCGACACCCAGATCGAGTAGACCACGGCGATCGCGACGGCAAATGTCACGACGAATGCGAGGAGCTCCCAGGCACTGATCGAGCGCCCGGTTTGGGCAACGGCGTAGCCGGCGAGCGCGAGGCCGAGCACGACGTCGGCGAGACGCCAGACATCGAGCCGGCGGAACGAGACGTAGAATTGCGCGTCGACCGGGCGCACGAGGACGAGATCGAGCGCCCCGCTGCGCACGTCGGTAGGGAGATGTCCGATGCCGGGGCGCAGCACGCTCTCGACCACACCCGCGAGTGCGTTGAAGATCCCGAGCAGCACCACGACGTCCCAGTATTCCCATCCGCCGAGCTTCTCTGTGTGCCGGAAGTAGAGCGCGACGGTGAGCATCGCCATTCCGAGCCAGAACACGGTGCCGAGCAGGCTCGCGATGAAGTTGCCGCGGTACTGCAGCTCCTCGAGCCAGTTGAGCTGCCAGAACGCGCGCAGCACAATGAGTGTGCGTCGCACGCGTCTCATCCGCCCACCGCGCCGTAGTGTCGTCGTCCGCGTTTCCACACGATCAGATACAGCGACATCCAGATCGCGAGCCACACCAACTGACCAGCGAAGCCGCGCGCGTACTGCTCGAAGGTCGCCACATCGCCGGTGAGAATCTCCACTGGGAAGGACACCACGTACGGAAACCAGAGATACTGCGCGACTTCAACGACTTGTGGCGGGAGCAGCGACAGTGGCGCGATGCGCCCCGAGAGAAAGAGCGAGATGCCGAACTGCAGCTCGACGAGCGCCGTCGCGCGCGTCGTCCAGAAGGCGAGCAGGCCGGTGGCGTAGCCATTGAGAAATCGAATCGCGGCGGCGAGCACGATCGCGATGAGTGCGAGTGTCCATCGCCCCGGTTCGAACGGAACACGCACCGCTGGCCAAAACGCCGCTGCGATGATCCACGCGGTGAGGATGATCGCCGCTGTCGGCCCCTTGTACGCGATGTTGTCCGCCACCGCCTCGTGTATCGGCGCGATGGGGCGCGTGAGCCGATAGTTCATCTCGCCTTCGCGTATCCAGCGATCGATGTTCCAGGCGTCCCACGACAGCGTCGCCTGATTCACGAGCGCGACACCGAAGAAGTACCGCGCGAACGCCTCGCGCGTGTATCCCTCCACGGCACCCGTCGCCGCTATCGACCACCAGATGCCGAGTGAGATGATGGGCTCAGTGATCCCCCAGATGAGCCAGATCGCGATCGACGCGCGGTACTGCAAATCGACGAGAAAGGCCGAGCGCATCAGCTCCGCGTACTGATCGCGGAAGATCGCGAATCGACCTCGCGCCACTTCGACGCTCACTGCGGCGCGCGGCGCGCGTCGGTGCGCACGAGCGCGCTCGCCTCTTCGCTCGACTCCTCGGGCACTTCCTGGATCGACGCGGCGTCACCCTCACCGAACGCGATGCGAATGACTTCTTCGATGGGCGGGTCCTGAATCGAGAGATCCGCCACATCGAGCTCGCTGAGGAGGCGCGTGCTCGCTGCCGTCGCAAACTCGCGCGGCACCTCGAGCGTCGCGCGGGGCGGCGCATAGTGCGCGACAGTGCCGTACGCCTCGAGTACCGAACGCGGTACGGGCACCGAGAGCACGAGCTCGATGCGCTTGATCGGCGCGATGCGCGCGACCAGCTCGGAGAGCTCGCCGTTATACAGCAGGCGCCCGCGATTGATGATGAGCACGCGCGACGTCAACGCGGTCACATCCGCCATGTAGTGCGACGTGAGCAGGATCGTCGCCCCATGCCGCGTTCGATACTCGCCGAGAAAGCTCCGGATCGTCTGCTGCGCCTCGAGATCGAGCCCGAGCGTCGGCTCGTCGAGAAAGAGCACCTCGGGCCGATGCAGCAGCGCCGCTGCGAGCTCGCACTTCATGCGTTCGCCGAGCGACAGCTGGCGCGCGGGTTTGTCGATGAGATTGCCGAGCCCGAGCAGCTCGACTAGTTCCGCCCGCCGCTTCACATACTCGGCGTTCGGCACACCGTAGATGGCGCGATTCAATCTGAACGTCTCTTCCGGCGGCAAGTCCCACAGCAGCTGTTGCTTGTTACCGAGCACGAAGGCGATGCGCTGACGAAACGCGTTGCCGCCGGTCCACGGATCGAAGCCGGCCGCGTGCGCTCGCCCGGAGCTCGGAAAGAGCAATCCGGTGAGCATCTTGAGCGTCGTCGTCTTTCCCGCGCCGTTCGGACCCAGAAACGCGACCGCTTCCCCGCGTTCGATCTCGAATGATACGTTGTCCACCGCGCGCACCTGACGATAGCGCGGATGCACGAGCGCGCCGAGCGCGCCCTTGATCCCGGGGTCGCGCACCTTAACATCGTACGTCTTGCTCAACTCGGTCGCGACGATGGCGTTCGGCATCCGTCAAAGATGCGCTTGCCCATGTCGTGTCGTCTATACCGAGTGAGACTCGTCGACGGATAAGTTTTGCGTCGCGTGGCAGGCACTAACGATTTGGATACGGACGAAAACGGATGAAATGCACGGACAAAAAACGGATAAAGCGTCTCGCCTTATCCGTCTTTGTCGGTGCCTTTCATCCGTTTTTGTCTGTACTCAACTTGTTAACGCTTGCGTTCCCGCGCGCCAGCTACGCCCCCGCCGCCTCCACCAACGCTGCCACCTCGCGCACCCGCGGCGCGATGATCGGCGAGTCAGCGATCGATCCGCTAATCGCATCGAGCGTCTTGAGCCCGTTGCCCGTGATGCACAACACGACCTCATCGCTCTTGCTGAAGCGCCCCTGATCCGCGAGCGCGAGCGCCCCGGCGAGCGTCGCGCCGCCGGCCGTCTCGGTGAAGATCCCCGTCGTCTCCGCGAGCAGTCGAATCGCCGCAACAATAGCGTCATCGCTGACCGCCGCACTCCAGCCGCCCGTGCCACGCATCGCGCGCGCGGCGAACACCCCGTCCGCCGGATTGCCGATCGCGATCGACTTCGCGATCGTGTTCGGAACCTCCGGAACGATCGTCTCCCCGCCGCTCTCCACGAGCCGCGTGATCGGCGCGCACCCGGACGCCTGCGCGCCATACAGCCTCGGCGTCTCCCCGTCCACGAGCCCCGCATCGCGAATCTCGCCGAACGCCTTGTGCAGCTTCGTCAGCAGCGAGCCCCCGGCCATCGGCGTGATCACCGCCGTCGGGAAGCGCCATCCCAACTGCTCGGCGATCTCGAAGCCCATCGTCTTCGAGCCTTCACCATAGTAGCCGCGCAGATTCACGTTCACGATTCCCCAGCCGAATCGATCGGCCAGCTGCGCACACAAGCGGTTCACATCGTCGTAGTGCCCACGCACGCGCACGAGATGCGGGCCGTAGACCGCGGTGCCGAGCACTTTCGCGGGCTCGAGATTGTCGGGAATGAAGATCCACGCAGGAAGCCCCGCACGCGCAGCCTGCGCGGCGACGGCGTTCGCGAGATTGCCGGTGGACGCGCAGCCGACCGTGTCGAGGCCGAGCGCCTTCGCGGCATTGATCGCCGACGCGACGACGCGATCCTTGAACGAGAGCGTCGGATGCGACACCGCATCGTTCTTGATCCAGAGCCGCGCGACGCCGAGCCTGTCCGCGAGCCTGGGCGCGTCGACGAGCGGCGTGAAGCCCGTATCCTGCGAGAGCGTGGGCGTTCCCTCGAATGGAAGCCACTCGCGATAGCGCCACATCGACGGCGCGCGCGACGCGATCTCCGCGCGGCTCGGCAGCCGGCGCGACTCCGGATACATGGGCTCGAGCGGGCCGAGACACGATCCGCAAATCGCCTCGGGCGCTGCCTCGAACTCTGCACCACACACTTTGCAATGCTGCGGAAGCGCGCGCAGCGTGGACGACTGACTGACGGCATCGCGTGCCGGAAGCTCTACTGTGTGCATGTCCTCGTTCAGTACTTGGGTGTGGTCGGGTCGACGTCGTCGCTCCAGCGCGTGATGCCGCCGGCGAGGTTCCAGACTTTCCGGAAGCCGGACGCCTGCAGTTGCTGGACGGCCTTGGCGCTGCGACCGCCCATCTTGCAATGCACGACGATGTCGCGCGCGCTGTCGAGCGACGACAACTCGCTCACGAGCGAGCCGAGCGGAATGAGGCGCGCGCCGGGAATGCGCGCGATGTCCCATTCGTGCGGCTCGCGCACATCGATGAGATCGAAGTCATCGCCGCGAGCGATGCGCGCCGCGAGCTGCACCGGCGAGATCTCCGGCACCGCGCTCTGCGCCGCTGCATCGTCGGCCGCAGCCTGCCGCACGCCGCAGAACTCCTCGTAATCGATGAGCTCCTTGATCTCGTGCGTGCCGCACGCGGGACACTCGGGATCCTTGCGCAGCTTGAGCGTGCGGAAGCTCATGCGCAGCGCGTCGACGAGCAGCAGCCTGCCGGCGAGGCTCTCGCCAATGCCGAGGATGAGCTTGAGCGCTTCGGTAGTTTGAATCGTCCCGATGATGCCGGGGAGCACGCCGAGCACGCCACCTTCAGAGCAGCTCGGCACGAGTCCCGGAGGTGGCGGCTCGCGGAAGAGACAGCGATAGCACGGCGCATCGGCGGTTGCAAACACGGACGACTGCCCCTCGAAGCGATAGATGCTGCCGTACACGTTCGGTTTGCCGAGCAGCACGCACGCGTCGTTGACGAGATAGCGCGTCTGGAAATTGTCGGTGCCGTCGACGACGATGTCGTAGGTGCTGATGATCTCGAGCGCATTGCGCGACGTGAGCGGCGTCTCGTGCGCCTCGACCTTCACGTTCGGGTTGAGATCCTCGATGCGGTCGCGCGCGGAGTCGAGCTTCTTCCGGCCGATCGCGCTCGTGCCGTGAAGCACCTGGCGCTGAAGGTTCGTGGAATCGACGACGTCGAAATCAACGAGGCCGAGCGTGCCAACGCCGGCCGCGGCGAGATAGAGCGCGGCTGGCGAGCCGAGCCCACCCACGCCCACGAGAAGCACGCGTGCGCGCTTGAGCTTCTTCTGCCCCTCGAGACCGACATCGGGGAGAATGAGATGCCGGCTGTAGCGGAAGATCTCCTCGTTGGAGAGCTCGGCCGACGATGCTGCGGTGGTCGACATCGGATCAGCCTCCGGCAATGGCAGGGACGATGGTGAGCTCATCTCCATCCTTCACGGGCGACTGAAAGCTGCCGGTGAAGCGGATGTCCTCATCGTTCAGATAGAAAGTGACGAACGCATATGGTTCGCCCTGGTCGTCGCGCAGGCGCGGCGCGAGATCGGGATAGCGGCCGGCGATATTCGCGACGACTTCTCCGACGGTCTCGCCCTCGCTCTCGAGCGTTCTGCTGTCGGCAAGGCGGGCGAGAACCGTTGGAAGATAAAGAGTTACAGCCATACGACCTCTGTTCGAAAGATGTTGTGCGTGAGCGACGCTGAGTTACGAAGCGACTTCGATGCGAGGGCGCCGCGCCGCGCGCAGCTCGGCCGCGTCTTCCTCATCGATTGGGTAGCAGTGTTCTGGCGCAGGAAAGCGCAACGCACGCACATCGGCGGCGTACGCGTGGATCGCCTGCTCCGTCGTCGCGCCGACCTCGGCGTAGCGTCGCACGAAGCGCGGCGAGATGTCGCCGACGAAGGAGCCGAGCACGTCGTGCGCGATCACGAGCTGCCCGTCGACGTGCGGCCCGGCGCCAATGCCGTACACGAGCAGATCGACACGCTCGCGAATGAACGCCGCCGTCTCTGCGGGAATCGCCTCGAGGAGCACGGCGAACGCACCCGCTTCCTGGAGCGCGAGTGTGTCCTCGAGGAGCTGCTGCGCGGCGGCGAGGGTCTTCCCCTGCACGCGATAGCCCCCGAGCTGGCCGAGCGATTGGGGGGTGAGTCCGAGATGGCCCATCACCGCGATGCCGGCGTCGGCAATCGCGCGAATGCGTGGCGCCACTCGGCGGCCGCCTTCGATCTTCACGGCGCCGCAGCCGGCCGCGACGAACGCGCCGGCGTTGAGGATCGCGCGCGCGTTCGACGCCTGGTACGAGAGAAAGGGCATGTCGCCGACGACGAACGCGCGCTTCGCGCCGCGGCACACGGCGCGCGTGAAGACGAGCATCTCGTCCATCGTGATCGACGTCGTATTCTCGTGACCGAGCACCGTCATCGCGGCCGAGTCGCCGACGAGGAGCACGTCGGCGCCCGCACGATCGGCGAAGACCGCGGTAGGGTAGTCGTATGCGGTGATCCAGACCGCGGGCTCGCCGCGCTGGCGGAGCGCAGCGAGCGTGGCGGTGGTGACGCGGCGGGTTGGAGCGGAGGCAACTGACATGTGGTGCTCTAGCTCGTGAGAGAAGTGAAACACTCGCGCACCAGTGTCAGTGCGCGATCGATATCCGAGCGTGCTGTGGCAAACGAGAGACGCAGATGTCCCTCGCCGCCGGCGCCGAACGCGGTGCCTGGGAGAAGCGCGACGCCGTAGTCGTTGAGCAGCTTCGACGCGAGCTGCGCGACGTTGATGCCGGCGGCTTCGGTCGCAGCGGAGACGTCGGGAAAAGCGTAGAACGCGCCGGCGGGTGCAGTGATGCGCACGCCAGGTATCGCGGAGAGTCGCTCGGAGATGAGCTGACGGCGCACGGCGAACTCGTTGATCATCGAATGCAGCGGCTCCTGCGTTCCGGTGAGCGCGGCGATGCCGGCGCGCTGCACGAATGCGGGGACGCACGCGTGATCGTTGAGCGCGAGCAGCGCGAAGCGCGCGGCAAGCGGCGTGGGGACGAGGCCGTAGCCGAGCCGCCAGCCGGTCATCGCGTACGCCTTGGAGAATCCGTCGACGAGGATGGTGCGCTCGCGCATGCCGGGGATCGTGAGGATCGACGGAACCGGCGGCGCGCCGTAGTTGAACGGGCGATAGATCTCGTCGACGATCACGATCAGATCATTCGCCTCGGCGAGCTGCGCGAGCGCGGCGAGGCGCCCTGCGTCGATCACGCCGCCGGTGGGATTCTGCGGTGTGTTGAGGACGAGGATACGCGTGCGCGAGGTGATCGACGCAGCGATCGCTTCGACATCGGGGACGAAGTTGTTCGAGCTGTCGAGGCGATACGTAACCGGATGCGCGCCTGCGAATCGAACGACGGAGTCGTAGATCGGATACGCGGGGTCTGGGATGAGCGCCTCATCTCCGCTCTCGAGCAGAGCGAGCGCGCTGTACAGAAGAATCGGCTTCGAGCCGGGCGCGACGACGACATCATCGGGCGCGGCGTTGATCCCGTGAGTCGTGAGATGGTTCGCGATCGCGACGCGCAACTCGAGGAGCCCGCCCGCCGGTCCGTACTTCGTCTCGCCGTTCTGCAAGGCGCGCACGCCTGCTTCGACGATGTGCGGCGCCGTCGGGAAGTCCGGCTCGCCGATCTCGAGGTGGAAGATCTGCCGTCCCTTCCGCTCCAACGCGCGCGCGCTCGCGAGCACCTCGAAGGCGCCTTCACCTCGAAGGCCATCCATTCGCGAAGCGATCGAAAGCTGGATTGCGCTGGAACTGACTGTGGTCATCGGCTCGACAGGTACGGATGCAAAAAATCCCGGGGGACGGGCCACCGGGAGGTTCGCGTTTTAGCATTTATTTAGCGTGGCTGCAATAGGCGGCAAATTACCACGAGGTCTTCAGTTGTGATTTCAGATTAGCATCGCACGTGCGTGGCGTCAAGGGAGTGAATTGCGATTCGCGCGTCGGACGAGCATCTTGGCGCTCACGAGCAGCTCGGGCTCGCGTACATACGCATAAGTCGCAATCGGAGGTCGCATGGCCGAGCCCGAAATCGCTCCGTCGAAGGGGCTGGAGCGTACGTTGTCGCGCGAGCACTACCTCTCGCCGGAGCTCTTCGCGCGCGAGAAGGAGCGGATTTTTCTTCGCGAGTGGTTCCACGCGGGGCGCGAGGAAGATGTCGCAACGCCCGGCAGCTATCTCGTCGTCGAGGTCGCAGGCGAGAGCGTGCTTGTGGTGCGCACGCGCGAGGGCACGCTCCGCGCCTACTATAATGTATGCCGGCACCGCGGCTGCCAGCTCGTGCTCACCGGCAGCGACAGCGCTGGATGCGCGCCGGAGCTCGCAGGCTCGTTCGCCAGCGGCATCAAATGCCCGTACCACGCGTGGACGTACACGCTCGAGGGTGCGCTGCGCACCGCGCCATATCTCGACGAGGACGCGGGCATTCGGAAGGACGAACTCTCGCTCCATCCCGTCGGCATCGACACGTGGGGCGGATTCTTCTTTCTGAATCTCGTGCCGCGCGAGGCAGAGGCGCGCGGCCACACGCTGCGCGCGCAGCTGGGCGAGGCGGCGACGAGACTCGCGAACTATCCACTCGCTGATCTGCGCCGAGTGAAGCGCATCACCTACGAGGTCGCCGCGAACTGGAAGGTGATGCTCGAGAATTACAACGAGTGCTATCACTGCGCAGGCGTACATCCCGAGCTGTGCAAGGTGGTGCCATCGTTCAAGGTGCGCGGCGGATCGGACCTCGACTGGGAACGCGGGATCGAGCACGCCGAAGGCGCATGGACGTTCACGCGCAGCGGCACGAGCACGCGCGATCCGTTTCCCGGGCTCAGCGACGACGAGCGCGTGCGACACAAGGGTGAGCTCATCTACCCGAACTTCATGATCAGCCTGTCGGCCGATCATGTCGCGGCATTTACCGTGTGGCCCCGCAGTGCGGAGCACACGACGATCGACTGCGATTTTCTCTTTCATCCGAACGAGATCGCGAAGCCAGCTTTCGATCCGTCGGACGCTATCGAGTTCTGGGATCTCGTGAACACGCAGGACTGGAAGATCTGCGAAGGCGTGCAGCGCGGAATGCGAAGTCGCGTGTTCGAGTCGGGATTCTATGCGCCGATGGAGAGCTTCAGCCTCGACATTCGCCGGTATGTGGGCGAGCGTCTGAGCGGTGAGGGCAAGTGAAGCGCGAGTATGAGTACATCGTGCTCGGGCTCGGGGGACTCGGAAGCGGCGCGGCGTACTGGCTGTCGCGCAAGGCAGGCGCGGAGGTGCTCGGGCTCGAGCAATTCGAGCTCGGGCACGTGCGAGGAGAGTCGCAGGATCACTCGCGAATCATTCGTCTCTCGTATCACACGCCGGCGTACGTGAAGCTGGCGAAGCTCGCGTACGACGCGTGGCACACGCTGGAGCGCGAGAGCGGCGATCAGGTGGTGCTGAAGACGGGCGGACTCGACTTCGCGAAGTTCGACACGAAGATCCCGCTCGACACGTACCGCAGCGCGATGGACGCGTGCGATGTGCACTACGAGGATCTCGATGCGGACGAGATCATGAGGCGATGGCCGCAATTCACCCTCAGCTATGACATCGAGGGGCTGTACCAGGAAGAGAGCGGCATCGCGATGGCGGCGCGCGCGAACGAGGCGCACCGGAAGATGGCGCGCGCGAACGGCGCGACGCTCATCGACAATACGCCGGTTACGAACATCGACACGAGCGGCAACGAGGTGACGGTGGCGACGGCGCAGGGCTCGTTCACCTGCCGCAAGCTCGTGATCGCCGCGGGGCCGTGGTCGAACCGCGCACTCGGCTACCTTGGCCTCGAGCTTCCGCTCGAAGTCACGCGCGAGCAGGTGACGTACTTTGCGGCGAAGCGGCCAGAGGACTTCGCACCCGATCGCTTTCCGGTGTGGATCTGGATGGACGATCCGTGCTTCTACGGATTCCCGACGTTCGGCGAGGCGGGGCCGAAGGCGGCGCAGGACGCGGGAGGGAAACCGACGACGGCGGACACGCGCGACTTCGAGGTCGAGCCGGAGAATCTGCGGGGCGTCGAGGAGTTTCTCTCGCGCTACATCCCTGGCGCGCTGGGGCCGATCATCTACACGAAGACGTGTCTCTACACGCTGACGCCGGATCGGGACTTCGTGATCGATACGATGCCTGGGCACGACAACGTGTTCGTCGCGATCGGCGCGGGGCACGCGTTCAAGTTCGCGTCGCAGATCGGGCGCCTGCTTTCGGAGCTCGCGATTGACGGCAAATCGACGATCGATCTCGCACCCTTCGCTCTCGACCGGCCGATCCTGAAGATGAAGAATCCTCCCAAGAACTACATGCAGTGACGGCGCTCGGAGAGGTGCGAGCGGCGGAAGCCCGGCCCGCGACGCTCAAGCGCGCGATGGGCTTCCGCGATCTCATCCTCTTCTATCTCGTCACGGGATTCAGTGTCCGCTGGATCGCGCCCGCAGCGGCGGCGGGCCCGAGCTCCATTGTCATTTGGATCCTCTGCGCGCTCGCGTTCTATCTGCCGATGATGTTCACGGTGCTCGAGCTCTCCTCGCGCTATCCGGAGGAAGGGGGGCTGTATGCATGGACCCGACACGCGTTCGGCGAATTTCCCGCGTATCTCTCGGGTTATTCGTACTGGTCGTCGAATCTTCCGTATTTCCCGAGCCTGTTCTATTTCACGGCGGCCAACGCGCTCTACATCTTCGGCCATCGCTTTGATGCGCTGCAGAGCAGCCAGCCGTACTTCATCATCTTCTCGATCCTCGCGCTGGCGGTGGCGGCCGGACTCAACGTCGTCGGGCTGAATATCGGGAAGTGGCTCCACAACCTTGGCGCGATCGGCCTGTGGGTGCCCGGGATCGTACTGGTGGTAATGGGTATCACCGTGGCAGTGCATTATGGATCGGCGACGCCCTTCACTGCGCAGTCGTTCGTCCCGAGCACCCATCTCAAGGACATCATCTTCTGGTCGACGATCGCGTTCTCGCTTAGTGGTCTCGAGAGCGCGTCCATGCTCGGCGACGAGATCGAGGATGCGCGACGGAATGTTCCGCGCGCGCTCCTCATCGCCTGCGTGCTCGTCGTCATCCTCAACATCGCCGCGACGGTTGCGATGATGCTGGCCCTCCCGCCGAGCGAGATACAGAATTTGCAGGGGTTCATCAATTCGATCACGCTCGTGGCCACGAAGCTCGGCATTCCATGGATCGCCGTCGGGATTGCGCTGCTCATCACCGTGGGCGGGCTCGGACAGGCAGGCGCCTGGTTTGCCGCGGCGGGGCGGCTGCCTTTCGTGATCGGCATCGACAAACGACTTCCGCCGGCGTTCGCCAAGGTCCATCCGAAGTGGGGAACGCCCTACGTATCGCTGCTCGTGCAGGCCGGCTTCGCCGCCATTTTCATCTTTGCCGGGCAGGCGGGCACGTCGGTGGCGGGCGCGTACAACGTGCTCGTCAGCATGTCGGTGATCGCGTTCTTCATCCCGTATCTGCTGATGTTCGTCGCGATGATCAAGTTGCAGCGAGAGCCCGCAGGTCCCGAGGTGATTCGCGTTCCAGGCGGCACGCCCGTCGCTATCGCGCTCGCGTCGATCGGCCTTGCGACAACGATGATCTCGATCGGCCTCGCGATGCTCCCAGCCAATGACGAGCCCAACAAGCCACTCGCCGTGATCAAGATCGTGGGGCTCACGGCGGCGATGATCGCGGTTGGCGTGGGGCTGTACGTATTGGGCAGTCGCAAGTAGGATCAGTAACGCAGCAAATCACATGCAAGGGAGAGGTGCTCGATGAAGGTCCTCGTGGTGGGTGGAACCGGAACCGTCGGCTCCGAAGTTGTGCGTCAGCTGAAGAGTCGCGGTGTCACGACGTCGGTGCTCACGCGTTCGGCGGAGCACGCGAAGAAGCTGCCCGCCGGCGTCAACGGCGTGGTCGGCGATCTGATGGATCCCTCCACCCTCGGCGTCTTCAAGGGCTTCGACGCCGTCTTTCTTCTCAATCCGGTGAGCACCACGGAGACGTTCGAGGGAACGCTCGGCGTGAACGGCGCGCGCGATGGCGGCGCAAAGCGCATCGTCTACCTCTCGGTGCACAATGCCGATCGTGCGCCGCATCTCCCGCACTTTGGCGGCAAGCTGGGAATCGAAGCCGCGGTGATGAAGTCCGGGATGGAGTGGACGATTCTCCGCCCGAACAATTTCTACCAGAACGACATCTGGTTCAAAGAGGCGATGCTCAACTACGGCGTCTACCCGCAGCCACTCGGGAGCGCCGGTATCTCACGCGTCGATGTGCGCGACATCGGTGAGGCGGCGGTGCTCGCGCTCACTACCGATGAGCACAAGGGCAAGATCTACAATCTCATCGGTCCCGATCCCGTGACAGGCGAGAGCACCGCCGCGGAGTGGGCGCGCGCGCTTGGAAAGCCGGTGAAGTACGCGGGCGATGATCTCGAGGCTTGGGAGGCGCAGCAGCGCGCGTATCTCCCGCCGCAGACGCTCTACGACTTCAAACACATGTACGCCTTCTTCCAGAAGGAAGGACTCAAGGCCACTGCCGCGGACATCGCGACGCAAACCAAGCTGCTCGGCCACGCGCCGCGGAGCTTTGCCGCGTACGCGAATGAGATGGCGGCGGAGTGGAAGGCGTGAGGGCGTTCGCGAAAGAAGTTCTCGACTCGCGCAACTCAGGCACTAAGGATTGGTGATACGGACACAAACGGACCTAAAACGGACACTAACGGAGAACTTCTGATTGCAGTTCTCAGTTAGTGTCCGTGCCTTTTGTTCGTTTGATCTTATAAAGCGTTGGCCTCGCAAGCCGGTGGGCGCTAGAGTGGATTTACCAAGATCCCTCAAGGGCGCTTCCCAACAAGGAGGCCAACGTGTTTGTCGCCGGCATTGATGCT